>Ga0209297_1001034_pt1 | contig 16409 bp, 13 predicted proteins | sample S_130805_MF_Meta_FD_187322 | JGI IMG/M metagenome (GOLD analysis project Ga0209297, IMG submission 187322) | Freshwater microbial communities from Lake Simoncouche, Canada to study carbon cycling - S_130805_MF_MetaG (SPAdes) (version 2) | ecosystem: Environmental > Aquatic > Freshwater > Lake ... | reverse complement strand
CATGATATCAGTATTCAGTATTGGATACATCCAGCAATCTCCTCTTATAATTCGATGATAGTCTTCATGATATCAGTATTCAGTATTGGATACATCCAGCAATCTCCTCTTATAATAATTCGATGATAGTCTTCATGATATCAGTATTCAGTATTGGATACATCCAGCAATTCACAAAATCATAAAAAGATTATATTTATATAGAATATTATATGTATTAGTGTGTTGTATATGATTACTTTATTTTTATATATTATATATTCAATATATTCATTTTTATATTTTCTACATTTCGCATATGGATACTTTGTAATATATTTAACAATATTATTATCTTTTTTATTCATATGATGATTATTATGTATATATCTTATACATCTATATCGCTCTTCTTTAAATTTTTCTATTGCGTAATGATTTATATCATAATGGATCTTATCTATAATAATATAACTTGATATATAATATGTTATGATAATGACCAGTATTTTTTTTATTATCATTACAATACTTATATATAAAAACTACATATTTAATTGTCTAGCGGTTTTCTTCTTTTTCCTCGCCTTCGTCTTTGCGTAGCTTTTTCTTGGGGTGATTTTGGTGGTCGTCTTGGCGATTTTGATGGTCGTCTTGGCGATTTTGATGGTCGTCTTGGCGGTTGTGGTGGTAGTCTTGGCGATTGCGATGGTCTTACTGGTGATTTTGGTGGTCTTACTGGTGATTTTGATGGTCTTACTGGCGATTGCGATGGTCTTACTGGCGATTGCGATGGTCTTACTGGTGATTTTGGTGGTCTTACTGGTGATTTTGATGGTCTTACTGGCGATTGCGATGGTCTTACTGGTGATTTTGGTGGTCTTACTGGTGATTTTGATGGTCTTACTGGTAATTGTGATGGTTGTGTATATTGGGGTACTATATCATCTCTTCCTAAACTACAAAATATATCTATATCAAGTCTTTTTGAAAAAGTGGGTATTACCCGTCGTTGTGTTGTAATATCGATGGTTTTATCTCCTTCTATATATTTGAAAATATCAATGATTATTCTATATAATTTTGTATTGATACAATCCGCTAAATCAGATGATATACCCTCAGTTATACTATGATCATAATCTGTCTCTGGATTCAAGACTTTCGATATTTTTTCATTTTTATTCCATTTATTATTTTTAATTAGGTAATAGGTTGGGAACTCTGTATATCCACGATTTGGAATATCAAAATCTACTTTTTTCCAGTTGTTTAAAATGTAGTTCCAATGATTTTTTATTATTATACTTACATCTCCGATTGAACCTGCCATTAAATAGATGTGTTGCAAGTCATTTCTATTGGATATTATTCTATAACTCTGTAGTTTGTTCATTTCAGCCGTTATATGAATATGCGTCCATATATCCTTGCTCTCTTTGCTACCATATTTCATATAATGCGAGAAAAATTGCGTTATATGAATGGGTATATCAATCCATATAAATTCATTATTATTCGTAGGGTTTTTCCATGCGTCAACTGTGAAATAAAACTTGAAAATTATATTATGCCCTTCCTTAACTATTATAAGCGGTTTAATATAAATTTTATTGCCGTTTTTATTATAAGTATATACGAGATTACATATATTATAATATTTATCTCGTATCTTTGTGTCAATTAACGTATTTATTACCGTTTTAATTTGTGCGATTTGTTTTACTGTATTGCGCGCTGGCTCATAGTCATAATAAAACTTTACATCATCCTTTAATCCTCCACCCTTCGCATAAAAAAAATATAATACCCCTTTTTCTTCCTTCCTGTATATTTTATTTTTTTTACTATTTATTTCCTTTTCCTTTACAAAACTCTTTAATTTCACGAACTCGCCCTTATATTTAATATATTTCGTTTTCAATGTCCCTTTCGCTTTTTCTCTTATATAGATATTTCTTGTTTTATTAAGAACCGTTTTTTTACCATAAAGAATAAAGCTACTCTTCTTTTTCATTACTCTAATAATAAAAAATAAAAATAAATAAATAAGATATAAATGATTTACTTACGCATTCTGTCACGGATCGCTACAAGGTTCAAATCACATACGCGATAATACTCCTTCCTCTTATTGGACAGAATCCTCTCTATAATATAGGGTAATCGCCCCTCTTCTAGTTCCTGTAATGCGATGTTGCGAAGTTCCATATTGCTATCAATCACTAATTTACCTGCACCCATATTAATAAAAGGCTGAGCACCGGATGCCAATTGCTGGGTTCGCATACCCATAATTTTATCAAACTCATAGATTGTCATAATTGGTTTGGATATCTTGTCCTCTTTATCTAGTAAATCCTTGATTTTACTTACATCTTCAATATTTGCAGGTTTATAGATAAGCGTCATTTGGCGATCGAATGTCTATCTATTAGTATCATTTTTTATTTTTATATCTTAACTAGGATTCACCTGTTTCCATGTTTTCCCGCAATTTTCGCACACATAGAGATACTTCATATTCTTCGAATCATATTTAATATAAATAATTTGTTTGTTTGCGTTCTCCTGAACACACGTATCATTCGCACAAGAAATGTGCGGATCGTTGATACGACGCAACGTAGGGTCAAAACGCAGATATTTATTGACGTGCTGGTTGTATAACAGGTCGTCTTCACTATAAATCGTCTTTGAGATCTTAATAGCGCACTTTGTGTTCGTTTCTACCTTTTCAAATTCGCAATGCTTACAATATTTCACAAGCATATTTTGTGCGTTTGACTTGACATAAAGCATGTTATCGCATATTTCGCAGAATTCCATTTTATTATAGTTATAAGAAAATAATACGCTTTATATAATCATTTTTTATTTAAATTATAATATCATCCCTTTATACCCAGACACTCAGCATATCGCTAGCATTAATCGTTTTTATTTCTAAGAGCGTGTCGCATTCTTGTTGTGTAGGTACTTCTAGTTTCTTATAATATACTCGCATCGCCACAAGCGGAACGTGATAATCCTGACTTTTATACTTGGCAATCCTATAATTGTCTAGATATTCTACAACCGGCATAGGGAAATTCATCCATACGATAGAGACATGATAGGATGCTTTCTTTGCGGCATTTATCCATTTCGCCCGTGCCTCCTTTGTCGGATTCGTATTGTCTATCACAATACTACGCCCTTCTTTAATTCCCTCATTAAACGCCTTTTCAACTATTTTGTCGGTCTTCATACTATCCTTATTGATACGAAGAAACCCTTTATTCTCTAATTCTTTTGAATAATAAGACTTTCCACTTGCTGGAGATCCAACCATCACGACGAGATGCTTTGATGATGCGCGTAATGGCGGTAAGTTATGAACAGTATTGGACATCCATTTTGTTAGCGGATGCTCGGCGTCTTCAATCTTCGCAAACTTCGCATCCTGAATGCCTAAGAAGAAAGAATCCGTATGTATAAACTTTATGTTTGTATTTCTGGCAAAATATAGATCTGCTTCGCTATCGCCTATAAATACGCTAGAAGGCATATCAATATTCTTTGCGTCTTTAAATATATATTCAATTAACAAATCCCATAACCCGAGTTGCGGTTTTCGATAATACATATCGCTATGTCCAGATATAAACACAAAGGGTAGTTTCAAGTCATCGTATATCATCGTTGCCTTGGTCTTCACGTCATCTCCTGACATCTTCTTTTGATTGCTAACAATCACAATCTCATACCCCTTATTATACATGTCTTTCAGTTTTGGAACGATCGCGTTGTTTTTCCACATCCAATCATCAAGCGACTTCGGGAATACGTGCTTTCCTTTAGGTGTTATAAGTGTATGGTCAAGATCGGCAAATAGAACTTTAACACCTTTGCCTTTTGTGGGACGAAATTGATTTTGAAAGGTTATAAGCGTGAATCGGTCTTCTCCACTTGGCATATCCTTAAATATTGATGGTGATGTATCTTTTGACGGTAGAGAAATGGAAGAACTCGACGAATGTCGCGACGGTATCGGAGACACTATAGGTATCGGCATCGGTATAGGTGATACTATAGGTATCGGCATCGGTATAGGTGATACTATAGGTATCGGTATAGGAGACAGTATCGGTATAGGAGCAACATTTTGCTTCGGTTGCTTCGGGATATTAATACAACGATTTGTTATAGGGTTCAACACCTTACCTTCTGGACATTCCTTAGGTTTCTTAGGTTCCTTCTTTTTAGGTTCTTTTTTCTTAGGTTCCTTAGGTTCCGGTGGAGGAGGCGTCATACGACGAGGCGAAGGCTTCGGTTCATCAAATACGCTGTTATCGCGAAGAATTATAGGAACGCCTAAACTTTTCGCTTTATCTACCTTACCACTATTGTCATTTAAATCCGCAACAACAAGATAATCTGTGTTTTTACTAACGGACGTTTTTATAAAACCGCCCATGCGAATAATATACGCTTCCAAGTCCTTATCGCGAAATCCAGTGAAAACAAAGGATTTGCCTACTATATTTGTATTCATAATACTTGAATTCTTCTTTACTGGTTCTGTATCCACACCTTTACATTTGATTCCTAAGTTATCATAAAAGTCATAAAATTTTGGCAAGTTCTCCAAAAACAACTTCGCAGATGTTTCGGCAATTCCATCGACGCTTGTCAAATCACTTACCGTCAGTTTATTCGTAATCTCCCGATTCTTTTTATCATGAATTAGTATCGAAGGGTAAACGTCGGTAATTAATTTAATCTTCTTATAACTGAACCCACGCCCCATAATATTCGAGGCGTCCATTAGGATTAAACAATCCATATTTTTTAGAACAGATAGAGCGTTCATAATATTTGTTGCGGTCTTCTCTTTGAATCCATCGACTGTCAATAAGTCCGCTTTCGTGATGTTCGCAATCTTCTTGATATCATCGAAACCCGCATCGTATATCTTCGCTATATTTCCGGGTCCCATATTCTCGATACTCGCGGTTTTCATAAAATAGATTAGGTTTTTAATGTCAAAGTCGCGGTTTTTATCACCATCCTTGTTAAGCATAATGATATCCACGCGCGTATCGTTCCATTTGTAATTCACACCTTCCACACCAGGCATACTTGGAGAACCGTTCGCGGATGGTGTAAGAACGCTGTGTATATGCGGGATAACGTTCCCAGAGCGAATGATGATGATTCGTGATCCAGGTCCTACTACGTTTTTCACAATATAAGATGCGTTAAACCCGGTCGCCTGTTTAATCTTGACACCGTCCAAATCAATCTCATTAAACATAACGGTTGGTTTCATATACATATCCTTTGATACATTCCATTCCACTTTGGATACGATGACTTCCACCTGTTCTAGTGTATGGATGGATTTAAACGCAAACGCATGTTCGGGGTTCTTGCCTTTTTCAACCTCGTAATATTTGGTTGCTTCCTCTATCACGATACCGTCAATCACATACTCGCTTTCCACACGGCGTTTCTCTAATATTTTTGAGAGGTTTGCTAATGTCATTAAACGGGTTCCAGTGCTATATACCGTATTAAACTCTGGCAAATTTCGAAGTTTATCAATTCCGTCGATGAGTTTCGGACGAACGAGCGAATACGCCACGAAATCTATCTTAGACAATATATCTTTATTGAGAATATCGCTATTGATAGCACCCGCTACGGTATTGCGAGGGTTCGCACCTTGCTTTCCCATCTTTCCCAGTTCTTCCCAATTCTCCTTGGAAATAATTAATTCACCACGAACCGCAATCTCGGTATTGTCGTAAAGCCCGAATATTTGAAGTTCATCTCCGTATAGTGTCCTCATAATACGATTCTTCATATAACTCAGAAGATGCGATATATCTTGCCCTTCTGTGCCGTTTCCACGCGTGTACATCTTGATTTTACCAGACGTATATACGAGCATACAACTGACACCGTCCAATTTATCGCTTATACAATACCACCCCGGAAACTTCGCCCTATATTTCGCGATTTCTTCCTCGCTATCCTTAATCTTATTGAGTGATCCCATATAATACGGGAGAACCACCTTGTTCTTCACGTCCGCCCCGATGCGTTTAAAGTATTTATCCTTGGGATACTTGGTTTTCATATAATCCTTAATTACATCATAGATGTCGTCTTTGATTCCATCGTCATCTTCGTAGTTGTTGAAAAACGCGTCGTCTGCTTTCATAAGCAAGGCGATAATGTCCGCCTTCTTGTTTTTCTTGATAAATCCCATAGGATCTTTGTTGATTGCTTCAATATCAAAGTTCATTTCCTTATTTCTATAATAATAGAAATATTATATATCATTTTTCCAAAAATTAAATATATAAAAATAACTGTATAAATACATTATAGACAATGCTTACACAACTGAAACAATTCTATTATTTCTATGAAACGGAACTGATAAAAAGAATTGATGATACGGATACTACAACGAGCGATCGTGATGATCTCTGTATAACTGAGATCGATTAAATTACATTACAATTATTTTTTATTTTGTACAACGCAACTATTATTTTGATAATCGTTGGGCATAAAAGAGTGTAAGGCGCCTTCGTCGTCTTTGAAGGATTCGCGCTGTAGTCTCTTACTATATTTAAAATTTACTTTGGTGATACGATTGTGATCATACAATGATAGAATGATGGTCTGTAAAGGTGCATCACCCCATCTACAATAATAGATATACCCATGTTCAAAAATCTTCTCTACGATATCTTGTATCTCAGGGGTATTCCAAGTATCCACGCTAATAATGTTAAAATTATTGTAATACATAAAAGGCATATTCAGTTCTACTGAATCACCCGTATATTCCTCATTATGAATGCCATTGTAGAGTTTCTTGAAATTCTCAAAATATGCGTTTTCACTGGATAGTTTATGATCTATAAATAATTCTTTGAGTTTCTCTCGTTTCGCTTCTTCGTTATAGTGGGTAAGAAAGAAGTCCTTCATCCCGTAATTGCACAGACTACAATCCAAGTGGATTATATTAGACAAATAAATATAATCCTTGTCTCTCATAAATTCAAATAAATCATATTTAATCGGTTCTTCTATGATACTGTCGTCGTCAATGCGCATCACATAGTCATACCCCGTCGTATATTTGTAGAAGTTTTTCAACCAAAAACTACACATTGAACGATACCTTTGATTACGCCAGTAGGGAACCACATGTAGGTCAATGATACGATTCATTTTATCTACGTCTATATGCGGCGGAATACAAAAGTCGCCTTCGTCTATTTGCTTGAATGTTAATAAACTTCGGCATTCGCTTCGTATTCCTGCGAGGATCTCGTTCTTCGCATCATCTCCATAATCTCCTTCGTGAAGGATAATCACAGGGTATTTGTATTTCGCGTTAAAGTTTTTAAAAAGAAAATACAGACTCGTTTTCAAATATACCTTCCTCTCAATTGTATTCTGTGTCAAAATAAAAATCCCGGCTTTGATCATAATAGTAGATAAATCTATATAATTCTATGTAATTAAGTTTTATATAGAATTATATATATAGATTTATCTATTATAATTTCGAGATATTTACAATATCCTTTGTGGTTGTTATAAGTGGACTCATATCTAACACTTGAGGTATATTGATAGCTGGTGCGTTCGCCGGTGCGTTCGCCGGTGCGTTCGCTGGTAATGACTTATCAATTGCAACAGGTGCTTTGATATCGTCTTTGCTTTCGCTAGTATGAACGCCATATAGTTTATATTTATTATAGAGTTTATAGGTCTTCAGGTCTTTATCGCTAATTGCTTCATTAAAGAACGCAAAGTTATATAGTGCAATTTCGCAACTCTTCTCTTTATTAATCACGAAGGGCTCTATTCCAATTGGAATCGCGTTGTCAGTATTCCTTGTAAACTCGTACTTCGTATTATTCAAATGAAATACGACATTATCTTTGTTCATTATTAAACCAATAAACGTTATGTCGCGCTTTAACGTCTCCATATTGATATCATTAATATTATATACACTGTCGTCTATTATGATTTCAATGGTATATAATTTCTCAAAATACGAGAGTTTATAGGACTTCTGCTCCTTCACCTTATTAGAGAGTATGTCATAGTTCTCGTAATAATGATAATTATTCAATAAGTTTATACTTTTATTGATGTCATTATACTCATTATCATCAGCATTCACAGTCATATCATTATTTACATTATAGTAGTTGTTATTATTAAACTCGTTGTCCTTTATATTGATCACTATGTTTTTGTTATCCACCCCGTACATTATAAATAAATTGTTTTTCATAGCGTGAAACTGTTTGAACATGAACATAAATAATATTGAAAACTGTGTGATCTCTTTCGTCTTCTCAAACAGGACAGCGTTAGCGGGTCCTTGAATGCTAACGTCGTGGATATTGTATCCATTTACAAACGGATTCATATTATTAAACTCTTTTACAATATCATTGCTACTTAGTGTCAATTGAATATCATTATTATAATCTTTATTGTCTGTAATCCATTTTAAATTGTCACTGTCAATATTCTTATTATCATACGATGATATCATTACTCTCATCTCGCGTTTTCGTAGCAATTTATTAAAATTATAATGATCTGTTATATCAACATTTGTTGCTACATAAGGAACAGGATCATCCGCCATAGACACAAAAGCCTCTTTTATATTCTCAACTTTGACGATATTTGTTTTTTTAAATGTCTTCGCGTTGTCAAAGGTTTCCTTTGTATCTGTATTTTTTTTATATGATATGATAACAAGTAAAATAAATATGCCGAATAAAAACCCAGTAATAAATAATAAATAGCGATTCATTATCAATCTTCTTAATATAATAATTTATAAAAAATATATAAGAAATAATATTAATATATAAGATAGATGAAAGATATGAACAAGGATAAGTTGAATGATTTGAATGGCATTGACATTATGTCCTTTTTGCAAAGTATGTCAAGCATGCAAGGTATGCCTGGAAGTATGCCGAAACCCAAAAAGAACAAGAAAACCGCGCGATGCACTATCAAGGAAGAGGACAATGTCTATATCAAGGAATGTGTAGACGGCGAATGCGAGGAAGGCGCGGAGGACAGCGAAGAGAAGGATAAGAAAAAAGAAAAGAAGAAGGATGTTATCAAGAATATTGACAACATCGAAGAAGATGACGAAGAAGACGACGAAGAAGACGACGAAGAAGAAGAAGACGATGAAGAAGACGATGAAGAAGATGATGAGGAAGAAGATGAGGAAGAAGATGAGGAAGAAGAGGATGATGAGGAAGAGGCTGGAATGAACAGTGAGGATCTCTATAATATATTCAATAATTTCTTTGCGGATGAATATGGTGTATCTGTTGCGACTTCACTGTCAAACATCGCGTTTGAACTGAATAAACTAAATAAGAATCTTAAATCTAAAAAAGAGAAATAGATATAAGTATGTATTACATACTATAAATCTAAGATGGAAAATGAAGATAGAAAATGGCATTGTAAGAAATGTAATAAGTTAATTGATAATTGTATTGATATGGATTACCATAATGATACAATTCACCCTGATTTTACAAATAAATATGTGTATTCGTGGTATATGCGAGGTAAGAAGGGATTGTCGCCATACGACTAAGTAATCGTAAATATAGAAGGGTTTCTTATTTTTTATTTGTATCTTTTATTCTTCAACCTTGAAGATGAAAAATAATAATACAAAAATTATTAAATGAAGCATAAAACAGAATATTATATTATATTATATTATAATGAAAATTAATTCGAAGTCATCTCAATCCTTATCTCAAGCGTATACCCCTCGTAAACAAGTTGAGAAAATTAATTCGAAGTCATCTCAATCCTTATCTCAAGCGTATACCCCTCGTAAACAAGTTGAGAAAATTAATCCGAAATCATCTCAATCCTTGTCTCAAGCGTATACCCCTCGTAAACAAGTTGAGAAAATTAATCCTTATCACCTTGAAAAGTCTTTTTTAAAAGATGAAAAATCTAAATATGAACCTTATAATCCCCCCGAATATTTTACTTATGATAAATTACAAAGTATGTTTTATGATGAACTATTAAAGAAAGCTGCTATAAAATTACAGGATAAAGCACGAGAAATTGCTGAAGAAATTGCTGATAAAATTAAAAAAGTTGAAGGAGAAAAAAATAATTTAGCTGATTATAATATTGAAATAGTTAAAAATGCATTTAATTTAATAATTGAAAGCAAGATTAACGGAAGCATACAAAATTTGATACCTAAAAATAAAGAAGATCAAGAATTATTAAGAGTCAAATTATGGAATATTTTATATACATTAAATTTTGGTTATGATATTCGTAAACCAAAATATATAAAAAAGCGTAAACCAAAATATATAAAAAAGTCTATGAAGGGGGGTATGAATCCCGATGATGATTATTTCTATAATACGGATCCTGTATTTATCCAAGAAGAATGGAATCGTAACTCCCCCCGTATCTCTCCAATATCAATATCATCGTCTCCTTCTCTAAAATCATCTTCATTCCCGTTAGAAGAACCACCAGATCCCGACCCGCATATAGGTATTGTTACCCTATCACGATATTTTATATTTCCTTGGAAAAAATTGCTTGGTATTGTATATAAATCATTATGTAATATTTTTAAACCACCACCAAGACAATCCGCACGATATGAACCAAACTTATTTGATAGAGAACCGTTATTAAATTATTGGACTTCTGATTCGATAAACAAAAAAAGAGAAGCCATGAAGGAAGTACTTTTAAAATCTTATAACGCAAAAAAAGGAAAAGCAATAAAACTATTTGATGATATTGATAAAACATACGAGCTAAGGAATATTGTTAATAATTCAATTTTTATGCGGTTGTTGATTGACGAGGAAGTAAAAGGGTTTGATGTAGTACAAGGTAAAGACGCGACAGCAAGAAAAATTGATTTTAAAAACTACTGGGGGAAGATATGGAGGGATAATCATCGTCATACATATATATATAATCCCGTAGATAATATGAATATTTATTCTCCAGGTTCTATCAAACAAATAAGAGGAGAATATCCTAATATTTTATCCATATGTTTTATAGAGATATTTTCGAGGGCGTCATTATTAAGTCAATTTTTAGCCTTATTACAAACTTTTAAAAAATTAAATGTATTTGTAAATTTACACGATTGTGAAACAATAGGATTATACGATGATGAAGATATGGAAATAAACCAAAAATGTAATATATATGACAGATTCGCAATGCAAGATATGTTTTTTTTAGCAGACAAAGTTCTTAGTGATCTAAAAATAATAGATAATCGTGATAGAAAATTTATAACTATAAAAAATCTTCAAAGTATGAAGGCTGGAGATCTTTATACTTGGTATCAAATATACAAAATACCTACACCTGGGAAAAAATATAATTTAGGTATTTATCATAATATTCAAATGGATCAGTCAGCAACTATTATACTCTTTCTTTTATTACGCGATGCACCAAAGAGAACAAGTAAATCTTGGAATATTAGGAAGAAACATGATAATTTATCAAGAGAAAATGTTATATGTGGTTTGAAAAATTTATTTTTTGGATACGAAAATATTGGACTATTTTTAAAATTTTTGAATGAAATTTTTAATAATGCTACTACATGGCCAGATTGGGAAACTTATATTCATTCAGACGAAGAATTTGAGAAGGATTTGCTCAAACATAAAATTCCCAATATGGGTAATGAACGAGAAAAAACATTGCGCAAAACCCGGGAATATAAAAAGAAAAAGAGAGATGAATATAAAAAAGAAGGCAAATATTTTTTTCAAGATATATTTGCCATGAAATATATTTGGCAAGTCAAGCTTTTAAGACAAAGGCTTAATCGTATATTTTATTTTCTAGCAAAAAAACATAATATTTTAAATTTTTATTTATATACTTCTAATTTTACCTATGATTTACAACATGATCATCTAAACATTAATAACTATTATTTAGATAATCTATTCTCAGTTCCTATTAAAGTAAAAATAGAATGGGGTAAAATTAATGAACATGATTGGGAAAAACATCAAAGATGGGTAGATGGAATATTTGAAATAAAAGAATTAAACTATCAAAATGCAAGTTAAGCTTTTCGACTTCTTTTTACATATCAAAATAATATTAAAAAAATATGTATATGCTATGTCGCCATACGACTAAGTAATCGTAAATATAGAAGGGTTTCCTGATAATCCTTTCCAACTTATGTTGTTATTTGTTTTTTCAACTGGAGTCAAATCTCTTAATTTTCCTACAATTAATCTTTTAAGATCATTCGGTAATTTTGTGATATTCGTGATTTTTGGTATTAACTTTGAAAGTGATATTTTTGCTGGCGCGCTTACATGTCTTTTTTCGAATACTCTTTTTGGTATTTTTGCTGGTTCGCTTCCATGTTTTTTTGCGTTCGCTCTTAAATATTTAGAAGGGGGTTTTTCATGTTCAATTCCAAATATTCCAGATACAATTCTTTCCTTCTCATTTGATGATTTTCCGTCATAATTATCTCTTTCCCTTTCAAATATAACTCTTTTTCTTAATAATTCAATTGCTCTTGGGGTTGAATTATGTGAAAAAGCACCCCAGAATATTTTATCTTGATTCGCGTCTAACAATTCTATCGCTCTTGGATTTAGACTTCCTGATAAAACTTCCCAATCAATATCACTGGGTTTCACTAGTAGTCTTATTTTTATTAAATCAATCGCGTCTGGGCTTATATTACCACACAAAACCTTCCAGTTTATTTTTTTATAATTTTCTTTCAATAATTTTATTGCGTTTGGATTCCCTGATAAAATATCCCAATTAACCTTTTCCCAATCAGGTAACTCTTCGTACCCTTCAGGATCTTCTTTTTCCATTTTTTTTTCTTCTGCTATTTTGTTTCTTAATAAACCAATCGCATTTTGGTTTTCGCATATTTTACCATGCCAAGCGATTAGAGGGAAATATTCATCACCCGAACTATCATCACTATCATCAAAGTAATATCGTAACCTATTGTATTCATCAGTATCATTCTCCTTTAAATATTTCTCGCTTTTCCATTTTTTCCATAGTAATTTGATAGCATTTCTATTAGTATTGCCTACTAATTTTTCCCAAACTATTTTATCATAATTTTCTTCCAATAACTTCACAGCATAGGGGGAATTATTACCGGATAAATGATCCCATGAAATATTTTCAAGATTCATTGACATACGTAAAAATTTAATTGCTCGTGTTGATCTATTCTCTGATAATCCTTCAAAATCAATATGTCTTTTGTTTGCTAATAATATATTTATTGCCTTTGGATTACTTGAGAATGCTTCCCATAAGGCATCCCAATTTAATCTTATTTTATCCATATTTTCTTTGAATATATCAAATAAATAGGGGTTCTTCGCAACAGTTATCCATTCTATTTTATTTTTTGTTCTATTATATTCATCATCAGACATTATGGATTCTTCTATGATCCTTTCCCTTAATAACTCAACTGCTTTAGAATTTGTATTTTTTGATAACTGAGGATAATTAATGTATTTTTTATTTTCTGGCAAACTTAAAAAATCAATCGCATTATGATTCGAAGATAATAATTCCTTATTTAGTTTGTCAACCTGGATCCAACTTCTTAATGTAAACTTTAACATAGGTGCTAAATCATTTAGAGAGATCCTTTTAATTATTTCCTTTGGTAAATCGCTTAATGTTTTCATTTTCGCAAGTGCCGATTTAGTAGGTGCGACGGACTTCGTTTTCCCCTTCGCTGGTTTATTTGTGATTATCTTGTAGAACAGAGTCGCTCTTTTTTTTATGAGGTCTTCTTTTGGTATGTATTGCATCATATATCTTACACTATATCTAATATATTATTAGAATATAAGTTGTTACATTTAGTAATAATCGTTCCAGAGTTTTTTATCGAGTTTGTGATTATTATTTTTATTATCTTTAAGGTAAATACCATATTTACCTAGATGTAAATTATACTTTTTTCCTAGATATTCTACGGGTTTTGGAAGAGAACTTATAAATGTAATATCGCGTTCTGTCAGTTGTTCCTTTGTTATTTGCTTCCATTTGATATAGGGTTCTATATTCGTGTATTTGTCAGTATCCTTGTTGTAATAGCATACACCATAGCGAGTTGTAAGGATCCCTGTCTTCTTTTCATAGGATGTCTTCGAACCGTTTGTACCATTACCACCAGCTGAAACATCAACATCCGCCTCGCGAATGGAAGATTTAATTTTCGCAAAGAGGTCATTTAAGATATCTTCTTTGGTGATACTGGCATTTATAATTTTATCCAACTCATCCTCCATCTTGGACGTGAATTTTAAATCGCATAAATAAGGAAATAATTCAAATATATATTTTATAACGTCTAAACCTAACTCCGTAGGAACGAGGAGGTCTTTTTGTTTTCCGCCTAGATTAATCTTCTTTGTCGTCATAACAAGTCCAGACTTCTTCTTTTTAAAGCATTCTATTTCGTATTCTTGTTGCGGATTTGTACCAATCTCCACATATTTTTTCTCTAAAAGTTTATCAATAATAGACGCATATGTTGAAGGTCTCCCTATACCTTCCTTTTCCAATTCCTTAATCAACTGAACCTCATTATAAAGAGATGGAATGTCATCTATTGTTCCCTGAGATGAATATTCTTTGGATATCGCAGTCATCATATTCTTTTTTAAAATACTTAGAAAGTCATCTACATTATCTAAGTTATCAACTGTTTCATTTTCCTTATATACTATTTGGAATCCTAACTCTTTTAAAAATGGTTTTGTTGCGTAATATAGATCGGTATCGCATACGTTTTTGCTCGTGAATTTCAAGCATACGTCCGTATATATCGCGTCGGTCATTAAAGACGCCAGTGTGCGTTTCCAGATCAATTCATATAACTTTTCGTGATTTTTTGTCGCGCCTTCAAAAGATATTCCCATGTGCTTTGGATTCGTGATTCGCACTGCCTCGTGCGCCTCTTGGGCGTTTGCGATTTTCGTTTTGTATGTTCTGTATTTTGCGTAGGTGGTTGTTGGTGTATCAAAAGTTTCTTTAATATAGGATAGGATCATTTTCTTTGCGTCTTCAGCAATACTTGTAGAATCTGTGCGCATATACGTAATATGTCCATGTTCGTATAAATCTTGTGCGAGTTTCATTGTTGTCTTCGGGTTGAACCGGCATTTATTATAAGCGTCCTGTTGTAGCGTTGTAGTGGTATATGGCGGCGAAGGACTAACATTCCTTGTGCGTAATTCAAACGTGATCTCATATTTCGTAGGAATCGTCGCATTATTTAAAATTTCCTTTACGGTATTAATATCTCTTATTTTATGTTGAAGACTTCCGGTAATCGCGAGGTCTCCGCCAATGGTAAAGAGACAATCGATAGTCCAGTAAGGTAAGATTTCCTTCTTTATAATGCGATTCCTCTGGTTAATACATAAAATCAGTCCGGCGATTTGAACTCTTCCGGCACTAAGATAATTCTTATTGAACTTGCTCCATAATACAGGCGATACTTTATACCCGATCAGACGATCTACGATCCTTCGCGTTTCCTGAGCATTTACCTTGTTCATATCAATTGTTCGCGGGTTGTCAATGGCGTTTATAACGGCATTCTTTGTAATCTCATTGAAGGTTATGCGATGGCATACTTTGTCGCCGCTTTTTATAATACTTTGAAGACATTTATAAAGACTGTGGGCGATCGCTTCGCCTTCTAAATCGGGGTCGGCAGCAAAATAGATAATGTCGGCATTCTGCGCCAACTCTTTAATATTCTTAATTATATTAGGATTTGTGGGAACATACTGGATGTCCCATGTATCAGTGTCAAATCCTAATGTGTCTTTCGGCAGATTGTAAATGTGACCACCAGAGAATGCTACGGATACTTCGTGATCCCCTAAATATTTTTTGATTGTCTTGGTTTTTGTAAAACTTTCAACAATAATAAGGGATTTCATTGTGTGTTGGTTCTTATACTAACTGCCTTATATCATTTTTTACTATATAAATATTTGGGGAATATATATAATAATGTCGCATCATAACTATAATAACATACCAGATGATCTAAGGGAACGCGTAATAAAAGAATATGATGACAATTTAGCAACACAAAGAGAATATCGCAAAACAGTAGAAGATTATCATGATTACATAGCGAGTTATGAATACAAAAAATCTCTAGAGATTGAAAACATTTGCGAAGAGATTGAAGCATACACAACCGCGAGAGGCAATTACTACGAATTGATTCTTTTTTATTTACAAGACTTTCTTCAATCCTTCAATTATAAAAAATATATCTATCTGCGATTTTACCA
>Ga0209297_1001032_pt1 | contig 16443 bp, 20 predicted proteins | sample S_130805_MF_Meta_FD_187322 | JGI IMG/M metagenome (GOLD analysis project Ga0209297, IMG submission 187322) | Freshwater microbial communities from Lake Simoncouche, Canada to study carbon cycling - S_130805_MF_MetaG (SPAdes) (version 2) | ecosystem: Environmental > Aquatic > Freshwater > Lake ... | reverse complement strand
AAGTGCAATGGCTCCTTAACAATAGGCCACGAAAAATTCTAAACTTTAAAACACCGCTTGAGGTTTTCTACGCTAACCTAAACAACTCAATTCCACCACCTGTTGCACTTCGCTGTTGAATTGGCGGATCGTTATTTGTAATATTTATATTAAAAGTGCCGCTAGTGCGTTTTTCTGTTTTACTAGTATACTTGTCTTTCTCTATACCCACCTCCAACTCCCTACATATAATTAAAATTTAAGGCTGCTTTGCAATTTTTGCCATAACACAGTAAACCATAAATTTGATCTTGTCAATAAAATATTAATAAATTAACTAATTGATTTTGAGGAATGAATTGATAGAGTGCGGTCAAAATGCTTTTAAGGGAGTTTATATCTTGCTAAAAATATACATTGTCTTTATGCTTACTATGCTTAAAGTAAAGCCTTTTTTGGCTTGTTTCTGGTTCAAAATTACATGGGCAAAAACACGCTTTAAAAAAATTTATATTAATGGATGTATCGTTTAACATGGAAGAAAATATGAATAAAACTGCCGCAGAATTTCAAGAGCAGGAAGATTATGGTGCGGAATCTATTAAGGTTTTAAAAGGGCTTGATGCAGTTCGTAAACGCCCGGGTATGTATATTGGCGATACCGATGATGGCTCAGGCCTCCACCACATGGTTTATGAGGTGATGGATAATGCAATTGACGAAGCCCTCGCTGGCCACTGCGATTTGGTACAGGTTTTACTTAATCCTGATGGATCTTGCTCTGTAACTGATAATGGCCGCGGAATACCGGTTGATATTCACAAAGGCGAAGGAGTTTCTGCAGCGGAAGTTATCATGACCCAGCTTCATGCGGGCGGTAAATTCGATTCAAATTCATATAAAATTTCCGGCGGTCTGCACGGTGTTGGTGTTTCAGTTGTAAACGCGCTTTCCGATTGGCTTGACCTTAGAATCTGGCGCGAAGGCAAAGAACATTTTATCCGCTTTGAGCGCGGCAATGCGGCCGCGCCACTTAAAGTTGTTGGCGATGCGGCTGGCAAAAAAGGCACCATGGTTACATTTTTTCCATCTAAGGATACATTTTCGAATATTAATTTTGTTTTTGCAACTCTGGAGCACCGCATTAGGGAGCTTGCTTTCCTAAATTCGGGTGTTAGGATAATATTACGCGACTTGCGTGCTGAAGAGCCTGTGGAAACAGAGTTTTTCTATGAAGGTGGCACAGTTGAGTTTGTAAAATATTTGGATAGAAGCAAAACCGGCCTGCATCCTGTGATCAATATCCAAGGCGAATCAGCTGATGGTATTGGCGTTGATATCGCAATGGAATGGAACGATTCCTACCATGAAAACATGATGTGCTTCACTAATAACATACGCCAAAGGGAAGGTGGCACTCACCTTGCTGCGTTCCGTGCTTCACTAACCCGCACCATTAATAATTATGCGGCTTCAAGCGGGCTTTTGAAAAAGGAAAAAGTTGAACTCTCTGGCGATGATATGCGCGAGGGGCTTACTTGCATTTTATCAATAAAAGTGCCAGACCCGAAGTTCTCGTCGCAAACGAAAGATAAATTGGTAAGCTCGGAAGTGCGCCCGGTTGTTGAGGGTATTATGAGCGAAAAGCTTTCTGCGTGGTTTGAGAAAAATCCCGCTGAGGCTAAAAATATTGTTGGCAAAAGTGTTGAAGCGGCAATTGCAAGGGAAGCAGCACGAAAAGCACGCGATTTAACCCGCAGGAAAAATGTGCTGGATATTTCAAACTTGCCGGGGAAGCTGGCGGATTGCCAGGAAAAAGATCCTGCTTTAAGTGAAATTTTCATAGTTGAGGGAGATTCGGCGGGCGGTAGCGCGAAGCAGGGCAGGGATAGGAAAAATCAGGCTATATTGCCGCTGCGTGGTAAAATCCTTAATGTTGAGCGTGCCCGTTTTGATAAAATGCTATCAAGTCAGGAAATTGGTACACTTATAACCGCTCTTGGTACTGGCGTTGGCCGCGATGATTTTAATATTGAAAAAGCTCGCTATCACAAAATTGTGATAATGACAGATGCGGATGTTGATGGAGCGCACATACGTACGCTTATCTTAACATTCTTTTATCGTCAAATGCCGCAACTGATTGAGAAAGGCTATCTTTATATTGCCCAGCCACCACTTTATAGAATAAAGCGAGGCAACAAGGCGATTTATTTGAAAGATAACAGTGGCTTGCATGATTATCTTGTGAATGAATCTCTAGATGGAACTGTTTTGAAAACAGCAGATGGCGTGCAACATGCCGGAGAGGATTTGCGTGATATAATTGAAAAATGCTCTGAATTTACAAGGCTCGTAAAATCACTTTCGCGCCGCTTGCCTGCAAATGTTATTCAAGCAACTGCGCTTGCTGGCGCACTTTCTGAATCCAGCCTTGGTAACCAGGAAAAAGCAGAAAAAATTGCCAAGCGCCTCAATGATTCAATTGAAGCTATTGTTGAAGCTCATTGGTCTGGCAGCCTTGATGAAGAAGGGCAGTTTGTGTTAACGCGTCAAGTGCGCGGGGTTACAGAAAAAGTAACAGTTGATAAAGGAACGCTAACCGCACCAGAGGTAGCTGATATTAGTTTGTTAGTAGAAAATTTAGCACAAATTTTTAGCGGAAAAATAACTTTAGAGCATAAAAATGATTTTAAGATGGTAAATACCCCATCATTCCTATTAGATGCTGTAATGGAAATTGGCCGCAAAGGCATGACAGTGCAGCGTTTCAAAGGTTTGGGCGAGATGAACCCTGACCAATTATGGGAAACCACTCTAGACCCTTCAAACCGTACACTTCTGCAAGTTAAGGTTGGTGATGTGGATTCGGCGGAGCAGGTTTTCTCGACGCTTATGGGTAGTGTAGTTGAACCGCGACGTGATTTCATTCAGGAAAACGCACTGAAATCTAACCTCGACGTTTGATTTTATACCTTAATTGCGGAATTGGTAGACGCACTAGCTTCAGGTGCTAGTGGGTTTTGCGTTGGCAATTCGACAATAAGCGTAGCAAGCTACATGCAAACTTAGCGTTTGCTAAGCAGACAAGCTTTAGGTTGTTGAGTCAGTGGTTTTTTTGGCACTATACTAAAGAAAACAGGTTAGTTCACGAGCCAATTGTGTTTGTTTATAATCATGTGTTATGTTTATTTACATGCAAATCAATAAAAATATTATAATAGCTTTTCTTCTTGGTTGCTTCCTTGCAAATATGAGTGAAGCTGCGAGCTTTGATTGCGGTAAAGCTAAAACTTCTCTTGAAAAAACAATCTGTGCAGATCCAAATCTCTCGAATCTCGATGAAGTCCTAGCAAAAGATTATGATAATTCCATGCAGATACTTTCGGTTGATGGAAAGAAGATTTTACGCGATAGCCAAAGACGATGGTTGCGTTTCATAAATGATAGTTGCTTCAAATATAAAAATGATAGAGGCAGTACAGTTTGTATGCAGGAAATGTATAAAACTCGAATAAAAGATATGAAAACAGCCGCCGTTAAGATTGGGCCTTTTCTATTCAGCAGGGTCGACTATTATTTTTCAAAAAGTGACGATCAATTTGGTCGTCCCTACGAAGGGCAGACCTCCTATCCGCGAATTGATAATCCATTGTCCAATTCACTAACAAAATGGAATACTATAATGGCACCGAAGCCTGAAGCTGGTGGAGAAGATTTGTGCGATGGAAGACCTGGGGATAGACATATTGGATTTGAAATAAAATCGGCAACCAATATTGCCATAAACACAAAACAAAGTTATTTCTTTTACTGCCACGGAACTGCCCATGGTTATGCTAACATAGATAGCGTTACTTATATTTTGACGCCAGAACCACATATTTTGAAAGCTGATGATGTGTTTTCTCAAGACAGCCCGTGGAGAAAATTCCTAATTGATCGCTTCTATGATGCCAGACCTGATTTGATCGAAATGATAAATAAGGATCGCTTGAGTGATGGCTTGGAAGAAACTTTAACAGATCCTAGGGCATGGTCGTTTACTAAAGAAAGCTTGGTAATCAACGCCAATACCAATAGTTTATTTGGTGGTGCTGGAAGTGAAATGCCTGTAGTCATTCCATGGAATGATTTGCAGCCCTTCCTTTTGCCCAACGCTCCAATATCTATCGATCACCATAGCGCTGATTAATAATGGATATAATCAGTAATTTCACTTTGGCACAGGTTCGGATAACGTTCACCAGCAGGCAGCATTCTTCAGTTTTGTTGGCAATGGCAAACATATTAAAAGGCCAACGCCTTGTATATTAAGGTTTTTTTTCACTTTCAGTGTTAGGTTATGTAATACGAAATTCGGCAATTCGCGTTTTTCGTTAATCCTCAAATCTTTAAATTCTTCAGTAGCGCCTACGCCACTTTTATCAGATAACTTAAGCGGCTAAAGAATTCATCGCCGGTTCCATATTAAGCATGCACCATCTATGTAATTTATATGGTAGATCATGTGGCTTTTTCTTTATTTTTCAATAACATTATATAACCTAAGTCTATTATTAATTTAGTAAGATATTTGAATTTTATTTGCATTTTGAATGACTTACATATAAACTACGGGAATGAGCATATTTAAAGTTATTGCATTGTTATGTATCTGTTCTAGCCTTATTTTTGGCAATATTGCCAATGCGGCGATGCTTTGCTGCGTAGTAAAAAACCAACACAATGCTCAGATGCAGATGGATAATAAATCTGAAATACCTTGTCATAAAACTGCTGAAAAATCTGATAATAAAGTGAGTCACTATAAAAGCTGTGTTAATTGCAAATATTGTGTAAGTGCAAATGTAATTATATTCACCCAGCCATTTCATCAAGTTGCTTTTGCAAATATTAAACACAGCATTCTGGTAAACACCTTCTCTTCTGTTACATCTGAGAATATTTATTCTCCTCCCAAACAAATCTCCTAAAATTATTACGCCATAATTGCGTCTTCAAAAAACAGCGCACGCTGTTAATTGGGTAGCATTCAGAATATCGTATCAGGAGATTTTTATGCGATTATTACTTTTAATATCCGCCATATTGGTATGGTTGGCTGCGCCTGCAATGGCACGTCCAATTTCATACCCAGGTGGCTGGATGATCATGCAAATGAATGACTCTTTGGTCAATTCGATGCAACTGCAATATTCTCCTACAGCTAAATATTCAGTTGGTTATACAGCTGAATACTGGCGGGATAAAGAATGGCAGTTCCATGGTTTCCAACTTAATAACTTGTTAAAGAGGTGGAATGGTGCTGACTCTCAAGCAAATCTATACTTATTTTCAGCTGCCGGGGTTGCTTATAGCGATTATCAATCGTTTCAAGGAAAAACCGAAGCTGCTGGCTTTACGGGTATTGAGGCGGATTGGGAAGACAGGCGATTCTTTACCTCTTATGAAAATCGCTTAACCTATGCTGGGGATATTACCAAAGAATTCTGGCAAAAAGCCAGAGTTGGTATTGCGCCTTATATAGGTGACTATGGTGACATGCATACCTGGTTTATGTTGCAGGTGGATCATGCGCCTGCTTCGAGTGATGAGGTAACAGTCACACCTTTGGTGCGGCTTTTTAAAGGAACTACCCTTGGGGAGGCTGGTATTAGCAACCGTGGCACTATCCTAATCAATTTCATGCACACATTTTAAGGAGAACAAACATGCGTATTTTATTTCTTACATTACTGACTGCTTTTATAACTTTTAATAATCCGGCATTTGCAAACCACAGTCACGATCATAGCGATATGAGTGAGGCAGATATGCAAAAAACTATACCAGGAGTCAATAATGCTGACCATACTATTACTGTACAGATTGATGGGTTGGTATGCGATTTTTGCGCTCGTGCCTTGGAAAAAGTATTTGGCAAACGTACTGAGGTGAGCGGTATAGATGTTAACTTAAATACCAAAATCGTAACGATTGGCTTTAAGAAGGGCGTTGATATTGACGATGCTACCATTACCACGCTGATAACCGATGCTGGTTATAACGTTGTTAAAATAAACAGGTAAGGAGTTGTCATGCAAAATTTTTGGAAACAAAACATCATGCCATTTCTAAGCCTTTTTACCTCGCTTGGAACGCTAGTTTGTTGTGCTTTACCTGCGTTATTTGTAACGCTTGGCGCTGGCGCAGCGCTTGCGGGGCTTGTTAGCAACGTGCCTTGGCTTATATCTTTATCAGCGCATAAGAAATGGGTATTTGGCATTGCTGGGTTTCTTATGCTGGTAACTGGTGTTTTGCGGTTTTTAAACCGTAATGCTCCATGTCCAATTGATAAAGATGCTGCACGATCCTGTACAAGGCTCAGAAAAATAAGCGGTTGGATGTATTGGATATCTGTTGGCATTTATGTAGTAGGATTTTTCTTTGCATTTATAGCGGTTCGTATCTTTTACTAAATAGCGCTATTTTTTTAGTTTAAACACTTAATAACCGCACTTCTTGTGAAAGGTATATAAGAGATGGCGCCCCTTAATTGGGGCGTTTATTGGTAATTTTATTAGAGAAACATTTTAAGATTTGAACAGCGAATTTACTAATATATTGCCCCATTTACTTACTTTTTCTGTTTCTTAGTAGCTGCGGCAATATAGTCCATAAGCGCTAATAAAACACCAGATACAACAAAAACCAAATGGATTATAATCATCCATCTTATCTGTTGTTCAGAGGTTTTATCAACTTCCATAAATATCTTCAGTAAATGGATACCTGAAATTGCAACGATAGATGCAACAAGTTTTAGCTTCAGTGCAGCAAAGTCAACCGTGCCATGCCAATCCTGTTTATCTTTGCCTCCAGCAATGTCAATTTTAGAGACAAAATTCTCATATCCTGAAAAGGTTACTATAACCAAAAGATTCCCGGCAAGGGAAAGATCGATGAGTGATAAAACACCAAGCACGGCGTCGATTTGTGTTAAATTTGGTAGGCTTAATGCAAAATGCCAGAGTTCTTGCAGGAAGCTTACAAGCAATATCAGAAGTGCGCCAACAAGCCCTACATAAAAAGGTGCCATAATCCAGCGGCTAGCAAATAAGCCGTGTTCAATATATCTTTCTATATTATTACTCATAATTTTATTCCTTATAAGATTGCTAATATATTTAGTTTATAAATGTTTAAGTAATATTTTCTCAGCCAGCGCGAAGTAGAGCGGAATGCCCAGCGTAACGTTGAATGGGAAGGTAATGGCAAGACTCATCGGTACATAAATTGCGGCCTTTGCTTCTGGCAGTGCAAGGCGCATGGCTGCTGGCACTGCTATGTAAGATGCACTAGCGCACAGCACTGTAAATAATGTGCCAGTACCAATATCAAGGCCAATTATCCAGCTGGTAAATAATCCGATAGCTGCACCAATTAGCGGCATATATATTCCAAACAGCGCGAGTGGCCATGTGAACCTCTTAAGATGGTGAAGGTTTTTTGCAACCAGCAAACCCATATCGAGCAGGAACAAGCAAAGTATGCCCTGGAATGGAGTATCTAGGAAACCAGCCACTTTATCCATACCTTTTTGACCGGTAATCCAACCTATAAAGAATGCGCCAGTTAGTAATAAAATTGCACCGTTGGTGAATATCTCCCGGCTCATCAATTTCTTTTCTTCCTGCTCGTGCTTGGTTTGAGGGCTGGCACGATGTGCTATAAATAATCCAGAAAGAATCGCTGGGGCTTCCATTAATGCAAGTATTGCAACTATATATCCGGCGTAGAAAATTTCATTGGTTTTTAGAAACGCTGCGGCGGTTGCAAAAGTAACCATGCTGATGGAGCCATAATGCGCTGCGACAGCTGCAGCCGTTGGGCTATCGAGCTTGGATGTAAGCCGCAGCAACCAGTAAGCAATAAAAGGCTGCAAGAACCCAATGGCAAGTCCCGCTCCGATCGCAGCAATCACTTCGCCATTTAAATCATGCGTATTTGCAATTGCCACACCGCCTTTGAATCCAATCGCCATCATGAGATAAAGTGAAAGATAGCGGCTAATGCTATCTGGCACTTCTAAATCAGACTTAAGGAATCCGGCCATAATCCCTAGCGCAAAAAATAAAATTGCGGGCGAGAGTATATTCTGAGTGATTAGATTAATAAATTCCATTAGCTTCTTCCTATTTTGCTATCTCTATCATTACTTCATTCCGGCGCAGAAATGGCAGGGTCCATGGCGGGTTGAAGAATGCGTAAGTTGGCACTGATTGGATTTTCAAGCCACGATCATTTATAAATTTCTTTAATTCTTCTGTTTTCTTATTAAGATTATCTTCTCCTGCAATGCCAGAAAAGCGTATTGCTACGATGCGTTTACTACCTACTTCTTTGAGTTTTACCAAAGGGTTATTTGGTTTTGGCAGAGTTTCCATGGTGTATTCAGATGGCATCACAAAATGCACTTTCCAGTTATCGCCATCGGCCTGCTGTGAAACTGGTGCGGTCATAGCTATTTTTTCGCTTTGCTCCTGCACAACCGGAGCCGTCATCGCAACCTTTGCATTTGATTTATTATTGCCAAAAATATAATCAGCAATCATGCGGAAGCCCTGGTTTATGGCCTCTTTACGCTGGCCTGAAACCTCAACTTCTGCAACAATCATTGGCGCGTAATCGCGTACTTCTATGTTGCTATGCGATTTTACAACTTCATATTTTGCCTGCTCAACATTACTCACAATTGGCCCCCATGAAACAGCGCCTATTATAACCGCACCAGCAACAAACCATAACATATATTTTCTCATTTTTGTGGTTTCTCCATTCTATAGCCAATTCCAGGCTCATTAATAATAAATTGATCTCGTGCCGGGTCTTTCTCAATTTTTTGACGAAGCTGTGCTATGTAGATACGAAGATACTGGTTATCATCGCTATAGGCATCGCCCCACACTTGCTGCATTAGGTATTTATGCGTTAAAAGCTTTCCTTCATGCATTGCTAGAATTTTGAGTAAATTAAACTCTTTTGGAGATAGTTTTATACGCTCATCTCGCAAGGTAATAATACGTTTCATCAGATCGATAGTAAGATCACCAATTGTAATAGTTGTGTCTGCAGTTTCGGTTGTTATGGCATCACGCAATGAAGCGCGGATTCGTGCCAGCAACTCTGCCGTACCAAAAGGTTTTGTTACGTAATCGTTTGCGCCTAAATCAAATGCCTTTACTTTTTCTTCTTCCTGGTCACGCACAGAAAGAACAATAATAGGTAATTTAGACCACTGGCGTACTGACTTGATTACCTCAGCCCCATCAATATCAGGCAGCCCTAAGTCTAGTAATATTACATCTGGTTTTACAGATGTTGCAAGGCGGATACCTTCATTTCCAGATTCAGCCGGTATAACCGAGTAATCATGGGAGGCAAGGGTAATTGTCAGAAACTTACGAATCTGCGGATCATCTTCAATTATTAATATCTTATGCTGTGTTGTTCTCATTTTCTTATAAATATTCAATTTCCTGTTCAATAGCAACTTGTATAAGTGTGTTTTCCGGAAGGGTAATTCTCATGCACGCACCCTTTCCGTCATGTGGGTTAATTGCCGTAACTGTGCCACCATGGGCTTCAACGATTCCTCTGCATATATAAAGGCCAAGTCCTGTTCCTGCAATTTTGCTATCACCATGTTTTGACCTGTAGAACTTTTGAAATACCGACTCTCGCTCTGATTCTGGAATGCCTTCACCATCATCATCTATATCAATTGTAGCGGCAACGCCATCATACATAGCAATAATTTTGATATCACCATTTGCTGGGCCGTATTTGATTGCATTTTCAATCAAGTTCATTAGCACCAATTCCATTAAAGCAGAATTGACCTTTAACAATGGAAAGTTTGGTGATGTAGAAATAGAAAAATTATGACTACCAATAATTGAACGCAAAGATTTCATTGCACTGGCAAGTATGTCGCGCAGTAAGACAGGCTCTTTTGGAATTGATTCAATACCAGATTCAAGGCGGCTAATATGCATTAGATTGCTAATAAAGCGGTCAAGTTTCTGCGCTTCTTCAAGGCCACCTGATACCATTTCACGATGTGCAAAGTTATTTATAATTTCAGGCGAATCTTTAAGGGAGCTAAAAACACCTATTACCGTTACCAGTGGGGTTTTAAAATCATGTGAAACAGAAGAAAGTAAAGCAGATAAGAATTTATCTCGCCGTACTTCAAGAAGCTTCTTCTCGTGCGATTCGGCCAATTTAGCTTTTTCAATAGCAATGGCAGTTTGTGCTGCAAGTGTTGCAAGTATTTTAGATGAAAAGCTTTCTGAAAATAGAGGCTTGCTGGTACTACCTTCAACACACATTATTCCAATAATATCTTTACTTCCATTTAAAGGTAAATAAAGCTTCTTATCATTTGGAAAGTGCTTTGTACCATTACCTGTTGGGGTATTGTTGTTTAAACAAAACTTTAAAGATTCATTACTAGGATCAATTAATTCTTTCAAAATAATGTTCACTTTAACTTCCAGCAAAGAAGTTAATTTTGCTTCTGCTGCAAAGCGTATATCCTCGATATTAGAAATGCCAAGCATATCCTGGCTTAGTGCGTAAACTCCTGATAAAATACGTTCACGCTGCAGTGCTTCACCGGCTAATTTTTTTATTCGTGATACAAGTGCACTTGCAATAATGGCTACAAGGCTGAGAACTGCCATTTTAGTGAAATTTTCGATCTCTAAAAGTCCAATGTGCCATATTGGTGGCAATAGTACAAAATTATAGGCGAGCACAGAAATAAATGCTGCAATAAGTGCAGATACCAATCCATAAAAAATGGCACTAAATAGCACAGGTATAACAAATAGGATGCCCAATGTTTCCGGGGATGGAAAACCAACATAAACCAGTAACCACGAGATAAAAGCAGTAGCAGTAACAACTGCAATGGTTAGCAGTATGGAGAATGTCCAGCGCCGCATGGGGCTGCCAAGATCTTTTCGTATAATTAAATTATGAAATTGAAATTGTAGCACTGCTTATAATTATATAATAAGTTATGTTTGTATAAAATTGCTTATCATTTTCCATACCATCCAAGCATAGCCATTGACCAGTGCATAGAGGAAACATAAAGCAACGATTGTTGAAATCCAGCCAATTATCATTAAAATACCATCTTGTTCTGTAATAGCCAGTGCAAGTATTGTAATTGCAATACCAAGAGGGAAATTCCCAAATGGAATAGGTAGTGCTATTAAGAATGCCAGAAAAACAATTATTATACCAGCCACCCTTTCAAATTTTGGGGTGGTAAGAGTGTCAATACGTGGCCTGCTGATTTTTTCCAGACGTAATAAAAATGGTAATGCTATATGCACAAATTTCTGTAACATTGCCATCTTGATTTCACGTTTTGCTATGAAACTTGGTAGCCATATTTTCTCCCTTCCTAAACAAAGTTGCGCGGCAAGGAAAAATAGGGGTAAACCTGTTATTGCCGATGCAGCTGGAATTGGTAATGGTATGGCATTTGGAATTGCTAAAATAAGTAATATAAGTCCAAAACCGCGATCGCCAAGTTTTTCCGACAAACTGCCAATAGTAAATGTTTCATTTCTACCAATTGCTATTTCACGCAGTATATCACTAGTTTTGCGATGACCATTTTTATAACCTGATTCTGGCAATATCAATTCCATTTTGTGAGCTGTTTTATCCATAACCAAGAATTTCTTATTTTTAAGAGAATGTTTTTACTGGGTGGTTTTTCCTCTATTATTTCAAATTCGGCCTCTATTACTTTCTTTGCTTCCATTCCAAGAAATATATTCTGGTTTGATTGTTTATAACGCATAACCCACACCCTTTATTAATATGTTATTGCCTTTTATCGCCAAGCAAGTTAATCAGGCTCATGAAGATATTTATGAAATCAATGTACAAGGTTAATGCACCCATAATGATGGTTTTTGCCATCCTGTCGCCCTCGGCTGTCATCTCATAATATATGTGTTTTAGTTTCTGTGTGTCATAGGCAGTAAGGCCTGTAAATACAAGCACGCCAACCACTGAAAGAGCAAACTGTAATGCCGAACTTTGTAGGAATATATTTACCAGAGATGCTATAACCAGGCCAATTACACCCATCATAAGGAATGAGCCAAAACCGGAAAGGTCACGTTTTGTGGTATATCCATAAATACTCATAGAGCCAAATGTTGCGGCAGTAATAAAAAATACACGCGCTACACTTGTGCCGGTGTAGGTTAGGAATATACTGGAGAGAGATAATCCCATAACAAATGCGAATGCCCAGAAGCTTGCTTGGGTAGCAGCCAGGCTCATGCGTTGCATTCCTAATCCTAAAGCCATTGCGAATCCGAGTGGGGCAAGCATTACAAGCCATGCGAGTGGCTTCATGCCTTTAATCGCAGAACCTTCTATGATATACATGGCATTTAAAAATACCTGCGAGTTTGAAGCAAGCATTGCCACTATTCCAGTTATAACTAACGCAGCGCCCATATAGTTATATATACTCAACATATATGACCTTAGGCCAGCATCGTAAGCAGCCGTTTGAGATATATTTATCGGCCTTACCGATTGGTTAAATGAATCCTTCATTTTATTCTCCTTCTCTTTTTTAATAATTTATCCAAGTTTACAAATATTCTTGGTTCTTACTTAGTCTTATTATTACATGAAACGGCCGCCAAATCGCTGTAATGACTTGCGCCTTTACGTGCTGTGATTGTGTAGTGGTGCTGTAAAAATTCTGTATATGAATGTTTGCGAAAAGGCAGCAACTTATACTTAAAATCGATACGGACTTTATACCGCATTGGTTGCTATAGTTTTCTTATCAACCAGATATAAAGGAGGTTTTATGTACGACATAGATTCATACGCACTATACTGCTTTTACTTCCTACAAGAACATAAGCAGCAAAGTGTTAGCACAAATAGGGCTGATAGGTCTTTGGTCAGCGCATGTGAAGCCTATCTGGCTGAGAATTTACAAAATCACCATCAAAAAATCAAGGAGGTTTGTTTATGAGTAATATAAAGTCATTCAGCCGTTCTGTCCGTCAGGAATTAAACAGAATTTCTATGCTGATAAAACAACTGGATTTTAAAATTATACGCCTTAGGGGCTTTCTGAAAAAACGCCTCAGGAGTGAAATTCAAGAGTTAAAGCGCATGAAGGATGCAATCTTGCACAAGCTTTCCAAGCTTACAAATGAAACAAGGCTACATCTGCCAACTATGCAGGAAATAAAGCAAGATATTGAAATGCTGAATAATTCATGCCGTCAATTTAAAATGCAACATTTTTAAGTGAGATTAACATGATTACGCCAATTGATTATGTGGTTCCGGATAACTTCTATAGCATTGGAAATTATACTACCGTTAGAAGACCAAGAACCGCAGATAGTCAAAATCCTAAAATAACTACGCCGCTTTTGGATGTTATAAGCCTAAGTGCTGCCGCTCTTAGAATTATCGATCAGTACGAGCGGCTTGAAAAAATGAACCTTAATATTAAGGAGTAATAATTATGACAGCATTAAATTGTCCCGTTTGCCGTGCCTATTTTAATGAAGTGTTACGGGATGGTATATTGATTGATATATGTTCGCAATGCCGCGGTGTCTGGCTGGATCGAGGAGAGCTGGAGAAGTTACTTGAAGCAGCTCGTAACGATAATCAGGAGTACGAAAAAAAGCGCCAGGCTGAAATGCTTGACAAGAGCAAAAAAAATTACAAAATTGATCAGCATTTGCTTTATGATGAAGATGATTATGAAAATGACAGGCAGGGCAAATACCGCAAGAAATCAAGGATGGAAAGGTTCTTCGATGTTTTTGATTGATTCTGCCGAACACAAAATTGCCAGCCTCCGTTAAAAGGGGCTGGTTTTATTTTGTAAGATAATAAATAATCTACATGTTCAAATAAGTTAGGAAAAATAATAATGGAATTTATCTTCGATATAGTAATGGGCAAGCCCATTTGGATGTGGGCTGCTTTTATTGCCATTGTTGGGTTTCTGCTCGCTTTTGATCTTGGAGTTTTGCATCGTAAACAACATGAAGTTAGTATAAAAGAAAGCCTTTGGATGAGCGCATTTTATATAGGCATATCTCTAATATTTGGTTCTTGGGTATGGTATAATCTTGGCGAACAAAGTGGTAAGGAATATTTAACCGGTTTCATTGTTGAAAAAACCCTGGCAATGGATAATATATTTATTATTTCACTGATTTTTTCTTACTTTTCTATACCAAGGATTTACCAGCACAAAGTGCTGTTTTGGGGAATCCTCGGCGTTATTGTGCTGCGTGCAATGATGATTGGGCTGGGCGCTACATTAGTGTTGCAATTTAGCTGGCTCCTGCATATTTTTGCTGTTTTCCTGATATTAACAGGAATAAAAATGCTATGGATGGGTGAAAAATTACCCGATATCGAAAATAACCCAATACTAAAATTTATAAGGAAAAATTTTCGTATCTCCAAAGATCTGAATGGGGATAAATTTACGGTAAAATTGCCTGATGCTAAAACAGGTAAAATATTAATTTATGGAACACCTCTACTTGTTGCATTAGTACTTATTGAGTTTGTTGACCTTATTTTTGCACTAGACAGTATCCCGGCAATATTTACTATAACCCTTGATCCTTACATTGTTTATACCAGCAATATATTTGCTATACTTGGCCTGCGGGCTTTGTATTTTGCTCTTGCTGCTATTATTCATAAATTCAAATATTTGAAACAGGCACTAGCTTTGGTATTGATATTTATCGGAAGCAAGGGTTTTATAGCATATGTAATTGGAATGGAAAAATTCTCAGCCAGTCTCTCACTTGCAGTTACTTTTGCGCTGATAACAGGAGGAATAGCCGTGTCGCTTTATAACACCCGTAATATTACTTTGGATAATAAAAACTAGTTTCAAAAGATAAGCCTCTGGTATCAGGTTTCTAATCAGAGGTTTCTCTTACTTTGCCATTTTGTATTATTTTCTTACGGTTCTTAGTGCCATCTTGCTGTTCTTCGGAAACATTATTGTCTCCATTTTGTTCAACTTGCAGGTCATTATCTTCACCGTCTTGTTTTTGTTTGGCATAATTATCTTTGCCAGATTGAGTTACTGATGATTTATTAGATTTACCCTTTTGCACTATCACAGCTTTATTGCCGCCATTGCCAGTTAACGATTTCATGCGCGCAAGATCATTTATATTTTGATCAGAAAGCACCTTCTGCTGGTAATCAAAATCATCAGAGCTTTTGTCCCCTGATGGATTTAATAATTCAGGATCCTTTGGTTCTTCATCTGATGAGCCGTTTCCGGTTACTTGTGGAATATTAAAAGGACTACTATCGGATGACGAGGGATGCGTTAACACAAGCGCAACAACAGCTAAACCTGCAATCAAAAGTGTTGTATATAACTCCCGCATCAAAGCACCTTGTATTATAAAAAAAGGAGCATATCAGCCATCGCCAATATGCTCCTTGATTTAGTATTAGATATTAATGAGAAACAGTAATAGTGTTATAGTTACCAGACTGACTTACAGTAGCACTAGCATAATTGCTGCTCTGTAATATCTGAGCTGAGTTACCATAACCATTCTGCTCTGTTGTAGCATAGCTACCATAACCAGACTGAGATATACCAGCAGTGTTTGAATCACCCTGCTGCGTTACAGAAGCCAGGTTGCTTGAGCTTTGCTGAGTTATTGATGAAGAGTTATAACTACCATCCTGGCTGATTGTAGCTACGTTATTATCACCATTGCTCTGGCCGATTTCAGAATAATTATTATACCCATCCTGAGTTGTGCTAGCAGAATTGTTGCTACCACTCTGTGAGATAGAAGAAGTGTTTGAACCGCCAGACTGACCTATAGTAGCACTGTTATTATATCCATTCTGAGAGGTAGTAGCAGAATTAGAATCACCATTGCTCTGTGTGATTGAAGAGCTGTTAGAGCCATCATTCTGGGTAACACTTGCTGAATCATATGAACCGACCTGCTGAACGAAAACACTATTTGCTGCATTTGCTGAACCAGCAGCAAACGAGAGAGCGAAAACGCTAACAGTGGCAAGAAGAAGTTTTTTCATTTCTAAAATCCTATTTTTGTTGTTATGGAATAAACATTTGTTATGCCATGATTATTAATGTGTACTAGACCTTTTGACTTAGGTCAATAAGTCTATTAAATATTTTTTATAATAAAAACTATTTAATCTTCGCTGCATAAATCACATCACAATATTCTCTGTACAATTTTAAATATACCCCTCTTATCTGAAAGAGTTGAACAAGTTGGATGTTTGTGCTAGTTGAGTTACATGGAAAGATTTTTGTCTCATGCAGAGCGCAGTAAATTGATATCAAGGCATCGTTTGGAGAAACGTCGT
>Ga0209297_1001028_pt1 | contig 16480 bp, 13 predicted proteins | sample S_130805_MF_Meta_FD_187322 | JGI IMG/M metagenome (GOLD analysis project Ga0209297, IMG submission 187322) | Freshwater microbial communities from Lake Simoncouche, Canada to study carbon cycling - S_130805_MF_MetaG (SPAdes) (version 2) | ecosystem: Environmental > Aquatic > Freshwater > Lake ... | reverse complement strand
ATATCTGAACGGTTTGGATGCTTAAGGTCTCTCAGAATTAATTTTTCACCACTGGTGCTTTGGCTGGTACTTATAAATAAATAATTTTCATCATCTGTTAAGTAAGCTCCGAAATTATAATCAGCATGTTCTTTATCTTCAAAAACTAACACATCTTGTTCTTGCTTTGTCCCCAATTTATGAAAATAGACTTTGTGAAATTGATTTTTTTGAGAGAGTTCGCTCCCACTTGGCATATCATATCGACTATAGAAGATGCCGTCATCTTTCCAACTCATTCCGCTAAATTTTATCCACTTTAGTTCATCAGGCAAATCTCTTTTTGTAAGTATATCTTTAAAATGAATTTCAACCCAATCACTGCCGGCTTTGGATATTCCGTATGCTAAGGTCTGGCCGTTTTTAGAAATAGAAGCGCCACTTAACGAAACGGTTCCATCGTTTGATAATGAATTTGGATCTAGCAATATTTGCCCGAAATCTTCCAATGTTTTTTGAATAAATAAAACATTTTGATTTTGTAATCCGTTGTTTTTGTAGCAGAAATAAAAATCTCCTTTTTTAAAGGGAGCCGACTGTTTATTAAAATTCCACAATTCGGTTAAGCGATTTTTAATCTTATCGCGCGAAATAATTTGTTTCAAATAATTTTCGGTAACTATATTTTCTTTTTTTACCCAGTCATTTGTTCTTGGACTTTTATCATCTTCCAACCAGCGATAGGGATCTTTTACCAAAGTGCCAAAATAATTATCTGCTACGTTTTCTTTGGTTGTTTGAGGGTAATTGTAATTAATTTGACTTAAGGTTATATTTTTTGTCAATAATGAAAGCGTTAATAAAACAAAAGATTTATTCATTTTCAAAAATGTATTGTTAATATGTATATAAAGTAAATGGAAATGTAGCTAAAAGGATACATATTTTTGTAAATATAGATGATAAAACGCAGTTTTTCAACAAGCCTTTTTTTAATCCTTAAAGCCATTGTGCTATGTAATTTTTTATTTCTTTGTTCATTCAATTTAACAGCTCAGCCACCCAATTTAAAAACACAAATTTACATTGACAATTACTCTCAACAAGCTATTCGTCAAATGATATTATACAAAATTCCTGCCTGTGTTACATTAGCTCAGGCGATTTATGAGAGCTCAAGTGGAGTTAGCGAATTAGCAAAAAGATCTAATAATCATTTCGGAATTAAATGCCATGTTGGATGGGAAGGAGACACGGTATTAAAATCAGACGATGAGTTGAACGAATGTTTTAGAAAATATAATACTGTTGAAGAATCTTTTGATGACCACAGTTTATTTTTAACAAGTCGTCCACGCTATTCTAACTTATTTAAATTAGGTATTAAAGATTATAAAGGTTGGTGTCATGGACTTAAAAAGGCTGGTTATGCTACCTTTTCAAAATATGCTTCAGCATTAATTAGAATAATTGAAGAAAACAAATTATATAATTTAAACACTTATCAATATTTACATCAAAAAATTGTTATTCGTGCATCAAGAGAGATTCTACCTCAAAATAACTTAACAAACTCTTCAATAAGTTATTCAATTAAAAATAAAACGATTGAATAATTCTATTATTTTAATCCTTTTTTAACTATTAATCTTAATATATTCTTTTATTGAATAGCTTAAAAAAACATTACATTTATATTTTTATATATCATTATGGAATTTAGAATAGAAACTGACACAATGGGTGAGGTAAAGGTGCCAGCTCATGTATATTGGGGAGCTCAGACAGAGCGCAGTAGAAACAACTTTAAAATTGGGCCCGAAGCAAGTATGCCAAAGGAAATAATTTACGCCTTTGGTTATTTAAAAAAAGCTGCTGCATTAGCTAATTTTGAATTGGGTGTATTAACTAAAGAAAAATCCGATTTAATATCAAAAGCCTGTGATGAAATAATAGAAAAAAAACTAGACGATCAATTTCCTTTGGTTATTTGGCAAACAGGATCAGGTACTCAAAGTAATATGAATGCTAATGAGGTAATTGCTTATCGCGCGCATGTTTTATTCGGAGGTAATTTATCTGACGAAAAAAAAGTTTTGCATCCAAATGACGACGTAAACAAATCGCAATCAAGTAACGATACTTTTCCAACGGCTATGCATATTGCGGCATACAAACAAGTTGTTGATATTACCATTCCTGGTTTACAAAAATTACGTAGCTCTTTAAACAAAAAAGCAGAAGCATTTAAGGATATCATTAAAACTGGCCGTACCCATTTTATGGATGCCACGCCCCTGTCTTTAGGGCAAGAGTTTAGCGGTTATGTGCAACAGATAGACATGAGTATTCGCGCTCTAAATAATGCCTTAGGCGCCGTGAAAGAATTAGCTCTGGGCGGAACAGCCGTAGGTACCGGATTAAACACACCAAAAGGATACGATGTCTTGGTTGCTAAAAAAATTGCTGAATTAACGGGTATGCCATTTATTACAGCGCCAAATAAATTTGAAGCCTTAGCTGCTCACGATGCAATGGTTGAATTAAGTGGGGCCTTAAAAAGAACTGCAGTTGCATTAATGAAAATTGCTAATGATGTTAGAATGTTATCATCCGGTCCTCGATGCGGAATTGGCGAAATAATAATTCCAGATAACGAACCAGGTTCTTCTATTATGCCTGGTAAAGTAAATCCCACTCAGCCAGAGGCAATGACGATGGTTTGTGCTCAAGTAATTGGAAATGATGTTTCTGTTTCGATTGGTGGCTCTATGGGGCACTTTGAATTAAATGTTTTTAAACCCGTTATTGCTGCTAATGTTTTGCAATCAGCCCGATTAATTGGAGATGCCTGTGTTAGCTTTAATGATAATTGTGCCATTGGAATTGAGCCAAATTTACCGCAATTAAAATTACATTTAGAAAATTCGTTGATGTTAGTAACTGCTCTAAATACTCATATTGGTTATGAAAAATCGGCAAAAATTGCAAAAACTGCTCATAAAGGAAACAAAACTTTACGTGAAGCTGCTATTGAATTGGGTTACCTAACCAATGAACAATTTGACCAATGGGTGAGACCTGAAGATATGATTGGTAGTTTAAAGTAATTTTATAAATTAAAAAGCTATCCAATAGAGGATTTTCATTAAAAATAATTTTCTATTTTTTTTCTAGCCAATCTCCATTTTCTTTTATCAATCCAATTAATTCATCAACGGCTGTTTCGCTGGTAACATTTTTCTTTACAACTACTTTGCCTTTATATAAACTAATTTTTCCGGGTCCGGTTCCTACATAACCATAATCGGCATCGGCCATTTCACCGGGGCCATTTACAATACAACCCATGATGCCAATTTTAATTCCTTTTAAATGATCGGTACGTTCACGAATTTTTTGTGTAGTTTCTTGTAAATCAAATAATGTTCGGCCACAACTAGGGCAAGAGATATACTCCGTTTTACTAATGCGTGTGCGAGATGCTTGCAAAATTCCGAAAGCGGTTGAATTACACATTTGTATGCTAACACATTCTTTTTGTTTAATCCAAATACCATCACCAAAACCATCTAATAATAAACCGCCAATATCGGTACTGCTGAATAATTGAAATTCTTCTTGACTTAATTGCGCATAATTACATTTGATAATGATTGGTAATTTACATTGATGATGAGCAAGGTCAATTGCCATTCGTCTTAATTCTGGAAGGGTATGTATATTAAAAGAATCTAAAACTAAACACACTGTATTTTGATTTTTTATTCTCTCAATAAATTCAGCAGTTAAAACTTCAATAGTAACCGCTACAAAATTTAATTTTGAAGAAGTTTCGGTTGATCTAAAATATTCATCTCCACAAAATAAAGGAAAACTTAATTTGTGATTTTTATGTGGTAACCAGGATTGAGAATTGTATATTAATCCAAGCGATCCGGGGGTTTCAAAATTAATGTTGTTATCACCTAAAAATAAATAATCAACGGCCATATCGGTTAAATTCCATTTATCAAGAGGCACAGAATAATTATAACCAACACCAAATAAACTTGCAGCTGTTACCTCTGATTTCATACTATAATCAGCTATAATACGAGGGACATTATGATTTCCGATATTAATAATCTCATTAGTATGAAAACGTTGATATTCAAAAGGATTATAAGGTAATTCAAATTTTATTTGAGGGATTTTTTTATGTTCTTTTCTTAGCGAATATCTTTCAGCTAATAATTTTGCAACAGGCATTTCAAATTCTGGTTCTTCCGTTAAAGAAACACGGATGGTATCGCCCAAACCATCTTCTAATAGAGCGCCAATACCAACTGCAGATTTTATTCTACCGTCTTCGCCATCGCCGGCCTCAGTAACACCCAAATGCAAAGGGTAATTGCGATTTGTTTCCATCATTTTAGCAACCAATAAACGATACGCTTGCACCATCACTTGGGTGTTGCTTGCTTTCATCGATATCACAATATTATAATAATTATTTTCTTCGCAAATGCGTAAAAATTCCAAAGCACTTTCTACCATTCCCAATGGGGTATCACCATAGCGGCTTAATATTCTATCACTTAAGGAACCATGATTTGTACCAATGCGCATGGCAGTTCCGTATTCCTTACATATTTTTACTAAAGGAGTAAAGCGCTTCCGTATTCTTTCTAATTCTGATTCATAAGCAGAGTCTGTATAATCAAACACTTCAAATTTTTTCTTATCTGCATAATTTCCTGGATTTACACGCACCTTTTCTATAACACGAGCTGCAAATTCAGCGGCATTTGGCGTGAAATGAATATCTGCACAAATAGGAGTATTAAATCCTCTTAATTTTAATTCTTTTTTAATTAATTCTAAATTTTTAGCTTCATTAATACTTGGTGCAGTAATTCGAACCAACTCGCAACCTGCATTAATCATTCTTATACTTTGATCAACCGTAGCTTTTGTGTTCATTGTATCGGTAGTTGTCATACTTTGAATGCGAATGGGATTTAATGCCCCCATTTTAAGATCGCCCATGCTTACCTCGCGAGTTAAAAATCTTTTATATTCAATAAGACTATTACAATAATTATTTGAAAAATTTATACCCATAAATAGATAACAAAGATAAATCTATTTTGTTAATGTATTAATTTGATTTATAAATTAGATAAAATTGAGGGATAATAATATAAGTTATTTGTTTTTAATGCGACTATTGACTTTATTTTTTATAAATTTTATTATAAAATAAAATGGAGAAATTAACAAAAAAATAAATAAACTCATCATAAATATTTCAAAAATATTAAAAAGAACGTCATTACCTTTTGGATCAGAATCAACAAGCCAACCAAAAAAAGATAATAACATTGAAATAATCAAGATGATAATTAAGTTTGATAAATGTCTCATGAGATCTATTTTAAATTTTAAAGGATTTTATCGTTTATATATTTTGATAAAACACTAAATAACTCGATTTATAAATATATAAATATTTTATCAGAAATTATATTTTCAATCCCAAAGGATCTATTTATCTTACTATTTGAAGTAACTAATACTATTTTTTTTAATAAACTTAATTTATATTAAAAATAAATTGAGCCAATTTTATACTATATTTATTTAAAAATAAATTTTGACTATTTTAATTAATAGAAATAAATTTATATAATTATCTATCTTTACATTTCTAAATAGAATTATGATAAAAACAATTCAGCAATTGCATATAGGTATTTTAGGAGGCGGGCAATTGGGTAGAATGATGATTCAAAGTGCTATTAACTTAAACCTAAACATTTCGGTTCTTGATCCAGATAATGAGGCCCCTTGCAAAAATTTAGTGAATAAATTCATACAAGGTAGTCTTACAGATTATGACACTGTATATAATTTTGGCAAAGATAAAGATCTAATTACCATTGAAATTGAAAATGTAAATATTGAAGCTTTAAAATCGCTTGAAAAAGAAGGTAAAAAAATATATCCTCAGCCTCATATAATTGAATTAATTCAAGATAAGGGTTCTCAAAAAATGTTTTTTCAAAGAAGCGATATTCCAAGCCCCGATTTTTTTCTTGTTGATTCAAAATTACAAATAGAAAAGTATGCTGATTATTTTCCTTTTTTTCAAAAATTAAGAAAAGGTGGCTATGATGGAAAAGGTGTAAGAAAATTAGTTAATCCTAATTTTTTAGATAAAGCATTTGATGCGCCATCTGTGTTAGAAAGATTAGTTGACTTTGAAAAAGAACTTTCGGTAATTGTTGCCCGAAGTGTAAATGGCGAAATTAAAAGTTATCCTGTAGTAGAATGTGAGTTTAATCCTGAAGCCAATTTGGTTGAATTTTTATTCTGCCCTGCAAATATTAATAAAACTATTGAAAAAGAAGCGATTAAAATTGCTATAGATGTTGCAGAGAAATTGGGCATTGTAGGAATTTTGGCTGTAGAATTATTTTTAACCAAAGATGGAAAAATACTTGTTAATGAAGTTGCTCCTCGTCCTCATAATAGCGGTCACCAAACAATTGAAGGAAATGTTACAACTCAATTTGAACAACATTTACGCGCCATTTTAAATCTACCTTTGGGTGATACTTCTATTATAAAACCAAGTGTTATGATTAATTTATTAGGAGATTTTGGTTTCGAAGGAGCAGCAATTTACCAAGGTATGGAAGATGTTTTGAAATTTAGTGGCGTTTATGTTCATTTATACGGGAAAAACATAACCAAACCATTTAGAAAAATGGGCCATATTACTATAGTTGACGATAATATTTTAAAAGCAAAACAAAAAGCAAAACTGGTAAAAAAGATATTAAAAATAATTGCTTAAGTTTAACTATTACTTTTTTTAATTCTATGGAAAAACGAATTTGTCCAGAATGTGGAGAAAAAATAGTTGGCAGAATTGATAAAAAATTCTGTAGCGATTTATGTCGAAATTCATTCAACAATAAAATCAACAGCGATTCTAATAATTACGTTAGAAATATTAATAATTTATTAAGAAAAAATAGAAGGATTTTAGAAGAGAGTTTAGTTGGAGAAAAAACAACCATTTCTAAACAAAAATTATTAGATAAAGGATTTAATTTTAAACTTTTTACTAATCAGGTTTCTACAAAAAACAATCATCATTATATTTTTTGTTACGAATTTGGTTATTTACCATTAGAAAAAGATTTAATCTTAATTGTAAAAAGAAAAGCCGACTGATATACAAATATCTAAACTTCGTTTACGTAAAATAATTTATAGTATTTTAATCCTTTTTCATTATCAAAACCTCGCTCTACGTTTTCGTGTTTTGAGTGTATGTAAATATGAAAGTTTTTATCAAGTTTTACTACCGACCGCATATATTTTTGATTTTTTTTAACTGCAGTATTTGATACATCAAACTCATCTATGGCAGTTAAATCAAGACGTTTATTAAAATCTTTTCGATAATCACTAAAAGCTTCGATTATTTCTGGCTGAACTAGTACTTCATTTTCAAAATCTTTTAAATTGAATTTATCTTTTTCTTTAAAATATGAAGTGCTTTTATTTAACATCATCATTTGATCCTCTTTTTTCACATTATTTTCTTCAGTTAAAATCTCTTGGCAAAAACTTCGAGAGGTATCAATAAAATTTTTAGTGTAATAATATCCATTTGTTTTTAAAGTAGAATTAATAAAATCATCTTCCCAATATAATGCGCAGTCTGCATTTTTATTATTGTTATCAATGATACTTATTTTATAGCCGTTTTTTTTGTCGGTATTAAATACAATACACCCTTTATCTAATTTATTTATATTAATTCCTTGATCGCATTCCAAATCAAATTCATCTATGTGTTGATAAACTTTTAAATAAGTTTCTTTACTTTCTGTTTTAAAAAAACCAACGGCATCGCATAAGTCACCATCAACAACAGTATCTTTAAAATAACACACGTGAAATTCTCCACCTTTAATTTTTGGATGGATACTTTGATTAAATAAATGAGTGGCTACAAGTTTAGATTGCTCTATGAAATTTTCTGTAGATGCAAATAAATCTTCGCAAACATTAGCTAAACTGTTTAAAGAAACATCTGTTTTGCCTTTGAATTGATAATAAATATCGGTTTTAAATGGAGATAAAAAATAACGCAAAACTGTTTCTTTTATAAAATCATCTTTAAATTTTATAGCCTTATTACTTAAAGTTAGCTCTTCACCCAAACTTTTGTTGCCAACAAAATGAATAGCAAAATGCATCAGTTGCGCTTTCGAAAAATCAATCATAAAATTATTTTTACAGAAACATAAATATAGTATTCTAATTCTCTAAGCTTTTAACAATATTTAAACAAGTTTTAAGATTAAAATAACAGAAATATTGTTTAAATAAAATAGTATTTCTTAATTAATAAATTAAATTTGTAGATATGCAAAAATTAACCTCTTATTTTTCCAAAAAAACGCTCTTAATATTAGGAGTAGTTTTACTTTCTTCATTTACTTTAATAAAATATGCATTTAATAGAAATGATGTTGTTTTTGAATTGATTTTTGGAAGTTTAAACCAATATCATTATTCTCCATTAACCCTTAATGATCAATTTAGTGAAAAAGTATTTCAAATTTATATTAGAAACATAGACTATAATAAAAAGTACTTATTGGAAAGTGATTTAACTGCTTTAGAAAAATATAAATTAGATATTGATAATCAATTATTAACCAAAAGGCACGATTTCTTTAATCTAGCTTCACAAATTATAGTAAGTAGAATTAAACAAAAAGAAGTTTGGAGTAAAGAACTCTTAGCTAAATCATTTAATTATTCAGAAATAGAAGAATACGAGACTGACTGGAAAAAAACAACCTTTGCTAAAACCGAGACTGAACTCAAAAATGAGTGGAAAAAAATGCTCAAATACCAAATATTAACTAGACTCGACGAAGCCTTAACCAAACAGGAATTGGCGAAAGAAAAAAAAGACACCTCAGTTAAAATATTATCTTTCGACTCTTTAGAAATAGATGCTCGTAGAAAAACATTAAAAGCTAACATAGAATTTTTTAAGCGATTAAACAAAATAACCCCACGCGAAAGATTTTCAGAATTTGCAACAGCAATTACTAAAGTATACGACCCACATACTGAATATTTTGTACCTAAAGAAAGAAAGAAGTTCGACCAAGCTATGAGTGCACAATTTGAAGGCATTGGGGCAAGATTGCAACAAAAAGACGGCATCTTAAAAGTAAGCGAAATCATCGTAGGAAGTCCAAGCCATAAACAAGGAGAACTAAAAGCTGGCGACGATATTATTAAAGTAGCACAAGGTAATTCTGAACCAATTGATATCATTAATATGGATATTGATGAAGCTATAGAACTTATTAAAGGAAAAAAAGGAACCGAAGTAAGATTAACAGTTAAAAAAACAGATAATAGCGTAAAAGTTATTCCTATTATTCGAGATGTGATAGAGATTGAAGAAACTTATGCTAAAAGTGGTATACTCGAAAATAAAAATAAAATTGGCTACATCTACCTACCCTCTTTTTATACTGATTTTAGCAGAACAGGCGCTCATCATTGCACACAAGATATGCGTAAAGAGATTGAAAAATTAAAAAAAGAAAACATCAAAGGCTTAATCATCGATTTAAGAGATAATGGCGGTGGATCTTTACAAGAAGTAGTTGAAATGGCAGGTTTATTTATACAAAAAGGCCCAGTGGTTCAGGTAAAAGGAAGAATAGAAGTACCAGTAAGTATTATGGAAGACAGAAATCCAGAAATAGTTTGGGATGGTCCGCTAACTATTTTAATTAATGGAAATAGTGCAAGCGCTAGTGAAATTCTTGCTGCAGCCATGCAAGATTACAAACGTGCAATTATAGTTGGTTCAAATAGTTTTGGAAAAGGAACCGTTCAATCTTTTATTGATTTAGATGTTTTATTATTGCCTCAATTTGACACGTTAAAGCCAACTGGTTCTATTAAAATTACACAACAGAAATTTTACAGAATTAATGGAGGGGCTACACAGTTAAAAGGAGTTAAGCCCGACATTATACTTCCTGATCCTTTTGCTTTTATTGATAGAGGTGAAAGAGAATTAGATTACCCGATGGCCTGGGACGAAATAATAAAAGCAAATTATAAAGAATATAACAGTATTAATTATGCTGATATTATTAAAAAAAGTGATGCCAGAATATTAAAAAGCCCACAATTTGAAATAGTTAAACAGCAATCAAAAGAAATTAAATTAAAACGAGACGATACAAAATATAATCTTCAACTAGTTAAATTTCGTTTAGAACAGAAACAACTAAGAGAGCAATCTAAAAAATATGAAGAATTAAGAAAAGATATAAAAGATTTTAGCGCTTCAATTTTAAAAGAAGATAAAATACGAAATTCAAGAGATACAGCAAAATTAGGAAGAGACGACCGATGGATTAAAAATGTTGCAAAAGATATTAATATACATGAAGCAACTAATTTAATAAATGATATGAAGTAGTTTTAATTACTTCGCTTCGTACTGTTCAATAATAGCTCTTACTAATTTATGGCGAATTACATCAGTATTATCTAATTCGATAACTGATATACCCTCTACTTTTTTTAATAAACGAACAGCCTGTATTAAGCCACTAGGCTGTTTGCTGGGCAAATCAATTTGAGTTAAATCTCCTGTTACAATAAACTTTGCATTAGATCCCATCCTAGTTAAAAACATTTTCATTTGACTTTCGGTAGTATTTTGGGCTTCGTCTAAAATAACAAAAGCATTATCCAAAGTTCGACCTCTCATAAAAGCCAATGGGGCTATTTGTATAGTTCTACTTTCAATATATTGATTTAGTTTTTCAATAGGCAACATGTCGTTTAAGGCATCGTAAAGAGGTTGCATGTAAGGGTCTAACTTTTCCTTTAAATCTCCTGGTAAAAAACCCAAATTTTCACCAGCTTCAACAGCAGGGCGAGTAAGGATAATTCGTTTTACTTCTTTATTTTTTAATGCTTTTACTGCTAAAGCAACAGCGGTATATGTTTTACCGGTGCCGGCCGGACCAATTGCAAAAAGCATGTCATTTTTAACAATGCCATTCAGAATTTTTAATTGATTTGGTGTTTTGGCCTTAATTACTAAACCATTGTTGCCAAACAAAATAATGTCGTTATTCGATATATCGTCTTTTAAATCTAAAAGGTTATCGCCAGTTTGCCCCAATAATCTTTCAATAACTGTGTCGGTTAATACACCATTTTTATGAAAATGATCTACTAGCATATCGAGTTTTTTTTCAAAACGAGTAATTTCTTGAGAATTGCCTAACAATTTAATAGAATATCCTCTCGCAACTATTTTAAGTTTTGGAAAGTGTTTTTGAATAATGTTTAATTTAACGTCATTAACACCATATATTTCAACAGGCTCAACGCTATCTAATGTAATAATTTTTTCGTTCATTTGATTTAAAATTCAACAGTAGATAATCCATATTGTTTATAACCCTGTTAATCTAAGTTCAAGTTTAAAAAAATAATGCACTGAAAAAATAATTATTTTTGAACAAATGAGAATTGTAACATTAACTACCGATTTAGGTTATCGTGACCATTATTTAGCCATAGTTAAAGCAAAACTTTTTTCACAGGAGCCAAATTTAAATGTTATTGATTTAAGTTGTGAAATAAAAGATAATCCAACTTCAAATGCAGCATATATTATCAGAAATTCTCTTCCTCATTTTCCTGATGGAACTATTCATTTAGTAGCTGTTAAATGGATAATAGATAAAAGCGACTTAAATAAAAATATCACAATTGACAACTCTAGATTTTTAATCACCAAATACCTCAATCAATATATTATTTGCCCTGATAATGGCCTACTTACTTTGATCGATCCAAATTTTAATGCTGAGGTTTACCAATTATATTATGAAGGAGAAAACAAGCAGCATTTTTTCTTAAAAGATGTTTTTGTAGATGCAGCTATTCATCTATGTCGTGAAAAAGAATTAACCGATATCGCTTCTCTTACTCATGATTATTATAAGGCTACCTCTTTTAATTGCTATGTAAGCAATAATGTTTTAAAAGGTAAAGGGGTTTATGTAGATGATTTTGGAAATATTATTACAAATATTACTAAAGAAGATTTTTATAATGCTATACAAGAAAGAAATTTTACTTTTCAATTGCCTGGTAAAGGAATTTCAGAAATAAAAAATACATACGATGAGGTAAATCTTGGCTCTCCATTATTAATATTTAACAGCCAGGGATTTTTAGAAGTTGCCATTAACGGAGAAAGTGCTTTTAAAATGCTTTGCATTAAAGAAGTTGGAAGAAAATTTGATTTTAATGTTGTAATTGAAATTTATGATTAAACGAATTGTTAAAATGAGTTTTGAACTCGAAAAAGTAGAAAAATTTAAATCAATTTACGAATTAAATTGGCATAAAATTAAAGGGTTTGAAGGTTGTCTCCATGTTGAATTACTTCAAGACCATTCTAGTCCTTCAATCTTTTTTACATATAGTAATTGGGAAAGTGAAAAACATTTAAATAATTATCGCGATTCAATAGTATTTAAAACAGTTTGGGCTTCAACAAAAGTTTTGTTTAATGAAAAACCAGAGGCTTGGACTTTAAATGTTTTAGAATTTTAGTTTTTAGTTTGTACTTGTTTTTTTACTTGTAATTAAAAAATCTTTTAAATAAAAGGGTTCAAAATAGGCGATATCTTCAAATGCTTCTTTTAAAAATTTTTCGTAAGAAAGTGCGCACATATATTGAGAAGAAGGTTTAATATTATCAATACAGACTGCATTTTGGAGTAATGAAATAACTTCTTTGCATTTCAACATTCCATCGCCAAAAAAACATATCGAAGAAAAAGAATCAAATGTTTTTATACTTAGCGAATCGATAATTAAGGCTTGTGTAAGAATTTGTGAATTTAATTGAGTATCATACACACAAGTATATACCTCCATTCGACGAGCATCTATCATAGGGCAAAAAAAATCGTATCCTGTATTTAATTGACTAACTTGATATGCCATTATCTTTAAAGTATCAACGCTAATTAAGGGTATATTTAATGCATAAGCTAGGCCTTTTGCTGCACTTACTCCTATTCTTAATCCAGTATATGAACCTGGGCCTTTACTAATCGCAATTGCACTTAATTGCTTTATAGAAATATTTAAATCAATTAATAAATCATTAATAAATAAATGAAGATTTTCTGAATGAGTAAATCCATTATCTATTTCTTTATAACCCAAAATATTTCCATCCTGTGATATAGAAACAGAACATACAGTTGTAGCAGTTTCAATATTTAAAATGTAATGCATTAAATAAGTATTAAAACTTTAGTAATTTGTTTTTTTAATGGAAATTTTAAATAAGATTAAATAAATAATACGCACTAATTGTCTGTTTTATATAAATCTTCTTTCTTCACAATTTTAATTTTAGTGGCCTCATTCAATGTTTTAGAAACAACCCTGTAAGGCCCACAAATAATTTCGTCATTTTTTTGGATCCCAGATTTAATTTCGATAAAATCGTTATCTTGAATTCCAGAGTTCACCTCTATTTGTTTTACAATTCCATTTTTAACTATAAAAACATATTCTTTGATTTTTTGCTCTACTTTTTTTTGTTCTTTTTCTTCCTTGTCATCTTTTACAATTACTTCTCCATCATCATCTGAATTCGATTTTACAATAAGTGAATCGGCATTTCGGGTTGTTACGGCTTGAATTGGAATAGCGATTACTTTACTCACACGACGGGTTTGAATATCAACATTAGCACTCATTCCAGGGCGAAAAGGAATACTATTTTTATCATTTACTAAATAGCTGTATGATTCTCTGAGCATTCTTATTTTTACTATAAAATTGGTTACTTGATCAACCGAAATTCCAGTATTATTAGATGAATTAGCAATTTCGGTTACAATTCCCTTAAATTTTTTATCCATATAAGCATCTACTTCGATAATGGCCGTATCATTTTTATGAACTTTAATAATATCATTTTCATTCACTTCTACACTCACTTCCATTTCATTTAAATTAGCCAATCGCAATATTTCAGTGCCACTCATCCCACTCACACCAACAACTCTTTCACCTTTTTCAACACTAAGTTTAGAAATTGTAGCGTCTACAGGAGAATATATATAGGTTTTCTCTAAATTAGTATTTGCTTCTTTTAGTGAAGCCTCACTACTTTGAATAGAATATTTTCCTGCATTTACTCCTGCTTCCAATGCCTCTACGTTCGATTTTGATCCTTCATACTGCGCTTTTATCGCGTCAAAATCTTGAGCAGAAATCGCATTTTGATCTAATAACTTTTTATTTCTTTTATATAAAGCTTCACTATTCGCTAAATTAGCTTTGGCTTGATCTAATTGAGCCTCAGCAGTTTTTAAATTTGCTTTTGTTGTATTTACAGATGCGTTTACACGCTCAAAGGCACTCACATACAAATCAGGTTTAATTCGACATAATAAGTCCCCCTTTTTTACCTGATCACCTTCCTTTACAATCATTTCAGTTATTTCGCCACTTACATCACTACTTATTTTTAATTCGGTTTCAGGTTGAATTTTTCCTGTAGCCGAAACTATTTCAACAATATCTTTAATAATAGCTTTTTCAGTAAAAACTTCTGTTGGCTTGTTACCCTTTGATATCTGAAAAACAATAAATGATAAAATTATAACTGAGCCAATAATTATTATCCAATATATCTTTTTCATGGTTTTATTTATTTTTATTAAGTTTTTTTTTAAACAAGTTTTATAATCAAATCAAACATTAATTATTCCCATGTTGATTTTAATTTCTTCAAATTTAACTAATAAAAAAGGTAAATAAACAAAAGGACATGCTTAATTTTGTATGTTTAATAATAATTACCATTTTCTATTAATTTCATGAGCAAAGATTTTTCTTTTACCAATAGTTTGATCAAGGAGACAAGTCCTTATTTACTCCAGCATGCTCACAATCCAGTTAATTGGCATCCTTTTTCTGCTAAAATATTTGAAATCGCTAAAGCAGAAAATAAACCTATTTTAATAAGTATTGGCTACAGTGCCTGCCACTGGTGTCATGTTATGGAGCATGAAAGTTTTGAAGATTCTGAAGTGGCGAAAATAATGAATGAGAATTTTATTAATATTAAAGTTGATCGAGAAGAACGAAGCGATGTAGATATGTTATATATGCAAGCAGTTCAATTAATGACCGGAAGAGGAGGTTGGCCATTAAATTGTTTTGTTTTACCTGATGGACGACCATTTTATGGAGGTACTTATTTTAGAAAAACACAATGGATTGAGGTTTTAAATAATCTTATTAACTTATATAAATTAGAATCAAATAGAGTTTTAGAATATGCTGAGGCTCTAACCAACGGAATTAAACAAGCTGAGTTAATTTCAACATCCAATAAAATTGACACACTATTGACTAAAGAATTAATTCAATTGTCAGTAAAAAAATGGAAAACTCAATTAGACGAAGAGCACGGTGGACCTAATAAATCACCAAAATTTCCAATGCCTTGTAATTATCAATTTTTGCTTCGATACGCAATTTTAGAAAAAGATAACGCTTTGCTTAATCAGGTAAATTTAACTTTAAAGAAAATGGCTTTTGGGGGTATTTATGATCAATTGCACGGAGGGTTTTCCCGTTATAGCACCGATATTATTTGGAAAGTGCCTCACTTTGAAAAAATGCTTTATGACAATGCGCAACTCATTTCCTTATACACTGAAGCATTTAATCTAACAAAAAATCCTCTTTACAAAGAAATTGCTTGCGACACCCTTCAATTTATAGAAAACGAATGGTATAAAGCTGAAGGTTACTTTTATTCGGCTTATGATGCAGATAGTGAAGGAGAAGAAGGTAAATTTTATGTTTGGAATCAATTAGATTTAAAAGACTTGCTTGGTGAAAATTTTGATGTATTCAGTGATTATTTCGAAATAAACGACAAAGGATATTGGGAACATGGAAATTATATTTTGATGCGTTCAGAAAATCAAATTCAATTACTTACAAAATTTAATTTAACAAAAAATGAATTAGATCACATTATTTTAACCTGTAAAAATAATTTAAAACAAGAGGCAAAATCTAGATTAAAACCTAGCTTAGATGATAAAACAATTACTTCATGGAATTCCTTGATTTGCTCTGCTTATTCTAAAGCTTATTTGTCTTTTGGTGAAATTAAATATAAAGAAATAGCCTTAACATCTATCAATTTTATTACAAGCCAACTTACTTTAGCTGATGGAAAATTATATCGTACTTATAAAAATAAATGTGCTAAAATAGATGGTTTTTTAGAAGACTATGCTTTTACAATTGAAGCCCTTATTAATGTTTACTTAATTAGCCAAAACCAAGAATTCTTAGATAAAGCATATAATTTATGTGA
>Ga0209297_1001027_pt1 | contig 16482 bp, 18 predicted proteins | sample S_130805_MF_Meta_FD_187322 | JGI IMG/M metagenome (GOLD analysis project Ga0209297, IMG submission 187322) | Freshwater microbial communities from Lake Simoncouche, Canada to study carbon cycling - S_130805_MF_MetaG (SPAdes) (version 2) | ecosystem: Environmental > Aquatic > Freshwater > Lake ... | reverse complement strand
TCCATTGGGCCATCACCGGTACGAGGCTTCATTGCTGCCATCTGAATTGCTCCTCGGGGTAGAAGTACTAAAAGGTGTAGAGAGAAGTATCTCGCACCTTAGTGAAGTTGGGAAATTGGCCCTTACCTAAGCGGGAAGCCAAGGGCGCTTGTGAGCTTTGAACGACCAGAGGCAATTACCGCAGCAACTGATCGCTCTGGAACATGCAAGAGTGCAGCGATTTCTGCTGTTGACATTGCTTTAAGATAGTGCAAGGTCATAATGATGCGCTCTTCCTCCGGCAAGTTGGCAAGTAGCTGCGCCAAAGTCTCGGAACTCATGCCGCTAGGTTACTAGTCAGCTGCGTTAGCACAGGCGCTGAGCGCGCTCTCAATGCTATCGGTCCAGATAATTAAGTCCCGCTGCCCAGTCCGTATGAACTTCTCTTGCGTCAGATGCTCGAGGAATGCATGGAGCGGCGCATAGAAATTAAAGGGATCGAGCACAATCACTGGCTTGTTATGGAACTTCAAATAACGACCGACCCAAATTTCAAAGAACTCTTCAAGTGTGCCTGGACCGCCAGGAAGAGTGATAAATGCATCAGAGTAATCTTCCATCATCGCTTTGCGTTCGCGCATTGATTTCACAACATGAAGTTCATCGCTCTCTTCATCTGCAAATTCAATATCTGCCAAACGTTGCGGGATGATGCCAATGGTGCGACCACCAGCTTCGCGCGCAGCACGTGAAACTGAACCCATCATGGATATATGGCCACCACCAGTTACTAACTCCCAGCCTCGCGTGGCAATCGCAGTACCAACTTCGCCGGCGAAGGAGATATATTTGGGATCGATCTCTGGGGACGAGGAACAGTAAACACAGATCCGCATGCAGTAAGGATAAGGGGCTACGCTTGCCTTATGTCACCTGCTGCAGAAACGCGAGCCTCCGGACACGGCATTGCAACGCTTACCTTCGATGGCCTCACCCTCGATACCTGGTTTCCAGCACCTGCTTTAGCTCCATTAAGCAGTGACGTACCTGAGAACCTGCGCGCACTTGTTGGACGCGATGAGCAACGCCTCGTAGAACGAGTTCTCGTTTCTCGCGAAATAACATTGAGTGAAAAACCAGTAGATGCATCAGATGCTTATCTGCGACTACATCTACTCTCCCATCGCAAAGTTGTGCCACATGGCCTCTCACTCGATGGAATCTTTGGCTTACTTGCAAATGTGGCGTGGACATCGGCTGGACCATGTTCGGTAGAGAATTTTGAAATAGTTCGAGCAGCACTGCAGAAAAAGTATGGCCATCTCACTGTTTTCAGCGTTGATAAATTTCCACGAATGGTTGATTACGTTACTCCGAGCGGCGTGCGTATCGCCGATGCCGATCGCGTGCGTCTGGGTGCGCACTTGGCATCGGGTACCACAGTGATGCATGAAGGTTTCGTCAATTTCAATGCTGGAACTCTCGGAACTTCCATGGTTGAAGGTCGCATCTCATCAGGTGTAGTTGTCGGCGATGGCAGCGACATTGGTGGCGGCGCATCGATTATGGGAACCCTCAGTGGTGGCGGAAAAGAAGTTATTTCGATCGGCAAGAAGTGTCTGCTCGGTGCAAATTCTGGCCTGGGAATTTCACTCGGTGATAATTGCATTATTGAATCCGGAACTTATGTTACCGCTGGCGCAAAAGTGCGCCTGCCTGATGGCAAGGTCGTTAAAGCGAAATCTCTCTCTGGCGCCAATGACATTACCTTCCGTCGCAATTCACTCGATGGTGCGCTAGAAGTTGTGCCACGAAGCGGTAATTGGGATGGCTTGAACTCCATCCTTCACGCTAATTAAAGTAGCTCAAACCACGCTGACGGCAATTTACAACGACTGCGAAAAGTTTCGCCTTTAATTGTCACTTTCTTGCCAGTGCTAGAAATGCCTTGAATTTTTGTGACAGTTCCAGTGGGGCTCTCGGAAATGATTCGCAGCCGTTGTACATCGGGAAGTAGGAAAGCTGCCGCAATTACTTTTTGAGTGATGCTATGGGTCCAATCCACATAGCGTTTATTGAGCACTGCACTCGCACTCCATGCATCTGGTACGGAGTTGAGATAAGGGAAAGCTGTGCCAAATACATTTGCCGCAGCTTCGGTAAAGCCATTGGAGGATGAGAAGAAGAAGGCGCTGATTGGTTTGCCATTGTAGAAAATTGCACGAGCAGTTGCAGAATCAACGGTGGTCGAATCCACTGCGCTACGCCATAACGTGCCATAGCGAGGCTCTGCCTCCTTGGCATAGCCAACAAAGGCTTGATCAAGCGATGTTGCATAAAGATCGCAGTCACAAATAGCGCGGATCTTCCCCGCTTTAGAGAGGGCATAAGTGCGCGATGCAATTACTTGGGCCTGCAGTGCAGCAGCTGGCCAGGAGGTAGGCATCTCGCCAATGCCGTAGAGATATTCATCGTGGAGATTGAGTGAATTAGTGATTTCAATGTTGGAAATCTTTCCACTTCGAACTGCAGTGAAATTCAACTGGCCATAGCGATACTGAGTAAAGCTCTTTTCAATTCCCAGAAAGATTGAGGATGGAGCACCGGCTAAGTAACGGGTGCCGCTCCACCTCAGAATAAATTTTGACCCCGTTAGATCGAGATTGGGTGCAAGAAAGCGAAGCGCGCTGCCATTGACTGAAATAGCCAATTGAGTTCCAGGCAGGATTCGTGCAAGTGGCGTGACGGTATCTGTAGGTGAGAAGAGCAAAATTTCACTACTTGCAGTGTCAGTCTTGATAGCCGCGCTCTGGAGTAAGTGGCCGACGTTAACTCGTAGCTCAATTAAATCGGTAGTGGTTTCAACTGTTGCGCCTTGATAATAATAATTAAGAATGTTCTCAGCAGTTGCACTTTCTAACGCCATGCCACGCGCACCGATTTGGCTCATGCCGACGCCATGGCCATAACCTGCGCCATGGAAGGAGAATGAACTAGGAACAGGCGTTGCTTGGGCGGCAGTAATCGGGAGTGCAGAAAATAAGAGAAGTAAGAGAAGGGCCTTGCGCTTAAACATCCTCATTGACTACTGCGCTCTTTCCAACTTCCAAAAATTTCTGATATGCCTCAACAACTTCGCGTGGCTCACCACGTTGGATTAATTTGCCTTGATGCATCCAGGCAACTTCATTACACATGTCTTGAATGGTTCCTAGCGCATGGCTGACAAGAATGAGAGCACGAGCATCACTGCGCAGCTCCTTCATCTTATTGAGGCTCTTCTCTTTAAACCGAGCATCGCCAGTGCTGAGTGCTTCATCGACGATCAGAATGTCGGGGCGCACTGTAACTGCAACAGAGAAACCTAAACGGGCATACATGCCAGAGGAGTAAGTTCGCATTGGTGCATCGATCGCATCACCGAGTTCGGCAAAATCTGCAATCTCTTCAAAGTGCTTATCAATCTCTTTCCGCGACATACCGGCAGCAAGTCCGCCGAGGAGAACATTTTCGCGGCCTGACATAGAAGGATTAAAGCCAACACCGAGTGCAAGCAGGGTGCTGACTTTTCCATACACTTCAACGCGTCCCGCAGTTGGGGGCAAAATTCCTGAGATCACGCGCATCAGAGTTGATTTACCAGCACCATTTGCACCCACTACACCGAGCACTGAACCATAGGGAATATCTATCGAGAGATCATTGACTGCATGAACAATGCGAGTCTGTTTTGTTCCTCGACCAAGTGATTTCATTCTTGCTTTAAGAGTTGGTCGCTTATCAATTGTTGTTTTATAAATCAGGTTGAGGTTTTGGACTGAGATTGCAAGGTCGCCCACTTGATGTTCACTTCGAGTATTGGCGCTAGACACGGACGGCAAACTCTCGTTCGCGCGATAGGAAGAAATAGGTGCCGATAATTAAGAAGCCCAGCGCCCACAAGAGTGAGACACCTAATTGTGAAAAGCTTGGCGCTTGCCCGTGAACCATTACTCGCGACCATGAATCCAGTAGTGGAAAGAGTGGATTGATCTGTTCTAGTGGGCGCAACTCTGGCTTGAGCGCACTTGCTTCGTAAAGAATCGGTGAGAGATAGAGCCAGCTACGGTTGAAGTATGGCAAGAAGGTGGCAATGTCTCGGAAGTACACATTGATACATGAAAAGAGAATTGCTAGACCTAAGCCAAGGAGAAAGGCAATTGCAATAATGGGAATTGCCCAGAACATCTGAAAGGTAAAGGGCAGACCTAGCAGGCCTTTAATTACGAGAAAGACTGCAATCGTGGGAAGAAAGCGAATGAGAGACACCAGAGTTGCCGACATTGGCAACATGATTCGCGGGAATGCAGTATTCAAAATCAAGCGCTGCCCCGCTGTAACTGACTTCACGCCACCGATCATGGAATTTGCAATTGCATAGAAGAGAAAGAGGCAGGCAGTTAGGTGTGCGTAACGAGCCTTGTCACTATGTCCGCCAATAATCACAATCAAAAGAAAGTAGACACCGGAGAGAAGTAATGGATTAAGAATTAACCAGACTTGGCCAAAGAGTGAATCGAAATGTTTCTCGCGTAAATCAGATCTGGAGAATTCGCTGATAAATGCTCGCCTGGCCCAGAGTGATCGCCAATATGGTTTCAGGGGCGGAAGAGCTGAATGGAATGGCTCGAAAACTTCAGTAGGAAGAGTTCTCGCAGTCATGGTTGAAGGTTACCTTAGAGAGTGGCTACTCACCTCGTGGCACGATTGATTTGGGCGATGTGAGAAAGCCCAACCCCCATGACATGTGCATTGTGCTGAGAATTGCTGGCAATCGCAATCGCTCGCTCCATGATTTTCCAATCAAGAATGCGCCAATAACGATCAGCAACGAATATGAAATTACAGGAATAAAGAAGATTGGCGAAATAAATAGACCGGTAAATATTGAAAGCAGATTAATTAAGAGCGCAGTTGGCGGTGCAAGATAGCGAGAATTAACAGTTCCAGAGTGGCGGCGAGATACCGCGCGACGCCAGCGCCCATATTCAAAATATTGTTTTGCTAGCGCGCGCAATCTAGGCCGTGGTCGATATTCCACCTGCAGACGCGGATCGAAATACACCAAGCCACCGGCGGAGCGCAATCGAAAATTTAACTCCCAATCTTGTGCGCGAGTAAATTTCTCATCAAAGCCGCCAACTTCTTGCAGTGCGCTCTTTCTAAATGCTCCCAAGTAAACAGTGTCCGCGGCTCCTGCTTTGCCTCCGGTATGAAAGGCAGATGCACCCACGCCAAGTGGTGAGCGCATTGCTCTGGCAACTGCCTTCTCAAATTGAGTGACGCCAACGGCTGCCATCATGCCGCCCACGTTGACTGCGCCAGTCTCGTGAATCAACGAAGTTGCCAGAGTTAAATAATGCGAAGGAATTGTGGCGTGTCCATCAACTCGAACAATGAGTGGGTACTTCGCCTTTGCAATAGCCAAGTTAAGGCCAGCTGCAGTCTTGCCGCTGGGGTTATCTACCAAAATAATTCGAGCATCACTGCGACGAAGATTCTCTGCAATCACTGAAGTTTGATCGCGTGAAGGACCTAATGCGAGTATCACTTCAAACTCTCCCAGATAATCCTGAGAAAGTATTGCTGAGATTGCAGCTTCTAAATAATTTTCTTCATTGAGAACGGGCAGAATCACACTGACTTGATTCTGTGATGGTTGTAACGCGCCCATGTCTTCGCTCATAACGCCACTACGGTATCGCCCAAGTAGGCTAAGCGAGTGAATTCAACGCGTGGCATCCGATGGACAACGGGATTTTCTCTTGCCATTGTGGTCATAGCGACTTTCGCATGGCTGGGATTAGGCCATGTCAGTGGTTCAATTAAAAAGATAGATGCCTTTGCCGGATTGAAGTCTCGTCCGCAGAAAGCATCGAGTGCGGTGAATTATCTTCTCGTGGGTTCTGATACTCGCGAGGGCCTGACACCTGCACAACTCAAAGCGCTCCGAGTGGGCAGCGTTGCATCGGCTGCTGGAAAACGCTCCGACACAATGTTGCTAGTGCACATTAGTAAAGCGCGCGACAATGCGGTAATTATCTCGCTGCCGCGCGATACTCTCGCAACAATTCCAGCACATACAAGTAGCACTGGAAAAGTCATTAATGAGCAGCAGGCAAAACTCAATGCCGCATTTGCTTGGGGCGATGCGCCACTATTAATTAGCACTATTGAAAATATGTCGCAACTACGGATAGATCATTATGTTGAAGTCAACTTCGCCGGTTTTGCAAATATCGTTGACTCATTGGGCGGCGTTGATGTCTGCACCAAGAAAGATATCAATGACCCAAAGAGCCACTTAGTCCTCGCGGCAGGAATCCACACTCTTGATGGAATTGAAGCGCTGAAATATGTGCGCACCCGTGATTTTGATGGCATGGGCGATCTCGGGCGCATGCAACGTCAGCAACAATTCATGAGTTCAGTTCTACGTAAAGCAACATCAACTGGTGTTCTGCTTAACCCACTCAAGTTGGTAAATGTTCTCAATGCTGCCCTTGCCACAGTGAAGACAGATTCGGGTTTAAAGAGTTCTGATTTACTCACCTTGGCCAAGCAGATGAAGAATCTCTCTGCCAGTAAGGTCCGCACACTCACTATTCCGCTCTCGGATTCAAATCACTTTACTCCAGGACTTGGTTCAACAGTGGTGTGGGATCCGGTTCTTTCGACCGAACTCTTCCAACGCCTTCGCCAAGATTTACCAGTAATTGACCTTGTAACCCCCTCTCCTTCTGCAAAGGCAAGCGCAAAGGCAACTCCTAAAGCCTCGCCAACTGTCATTGATAAATTCAAAACTCGCACTGCAAGTGAGAATCCTTGCGGAGCCCTTCGCTAAATCTCTCCTACACTTACCAATTGTGAGTAAGAAGTTGAAAATCTCGGTAATCGGCAATGGCTATCTTGGCGCCACTCATGCCGCATGTATGTCTAATTTAGGTTTTGAAGTCATTGGCATCGATACCGACCAAGCCAAAATCGATTCTCTCTCGCGCGGTGAACTTCCATTTTATGAACCTGGTTTGGATGAGCTTCTTGTTGCAGAGTTAAAAACCGGGCGATTAACTTTCACAAGTGATTTTGCTGCTACAGCTGATGCTGATGTTCACTTTATCTGTGTTGGAACACCACAAAGTAAAGATAGTTTGGCGGCAGATCTGACTTATGTGGAGTCGGCAATTACAAATCTTGCACCGCATGCAAAGAGTGGCTCGCTCATCGCAGGTAAATCCACTGTGCCAGTGGGAACAGCGCAACGCTTAAGTGCCATCTTGGCTAAAAGTGCTCCCAATGTGGAGCTGGCGTGGAATCCAGAATTTCTACGGGAGGGTTTTGCAGTTGAAGATACTTTGCGCCCCAATCGCTTAGTAGTCGGCGTGACAAGTGATCAGGCTGAAAACATTCTAAAAGAGGTTTATAAATCCTTGATCGACGCTGGTACGCCATGGATTCGTGCAGATTTACCTACCGCCGAATTAGTCAAAGTTGCTGCCAATTCATTTTTAGCTACCAAGATTTCCTTCATCAATGCAATGGCAGAAATTTGTGAAGCAGCCGGCGGTGATGTCACAGTGTTAGCAAAGGCAATTGGTTACGACCCTCGCATCGGTAGCCGCTTCTTGCAAGCTGGTATTGGATTTGGCGGCGGCTGTTTACCGAAAGATATTCGCGCCTTTATGGCACGTGCCGAAGAGCTTGGTGCGATGCAAGCGCTGGAATTCTTACGTGAAATTGACGCGATCAATGTGCGTGCCCGCCAGCGCGTTATCGATGTAGTGCGCGGAGAACTCAGCGAAGATCTCACTCAATATCGATTAGCCGTTCTTGGTGCGGCATTTAAGCCGGACAGCGATGATGTTCGAGATTCCCCAGCACTAGATATTGCAGCGCAACTGCAAGCAGCAGGAAGCTCTGTTGTAGTTCATGATCCCAAGGCAATTGCTAATGCCAAGAAGCGCTTTCCTAATTTGAACTTCGCGACAACAGTCGAAGAGTGTGTAACTGGTGCCGATCTCATTCTCCATCTCACTGAATGGCGTGAGTATCGTGAACTCTCACCGAGTGCGATTAAGGCACTTGCTAAGGGAGCAATCATTATCGATGGGCGAAATGCACTCGATCGCGATAAGTGGGTCAGCGCTGGTTGGCGCTTCCATGCACTTGGTCGCACTCCAGTATGAGCATTGATCAAATCCTTGCGTTAAAGACCTGGGCCGTTGTTGGACTTGGAAATAATCCAGATCGCGCCGCATTCTCGGTAGCGAAAGTTTTGCAGAGCCACGGTCATCGAATTATTCCAGTGCATCCACGCGCAGAGGAAGTGCATGGCGAAACTGGATACAAGACTTTGAGCGAAATTCCATTTCCGATTGATGTAGTCGATTGTTTTGTTGCATCTGAGCGCGTGGGCGAAATCGTAGATGAGGCAATCAAAATTGGCGCTAAAGCAGTCTGGTTGCAATTAGGAGTGATAGATCAAGCAGCGATTGACCGAGCACTTGCGGCCGGTTTATTGGCAGTTATGGATCATTGCCCTGCTATTGAATATAAGAAGCGCAGCGCTTAAAAACCAGTTCGTTGGTTGCGGCGAGCGTTAAGCGTCTCGCCTTTTTTCTTTGCTTCGACATTGAGCTCACTCATCTGAGCAATTACTTTTGCTGAAATTTCTTTACTGCCAATTCCTAAAATTCGCGCTGCAAGGATTCCAGCGTTCTTGGCACTTCCGATACCCACTGTTGCAACAGGAACACCTGCTGGCATCTGCACGATTGAGAGGAGTGAATCCATTCCATCGAGATTTTTCGATACAACTGGCACGCCAATAACTGGTAGCGGAGTAAGAGAGGCAATCATTCCTGGCAAATGTGCGGCGCCGCCGGCTCCTGCGATTATTACTGAGAAGCCATTGCTATGTGCGCTCTTTGCAAATTCAAACATCTCCTCTGGCATGCGATGAGCCGAGAGAACTTGTGCCGTGTAAGTGATTCCAAAATCATCCAATACTCGTGCCGCTTCTTCTAGCGTTGGCCAATCAGAATCTGAACCCATGACGATTGCGACTTGGCTACTCATCGATTGCTCCGCTCATGTAATCGCGTGCATGCTGCACATCCTCCACCAATTGTAGAAGATTCTCGCCGACCATCGTTACATGGCCAATTTTGCGACCTTTGCGCACCTCTTTGCGATATTGATGCACCTTGAGGTCGGGATTGCGTGCCATGAGGTGAAGATAGGGACGGTACATGTCGGCCTTTTCGCCACCGAGAATATTTCCCATTACGACATAAGCGCTCTTGAGTGTTGTATCTCCTAGTGGCAAATCAAGAACTGCCCGCAGATGTTGTTCAAATTGCGAAGTTACTGCGCCATCTATGCTCCAATGACCAGAGTTATGAGGGCGCATCGCCAATTCATTTATAAATAACTTCTCACCTTGCACAAACATTTCAACCGCCATGACACCGATCAGTGAAACCTCTTCGGCAATCGCAAGTGCAATCTGCTGCGCTTGCAGCGCAACAGCTTCAGAAATCTCTTGTGCTGGAGTGATAGTCATCGTGCAGATGCCATCTTCTTGCACTGTTTGAGTTGGCGCCCAAGTAGCGGCCTGTCCATGTGGTGATCGCGCGACCATCACTGCAATCTCACAATCAAAATTGATCAATTCTTCGATGAGAAGTGGGGCGGTATGCGAGAGTATTTCAGCGAGATCTTTCTCGCTCTCAACTTTCCACACACCGCGACCGTCATAGCCACCTGAAATTGCCTTTGCAATTATGGGGAAATCTTTAACTTCACTTGCCTTGGTAATTACCTGCCACTTCGGTGCAGAAAATCCACTCAACCGCTCTCGCATCTTCGCTTTATCTTGTGAGTAAATAAAAGTTGAACTACTTGGTCGAACTACATGTCCAGCGCTCTCTAAGGCACGAATTGCCGATAGCGGAACAAGTTCATGTTCAAATGTGATCACGTCTACCGAGGCGGCAAACTTTAAGAGCGCAGCGCTATCTCGATAATCCCCAACAACGTGCTCACAAATTTGTGCGCCACTATCGCTCTCTGATTGTGCAAAGAGAAGGAGATCAATCCCAAGAGCGGCAGCAGGTGCCACCATCATGCGGGCAAGTTGGCCGGCACCGATTACGCCGACTCGAGGAAATCCTTGCTTCATGTGCTTATCGTAGATGGCGAACATCTCCAACAGAAATTATCTGTCCGCTTGCTAAAACTAACTGGCCAGATGTGGTGAGCCCTTGCGCATTGGCTTGAATTACCTGGCCATCGGCCATAGTCACTTCAATGTCGCGGCCAATTGTCGATGAGAGTGGGAGATATTCTCGGAGAATTTCCTGGTCTGCACCGCTCTCCCACGCTAGAAAGCGGGCCTCAAAGCGGTTGAGAATTTCGGAGAGCAGAAGATTGCGATCGATTACAAGTGAACTGTCCAAACCTAAAGATGTCGCCGTAGGAATTGGTAATTGATCGTTATTCATATCTACATTGATTCCAATTCCAATAATGACACCCAGACCTTTATCTGTTACCACTACCTCAGATAGCAAGCCAGCACATTTCTTCTCATCTATTAAAATATCATTTGGCCATTTGATTGTTACATTGGAGATTTCGCCAACTTTCACAATTGCACCATGAACCGCAACACTTGCAAGCAAGGAGAGCAAGCCCCAGTGATTCGATCCGCGCTTTGGTTCTAGGAAGATTGAGAAGAGAAGTGCACTTTTTTCTGGCGCAACAAAAGTACGATCCAATCTGCCGCGACCTGCGCTTTGAAATTCAGTGACGCAAATGTCACCGCTTCGCGCGCGACCATTGCGTGCGCGGTGCGATAAATCATTCTGTGTAGAGGTTGTCTCAGGAGTCACGATTACTCGCCAGTAATTGCTTATTGCAGAAGAAATCTTTTCTGCATCAAGCGCAAGCGGTGAGGGATCTACAGCCATAACTAGTACCGTAGGGGTATGAAGCCAGATCTGCACACTACTGCGGGAAAAATTCAAGACTTACGCAACCGCCTTGATGAAGCTGTCCATTCGGGCTCGGCTCGAGCGATCGAGAAGCAACATGCTAAAGGGAAGATGACGGCTCGTGAGCGCATCGCCAAACTTCTGGATGAAGGTTCATTTACCGAACTAGATGAGTTTGCCCGTCATCGCTCAACAAATTTCGACATGCAAAATAATCGCCCCTACGGCGATGGCGTTGTAGTTGGTTATGGCACAGTTGATGGAAGAAACATCGCGCTCTACTCGCAAGATTTCACCGTCATGGGTGGCAGCTTGGGTGAAGTTATGGCTGAGAAGATTATTAAAATTGCAGAATTCGCTCTGAAAAATGGAATGCCACTGATCGGTATTAGTGACTCCGGTGGAGCGCGTATCCAAGAGGGTGTGGCATCACTGAGTGGCTATGGTCGAATCTTCCGCCTCAATACTCGTTCCTCAGGTGTAATCCCACAGATCTCTCTAATCTTGGGACCTTGCGCAGGTGGCTCTGCTTACTCCCCTGCAATCACCGACTTCACTGTCATGGTGAATGAGACATCACACATGTTTATCACTGGGCCAGAAGTTATTAAGACGGTTACTGGTGAAGAGATTGGTATGGAAGAACTTGGTGGTGCACACACTCATAACACCAAGACTGGTGTTGCTCACTATCTCGCAGAAAATGAAGATGATGCGATTGATTATGTAAAGGCGCTGCTCTCATACTTGCCTAGTAACAATACCGATGGAACACCACTGCTTCCTGCTACTGAAACTTTGGCAACGAAGGTAAGTGACACCGAACTAGATACTTTGGTTCCGGATAGTCCTAATCAGCCTTATGACATGAAGGTTTTAATTCAAGCACTTCTCGATGAGGGCGAATTCCTTGAAGTACATGAACTCTTTGCCCCAAATATCTTGGTCGGCTTTGGTCGCGTAGAGGGACATTCAGTCGGAATCGTTGCTAATCAACCACTGCAATTAGCTGGCACCTTAGATATCGACTCCAGCGAGAAAGCTGCGCGCTTTGTGCGTTTCTGCGATGCATTTAGCATTCCAGTCATAACCCTCGTTGATGTTCCTGGCTTCTTGCCAGGAACAGAGCAAGAGTGGAATGGCATTATTCGCCGCGGTGCCAAATTGCTTTATGCATACGGTGAAGCATCAGTTCCACTTATTACTTTGATAACTCGCAAAGCCTACGGTGGCGCATTTATCGTGATGGGCTCCAAGTACATTGGTGCCGATGTGAACTTGGCTTGGCCAACTGCTGAGATTGCCGTGATGGGCGCACAAGGTGCCGTAAATATTCTCTACCGCAAAGAGTTATCTGAAGCGAAAGAGCCAGAGAAGCGTCGCAGCGAATTAGTTGAGGAGTACAACGAGACTCTTGCTAATCCATACCTTGCGGCAGAGCGTGGCTTTATCGATGCAGTAATCGAACCAAATCAAACACGTGAATACATCACTAAGGCACTTCGCTCATTGCGCAATAAGCGCGATGTATTGCCAGCGCGTAAGCATGGAAATATTCCGCTATGAGAAAGTTCCAAGTCACACAAGGCTCTGCTACGCCACAACAATTGGAAGCAATTGCTATTGCACTAGCAGAACATGAGAAGCCAGCTGCCGCGGTGGTACGGAGCAATTACGGCAAGCCAGCGTTGCGCAAGCCCTTGACTCCACGTACTGCCAATTTGAGGTCTTCGTAAATGATCGATGTGGTGCTTGCTTCTGCCTCCCCTGCGCGAAAGAAATTACTCGAAGCAGCTGGGGTGAAATTTTCGGTACATGTCAGTGGTGTTGATGAAGAAGATCCAACCTATGCTGCAATGACAGCGAGTGAAATGGTTCTTGCACTATCAATCGTGAAGGCGCATACCGTTCGCCAGACATTGCAATCCCCGGCATTCATTATTGGTTGTGACTCCACATTTGAACTCGATGGTAAGTCACTTGGGAAACCGCTCAATGTGGCTGCGGCAAAATCTCGTGCTCGCGAAATTAGCGGACGTACCGGCACGCTCCACACTGGACATTGCTTTATTGATACTGCGCAAGAACGCGAAATCTCACTGCTAGTAAGCACTCAAGTAACTTTCTCTCAATTATCTGATGAAGAGATCGATGACTACGTTGCAACTGGCGAACCACTCAATGTTGCCGGAGGATTTACCCTCGATGGTTTGAGTTCGCCATTTATTGCCGGCATCCATGGCGATTACACAAATGTCATCGGACTTTCTATGCCAGCACTGCGCGCTGCAAGTCGCGAACTCGGTTACATCTGGCCAGAATTTAAGCAAAGTTTGGTGAGTGCCTAATGAAGAAGATTCTGATTGCCAACCGTGGCGAGATTGCACTTCGCGTAATTCGTGCCTGCAAGGATCATGGATATTCCAGTGTCGCTATCTACTCTGATGAAGATAAGAATGCGCTCCATGTACAGCATGCCGATGAGGCTTACTCACTCCAAGGGCTCAATGCCACACAGACTTATCTCAACATCGAAAAGATTATTGCTATTGCAAAGCGCGCAAAAGCTGATGCAGTTCATCCTGGTTATGGCTTTCTCTCCGAAAATGCCAACTTTGCCGAAGCAGTTATTGCTGCTGGGTTAACTTGGATTGGGCCACCTCCTGCAGCAATTCGCGCCCTCGGTGACAAAGTTTCTGCTCGAAAGATTGCGGCAAAAGTTGGTGCACCACTTGTTGCTGGAACTGCTGATCCAGTCGATAACGCAGATGATGTCATCGCATTCGCTAAGGAACATGGCCTACCAGTTGCAATTAAGGCAGCACATGGCGGTGGCGGTCGTGGCCTCAAAGTTGTTTTCACTATGGAGGAGATTCCGGAAGCCTTTGCATCAGCGGTTCGTGAAGCAATCGCTGGCTTTGGTCGTGGCGAATGTTTCGTTGAGCGCTATTTGAATAAGCCTCGTCACGTGGAGACTCAAGTTCTCGTTGATCACAAGGGCAATGCAGTTGTAGTGAGTACTCGCGATTGTTCATTACAGCGTCGCCATCAAAAATTAGTAGAAGAGGCGCCAGCGCCATTCCTCACCGATGCGCAGAATAAGCAGCTTTACGACTCAAGCAAGGCAATCATGAAAGAGGCAGGCTACATCGGTGCAGGCACCTGCGAATTCTTAGTTGGTAGCGATGGCACGATCTCATTTCTTGAAGTCAATACCCGCTTACAAGTTGAGCACCCAGTCAGTGAAGAAGTCTCTGGCATCGACTTAGTACGCGCTCAATTTCAAATTGCAGAGGGTGAAGAACTTGGCTTTACCGATCCAATTATTCGAGGACACAGTTTAGAGTTTCGCATCAACGGCGAAGATCCTGGTCGTTCATTCTTGCCAGCTCCTGGACTCATTACACAGTGGAAGATGCCAAGTGGTCCTGGTGTGCGAGTTGATGCTGGATTTAGAGCAGGCGATAACATCGGTGGCAACTTCGATTCTCTCTTAGCAAAACTCATTGTTACTGGAAGTACTCGCGCTGAAGCGATTCAACGAGCACGTCGCGCACTTGCTGAGATGGAGATTGCTGGACTTGCAACTGCACTTCCCTTCCACCGCGCAATTCTGGAAGATAAAGCATTCACTGAAAAATTCGCGGTCTATACCAGTTACATCGAGAGCGAATTTAAGAATGAGATTCCTGCCTACGATGCCTCTGCTGCTGCAATGGAGAGTCACTCTGCGCCAGAGCACTACATCGCAGAGGTAGATGGCCAACGATTTGCCGTTGATTTATTTGCACCAGAACCAATCCACAAGCGCCATCGCGCTAAACAATCGATGTCAGGTGGACTAGGTGGTGCTGGCCTCAAGACTCCGATGCAAGGAACTGTGGTAAAGATTGCAGTTACTGAAGGACAGAGTGTTGAAGCTGGCGAATTAGTAGTTGTACTAGAGGCGATGAAGATGGAACAACCACTAGTAGCTCATCGCAGTGGCGTTATTAAGAATCTGAAATCCAGCCTCGGCCAAGTACTTCCGACTGGTACAACGATCTGTGAGATTGAGTAATTAACGATTAAGTGAAGGCAGGTTGGCGGCCACTTGGGCCGCAAGATCAACCTTCTTGGTAAGAGCAACTAACTTTGGATCAAAGAGCGAAATCTCAATTGCCTTATCTGCGATTCCAAATCGATAGCCATAGATGCCACTTTTAGCATCAAGCACATCATTGAAACTCTCATTGCTCATAAAGGTAGATACCAAATTAAGAACTGCTTTATCTACACGCTTCACAATTGATGCTGCGATGTACTTCTTATTTGTAGCACGTACCGTCAAGAATTGATCTGGCTCCATAGTTATGAGGGAGACCATTTTGCCAGCTCTATTGGCTTTAAGAACTGCGGCGAAAATTTCCGCTTCTGAACCTTCGAGGCTGGAAAAGAGAACATCAGCGCCAGCATCAATTAAGTCCTGAGCGCTCTTACCTAGTTGTGAGCCTTTGCGAGTAATCGTAACGACACCTTTATCACTTGCTTTTGCACCTGCCGCAAATGCACTCTCAAAAATGGGAGCGTCAGCGACTGAAGTAATTAATCCAACTTTATGTTTTGTTGTAATGAGTGCTGCAGCACTTCCTGCAACATAAGCGATCTGATTATCGGCAAAGACAATTGAAGAAACATTGAGATAAGGAACGGATGCATTATCAACGATGGCAAATGCAGTGAGGGGATTCTCTGCTGCAACTTTAGAGAGTGCTGCGGCATAGCCAGAACCTACCGCGATGATTGGCGAGCAACCTCTACCTAATAATTGGTGCAATCGTTCAGTGCGATTACTTTCGGTGCCAGTAGTTAAAGTAGTTTCAACTTTAATGCTGTATTTCTTGATCACATCTTTGACTCCAGCGGCCACTGCTGCGTTAAATGATTGATCATCAACGCCGCCTACGTCATAGGCAACACAGACCTTTACCGGTGTTGAGGTACTTGCTGCAATTGCGGTCGGTGCAAGGATTGCTATTACGGCAATTGCACAGGAAGTGACGAGCAACTTCATTGGACTAGCCCTAAATTCTTATAGGTCTGGCTAATTGTTTCACTCGCGACTGCGCGAGCTTTCTCTGCGCCTTCGGCTAATAACTTCAAGAGCGCACTCTCATCTTCGAGCAATTCCAACGCTCTCTTACGGATTGGCGCAAAGTACTCGACTACTACTTCAGCGACTTCACCCTTGAAGTCGCCATAACCTTTGCCTTCAAAGCGCTGCTCTAGATCGCTAATTGATGTTCCAGATAATTGTGAGTGAATGGTGAGTAGATTGCTTATTCCTGCCTTTTCTTTCTCGTCAAATTTCACTTCTCGGCCAGTATCAGTAACGGCGCTCTTAATCTTCTTAATGTTGATCTCTGGTGCATCCATTAATTCAATAACACCGGCGCCAGAACCAGAAGACTTACTCATCTTCGCACTT
>Ga0209297_1001025_pt1 | contig 16495 bp, 13 predicted proteins | sample S_130805_MF_Meta_FD_187322 | JGI IMG/M metagenome (GOLD analysis project Ga0209297, IMG submission 187322) | Freshwater microbial communities from Lake Simoncouche, Canada to study carbon cycling - S_130805_MF_MetaG (SPAdes) (version 2) | ecosystem: Environmental > Aquatic > Freshwater > Lake ... | reverse complement strand
TTCAGGTAAATCAAAATTTGTTAAATTAACTACCCAATCCGATGTTGCATCAACCCCAAAATGAACAAATGTTGTTCCGCTAGAACAATCATAATTTACATTACCAGATGGTGATGGTAAATTTATTATAGCTCCTGTTATGTTTGGAGAATATATTGACCCCGTTATGGTTTGTCCTGTTAAATTATCTACTATGTATTTTGTTGCCATTTTTTTATTTTTTAATTTATTTAGTCAATAGGTAATCCCAACTTATAATCAACAGTTATATTACTCCACCCAATACCAAATTCATATTTCATAACTTTATCAACAACAACATATGATTCAAATTGTGTTGTGCCCGAACTAACATCACTATTAATGAAAATACCACTTAAAAAATATACATCATTTGTGGTGTTTCCAGTTGTTGCCGATGGTAAATTATCAATGATATATTCATATGCCGAATCCCTAATAGTTTCTGTAGCATAAATCATTTGTTTATTGTAAATTACTTCGGAAGTACCGGTGAAGGCCGATAATGTTGCCTTATGTGGCCATAAAATATCTGTCAATTTCCAAAAAGAATAATTTTCATTATTAAAAGGTGCGTTATTTTGATTTGGAGCAGCACTTAGTTGATTTACAACTTGGTCAATTGCCCCCGCAACGGCACCACAGGTATTATCAGTTAAACTGTTTACTTTACCTCTTCTTAACATTCTACCTGAACGTCCATCTTCAGTTACACCAATGTGTGGCATACTTGTCACAAATAAAGTACCACCAAGATTTGACGCTACGTGACTTGCGAATGCTCCAAAACCAACACTACCAACAAACGGATAACCTGCTAATCCACCTGATTGGAATGGGCCTAAAAATGAATTAATACTGTTTGGCCATCCACCAATATTGTTTGGTACTTTTGCAGCATCAACATCGTCAGAACAAATACCTTCAGCTAAAACAATATCGGTTGATGGTATTCCTTCATCTGTAATATATTGTGTTGTATATGTTCCCCATACTTCAGTTAATACCGCTCCTGAGAATGGTTGATATCCTCCGTCAACAGTAACACCTCTTACTGTTTCAGTATACGCACTTTGCCCATCTAATGGTGGTAGTACATTTATTTCATACGTTCTATCGTATTCTGCAACTGATAAATCGTAAGTACCGTAAGGGTAATCAGTAATGTTATTAAAAGGTATTGTTTGAGTACCTAAATCAATGGTTCCACCAGTTGTTGGTAAAAAAGTAACATTTGCTGTAAGTCCTGACAGATTTGTACTTGTTATTCTAATTCCTTGTATCATGTTTTTTTGTTTTTTTTATTTTATTTATAATATTAATCCGAAATTTAAATCATTTTCTGGTATGTCTAATGCATTTAACCCACCTAAACAAGGCGCTTCAGTTAATGTTTCTATTGTTAGAACATCTGATTCATCATAATATGATAATCTATTATCACCATTTTTATTTTTAAATACATTAACTGTTGTGATATCATATAACATACCCGTACTTAAACAAACACCACTAACTGATGTGTTAACAATGTTCCATTGGAAATAATTATCAATTGTGTTTTCCACAAAATTATCAGCAATTGTATTGTTATAGAAATACTCACCTATTGTATTATCATAAAAATAATTACCTATGTTATTACCTTGTGGTGATGACGCACCATAACCAAAATTTTCACCTATTATATTATTAATAAAACCAAAACCGATATTGTTAGTTGCAAAATTATTACCAATAGTGTTTTCAAAAACTTCACCTTTAAATGTATTTCCGTAAACATTACCCAAAAAGTCGTTACCAGCAATAATAGGTCCAAATGCGTTACCCGAACAATACCCACTAATTTGATTTGACCCAAAACCCCAACCTGTTATATTAGTATCAAAACTTTGATACGTTATATTACCTTTAAATTCGTCGAATATTTGGTTATTATAAAAATCACCATATATTGTATTGTATTCAAATTGTTCTCCGATTATATTGTTATATGTTTCACCACTTATATCGTTACTATTAAAATAATTTCCAACAGTATTACCTGTGAAATCATTAATAATGTTATTACCCGAAGTTTCATAACCAAACTTATTTCCTTGTAACGCTCCAGTTATTGTGTTATTATAAAACGTAAACCCAATAGTGTTTCCATCAAATAAACCATCTATAGTATTCTCATAGAAATTACCTTGCAAAACATTTCCTGTTACACCACTTAAAAAGTCATTATTATGTGTTTCTACCCCTATTTTATTTGATGTGGTATAACCTGAAAATTGATTACTATAAACATTAGAATCAACAGTGTTAAGAGAAAAATCACCAAGAAATAAATTACCTTTAAAATCTTTATCTATTTTGTTATTATAAAATTCATAGTATGTTCCTTCTTGACCAATAGTATTATTATTAAAATCATTACTTATTATATTATCATTAAAATAATGATAATTTATGTTGTTATTAAAATAATTACCAATTTGATTACCATAAAAATTCTGATTAATTTCATTATCTTCAAAGTATTGATTAATTTTGTTTTCCCACATATAACCTTTAATAATGTTATTGTCAAAATATTCTCCAATACTATTACTGTAAAAACCATTATTATGAATCACATTATTATAAAATCTACCTGAGATTGTATTTCTTGAAAACCAATATGTTCCCGTATTGTTATAAGACCTATCACCAATAGTGTTTGAATAAGTTTTATTACCATAAAACACATTATTAGCCAATAAAAATCCTGAGTTAGTTCCAATTTCATCAATATAAAATCTAGAATAATCACCAATATAGTTACGTATTGCGCTTCCATCTAAATTAAAAGTCAGATAATCATTCCAATCTTCTTCATTTTTTTGTCCAATATAAACTTCTTTATATTCGTAGTAATTACTTGTTAATGTTGAGGAGTAAAAAGGAATAAGTCCACCTGTGAAGTTTATTGTACTTCCAAATGATGGGTCAACTATAACATATATTAAAGTGTTTGAACTAGCACTATAAACCTTAACACCTACCGTATACCCCTGATATTCAAAAAATAAAATATCCCCAATTTCTACTTCACTTAAAAATAAAGTTCCATTACCTGTTATAATACCTGTTGCGGAATCATAACTATTTATAGTTCCTGTTAATTGAGAACCTTTATTGTATGACTTAAATCTATTAAAAAATATGGTTCTATGGTCATAGTCAGTTCTATTGTTAAATTCATCAATTCTTTCTGTTATTCTACCATAAGCAACCCCACCTGTATTTGGAGTTAAATTAAATGTCCAATCATACTGGATTCTATCATTTGGATATGCTGGTTGATATGCCGTTGAGCTAATTGTATTAATACTTGTTGATAAAACAATGATAGGTTCAACATTACTCTGTCTGTAATCAATTTCTCCAATTCCTTTAGGATTACCATTAACATAATATTCGGGAACATCATAACAAGTTTGAAAATCTGTTATGATATAATAACTTCCCTCATTTAAAGTTTCGCCAGTTATTTTATCAACAAGTTCAGAGTAAGTTACTTCAATAAGACCACTTATATTTGATGTGATAGCAGATATTGCTCCGTGATAGGTTACCCCACTATCTACGAATGGAAAAATACTTGTTGAATTTGGTAAACCTATTGGTAATTGTGAAATTTTTACGTATGACATTTTTAATTTTATTTATAAATATCTTTTATTTATTTAATTATGTTTTTTATCTATATAATTGTTGATGAAGGTGTAGGTGTTGGTGTAATACAAGGATTGATTTCTGATATTATAAAATCACCATTTTCAGTTAAAATATAATTACCAAATTCATCAGTAAGAAATTCAACACATGGATTAGTCGGTGTTGGTGTTAATGTTGGCGTAGGTGTTGGTGTAACACAAGTGTTAATTTCTGATATTATAAAATCACCATTTTCAGTTAAAATATAATTCCCAAATTCATCAGTAAGAAATTGAATACATGGATTAGTTGGTGTTGGTGTTGGAGTAGCAATTAAATTATCACAACAAGGAAACTCAATAATATAATTAGAATCATATGGTAAATTATCCGCAACAAACGATTCTTGTACATTGATAAATAATTTCTCCCTAATTGGTAATATTAAAACACCGTCATCAGTATTTAACATAAATTGACCCTCAAATCTACCTACTTGATTTGTATCTCTGTTTTTGAATTGATAATAAATGTAGTATTCAGGTTCAGGATTTGACTCGGTGAATTCTTTTAAAACAAATCCCGCAAGTACGGATAACATTTTAGGAATCCCATTTTCGGTGTCAACCATAGAAAAGAAGATATCCGATGACTCTATTGATTTCATAAAGTTATCGTAATCACTTCTACCATCTTTAACCACTTGTAATTTTAACAGTGGTAATGTGGCGTTCTTTTTAATGAAAAATTCCATCTATCTCTTTAGGTTATAATTATTTTATATTATGGTAAACTATCTCCAATGTAACTTTCGGATACGTTAATAAATAATTTCTCCCTAATTGGTAAAATTAAAACCCCATCGTTATTTTTTAACATAAATTGACCTTCATATCTGCCAACCATGTTTGTATCAAAATTTGTAAATTGATAATAAATGTAATATTCAGGGTCATCGTCAGGATTAACGAATACTTTCTCAACAAAACCTGCCGGTTTAGTTAATATTTTTTCAATACCCGTTTCAATATTTACCATAGAAAAGAACAAAGAAGAAACTTCAATCATATCCATGAAATGACTATAGTCACTTCTTCCGTCTTTAACTACTTGCATTTTTAAAAGAGGAAGTGTGGCGTTTTTTTTAATAAAAAATTCCATTAATCTATTTTACTTTATAAATATTGAAATTTATAAAACAAATTAATTAACTTTCCTTTCTTAAATTACCGTCGTAGTGTTCAAATCGGTCATGTTCAGTTGGGGTTAGTAAGAGCAACCCTGATTTAATATTTTTTTTCTTTGTTTCTTGGAACATATAACTCATCCAAGTTTGTTCAAAAGGTCTATCCCACTTTGTGGTTAGAAACATTTTTTTATTACCTATTTTTGAAACGATTTGAGGCCAGTTACAGTAAAATACCTCCCCTAAAGCGTATGGGACACCCCCATAAGATTTGATTGCATTAAATTCAGTTCTTGGAGCATCGGGGTCTAAACCCATTTGTGGTAATTTAGGTTTGTTTGGCCAATACTCTTCTCTTACACTTTGTGGGACATTGTACCATGACCATTGAGTTGAGTTATCACCATAAAATTCTGTGAAATTAAGTTTAATAAAATCTAAATTTTCTGAACTTATTATATGTAAACTTTTGTCATATAAACTTTTAATTCTTCGGTTAAATCCATTTCTACATGTTTCATCATTACCACCATAGAAGAACATGTCATCCTCAAAAAATAACATATAATCTAAATCTTGAGAATCAAAATGTTCCGCAATCCATTGTCTTCCTCCACATATTCCTAAATTATCCATTTTAATATGTTCAAATCCATGTTTCTCACAAATTTCTTCATATTTTTTTGTTGTAGATAAATCACTTGAATTATTTAATAGGAATTTTCTTGGTTGAGTTAAGAATCGGTTATCATAACTCTCCATTGACATTATCAATTTTTCAAACTGATTTGGACTATTAAATGTTAAAACATATAAACCAACTTTATTAGTATCTAAATTAGTGGTTTGAATCATTTTTGTTTTTTTAACGGTTTTACCATCTTTTAAATCTTCAAAAAACTTAAATAACAATCCATTGTCATTAATCTCAAAGTAATCTACTAAATTAGAATATTTGTAAATCATAATACTGAATAAACTTTCTTCAGTACCCATTAGTTTTTTGTTAAGAGTCTCAATTAACAATGAATAATATAAATTGTTAATATTCCCTATTGATTCTTTTGGTCCACCAAAGAATCCACCTCTACCTACAATATCCACAGTATCACCAGCATATTCACAAATATCATTAAATTTAAATCCGTGAATTTCTGAATTAGTTTTATATGGGAAAACAACAAATGTAAATTTATTTATTTGTTTTTCTAAATTTTCTAAAACTTTGTCCTTTATGAAATAACCAGCATTTACAGTATTTGTTAATCCTGCATCAATCCAAAACATATATTCAGAATTAAATTTATCTAGTATCTTAGCATCATGTAAAATGAATACTTTGGACATAACCAAAGGATTATACATTTCTAACTTTGCTTGTGTCGAATCTACTAACCAACCAGTTTGATTAAACCATTCAGGGTTAGTTCTTATTGACTGAATCTTTGAATAGTATTCATTGTTTTTAAACCAAGATACATCTCTTAAAATAAATTGAGTGTTATCTTGTTTTCGTCTATCCCAAACAAACTTTTCCAATTCTTTGTCTCCAAAAATTATTAAATTTTCTTCAACACGAAGAAGTTCCTCAAATTTATTTAAGTAGTGTTGGAATGAACGTGACCATCCTTCAGACAAATCACCTCTTCCGATATCCCAAAGTCCTGTAACTAATGTAATTGATGACATTTATTTCTTTATTTTACAAACCCAAACGGCTTTATCAAACTCATTTTTATTATAAGTCTCTAGATTATTTCTTTCACATGCCTCTGATATATCATTATCATCTATTTCATGCCAATTCCACAATTTTTTAAATATTTTTGTATCAAAAATCTCTTTGTTATCCGCATAATCATGAGCCAAAATGAAATCACCTTTTTTCATAAAATTAGATAAAAGGTTAAACTCAAGTTTTTTATTACCACCATCACAAAGAATAATAGTAACACCATCATTTTGAATGAAATCAATAACATCTTGTTTTAGTTCAGTGTATTGTAAATCAAAAACATTTTCAACACGAACATCAATACCAAACTGTTTCATCGCCTCATATTCATGTCTACCATAAATGTCATAAGTAATTATTTCACATTCAATGTTTAATCTATTACAAGAATATTTTAAAAATGAAGTAAACCCACCTAATGATGTGCCAATCTCTAAAATTTTAGATGGTTTAACATCTTTTAAAAAGTTATAAAAAATTTCAAATGAGTGTGGGTTCTGTTGAGCACCCCATCCATTGTATGTTGATATACTATCGTTTGCTTCTAAGTTTGATTCTTTGAATATTAAATCTTGATATTCCATATTATAATTCAATTATTTTTTTTAATAAGTTATTTTCGTTAAGATACCTTTCTTTTATTTTCCGTAATCCCTCAATTTTTTGATTATATATTTTTTCAGAATTATTTTCAATTTCTTTTAATATAGAATTTATATAATCAAAGTCATCAATATTTTCTAAAAGAATATAACCATCTTCAGGATAAATTTCTTTTATATTTTTACAACCATAATATATTGGAATAGTTTCACACAATATATTATCGTAGAATTTTTCAGTTACCCAATTATTTTCATATGAATTTTCAATTGAAATATTAAACATATAATTTTCTAAAGAATCTTTTCTTCTTGGACTACTTTGACCAAATCCATAAAAATCAATAAAATTAAATTTATTAAGATGATTTAACAGATTAAATCTTTTTTCATATAAACAAGTAGACCCATATTTGGAATCTAATTCTGTTATTGATGACGATATTAATTTAGTTTTATTAAATTTATAATTTGTTAAACTATTAAATGACCAAAAATCTAATGTATCAACCCAAGGTCCTCTCCCACCATAAAATGTATGAGATTCTGATTCTAAACAATTTTTATTGTAATTTTTACAATCAAAACCTAATATAGTCGTATTATCAGGTATATTTTTTTGATGTGTCCCTGACCAACTTGGCTCATGTGGGAAGATGAATGACTTGGCACCATTTTTTATATCATGAGTAATATGGTTAAAAAATACAATGATGTCATAAGAGTCATCAAATACAAATTCAACATGTTCTAAACCAATATTATTATCTAAAAATTGTAATAATAATCTATCAGTTAAATTTTTTGAACTGTCCCAATTTGATGAGATTCTTATTTTTTTCACTACCTTTTTATTTTTTCCCAATTATTAAAATTGAAACCCACTTTGAATAAATCACATTGACGATTCCATGTCATTTCCGCAACATTATAACCTGCCAACTTAGATGAAACCCCAATTTCAAAGGCTTCCATATCAAAAGTTATAACATTATTTGGGTCTTGAGATTCAAATTTGTAACAAAACTGTTCAAAAAACTCACACATTTTTGATAATTTATTATTATTTTTCATCAATAAAATATGTTCTGATGGTAATTTTGCACCTGACCATTCATTATTTAAACCATAAAATATAAATTTATCATTGAATAAAGGTTTTGGAAATGTTGTAATACCTCCACTTTCAATAAATTCTTTTTTTGCCGTATCATATGTTGCATCAGTTCTTAATGCTGACATATCAAAACCTTGTGAATCTAAATTATTTAAATAATTAATTACTTCATCAACATTAATTTGTGTTGTAAAACCAGCATCACAATCCAAATATAAAACCCATTCGTAATCAGCGTCAATATCCTTAATAGCATAAAACTTTAAAAGTTGATTGAATACTTTTACATTTGTCTTATGTAAACCTAAATCACAATTCCTAATTGTAATTCTATTTGTTTTTTCAACATCATTAAATAAATCAATTTCATTTGTTGAAACTAAAACATCAAAAGGAGTTTTAGTTATAACATCATTAATTAATCTTTTGGCAAATGTTGTGTAAATTTCTGTACCTTGTTTTTCTTTGTTAACAAAAGAGATTGTTGAAACTAATATTTTTTTCATATTATAAATTACCTGTTATTCTATCACACCACCCTTTAGATTTTGAGTGAGGCCAAACGACCCAATACTTTGGTTTATCCACTGTTTGAAACTGTCTCCAAATTTTACAATAATTGTCAGGGTCAGTTTTCATTCTATTAATCTCATTAATGTCGGCATCTTGTCGGTTTAATGTAACATCATTTTCACCATGAAACGCCACTACCCAAAAGTCATAATCAGTTTCAGGTACTTGACCAAATGATAAATCAATACAGTGTTTAAAAATTGATGAGAATGAATTCAACCACTCTTCTTCAGTTTCAAATGTATATGGATTTGGTGGATATTGTTTGTCTATTGTGTATTGTTGAACACCTCTCTTTGAGAAAAGGATACCGGCATATTGCTCATAATCTCTTAAAGTTCTAACTGTACCAAATCCATATTGACTTTCATTGATAGGAGTTTCACCATCCATACCGAATAACTGTCTGTTTTTCTTATGTGATGAGGTATTTTTTAAATGCCATTCTTTATCATCATCCCATTGTTTGGTTCTTCCTTTTCTGGTATATTCATGCCAAATTAAAACTTTATGAGGGTGGAATAAATCGTATCCATGAGTATAAGCTCTTGCTGCGATAGATATTTCTTCACCGTGAAAATAAAACTCAGGGTCATGTTGAACTTCTTTTGAGAATTCACCTAATGTGAAACAAAAATGCGCGGAATAAAATCTTGAGGTAACAGGTTTAGTCATTTCTCTCCATCCTGGTATTGTTTCAGGTAAAAAGAAAACAGCCCCTTCAGGAATAAATCTATCAAACGACATTCTCCACGGCTCATTTACTCTACCTTGTGGGTCATTATCAGGGTCAAAAGAAGATACATACCCTGTTAACAATGGTTTATCATAACCATCTTTTTGTAACTCTTTTATCATATCAATCATCTCAACATCCCAATCTTGTTCAAATCTCATGTGTGAGTCAATTTGAAGGGTGTATTCTTCGTTCTGATATAATTGTTGTACTTGATGTCTCGCCCAACATACTCCTTTAGATTCATTGTATAAAACATTTAGAATTCTGAATCTTTCATCATTTTCATAAACACTTAAGTCGTCAAACGTGTCATCAGGACTATATTGTCTACAAATACCGATTCGTAAATTTTCAGGGAACTTTGCTTTTGAAACCATATCCTCAATAGTTGGTATTAATTGAGGGTCTCTATATGATGCGATTTGAACAAATATTTTCATTATATTTTTTTACTAAAAGTTACCAATTAGAAAAAAAATATAAAGATAAATTAAATAATTTGACGATATAATTCATCAGAAAATTCTTGTATTGATGAGAACTTCAACCCGTCTATATAACAATCTGTTGTAAGAAATATTATACATTTATCAGTCCCAAAAAGACCCATAGTATCATTGAGTAATTTACTACTAATCATTGTTCCTTCTTCATCAATAACAAACGGTTCAAAAAAATATGTGATATCTTCTCTTTCTGATATTGTAAAACCATTTTTTATTTTTATTAAATGTAATGTCTCCATATTAGTAAATTGTTATTCTATAAGATTGACAAAATGCCGGTCCGCCTGATACTGTAAACATAAAATAATTAGTTACCGCAGGATTAAAAGATACTGATGAAACACCTGTTGATGTGTAATCTGATGGAAAGTTGGCCGAGGCAGTTAAAGTTTTAATAGTACCCCCTGTATAATTCATTGTTCTTGCTAACATACCAAATCCGGTTGAGGCAAAACTAGCACTACCTGTTGCGAGTAGTGATGCTCCTAATAATGTATTACTTGTGTTAACGTATAAATACCCAACACCGGTACCACCCGCCCCAAAAAATTTAGATATAAATTCTATTGTTGCTTCTGAATTAGTAATAGTGTTTGCCGGTAAAATTGCGGTAATACTTATTGAGGGTCCTCCTGTTATAGTTGTTCCTGATGTTGACTGAGTAATGTTATATGGTAAACCCTGATAAGTTGTTGCAGATATTGTGGTTGCAGTTATACCTTGTAATGATGTGCTACCTGTCACAGTTAAGTTACCATTAACAGTCCCACCACTTTTATCAAATTTATTACTTATATTGGTTTGAATTGTTTGAATTGTTGAGCATCCACTTAATGTATCACAAGTCAAAGCCGTATTGTCTGAAAATGGTGTTATTCCATAGGAATAATGTTGGGTACCCTCAGTAACTAAAGTTATTGAATGTGATTGATTACTTGTATTTGTTGCTCTTACTTTTACAACAATTCTGTCAGTTGTATTTATTGATGAACCCGAATAATATCCATCCGTCAATTGCATTGATGGATTTGGGGAATTTGTAGTTACTGGAGCCGGGTCAGTTGTAACAAGTAGAGTTTCGGTTCCCCCTGTGGTTCTTAAATAAACCTCACAGAATATATCAAAAGATGCGTTACTATTTTGTTTGAAAGAATGAAGATAAAAGCTCCAATATCCTGCAGGTATTAGAGATGCGTTTGGATATCCAGTTGGTGTTTGAAATGACGCAATTGTGCTAGTGACTCCATTACTAATTGTAACAGCCGTTGTTTGTTGTGAATTTGTTGTTCCACTTGGACTAAATTCTCTATATGGTGGTTGTGAGTTTGATAAGTTTAAATAATATACTTGACCTCCAGGTCCTCCTATTGGGAGTCCAATAACCGTAAAAGTTCCTCCTGTATTATTAAAAAAGGTAATTTCTCCATTTGTATAAGTTCCTCCCGTTACATAAACATCGGTTGGTAAATTCTGATAAGTTGTTGCCGAAATTGTGTTAGCAGTTAATCCACTTGTAAATGTTGTATCACCATATACCGTCCCACCACTTAATGGAAGATATGCTCCTGAAGTTCCTGTTGACCCTGTTATAGTGTACTTCTTCCAAACCGCAGTTGAGTGAGTATAACCACTCACATCTTCTATCGTAGAAGCGGTCCAAGCGTTTATTAAATTTTGTCCAGCAGGACTTGTATTATATACAGTTGTTCCAAAATCTGATATTACAACAGTACCTGTACTAGCAGTTGCCGCAGTCCATAAAGATTCATAATTATCTATTCTATATTGATACACTTGGTCGGCTTCGTAAACGTATGCCAACATACCAAGTCGTCTTCTACCTGATGATATATTATCAGAATTGAGAGTTAACACATCAGGAGACCATGGGTCACCAGTTCCTTTTAAGAAATCAATAGGTATAGAGTTTCCACTATATTCAATAGGACCTAATCCATTTATAGTATAATTCAAATCGGATAGATTGAATACCTCCATGTATCCACCAACAGATAATACCGAGAAATTTGTTCCAAAAACTTCACTTCTTTCAACTGATTGGACACCGTTTAATTGTTCAGAACTAATTGGATTTTTATATGGAAATGTAGACATATATTGTATAATTATCAGGCCACAGTATTTCCCCTAAAGTAAATGTCGGTACTGTTTAATAACTCAAAATTGGTTGATGGGTATGTGGTATAAACCCTATATGTTGTTTTTGGTATAGTATTACCCGTATAAGTAAAATCATAAGAATATATTGTTGATTCAGTATTAACTGTTGTTAATATACCAGGTGATGATGTACTATAATCAATCTTCTTCTGATACAAACCATTAGTTTGTCCTGTTGGTATCATCCATGTAAACCAAGCTTTACCTGATGAAACCGTACTTGCGGATACTATTGTAGTTTTGAAATTATATGCTACAATTGGATTACCATATGAATCAAAACCCCCTGTAATTTGAGGAACATCCTGATTAATAATTGTTGGGAATAAACCTGTTGTCCACCCTGAAAAATCAACATAAGTGTTAAGTTCAATATCAAATGTTGATTGTACTTGAGTTGGTTGAGTTCCATTTGTAAATCCGTAAAATCCTGAACCTAATGACGAGAACATCCAACTACCAATATTACTTGACCCAGTAAAAGGTTCAATAAATAAGAATGCTTTAGTTGGTGGTAGTGGTGATGATGTCGGAGTAATACTCGGTGTAATAGTTGGAGTAACAGTAATTGTCGGAGTAATACTCGGTGTTACTGTTATTGTTGGGGTAATTGTTGGTGTAACAGTGATTGTCGGTGTAATCGTTGGTGTTACAGAAATTGTTGGTGTTGGGGTAGGTGTTGGGTCAGGACAGTTACCATCAATACACAATGAATTTATTGAAATAATAACTTCAGGACTATCACTACTTGGGTCTTTACCACAAAAATACAATATTAAATTCACATCAATATCACCAACCTGTGAAACACCATCACAATCCGTATAAAAATATTGGTGGGTTGAGCTTCCTGTTACATTATCAAACGTAATACAACTACAATCAGTAATCACCGAAGATGGTGTTGGAGTTGGGGTTGGTGTTTGGGTAGGTGTTTGAGAAGGGCAAGAGTAAGGTATAAATTCAGTACAAGCGTTTGAGTCGGTAATAACTATTAAAATACTGGATGCACCTTCAAGAAGTACCGGTATGTCAACAGTTATTGGAAAAACAGAAATACCTGTCGCAACACTGTAACAATAGGTATTTGTGTAATCACAGATACTAAAATCAAAAGGTGGTGTACCTGTTGCACTTGAAATTTGAATTGTTTGCATGTAAAACTAAAATAATTATTCTGTTTACATTATAAATAGATACAAAATAAGTTTATGGAATTAAACTAACGTTCCATGCACTAGGTTGTTGACCAATACCATTAATTTCTCTATTAACATTATAATAGAAAGTAATATTGTAAGGGGAATTTAAACTAATATTATAAACCAAACCTGATTTTTCACAAAGGTATAATCCACCATCTAATACAAACATACCTCTTGGATTAGTTAAATTATTTGTAATATCAACTTCAACTTCTAATGTTCCACCAGAATAAATATATTGAGACAACCACCTTTGTGTATTATCAGCATTAGATGTTATAACTATTAATTTACCAGTGGTTGTTCTCATTAGTCCACCTGAAACAATACGTCCCGCAGGAAGTGTGAATTTTGGTGTCACTGACCAAGGATTATTTAAGAAAATTTCTTGTATTTCACATCCCGTAGTAATTGCACTTGTTGCCATAATAAAAGACCTATATGATGTTCTAGGACAAAATGGGTCGCAATACGCTCTTGGAGGTGGATTTGCACCGTTACTTATAAATGTATAATTACCAAGGTTATTCACCTCATAAAGTGATTTATTGTCAGTGACCGGTGCCAAAGGTAAACCATAATATTGTAATAATTGAAAAGGGTATGCGGTTGAACTAGGATTATAAATTGTTTGGAGATAATTCGGCATCGTAGTACCGGTACTGTACCATACTGATAGTGGTATATTTGTAAAAGTATTATCTATAAGATTCCAAGAATACTGTTGAATTTTTTGAGTTTGTTGTATAAGACTAGCTTGTAAACCTGTTGGGTAATATGAATATACAGTATACCGTATAGGAAGTGTCGGAGTCGGGGTTGGTGTTTTTGTTGGTGTAATCGTTGGTGTTACAGTTTTTGTTGGTGTAATCGTTGGTGTAATTGTAGGAGTTACAGAAATTGTCGGGGTAATAGTTGGAGTTATAGTTGGGGTTTGCGTATTTGTCGGGGTAATTGTAGGTGTTACGGTATTTGTCGGGGTGATAGTCGGAGTAATCGTTGGTGTTGGCGTATTTGTCGGAGTTTCAGTTGGTGTTGGGGTAATTGTTGGGGTTACAGTTTTTGTCGGAGTAATAGTTGGAGTAATTGTGGGAGTAATAGTTGTCGTAGGTGTTGGTGTAGTAGTATTAGTAGGTGTTGGAGTTACCGTTGAAGTATTAGTAACCGTTGGTGTAACTGTAGGAGTATTAGTTGTTGTAGGAGTAACTGTTGGTGTTGCCGATGGTGATTGTGTAAAATTAGGAGTTAATGTTGGTGTTAAGGTAGGTGTTTGAGTCACACTTGGAGTTACAGTTGGTGTAACAGTATTTGTAGGTGTAACTGTAGGAGTATTTGTGTTTGTAGGTGTAACGGTTGGTGTATTTGTATTTGTAGGTGTAACTGTAGGGGTATTCGTATTTGTTGGAGTTACAGATATTGTCGGAGTATTTGTTGGGGTGATTGATGGAGTAACACTTATTGTAGGTGTTACAGAAATAGTTGGAGTATTACTTGGTGTTAAACTTGGTATTGGAGTTACACACAAATCCCATGTTGGTGTAACTGTGGGAGTAATAGTTGGTGTAACTGTTGGAGTTGATGTAAGTGTTGGTGTTGGAGTTTGTGATGGTACTTTACACGGGTCAAATGTTGGTGTAGGGGTAATTGTAGGTGTTGGTGTGGTTGTCGGTGTTTTAGTTATAGTAGGTGTAGGTGTAGGGGTCGGTGTTTCAGGTAAAACCTCAATAAAATCCAAACAAATATTTTCAACTAAAATACTATATGTACCATAAACATCTTGAGGTGGATTAAGTGTTGATGGGTCAAAATAATAAGGTATAACATGATAACCTAAATCAAAAACCAATTCAGTACCCATAGGGTTAAACACTATATTTGCAACCTGACCACTTAAAGGTAAACTAAAGATTACTATTCCTTCTGCCATTTTTTAAAAATTATTTTCTATTGCCAAACAAACTTCACCATTTTGAGAAATCAATTTTTTCATATCAGTAAAACTGATGTAAGCATGTCCTGATAATCCCCATTTTCTTCCCCAGCTATTTTTTATTCTGAACTGTTTTTTAACAGTGTCCACTCCGTTTATTAAATATGCATGACCACCAGCCAATTTTCCAGTCGCACTGATAACACCTAACTTATTTGGGAAAAACATATTGTAATACCAATTAGTCCCAACAACCACAGGTCCTTTAGTTAACACAGTATTAATTAATACATTAACATCATATGTCCACAAATAAGAACTAATTTTATTTGTTGATTTAAGATATTTTGCACCCCCTCTTACTGAGGTTCCGGCGTAGTTTTCTCCCACCCATTCATCAACTTTTTGAGCTTCTTTATAAATTGTTTGTGGTGGAATATTTGGATGAGGTAATTTATGCGTTACCGGACCATCATCAATCCAATGGGCCCATGCGTAACCAACACACATCGGTGTATTTCCTTGGTCACCCCACCATCCATCATCATTCCAATATTGAGATGTTGTAACAGCTTTAGGTAATTGTAATCTATTTTCAATTAAATAGTTTTTATCTCTTTCATCAACAATATGTTGTCTACCTAATCCAAATGGTTCTGTGTTACCATTTACCAAATAATAATCGTAACCAACAACCACACAATCTTCAACTTTACAATTTGGACAGTCAGGATTGAACATTTGATATATCGGTTGTAATAACTTAAAGTTATGTTTAACTTCAGGTGCTGACAACGGTGTTGTATACATTCTGAATTGAGAAATCCCCCCTTCAAAAGTTCCTGCAAAATTTTGTTCAATTATGATGTTAGTTGATAACCCACTCAATGTTGTACCACTTAAATCGTTATTTGGTAAACATTCAGGGTCTTGTTGGTATGGTCCTGTTAAACCAGAACAAGACATAAATGTTAGATTATCTCTTAACCCTTGTGTCCCACCACCCCATGAAA
>Ga0209297_1001022_pt1 | contig 16521 bp, 2 predicted proteins | sample S_130805_MF_Meta_FD_187322 | JGI IMG/M metagenome (GOLD analysis project Ga0209297, IMG submission 187322) | Freshwater microbial communities from Lake Simoncouche, Canada to study carbon cycling - S_130805_MF_MetaG (SPAdes) (version 2) | ecosystem: Environmental > Aquatic > Freshwater > Lake ... | reverse complement strand
ATTATTATCTCCAGTGATGCCTCGTATTAGTTCTATGGACGGGGTTCCTAGGGTGGGTGTACAATTATTCGATATACTTAAAATAGTACTAGAAGTAGCATTATTTGCGACTGTCATATATGAACCCTTTATATTCACACTACCAAGTATCTCCATTTTTGATGTTGAGGAATTACTAGGAATCGTGCCAACACCTACAGTCCCTGTCTCAAGAATAGAGATACTAGGGATCGTAGGTGTGACACTATTAAATATACTAAAAATACCTGTCTGTCCTGGAGTTATAGAAGGAATATTTGTTATACGCCAATCCGTTATGCCGTCAATTTTACCATATCCTTCTATGTCCTGTCCGTGTATAAGATCAATATTACTCGTTGAACATATAATCATCCTATTTAATTATTTATTATTATTCTTATATTTATATTATTATTCTTAAATTTAAAACTAGCGCAATGAATAAGAAAATAAATGTGGTATTACGATAATTCGCAAAATATTATATATATATAGGTATATAATATGATTCATCGCGGTTCTAGTAATATTGACTTTGTCCAAGGTTTTATAGGATATGGTAATCCCGAAGGAATCACGGATTGGCGTATTGCGAATATACTAAGTGGAGCAAGTGGAAATTTAAATATTTTCAATAGCGTTTCGCAAACCAGTCGTCTTACAATATTAGAGAACGGCAATGTAGGCATCGGCAATACGAACCCCGGTTCTATTCTTGAAATTGGAGGTGATGTTAATATTACAGGTGTCTATAAAAAAGGAAATAGAGATGTTATTAATGACACAAGCAATTACGTAGCAACGACAAGTAATATTTTAGTACCCCGTGTATTAACAGAGGTAGGGCACGGAAGTAATTATACGAACCGACTAATCACCGCATTAAATACCAGAATAGAGAATACAAGCAATTATATCGCAGGTGCCAACTTCCTTTTGACAAATAATGTTAGTAGTCAGTGGACGAATGTATCTACCGGAATACATTATACTCCTACGATAGCGCAGGGAATCACGATAACTTCGTCACCTGTAGCGACAACAATAGGAACTACGGGACTAACCGGAGAATATACATACCAGGTTTTTACATATACCACAGAAACGGCGGGTGCAGGCACGGGTCAAAGCTTATATACGTTGAATGTCCCTACAGGAGGGGTAGTTTGTGATATTCTTATTGTTGGTGGAGGTGGTGGTGGCGATACTGATGTAGGTGGTGGCGGTGGTGGAGGTGCTGTATTATATGCGACAAATATAAATTTACCAACAAATACTTATCAAATTAAAGTAGGTAATGGAGGGAGTGTAAATGTAAATGGACGTTCAACTGAAGCATTTGGAGCGATTTGTTTAGGAGGTGGATCTACTCCTTTTGTTGCTTGGGCTACAGCTAATAATGGTACTTCTGGAGGTAGTGGTAGTGGAGGTAGTTCTGGTAATACTACAGCGATTGGAGGTAGCGTAGGTGTATCCACGAAGGGAACATTACTAAGTTCGGGAACATTATATAATGGTAATATTGGTGGAAATGGATTACCACAAGCTCAAATAGGAGGACTATACCTTGCATGTGCTGGTGGTGGCGGAGGCACAGGCACACCAGGTCTATCTTCAATTCAAGCAGATTATACTACAAGAACCAGTTGGATCGCCGCTGGAAGACCAGCAAGCGGAGGTGATGGAGTATCTATAAATATAACAGGTGCAAACTATTATTGGGGTGCTGGTGGTGGCGGTGGAGGAGTTTTCACACATTCAGGAGACGGGGGGTTAGGTGGTGGAGGCGGTGGTGGATCTTATAATAGACCCGCAGGATTAGGTGGGACAGGTGGTATAAATGAAGGAGGCAATGCTGTAATCGTTGGAGGTATTCATAGTGGAGGAAATGGAGCACCGAATACTGGTTCTGGTGGCGGTGGAGGTGGTTCTGCTGGAACCGGGGGGTCAGGCGGTTCAGGTATCGTCATTATACGATATTTATCGACAACAAATGTATCCGTAACAAAAAACGTAGGCATCGGAACAACAAATCCTTCAACCGAATTACATGTATACGATGATTCAACAAATAATACTATAGTGACCGTTCAAAATAATTATACGGATCCTGTAATTATTAATCCTTTGACAGGATATACATCCGCCGAAACTTTAGAGAGTGGCATATATTATAAGACGCTGACGTTCACATATTCTCCAAATTATCCTGAAAATCCTACAGGAACACTTTTACTAGCAGGATATAAATTTAATGGAAACGGAAATGATGATACAGGTGTCTATAATTTAATTGCGAATTCAGGAACGCCAACATATTCTTCAGGAACAACAGCGGATAGTTTCTTACAAGGTAGAAGGTATATTAATACTTCTACAGGATCTTTAAGAAATACAAGCCTTTCTTTAGCGTCAAGGGCATTTAGTATTTCTGTATGGTTGAGACCAAAAACTGTTAATGATGGGCAAATACTAGCACAAAATACAGCATGGAGTCTAAATACAGCATTACATATAGGATTTCGCGGCAATGGTGCTTATTTTTTAGGATTTTGGAGCAATGACCTTGAATGTGGTGCTGGTGTTTCAGGAAGTCCAACATCATATCCAGGTGATGTTAATACTTGGGTTCATTTGGTTTATGTTGTTTTACCAAATTATAATAGAAGAATATATAGAAATGGTGTATTAATATCTACAGATAGTAATATATCAGCATTTACAGGAACAGGTGATTTAAAAATAGGCGCCAGTTATTCTGATAACACAAACCAAAATATAGACATAAATGACTTTCGCATATATTCTACTGGGTTATCAGCAACCGACGTTGCTACATTATATGCTTCTTATACAAGTCTTGTAATTACTGATAATTACACGATTAACTTTAATAGGTCAATGCCTGTATCTATTAATAGCGGGGCATCTACGACAGTCAATGGATTATATAACATTTCTTTAGGGCATATAAATTCATCTGTGCTTCCTGCTGGAGGACAGACAGCGACTCCTTTTGCGTTGACAGCGACAACATCCGTAGCGATCAAATATGAACAATCTCAATTATTACCAAATTTAATATCAGTTCCTGGGGCAACATCGGTAACATTATCAAGTACAGATAGATATATATCGTTTCCATATACAAGTGACAGTGTAGGATTAACTGGACAAACGCAATATAGTTTCACTAGTCGTGAAGCTTTGATTTGCGATATACTAATAGTTGGCGGAGGTGGTGGTGGCGGATATGATAGAGCTGGCGGAGGAGGCGCTGGAGGATTATTATTATATACAAACACATCTATTAGCGCAGGTACATATACTATAGGGGTTGGTAAAGGGGGTGTTGGTGCTACATCATATACTTCAAGAGCTGAAAATGGAGGTTCAAGTTTTTTTGACGGTTTATCAGGAGCAATCGCATTAGGTGGAGGAAGAGGTGCAAATGCGGGAGGTGCCGTGGAAGATAATCCAAATGCGGGTGGAAGTGGTGGAGGAGGAGCGGGAAATACTGGTTGGACAGCAAATACTGGTGGTTTAGGCACATCAGGACAAGGAAATAAAGGAGGTAATTTACAAGGTTTCAATTCTGGAGGAGGAGGTGGTGCTGGAGCTGTTGGTGGTGATGGTGTTTCTGGAACAAATTCAGGAAACTCTGGAAATGGAGGCATTGGATTAAATATGTCTTCTTACTTTGGAACGAGTGTAGGACAATCAGGATGGTTTGCTGGAGGTGGAGGAGGAGCTCTTAATTATGATTCATTTTCTTCAAGTGCTATTTCAACAAGTTCAAGAGGAGGTCAAGGAGGCGGTGGAAATGCTGGTTTGGCGAGAGGTCAAGGTGGAACAAGTGGATCATCAGGAACAGGAGGAGGCGGTGGAGGTGGCGCAAATATACCACAAGGTATAGGTGGTGCTGGCGGTTCCGGTTTCGTCATTATAAGATACCGAAAACCAACATCAGCGGCAATTGAACTTATAAGCAGAGGAACATTAAGCGAATCACCAATTCCTGGGACAACTATAACAACTGTAGCAGGCACCTTTGATAGATGTATATTATTTCCTTATACAAGCGATAGCGTAGGATTAACAGGACAAACACAATATACTTTCACAACGACAGAAGCTTTAACTTGTGATATTTTGATCGTTGGTGGAGGAGGAGGTGGTGGTGGAAATGCTGCTAGTGGAGGAGGTGGTGATGTTATAGAAATAAATAATTTAATACTACCAATCGCAAGATATACAATATGTGTTGGTAGAGGCGGGATAGGTGGTGGTAGCGGGGGCACTGTTAATTCAACATTAGGAACAAATGGTAGTAATAGTAGTTTTACTGGGAATGGAATAAATATATTAGCGGGAGGCGGTGGTGGTGGTTGGGCTTTATGGACGGGAACCAATGGAGGGAATCTCCCTGTTCTTTCTTATTTTACACATCCGATTACAGGCATCAGCACTCCAACGTGCGGAGGCGTAGGTGGAACCGGAGGTGATTATAACAAGAATAACGCAAAAAGTGTTGCGAATTCACCTTCTGGTTCTGGAGGAACTTCAGATAATGCGGTTGTAGGTGGTGCTGGCGGAGGAGCTGCGCCAGCGACATTAGGAAATGGTGGAAATAGTACAACATCATCAGGTGGAAGCGGAGGAAAAGGTGTATCATCATCAATTACTGGCACTTCATTAGAATATGGAGGAGGTGGAGGAGCAGGAAGTTGGAATCTAAGCGGTTTAAATCCAGCGGGAACAGCAACCGGTGGAGCAGGATATCAGCAAACAGACGGAACATTTATTAGTGCTTTAAATGGAAGAGGTGGCGGAGGTACTTTGTCTAGAGATGGTGGTTCTGGTATAGTCATCATAAGATATAGAAGAACAATAGACAACCAGAGAATCTACAAAGTAGGTAATTATGGAGGTGATTTCAAAGTCATCTCATCTGTTACGTCAGGAGACACTGATTATCTAAGGATTACTTCAGCAGGTTCGTCTATCTATAATCCAACAGGTTCTCCCCTATGGTCAACCGCATCAGATAAAAGAATAAAGGAAAATATAGAGAAGGCATCATATGATAGGTGTTATGATAGTATAAATAATTTAGAGTTGTATAGATTTAATTATATTAGTGATTTTAATAATATTAACAAGGATCGTCAGCAACTAGGATATATAGCACAGGAAGTTCAAGGTATATTTCCAAAAGCTGTATCTGCCGAGCAATTTTATAATAATAATTTAAGCATCCCTGATTTGCTAACAATTGATATAGCACAGATAAACTATTCATTATATGGTGCTGTTAAGAAAATAATGGAATTAGACAATAATAAAGAGAAACGCTTAAAAAATATAGAACGCTTATTAAATATAATTAGTGCTGATACGACTACTAGCAACTTGACAAATACTGATACGATTACAAGTAATAACTTGATAACCGATGATATTCCAAATGTAAATATAATAATGTAAATATAATGTAAATATATAATATAATATATGATTATTTGCTCTTCAAGCAATATAGATCTTATTCAAGGTGTTATAGGGTATGGCAATCCTGAAGGGATCACAGATTGGCGTATTGCGAATATACTAAGTGGTGCAAATGGAAATTTAAATATTTTTAATAGTATTTCACAAACCAGCAGACTTACAATATTAGAGAATGGCAATGTAGGCATCGGTAATACGAATCCTATTTCTATTCTTGATATTGTAGGTGACGTTAATATTACAGGTGTCTATAAAAAAGGTAATAGAGATATTATTAGCGATACTAGCAATTACGTAGCAACAACAAGTAATATTTTAGTATCCCGTGTATTAACGGAGGTAGGGTTCGGGAGCAATTATACAAACCGACTAATAACCGCTTTAAATACCCGCGTAGATGATACAAGTAATTATGTAGTAGCGGCGAGTTCGAGTAATGTTGCAACCAGCGTAAATAGTCAGTGGAAGAATGTATCATCAGGAATATATTATAATCCTACGACGGCAGAGAGTTTACCTTATGCGATAACTTCATCTCCTGTCGCAACAACCATTGGTGTTACAGGAGATTATACGTATATGAGTTTTACATATACAACAGAAACAGCGGGAACAGGTTCCGGACAAACTCAATATACACTGAATATGCCTTCTGTCGGGGTGATATGCGATATATTAGTAGTCGGTGGCGGAGGCGCAGGTGGAGGTCGCGCTGGAGGAGGCGGTGGTGCTGGAGGGGTTCTTTATAGAGAAGGTATATCGCTAAGCGGAAGTATTACTATTAAGGTAGGTAATGGAGGTATAAATGGAGGCAATGACCAAGCACCCGGTTTATCAGGTTATAATAGTTCAATAGGTGATTTATATATCGTTGCAGGAGGAGGTGGCGGTGGCGGAAACGCACCACATCTTTCAGGAAGAATAATAGATCATAGAGGTAAGGATGGTGGTTCTGGTGGTGGAAATTCAGCAACAGGATCTTTTTATCAAAATGATAGTACGAATGGTTATAATGGAAATCCAAATACTTTCATCGTTGGTAAAACGTTAAAAAACAATAACTATTTTGGAAATAATGGAGGCAAAGGAATAAGCGACGGAGGAAGCACATGGACTGGTGGGGGTGGTGGTGGCGCAGGTGCTTTTGGGGGAAATGCGGGTTATAATTCTAAAGGAGGAGATGGAATACCGATACGTATTACAGGCAGTTCCGTTTATTATGGAGGTGGCGGAGGTGGTGGCGCGAATAATGCGTCGGCAATAAGAATAACCGATGGAGGACTTGGAGGAGGAGGAAATGGGACAGCATACGCAGGTAATGGTTTTCCTGGAACATCAGGAACTGGAGGTGGCGGTGGTGGTGGTGGGTTTTCTAGCGACAATCCATCGGGTTCTGGTGGTGCCGGCGGGTCAGGCATAGTGATTATAAGATATTTATCATCGACAAAAAACGTAGGCATCGGTACAACAAATCCATCTACAGAATTGCACGTATACGATGATACTATAAATAACACGATCGTAAAAGTCCAGAATGACTATATTGACCCTGTAGTTATATATCCGAATACAGTGGGATATACAGCTGTGGAAACCGTAGAGAGTAGTAAATATTATAGGACATTAACATTTAACTATTTTCCTAATTATCCAGAAGACCCTCCGAATACTTCTTTACTTGCGTGGTATAGATTTAATGGCGATGGATTAGATTATAACCCTTCAATTACTAAGAATAATTTAATAGCAAATACAGGAACGCCAACATATTCGTCGGGAACAACAGCGGATAGTTTCTTACAAGGTAGGAGGTATATTAATACATCTACTGGTTCATTAAGAAGTACTACATTAGCATTACAATCAAGGGCATTTAGTTTGTCATTGTGGTTAAAACCAAAATCTACAAGTGAATTATATTTTATAGGACAAGGAAACGCGTCATCTATTAATGGAACTTTTGCGGTAGGTTTTCGCACAAATATTGGTTATGTGATGCCGTTTGGCGGGAATGATCTTGAATGCGGAACAGGAGTTTCTGGGGGTCCAACTTCTTACCCGGGAGATGTTAATAATTGGGTTCATATAGTTTATGTAGTTTTACCAAATTATAATAGACGGATATATAGAAATGGTGTTTTAATATCACAAGATTCTAATACAAGCGCCTTTACAGGTCTTAGTGATTTTAAAGTAGGTATCAACCCGTGGACAGGAGTATTAAACGATATAAACTTAAGCGATCTTCGTATATATTCCAATGGGTTATCCGCAACCGAGGTAGCTACTTTATATGCTTCTTATACAAACCTTGTGATTACAGATAATTATGCGATTAACTTTAACAAATCCACAACATTACTTGTAAATAATGTATCAAAGACAGTAAATGGTTTATATACCTTATCTATGGGGCATATTAACTCGTCTATGCTTCCTGCTGGAGGACAAACAGATATTCCTTTAGTATCTACAGCAATCACATCGGTACCAATAAAGTATGAATATACGAATACATCTATGTCATTACCAGCGCTTCTAACAGTATCAGGTGCAACTTCGTCCATCATAGGGACAACTGAAAGAGCAATATCTTTCACCTATACAAGCGATAGCACAGGATTAACAGGACAAACACAGTATTCTTTTACACCAACAGAAGATCTATGGTGTGATATTCTTGTAGTAGGTGGTGGAGGAGGCGGTGGGTGCTTTGGTGGTGGTGGAGGAGGCGGTGGTGTATTGTTAGGCACTAATTTAAAGATAAATAGTGGTACAAGTGTATCAATTAAAGTTGCGAAAGGTGGTACTGGTTCAGCTACTTTAAGCGCAGCAGTCAATGGAACAAACGGTTTTGATAGTTCAATCACAATCGGTACAATTGAGTATATCGCAAAAGGTGGTGGTGGCGGCGGTTCCCGTGGTGCTGGATCAAGTTTTATAGGTACTAATGGAAATGCTGGAGGAAGTGGAGGCGGAGGTTCTCAAGGTGATACTGGAACACAATCTTTAGGAGGAGTAAGTAATAAAAATAATTATGCGAACTTTCAATCCTTTGGTAATGATGGTGGAAGAGGAAAATTAGGAGGATCCGGTTCTCCATCTCATTCGCATGGTGGAGGAGGAGGTGCTGGAAGCGTAGGTAGTGATTTCTCGCCTACAACTGGGGGTGGTAATGGCGGTTTAGGTAAAGAATTTATAACATATTTTGGAACAAATGTAGGTCATAATGGATATTTTGCTGGAGGAGGAGGAGGTAATACCTATGTAGGTGCTGGAAACCGTGGATATGGTAACGGCGGTTTAGGATTTTACGGTGGTGGTGGCAATGGTGGTTATGACGGTACAATTGAATACTTTGCGGAGGACGGATTACCAAATACGGGTGGTGGAGGCGGTGGTTCTAAAGGGGATGGTGGAACAGCGGAAGACTTGAATGGTGGAAATGGCGGATCAGGGTTTGTGATCATTAGGTATAGGAAAAATGTGACACAATCATCTTCGCTTGAATTAATCACTTCATCAACATTTAGTATTATAGAACCTCAAACATTTAATGTTGAAAGTATTTATCCTCCATATAGGTATTTTACTTACAATGATACCAATGGTATTTATACTGTTCAAAATGGTTCTATAGAAGCAAGCGATTCGACAAGTTTTTCATATACATATACATACAATGATCCCGCGAATACTCAAGGAAACAACGAACAGACATCATCAACGTTTAAAAATACATATGGTATGGGTTTATATACGTTTTCAGTAGGAGGTATCCAAGCATACGGTGGTAGAAGTAGTGGTATTTTCATATATGGTTTGAGTTCTGATTATGACACAAGTACAAATGGCAATAGACCTGGTGTTAATTTTGATGATAATGCGGCATTACCAAATGGTGCTGGGTGGTATGTAGGGACAGGATGGACGAATAGCACAACATATAATTCATCATATTATTACAATAGTAGTTTTGCGGGTGCGTGGATAAAAATAGAAATGCAAATTGGAATTATTATGTCTTCTTTTAAAATATTAGGAGGACCACAAAATTATAGGGCACCAAAAGCATTTAAAATATATGGTTCAAATACGAATACTACAACCGCTTCAGATTGGACGTTATTACATACTGAAGCGAATTATACATATACAGCAGGTGGAAATTTTGGAGTAAAGCAAACTGTAAATAATAATTTAATATTTAAAAATTATTTGATGGTTGTATCATCACAACATACATACGATGGTGGTTTATTGGTATTTCAAGGATGGTATATATACGGAAAGGAAGAAATTAAACCGGTTGTTATAAATAGTGATTATAAATACCTGACATATACACACAGTGGAGGCACGGAAACGCAAACATCATATACTATTAATCTAACTGAAAGTGTTATATGCGATATATTGGTGGTCGGTGGTGGAGGTGGCGGTGGCGGAGGTGGAGGCGGTGGAGGCGGTGCTGGTGGTGTTGTATATAAAACCGGATACACAATTAATGCCGGAACGTATATCGTTTCGGTTGGTAATGGTGGTAGTGGAGGGAATACAACAGCTACAGCGGGAAGTAATGGTGTAAATTCAACATTTGGTAATTTATTTACTGCGTTAGGAGGTGGAGGAGGTGGTGGAGATGCTGGACAACTAAACGGTTTAAGTGGTGGTTCAGGTGGTGGAGCAGGCGAAGAAGTTTCATTTGGTTTAATTGGTGCTTCAACGCAACCAACGAGTGTTTCAGGTGGTTATGGTAATGCCGGAGGTAATGCTAGTAATATTGGTCCGCAATATGGAGGAGGAGGTGGTGGTGGTGCTGGTAGTGTAGGTGGTAATGCTACAAGTTCAAATGCTGGTTCTGGAGGAACAGGAATTGTTATAGATATAACCGGAAGCAGTTTATATTATGCGGGAGGAGGTGCTGGTGGCACATATAGTGGAGCGATTGCTTCAGGGGGATTAGGAGGTGGTGGTAATACAGACCAAAATGGATCAAACAATACAGGAGGAGGAGGAGGTAGCAAAAGTGCGAAAGTTAGTGGTAATGCGGGTAGCGGAGGCTCTGGTATCGTCATCATACGATACAAAAACACTAAAATAGGTAATCAAGGATATAAGATAGGGAATTATAATGGTGATTTTAAGATTATATCGACGTCTTCGTCAGTTGATACCGATTACTTAAGGATAACTAGAGATGGGGGGGCAATCTATAACCCTACAGGGTCTCCTTTATGGTCAACAACATCAGACAGGAGAATAAAGGAAAATATAGAGAAAGCGTCGTATGATACGTGTTATGATAATATAAATAAGTTAGATTTATACAGATTTAATTATATAAGGGATTTTAATAATATTAACAAAGATCTTAGACAATTAGGGTATATCGCACAAGAGGTTCAAGGTATATTTCCAAAAGCGGTTTCCACAGAGAATTTTTGTAATAATAATTTGAGTGTCCCTGATTTGCTAACGATAGATATAGCACAGATAAACTATTCATTATATGGGACTGTTAAGAAATTAATGGAAATGTATAATGATATAGAAAACCAAATAAGTATTGTAGAGAATATGCTGAATATAGATACGTCTTATACTAGCGATAACTTGGCAAATACTGATTTATCTACTAGCAACTTGACAAATACTGATTTATCTACTAGCAACCTTACAAATACTGATTTATCTACGAGCAACTTGACAAACACTGATTTATCTACGAGCAACTTGACAATAGATGATGTATCATAAATATAATAATGTAAATATATAATATAATGATTATTTGCTCTTCTAGTAATATAGACATTGTTCAAGGTGTTATAGGGTATGGCAATCCTGAAGGGATCACAGATTGGCGTATTGCGAATACGGTAACAGGAACCTTTGATATTATAAATAGCATTTCACAAACAAGCAGACTTACAATATTAGAGAATGGCAATGTAGGCATCGGTAATACAAACCCGAGTTCCATTCTGGATATTGGAAGTGATGTTAATATTACAGGTATCTATAAAAAAGGAAATAGAGATATTATTAGCGATACTAGCAATTACGCGGTGACGACAAGTAATATTTTAGTGCCCCGCATATTAACGGAGGTAGGGCACGGAAGCAATTATATTAACAGATTAAACATAACATTAAATACCCGTGTAGAAGATACAAGTAATTATTTAGTAGCATCAAAAGGTAGTTTAGCAAATACTGGTGTTAGTGTTAATAGTCAATGGACGAATACAGCAACCGGGATAAATTATACACCTATTACTATACCAAGCTCAACGAATACGATAACTTCATCTCCTGTAGCGACAACTACGGGAACCACTGGATTAGCAGGTGATTATACATATATGAGTTTTACATATACCACAGAAACTGCTGGGACAGGCACGGGACAAACTCAATATACGCTGAATGTCCCTACAGGAGGGGTAGTTTGTGATATTTTGATAGTCGGTGGTGGTGGTTCTGGAGGTATAAAAGCAGCGGGAGGTGGAGGTGCTGGTGGGTTAATTTTTCGTCAAAATGAAACTTTAAATGGAACTTATACTATTAAAGTTGGCAAAGGAGGAAATGCGATTAATGTAAATAATACTGGTGGTTTAAATGGTTCAAGTAGTTCTTTGGGAAATATAGTAGCATTAGGAGGTGGTGGTGGCGGAGCATATCAAGACGGTGGAAAACAAGCTGGTAGTGGAGGTTCTGGGGGAGGAAGTTTTGTTCCTGCTAATGTGGGATATGATACAGACCCTAATTCATATGGTAATAATGGAGGCGTTGGTAAATATAATTATAATGCGGTAGGAGGTGGAACTGTACCTGAAACTTCTATGTATTGGGCAGCAGGAGGAGGCGGAGGTGCGGGTTCCAAGGGTCAAGATGCGGGAGGAGGGACTGGTAATGAAAATAGATCGCTATCTTATGCCGGAGATGGAGGAATTGGATTAGCAGAATTAAATGGAATAGATTTTAAAACACACTTTAATTTACCAACTAATAATTCTATTGGTCAATATGTTTCAGAAGAAAACAAAGTATATTTTGCTGGTGGTGGTGGAGGTGGTAATGATGTTAGCGATGCTACAGCGCAAGCAAAAATACCTTTAGGTGGAAAAGGAGGCGGTGGTAATGGTATCAATAATAATGTAACAAATAATTCAATAAATGCTTTAGCAAATTCAGGAGGAGGAGGGGGGTCGTGGGGGTCTGGAGGAGGTGCTGCGAATCAGATAAGTGGTTCTGGAGGTTCAGGTATCGTCATCATACGATATTTATCAACATTCAAAAATATAGGTATAGGGACCGCATATCCGAATAGCAGATTACATGTATACGATAATACAACAAATAATACTATAGTAACTGTTCAAAACAACTATGTTGATGATCTAGTTGTAACTCCTAATACTGTAGGATATACAGCTGTAGAATCATTAGAGAGTAATAAATATTATAGGACATTGACATTTAACTATTTTCCTAATTATCCAGAAGATCCTCCAAATACTACTTTACTTGCGTGGTATAGGTTAAATGGCGATGGATTAGATTATAACCCTTCTTCAACAACTAAGTATAATTTAATAGCAAATGTGGGAACACCTACATATTCGTCGGGAACAACAGCGGATAGTTTCTTACAAGGCAGAAGATATATTAATACAGGCGCTGGTTCATTAAGAACTACATTATCGTTAGCATCAAGAGCATTTAGTGTTGCTGTATGGGTTAGGACAAAAACTACTAGCGGAGGGGACATAGTAGTACAATCCGCATCAATCGGGGTAAATACTTCATTAATTATGTATTGTGGGAGTAATAATAGTTACAATTTGGCATATTATGGAAATGATCTTAATAGTGCTTCAACATATCCAGCGGATGTTAATGTTTGGGTTCATTTGGTTTTTGTTGTTCTGCCAAACTATAACAGAAGAGTATATAGAAATGGTATATTGATATCAACTGATAGTAATACAACCGCATTTTCAGGATCAGGTGATCTAAGAATTGGAGCATCTTATAGTTCTGGTGGAAATATGAATATAGACATTAGCGATCTTCGCATATATAACAATGGATTATCAGCAACCGAAGTAGCTACTTTATATGCTTCTTATACAAATCTTGTAATTACGGATAATTACGCGATTAACTTCAAAAAATCCACAACATTACTTGTAAATAATGTATCGAAGACAGTAAATGGCGCTTACACAGTATCTATGGGACATATTAACTCTTCTATGCTTCCAGCGGGAGGACAAACAGAGACTCCTTTGGTATCTACAGCAATAACATCGCTTCCAATAAAGTATGAATATACGAATACATCTGTATCATTACCAGCGCTTATAACAGTATCGGGCGCAACTTCGTCCATCATAGGAACTACAGAAAGGGCAATATCTTTCACCTATACAAGCGATAGCGCAGGATTAACAGGGCAAACACAGTATTCTTTCATGGCGACTGAAGATCTTTGGTGTGATATTCTGGTAGTAGGAGGAGGTGGCGGTGGAGGACATGGAGGAGGAGGCGGTGGTGGAGTTTTATTAGGCACTAATTTAAAAATAAATGGCGGTAGTAGTGTTTCAGTAAAAGTTGGAAATGGAGGAACAGGAACCGCGGGGGGTAGTTTGGCAACTTCTGTTAATGGCGTGAATGGTTTTAATAGTTCTATTACAATGAACTTTGTTGAATATATTGCGGTTGGAGGAGGAGGAGGAGGAACTCGTGATAATAACGGTTCTTGTCCAGCAAGGAGTGGTAATTCTGGAGGTAGTGGAGGTGGTGGATCGCACGGAAATGTGGCGCCTTATGGATTGGGAGGAGTTAGTAATAAAAATAATTATACGAATTTCCAATCCTTCGGTAATAATGGTGGGTTAGGAAGACCAGGAACTTCAGGTGCTGAACCAAATCATACCTCAGGTGGCGGTGGTGGAGCTGGAAGTGCTGGTAATGATTTTTCATATACAACAGGGGGTGGTAATGGAGGAAAAGGAATAGATTTTATATCTTATTTTGGGACAAATGTAGGACATAACGGATATTTTGGAGGTGGCGGAGGAGGACAAACCGCATTTTCTGGTGGGAATAGAGGATATGGAAACGGTGGATTAGGATTGTATGGAGGTGGAGGAGATTCAGCGAATGAATATACCCCTATTTTATTGGCACATAATGGATTATCAAATACAGGAGGTGGAGGTGGTGGTGGAAGATTTCAAGGTACCGCACAAGGTATCGCATATACAGAAAGAGGCGGAAACGGTGGATCAGGTTATGTGATTATTCGGTATAGGAAGAATCGTGCTCAAGCAGCCGCTCTTGAATTAATCAGGTATTCAGGGTCATTACCTACAGAACTAGTAATTTCTACTACTGGAACAACATCCACGACAATAGGATCAACTGATAGATGCGTTTCATTTCCTTATACAAGTGATACATCAGGGTTAACAGGACAAACACAATATACTTTCACGACACCTGAGGTATTAACTTGTGATATATTAGTGATTGGCGGTGGCGGAGGTGGTGGTAGAAGACACGGAGGAGGTGGAGGAGCAGGAACATTGATATATCATAAAAATATAACATTAAATGGAACATATACTATAAGGGTTGGCAAAGGAGGACAGGGGTGTCAATCATCAACCGTAGTTACAGCAAACACGATAGGATATTCAAGTCAATTCATTAAGAGTGATAATAGTCAAGAATATTTAGCAACTGGAGGAGGTAATGGAGGTGCGGGCACAATTCAAGCATCTACAACAAATGGAGGCGGGACACATACTGTGAATAGTAGTTTAACATTAAATACTACGAATAAAATTAATGGTCAAGTAGTTTCAGTAGTAAATAAACAATATGTAAATTCTTTAATAAGTCCGGAAGGTTGTCGTGGAAATATGGGCGGGATAATGACTACTTCTTGGAAAGGCGGAGGTGGAGGCGGGGCAGGAAGTGCTGGTATGGATCATAGCGAAGAGACTACTGTATTGGATGGTTATGGAGGATTGGGACTTACCGTTGATATTACTGGGACACCGGTTGTATATGCTGGTGGAGGAAGCGGATCTGATTATTTTACATCTATATCACAGGTATTTGATCCATCATATCCTACAATACAATCAAGAGGAGGCGGAGGGTTCGGTTCAGATAATGGAACACCGCAAAATGGTTTAGATGGAACAGGTGGTGGTGGCGGAGGTAATGGATTTGACAACGTGAATGGAGGAAACGGTGGATCGGGTATAGTTATTATACGATATAGAAAGGCGAATACGAATTACAAGATAGGTAATTATGGAGGTGATTTAAAGATCATATCATCAACCCTTACGGGGGATAATGATTATATAAGGATAACAAAAGGAGGTTCCTCAATCTATAACCCTACGGGGTCTCCTTTGTGGTCAACAACATCAGACAGGAGGATAAAGGAGAATATAGAGAAAGCGTCTTATGCTACGTGTTATGATAATATAAGTAGATTAGATTTGTATAGATTTAATTATATTAAGGAATTAAATAATATTAACAAGGATCTTCGGCAATTAGGGTATATAGCACAGGAGGTTCAAGGTATATTTCCAAAAGCTGTATCCGCTGAGAATTTTTATAATGATAATTTGAGTATTCCTGATTTGCTAACAATAGATATAACACAGATAAACTATTCATTATATGGGACTGTTAAGAAATTAATGGAAATGTATAATGAAAAGAAAGAGAGGTTAAAGAAAATAAAATACTTATTGAATATTGATAGTGGTATCGAAGTAAGTACCAGTAATCTTGTGATGGATACCAGTAATCTGGTGATTGATACTAGTAATATTGTGATTGATACCAGTAATCTTGTGATGGATACCAGTAATCTTGTGATGGATACTAGTAATATTGTGATTGATACCAGTAATCTTGTGATGGATACCAGTAATATTGTGATGGATA
>Ga0209297_1001021_pt1 | contig 16532 bp, 25 predicted proteins | sample S_130805_MF_Meta_FD_187322 | JGI IMG/M metagenome (GOLD analysis project Ga0209297, IMG submission 187322) | Freshwater microbial communities from Lake Simoncouche, Canada to study carbon cycling - S_130805_MF_MetaG (SPAdes) (version 2) | ecosystem: Environmental > Aquatic > Freshwater > Lake ... | reverse complement strand
TTGGCCATTGCCCGAGGTTGGAGCTATCTCCAGATGAGAGTTCACGTCGTGAGACGCCTTATTAAGCGGGATGGGTCTGTCAATGCGTCAAGTCCCGCGCTAGTCACCGAGCTTAGTGTTCGCTCAGCGGTTCTTCCCTCAGTCCAGAAGGACCGAGGGCAATTTGCATCACGTCGCATTAAGTGCGTTAGAGCGTGGGTGTCGCACGCTAGTGATTTGAAGTTCGAAGTTCTTTGGTGGATTAAATGCAGAAGACCGGAGGCTGGTAGAGCAGCACGTCCGGTCTTCTTTTCGGCCAGAAATTTCCAGCCCAAATTGAACTTTTGTGGCGGCTCTACCCGCAACTAACAGGAAAGAATAATAACACGCTCAGTTATGCAAGCGGGGAAATTCCCCATTGACCGATTCCCCCGCATTCCTCTCTTTTGCGGCTCCCTATGGCCAAAACCAATCAGAGTGCCCTTAAAACGCAAGGAACAGCCCGCAAGGGGCCATCCCTAGACCTGTTTGGCAACGTAATTGAGGAGGAACGGCCATCTCCAGTAAAAACTCAGGTCATCAGGGTGTTTCCAACGGGAATTATGCCCGAAATTCCCGTCAGGCCATTCTCTGTCACGCGAGTTAACGCCACGACGGTTGTTATTTGGAATGAGTAGGCACAAAAAAGCCCCTCACTTGAGGGGCTTGCGCTCTTAAGGCTATTAGACGCTTAGAAGGTCAAAAGCCTTGGCCTTCATGGCGTCGCCAGAACCCATCAGCACCGACTCAAACCGCACTTCCGCCCCGCTGCGACCATCCGAGACGCGAGTTGAGCGTCCGTGATCCACATACTCGGTGACGGCATTGAAGGCATCCCAGCGCGTCAGCCCTTGATTGCCCGCGCCAGTGAGGAATAGGCGATTAAGTTCCGCCGCCTGATTCTCGGCACGGGCAGACGTTTCCACGCCCTCCCGGATGCCAAGGATCACGTTAAACGCCGTCGCTGCCTCTGCACGGCTCATAAAAGCCGTCGCCATACGCTGCGCGGCTGCACGCTGCGTCTGTTCCTGCGCCTCAACGTAGCCCAGCACTTGAAGGGCAGATTGCACGCCCTGCTCCACGTTCCGAGTGTGACGCACGCCAAAGACGCGGTTGCCACCAGAGACGGCCATTTTCCACGTATTCGCGCAGACCACGCGAATGTTGGTGCGATGCAACTCAAAGCATCCAGACCCGTCGTGGCGATTAAGCCACAGGTCATACGTCAAAACAACGTCGTCTTGATTGACGCTCCATGCAGATCGTTTAACCAAACACCATTCCCGCGCACCGTTCCGCAACGTACCAGCGGCATCCACAACAGCCTGCCCCGCGTACACCCCTTCCAGAATCTTGTACATGGATTCGCTCTTAAGGACACCGTAGCCGTCACCGACAACAGCCAAGGGAACCTGTATCCCTTTGGACGTGATCCCCACCAAACCCTTTTGGTTTGGCAAGACAAGCCCGTTAAGGTGTACAGGCACCTCAAGGATGTCCCGGTGACCGACTCCCTCCGCAAAGACGCGCAAGGGACTTAGAAGACCCGCAAAGACGGTACCAAGGCCGTGCCATGCTGGCGTGTTGCTACCGTAAACTACCGTGTCATTGATTTCGATTTCGTGGCTCATGTTATTACTTTGTTTTATTGTTTTATCTAACTTTGTTATTTACCCAAAAGACTCTGAAAGTACTCATAAGAAAAGGTCACATCTCCCGCGAAGGAATAGACCGCATTGTCGATGCGTCCGTCTGCCCGTTTGCCCCAGCAATAGACGAACTTGCGGCCAGAGATGAAGAATGGCTCCTCATAAGCCGCGTCCTTGAAGAATTCGATGTAGATTTCCATGTTGTGATTTCCTGTCTGTTTCTGTGCTCCCTTGTTGGGATTGCCAAAACCATAAGGGAATTGGATTAAGAACCAAGCTTTATTTGTCAGAAAAGAAAGATAGTTTGCAAGGTGCTGGGATTGCGCTCTTAAGGGGATTCATTTCTTAAGCCAGATTGCAGCCATAAGAGGTTTCAAGCCATAAGGCGATTGCATTGGATTAGCCTCTTAAGAGGGTTTTATGCGATTAGCCTCTTAAGGAGCTTTTCCGCTATTGACGGCCAAGGTAGCGGCCAATAGGGCGCACGCAAGGCAAGCCAAGCAAGCAAGGGCGCAAGCCAAGGGCGCAAGCCAAGGGCGCAAGCCAAGGGCGCAAGCTAGGGCGCAAGACATGGCGCAAGGGCGCAAGCCAAGGCAAGCCAAGGCGCACGCAAGACGGCGCAAGACATGGCGCAAGCAAGCAAGGGCGCAAGCCAAGCAAGCCAAGGCGCAAGACGTGGCGCAAGCCAAGCAAGACGGCGCAAGACGGCGCAAGACGGGCACAAAAAAGGCGCGCCATTGACGGCGCGCCTTTGATTTGAACGGGATAGACTAGCCCACAAAAGCCGAGACGATGGCGAACAAAATCCCGAAAAATCCGAGACAAAGGAACGCGAGCGTAGTGATAAAATCTGATTTTTTCATATTAGTTTGAAGCTACGTTTGAGGCCTTGCGCTTGCCTGATCCATGAGCAGGAAAACCTACAATTGCGGACCGTTGACGCTGACAAAGTCCGCAAGACGCGCAAGTGACGTCATCGCGAGCCATTGCCGGACAAATCACAACCTTGCGACCTCCGGGCGTAAGTGTGTTCGTCGTTTGATTACTAGGCAACACCACCACCACCGGCCCGCATTGCGTTTCGGCAAGTTCGTCCGCGTGCGCCAAGTTGTTTGCGGAAAGATTCACCGTGAAACCGTTCGCGTTTGCGCTTCGAATCGCCTCCCGATTGCTCTCGGTTGCGTGTTTGTGCGTGTAGGTAAATCCCTTGCGGCCCCTGTTGGCCGTCGTGAGCTTGCCAAGCGCGCTTGCGTCAATTTCCTCGCCAATACCGGGAAGGTCGCCAGCCTGATTATGACGCCAGAGGGAACCCCTAGGCAAATCACTAATGGCGTCACAAAAGGTGATCCAATCCATCCCACGTCCGCCCGCTGTCACTTTTGACCAGTGCAACGCAAGCGGACCAGATTTCGCGTAACAACCTTGCGCCCGAAAGGGACAAGACGGGGGACAAGTTTCCGAGCTACTAGTCGAGACCGCAATGGGTCCAGTCTTCGCGTTTGCGCTGATGCGCGTCAAGTGTGTCAACGTGTTCATGCGTTGTCCTCCGTTTTGCAAAACGAAAGAGCAACGTAACGGGGACAAAGCGCATCACGCGGAACGGACTCCCAAGTGTCGCGTTTGAACCTTTGAATATTTCCGTGCTCGTTACGCATAATGAGTAGCGTTTGCGTTACGCGTTCGATTGTCCCCGTGTTCAAAACGTGAGCACGCCCGCCAATTGCACGAGTGTTCACCACTGTTTTCACCGCATCCCCAACATTTATTTCATTTTTCATTTGATTTCCCTCGTCTCTGTTTTTGCTTCGGCTTTGTGCCTCCGCTCCCACCACCCTGCTAGCCCGTCACCGCATTTCAAGGCAATTCTCTTTTGTTTGTGTCATAAATCAAAACGCCTCAAAGGAGGCGAACAGGAGCAAAGAAAGAGAATCAGGCAATGGCTATCCCTTTGGCAATCCTTTTGGATCCTCTAGGCAATCCCTTATCTCCCCTTAACACACCCGCACGCGCCCTAGCTAAGTATAGCAATATACTATACTACTTTACTATACTGTATAGCTATATGGGGGGGAGGGGGTCCGTTAGGAGGGGGGAGTGGATAGATTGAAATTGATCCATAAGCCATTTTAAAAAAATCACAGATGTTTGGCCCTACTCGCCATAGCCGCTGTCCTTGGCGTAAGGTCTAGTTTACGCGGGTAGAGGATTAAACAGAGGTCGCGTCAACACAGTTGCGACGTAAGTTGCTGTAAAGGACGGGAGAAAGGGTGTAAAGGTTGTGGATTAATTTGAGATAGTTGTAATGTAGTTATGTTCATAGAGATAGGTAGTTTGTTTTATTACTAACAAACTGCTTGCATATCTAGGGGAATATGAAATAGATGGGGTATGCCTAAGAGGAAGATTAGTGATCTATCTAAGTCGGTAGCCGCAAATGCAAACAATGTTGGTAACTTCATTGAGAGGCGTGATCCGGCGTTGGCAATTAAGGCACTAGAGATGTTGGCCGAAGGGGAGAGTTTTAATAGCATTAATAAGAAGCTGGGAATGAAGTGGGAAACTGTGGCGAGGCTAAAGGCGCGGCATAAGATGGCTTTGAATGAACGTAGGGCCTCGCTGGCAGAGGACGCCCTAGACATTGTAGAAGGCTTGCGGCTCTTGCAGAAGGAGAAGATGCGGATGCTAGCGGAAGACCCAGAGCAATTGGCTAGGACTAACATACGAGACTTAACACTTCCGTGGGGGATAGCTAATGATAAGTTCCTGTCGGCTATGGGAGAGAACAGGGTTGTGGTTGAGCATAAGACGAGTGCCCCGAGTTTGGAGGATGCCATGAAGGCTATTGAGCAAGCTAGGGCCAACATGAAGGCGTCGTCTATTGAGGCCGTAGTAACCGAGATAAAGGAATGAGTTTGCTTTGGGCCTACCATGAGGTGTTGAAGCCGCCAAGTGATGCGGAGCTGGCTTCCATGTCCCCAGAGGATGTGCTGAAGCTGCATGAGCTCTATCATTCGGCAATTGCGAATAGCAAACGAGATAACTATCGCTATGGCTGGAAGTTGCCGCATTGGAAGGATGCCGAGGAGTTGATGGCTTTGCATTCCGAGCTTCTGGTTAGCGGAGGCAATCGGTCTGGGAAGACGTGCTTTGCCGCCAATGCCATTGTGAAGTCGGCTGTTGAGAACCATAATTCCACAATAATGTGTTTTGCACAGAATGCGGATGTGTCTATTCGCCAGCAGCAGTCTGCAATCTATGATGCCTTACCCGAGGAATACAGGGTGAAGGTGTTAGGCACAGAAGAGAACATCTCCTACACGCGGAAGAACGGCTTTAGCAAGTCGAGTTTGATTCTGCCTAACAGCAAGAGTTCAATCATCTTCAAGACCTATGCACAGTTCTTGAACAACGACACCATTCTTGAAGGTGCTGAGTTGGGATGCCGCGATCCTAAATGGCTCAATATCGGGGCGTGGTGCGACGAGTATTTGATTGGGCCTGAGCTTTTATCTACGCTACGGTTCCGCTTGGCTACACGCAATAGCAAGCTGGTGGTTACGTTCACGCCCATTGATGGCTACACCGAGGTTGTGCGTGACTATGTGCAGGGGGCCAAGACGTTGCGTTCTAAGGAGGCAGAGCTTCTTTCTGGACGTGCCGTGCCCTATTTGCAGAAGTCTAAGAATCGTGATGCTGGCATCATCTACTTCCACAGCAAAGACAATCCCTTTGGAGGATATGAGCGTATCTCAAAGGACTTGGCTGGTAGACCGGAGAATGAGATTCTAACCCGTGCGTATGGCATTGCAACGAAGTCAATGTCTACGAAGTTCCCCAACTTCTCCCGCGAGGTGAACGTCATTCCCCATGAGAAGATTGACCTGAAGAACAAGACTAAGTATATGGTTCTTGATCCTGCTGGCAGAAAGAACTGGTTCATTTGCTGGGTGGCTATTGACGAAAGCGACACTTGGTTTGTCTATCGTGAATGGCCGGACAGCAACGTAGGTGATTGGGCTAAGTGGCATGGCGGCAAGTGGTCAAGTGGAGAGGCCGCAAAGGGACTTGGCTATGGCATCAAGGACTATGTTGAGTTAATCACCGGAATGGAGTCCGAAACAAACGACACCATCTTTGAGCGGCTTATTGATCCACGGCTAGGTGCAGCCAAATACCAGACACAAGAGGGCGCGTCGTCCATCATAGAAGACCTATCGGATGCTGGGCTTGTGTTCATTCCCGCTCCCGGCATTGACATTGAGGATGGGCTTCAAGCGTTGCAGACCAAGATGTCTTACAACAAGAAGAAGCCAATTGATTCAATCAATAGACCCCATTTCTATATTTCGGATAGATGCCAGAACATCATATCGGCATTGCAGGAATACACCGCAGAGGGCGGGCAAGAAGAAGCTTGGAAAGACCCTATTGATGTGATACGATACTTGGCGGTGAGCGGGGCTAATTATGTTTCTCCAGATTCTATGAAAACCAAGGTTGTATCACAAGGTGGCTACTAATGAAAAAAACTAAACTTAAAATCAAAGCTCCAGTTAACATTGAAGAGGCACAACCTATTGAGTTGGAGGCCGTAGAAGAACCAAAGCGTATGCACGTCTTTGCGGCAAAGGTGCTAAGGCAAGCAATCAATCCACAGTGGATTTACTGCGTTGCCATTGAGCAAGACCTTGGATGCATCCATGTTGCTATCCCGCGCCGTATGACCAATAAGCTTGTCGGTAAAAACATTCAAGTTGAATCAATCACCGACATTACAGGAACCTCCTATCGCTATGTTCAAGGACAACCACATTGATCCAACAACGGACAAGAAGTGGCTGTTAAGTCATTCTGATAGGCTTATAGCCTATGAGTATGCGGTTACGGCAAAGAACAACAGCACCGCTGAGGTTTTTCCTGACGAGCTTGCGGATAAGATAGGTCGTCCTAAAGAATACGTCACCAACATCATAAAGAACGCCATGTCTCACGCAAAAGCGTGCTATCATAACACCTAACACTATGCAAGAAACAAAGTCTCAGCACGCTCTCACATTTGTTGACCAAGATGGTCCTGACGTTGTTGTGTTGCGTGGAGCGTATGACAGGACGCTCACTGAGCTTTCCACTTATTTTAGCCAATGTATTAGCAGCGGGGACAATCGTCGTTGCAATTGGCCGGGTAAGTCTATGGATATGCGTAAGCATGGCGCGGATGCTTTCCCTTGGGATGGTGCGTCTGACACTGAGGCTCGCATCATTGATGAGCGCATTAACAGCTATGTTTCGCTGTTCATGGCATCGTTGTCGCGTGCAAACATTCGGGCCTATCCAGTTGAGCATTCCGATAGTGGTCGCTCACGCGTAGTAAGTGCATTCCTGAAGTGGATGGTGGCTTCTTACATTCCTCGCTTCAAAGAAGAGATGGAGCTTGGTGCAAACTACTTCCTAGAGCGTGGGTTGATGATTACCTACATTGGCTGGGAGCGCATGGAGAAGAAGTATCTCCAGAAGATTGATCTGAACCAAATTGCCACTAGCTCTCCTGATTTGGCGCGTCTAATTATTGAGGGAAAGAATGATGATGAGGTCATTCAAATGTTTAAGTCTGTCTATCCAGACCTCGTTGATAAGCGGGCAAAAAAGGCGTTGAAGGAGCTTAGGGACAAGGGCGTTGGAGAGATTCCGGTTAGCCGTATGTCTGTTGATAGGCCATTCCTTCAGACTTGTGCGCCAGATGGTGACGTATTCTTTCCGTCCTACTGCATTGATCCACAGCGTGCTCCATTTGTCTTCTATCGAACGTTCCTGACGGTGCAGGAGGTTCTTTCTCGTGTTACGTCGGATGGTTGGGACGAGTCTTGGGCAGAATATGTCTGCTCAAAATATCGCGGTGTAAACACCTACAATTTGGAGAGCGTTTACGGAACTCGTGGTGGTTCTACCATCCGCTCTAGGCAGCAATATAATGCAAACGAACTTATTGAGATTGTCTATGGGTTCCAGCGTTTGATTGACTCCGAGGATGGTTCTGAGGGTATCTATTGCACAATTTTCCATCCCAAGTTTTCTGGTGCTAGTGACGTTAATGGGTACGCCAAGTTTGAGCTTCTAAACGGATATAACGACTATCCTTTTGTTGTCACCCGTCTTAGCAATAGTTCTAAGCGGATGTATGACGTTGAGACGTTCTCCGACCTTCTTCGTGGTCCGCAGGATCAAGTGAAGGCTGAACGCGATAGTCGGACTGATCGCAACAGTTTGGCGACTCTCCCGCCAATTCTTCATCCTCCCGGTAATGCTCCTTCGGACTATGGCCCCGGCAGATACATTCCCATTCGTCGTGCAGGCGAGATTAGCTTTGGCCCAACGCCACCATACAATCCCGGCTCAATTGAGATGGAGCGTACCGTCATTGGTGCTGCCGACAAGATTGTTGGTCTTGCAGTTGACGACCCGCTCTCTTCGATTCGCCAGCAGTATTTTGTAAACAAGTTCCTTTCACACACTCAGGATGTCATTAAGATGGCGTTCAAGTGCTATCAGCGATTCGGACCGGATCAAATGTTCTTCCGCGTAACGGGTGTTGCTGATCCAATGCAATTCGATAAGGGCAATCCAGATGAGGACTTTGACATTAAGATTAGCTTTGATGTCTTGAACAATGATCCAGACACGCATGAGGCGCGACTAGCGCAATTTGTTCAGTTGCTTCAATTGGACAAGAATGGCCGTATTAATACCGATAGCTTGCTTGAACATATGGCTGCGTCTATTGATCCAGTTATGGCTGATGCTGTTTTGCAACCAGCAGAACAAGCTTCTCAACAAGTTGTTAAAATGGTCACTGACGATTTGGCTAAGATTTTTGCTGGCATTGAGATGCCTGCACGTCCTAATGGTGCTCAGGTTGCCTTGCAAGTGATTCAGCAATATGTTGCACAGCCCGATGTTGCTCAACGGTTGCAACAAGATGAGACATTCCGTGGTCGCCTAGAGAAATATGCTCAGCAGTACCAATTTGCACTCACTCAGATGCAGAATGCTCAGATTGGTCGCATTGGAACAGCTCCAGCGCAAATGGGGCAAATGACTACTCAAAGCGTTCAGTAGGCTCAGTGGCCTAAGTTTCCAGTGGTTACACTTCGTTTATAAATCTTATTCGATCCTAATTTAAAGCGGGAGTAGTTGCTACGCAAAAATCAAAAGAACCCCCAAAGAAAGGGGGAGTTTGAGGGGGAGCTGCGACTTTCTGTCAAGCTAATTTAATTGACAGAATGGGACAAGTCGTATTTTCAATAAGTTATGAATATTTTCAATAAGAAGCATCCACTTGAGCAGCAGATGACATTCCTATCAGAGCGCGAGCAATTCTTGGATTTCTTAGATTGGATTTCTGCTGGTCGTGAAAGTGCTATTAGTCAACTACAACGAGCACCAGAAGGACGACTTCGTGAGATTAGTGGAAAGATTCAGGTGTATGACGAGATTCTTTCTCTTTGTAACTACAACAATTTGTTAATGAAACGCGCAGTCCGTATGTCTAATGGATTGCCCGGATAGTGTTGTGATATACTAAAACCTCGCAATGCCCGTGGCGTAAAGACGGCAATCATAATGTCAAACGAAGTTCAAACGGCTAACGCAGGAGCCGACCAAAAACCTGTGGTTAAAAATATATCTAATAGCGAGCTAATTGCTATGCGATATCGGTCTATGTCTGATGCTCCAAAGGTGCAAAATACGCCTAAAGAACAGCAACAAGAGACCAAAGAGGTGGCTCACGATGACGTGGAAGTTCCAAAGGAAGAAGTGCGGCAAGAAGAGCCTGCTCCCATTCCTACGGAACCAGATGTCAAAGAGGAGCAAAGAGTTCTTTCTAAGGACGTTGATTTGGATTCCATGAGTGAGTCAGAGCTTAGAGAGCTTTCCCAGAAACTCGGTAGCAAGGCCGTCGCCCGTTATGGCGAACTTACGGCTAAACGAAAAGCTGCCGAGGAACAGTTGGAAGCTCTCAAGGCAGACATCGCTAAACGTAGTTCAAACCAGTTGGAAGCCACGGTTAAGGATAATCCTTATGCCAACATTGACAATGCTACTGACCTAAAGTCTAAGTATCAAGAAGTCACTGAGGTTATTGACTGGTCTGAGGATTTGCTTGAAAAAGGCGAAGACCTTGGTGCCGATGATGTTTTGACAAACGTTAACGGCAAGGACTACAGTAAGCGCGAAATCAAGGATGCATTGAGGAAGGCGCGAAAGGCCAAAGAAATCTACTTGCCCGATCAGGACAAGCAGATTAAGATTGGTGAAGATCGCAAGTCCTTCAAAGAACACCTGATTAATCAGGCAAAGTCAGAGCTTCCTTGGTTACAGGGAGAGGACAATGATGTGCGAAAGCAGTATGAAGCAATGATTAGCGATGGGCGATTGAAGGATATTGAGAAGATCATTCCTGAACTTGCCCCGCAGTTGCCATATTTGTTGGCCCATGCAGCCAACAGCCTGTATGCACGTCGCTCCGTTGATGTTAAAGCAACATCACGCCTATCCCCGACATCTCCAGTGGTTAGCCAATCAGCAGAGTCCAATAAGCCTGAGACCCGTCAATCTAAGGCCCTGAATGACCTCTCCAGCCGCTTCGGTAAAAGCGGTAGTTACAAGGACTTCAAAGCAATTCGTGCTCTTCAACACTCTAAAATCTAACTATCATGGCTTTTTCTAATACTTATAATGTTACTAATCCCGGCTCTGGGGTCTCCAATCGCGAAGACCTCACGGACATTCTGACCATTCTGGCTCCCGAGGAGACTCCCGTTCTCTCGTTGGCCAACAAAAGCAAGGCTACCGCCACCTTCAATGAGTGGACTGTGGACACGCTCGCTACGCCATCGGCTACTGGCATTCAGGAGGGCGCGGATGTTTCCTCGTTCACTGACAAGTTCACTGGCCGCGCTCGTCTCGGCAATTATATCCAACTATTTCGCCGTGATTTCATGGTGAGTCAGCTCCAACAGGCTGTTGAGTCGGTTGGTCCAGCCAAAATTGCTGAGGCTGAGGCGAAAGGTGTCCGCGAAATCAAGCGCGATATGGAAAAGGTGCTTTGCGGCGATCAAGACCGCTCGGTTGAAGACGGCAGTTCTGCCCGTTATGTCAGCCGTGGTTTGGGTCTCTGGACCTCTAACACCCCGGGTGCTGACGTTCCAAGCGCATTCCGCACTCCCGCTGCATCTATTTGGACGACTGGCGCTGGTACGTTGACAGAGAATGCGTTCAACGGCTTGATTTCCTCCATCTACACGCAAACTGGCACGGTTGATAAGCTTTCGCTTGTCGCTGGTACGGTTCTTCGTCGCACGGTGAGTGGCTTTGCCCGTACTGAAAATGCTTCCGTTGGACGGACCTACCACGTCAATCAAATGGCGACTGACAAGGAAATCACGCTCTCGGTGAACACCTATGACAGCGATTTCGGCCTTATTACTGTTATTAACGGCAATCCAGCGTGTTTGCCAGATTCGTCCCGTGGCTACATCATCAATCCCGACTACATCGGTGTTGCTGAGTTGATGAGCCTTGGTTCGACTCGGGTTCCCGACCTTGGTGGTGGTCAACGTGGGTTTGTTGACGCTGCTGCTGGTCTTCAGGTCTTCAGTCCTCTTGCTCACGGCAAGATTACTGTTGTATCCTAATTAAACAGTTGCTATCAAAAGCCCGTGTGGTAGAATACTGCACGGGCTTTTTTATGGAAATCATTACGTCAATCCCAAGATACTCAGATGGTGAAGTCAATCGTGCGTTGATGCGCGAAATTACTACGGGCATTGCGTTGAAAGAAGCTTGGGAAAATGAGCGTGAAAAGATTTGCGCTAAAGAAGTTCAGAATATTAAAGACACACAAAAGGCTCACATTAAGGGAATGCGGTGCGTTGCAGTTACGCCCGCATGGGAGTGGTTTAATATGCGGAAGAAGTATGGGCATGAGGCCATGCACGATAAGGGCTTCATCAAAGACTATCAAAAGCGTTTTCCGAATCTGACTCCAAATAAACTCTGATGCAAGAAGTCACTTACACCTCTATTTACGATCAGGTTAGGGCTCTTGCTGGTGTCTCTGATTTTACGACTCAAGAGCAGTCTCTTATTACGACGCTAGTTAATCGTCGATCAAAACTTGCGTATGAGGCTTCTGATTTCTGGCCACGTTGGTTGGTTATTGGTGAACGGCGCACGTACACAGCAACTACTATTACTGCTGGCAGTTTTGTCATTGGTTACACCTACACGATTTTGACTATTGGCAGTGGAACGAATTGGACTAGCATTGGTGCTTCTTCTGCTACTATTGGCGTTACATTTGTGGCTACGGGGGTAGGTAGTGGTACGGGAACAGCAACGCTTAACAGCAACATTATTCCCTACGATAAGGCTGGATCACCCACCATTGATACCTACCTCCGTATTCACAAAAGCTATCAACCGTTCTTTCAATACTCGTCTGTAGAAGTTGAGTATTACGTTGATAGTTTGGGTGCACACGTCATGGGAGATACGTCGCCAACTGGAAGTGTTTTTGTGACGTATAAAAAAGAGTGGGATGGGCCATATACGACAAGTTCTACTAATATTCCCGAGGAGTGGTACAACTATCTTGGTCACGCTGTTTTTGTAGATTTCCTTCGACTAGATGCTCAGAATGAGAAGGCATTGGTTGAGGAGAAAGTTGCAGAGAGTATTCTTAAAGATCAACTAATGAAAGTTGATGTAACGAGATCAGTCGGCGTTTTGGCCCATCGTATCTCAACTCATGGAAGCCGAGCCTATCGGCGCAACTAACTGTTAGAATGTTTTTATGGCAAACGCTAAAATTGTAAACACACCATCTCAGGCAATCCCTCAATATGGTGCGCCTCATACACAAGTCACTATTGGTGCTACTGCTGGTGCTGTTCTTGGATCGTTGACGCTGAATGCAGGAACCACCCATGTGTTAGTTCAATTCACTGGAGCCAATGCTCGCGTTACGTTTGACGGAACTAGCCCAACCACGTCGAAGGGATTTGTGTATGCTGATGGAAGCACGGCCTATCTCACTCGTAACATGGCTAGTGCTGCAAAGGCAATCCGAGATGACAGCACCGATGTAGTGCTTGAGATTCAAGAGTTGAATTTCCTTTAATGCCAAGTCCATTTGAAAGTTCAATCAACTCAAAATACCAAGGGTATTTTGCGGGGTTGCGTCCTTCGTTTGCCGACCGTGAGTTTTTCTCGGATGTTTTGATGACTCCAAGTGGTGCTAATGCTCCAGATGTCATTTATACGCTAGTCACTTCTTCTGGAGACCGTTTTGTTGACAGTTCTTCTAATCCTTTAATCGCAGTTACATAATATGGCTGACATTCGCATCAAAGACCTAGTTACAACCGCATCCTCGGCTGCATCCGATGATTTCTTGGCCGTAGATGGATTTACGAACGGAACGCGTAAGATGAGTGCTGCCAATCCATCTGTCACTACGCTTACGACTAGCGGTGTAATTGCTCCCGGTGGCAGTGTGCATGGGGCAAATGGTGCGGTTGGCAATCCGAGCTTTGCATTTCTATCTGACCAAGACACTGGCCTCTACCACATTGGTGCAAACAATCTCGGTGTAGCGGCTAACGGTGCAAAGGTATTGGACATTGCAACGACGGGATTAGGAATTACTGGCACAGCGACCATCTCCTCCACCACCGCCAGCACCAGCACCGGCACGGGCGCGCTTATCGTGGCAGGTGGCGCGGGCTTCGCGGGGTCTGTTATTGCTGGCGGCACCAACAACGGCACCAACGAATACTCATACCCATTTCTGTCCTCAGCCACAACGCTCGGCGGCTTCGCGACCTACTCATCTGGAGCAACTGCCAACCAGCGCATCTGGGCCATCCAACACGGGTCAGGGGTGGGCGATGGAGTTTGGAGGCTGCGGGCCATAAATGATGCGCTATCGAACGGCAGCAACGCCATCAGCATCACGCGCACAGGAGATGCGGTGGGCACCATCTCCCTTGGAACAACGACGGCAACTGTGTCGGTGCTCGGCACCACCGCAGGCTCCGCAAGCGCAGGCGCGCTAGTGGTCACGGGTGGGCTGTCGGCGGGTGCGGCGAGCTATTTCGGGGGCGCGGTGACGGCGATTGGATTCAATTCTACCGGCACCACCGCCAGCACTTTTGGTGGCAATCTCACCATAGGCTCAAATAATGGCAACGGGACTTTCTCCGTCACCAACTCATCTGGGCTCCTTGCCTATGTTCAAGCAGTGGGTGCGAGCACCGTTTACATTGGTTCCGTTACTTCCGGCGCATCTACGATCTTAATGAGCGGGGCTGGATCAACCGCCCTCACCCTCTCTTCGACGCAAGCCGCCACCTTCGCGGGCGCGGTGAGCGTGGGAGGCGCACTCAAGCTTGGAAACGCCTACGTCGGCACAGTCATAGTTCCGACCGGATACGTCACTATCCAAGACAGCAATGGAAACACCTACAAAATTGCAGTTTCAGCCTAATCTCACACACCCATGACCATCCCAATCGCTCCCTACACCATGGGCTCTCCCGCCCAGCCTAAAGTCGGAACTCAATTCGAGGTCCGATACATCAACTACACAGGCGTCACCGCCGTGGCCGACTGCCATCTGCTCGACGCGGAGGGCGTGGAAATCATGCCCGTGGGCCTTGTGCCTGCTACGGCAGAGCAATGCGCCGCGTGGACCGATGACGCGACGTTTGCTGGCGTGTTGGCCGTCAATGCGGGGTTTGAGCTTCCGACCGAATAACTAAGTGACGCTGCAACGCTCATTGCTTCTTGGGCTGCTTGCGCTTGGATTGGTGGTAATCCTTGCGCTTGCCTTACGCAGTGAGCGTGTGCTGGTGAATGGACTTCCGCCGAGAATTATTGTTAATTCTCAGGTGGAAGCACAGGAAATGGCCGGTGCTTTGGCCGTTGGTGTTCTAGGGACTGGTTCAATGGCTCCCTACATTCCTAGTACCCCAAATGGGGCTGACCCACTAAAGACCATTGCGGCCTATGCGGTAGTCAATACCAACCTAACTTACAAGGACATCACTCCCGGTGCGCTTGTCATCTATTCCATCAACTATGTCAAAGGATCGAATACGATGCACCAAGCCGCACTTCTTGATGCATCTGGTTGGATTATGACTGGCCTTGGCAATAAAGAATACGAAAACAGGGTGCGTGTAACTTCCAACAACTTTGTTGGCATTGTTTCTAAGGTGTATGTCTGGAAGCCTTAAACATGGACGCTTTAGAGATTCTTATTAAAGGATGGCCGATTTTCCTCGGCATGATTACGCTCATCATAGTGCTCTCTAAGCTCGATTTGCGCGTAGCAGTGCTTGAGGAGAAGGTGAAGGCTCTATTTGAGATGTTTAACAAGAAGTAGGATTATTGGACGTAAACAATCTTGACTTATTCAATCTAAAAGAAATCATTTCTTCGATGCCTATCATCCAAGCTCTAAACAACCTCTATAACGCCAGCCGTCGTGCTGGCCTAACTGCTGATGAGCATGATTTGCTCAAGAAGTGCGCGGAACAGATTCTAGCCGAAATTCAGCCAAAAGAACCAAAAGACGACAAAGTGGTCGAGTTCGCGGATAAGGTGTCTTAAAACGCAAGGAATGGGTGTTTAATGGGCCTCCTAAAGACTAACGTAATAGTCATTAATCCCACAATCAGGCAATAAAGCATAAAATACGATCACTTATGGACCTTTCAACATTACTAGCTGGTCCGTTAGGTGGCGTCTTAGGACTTGGGGGAGCCATTTTCCAGAAATGGCTCTCCATGAAAGAGGCGAAGGATAGTCATGCAATGAAGATGGAGGAGCTTAAAGTTGTGTCTCAAATTGACCTACAAAAAGCAGACATCAATCTACGCCAGACAACGGAAGAAACGAATGGAGTTCTATTTGGAAAGGCTATTGATGCTCAGGCTGCTCTTCGTCCAAGTTCTAGCATTGTAACGGACATCATTTCGTTGTTTCGCCCCGGTCTCACTTTGGCCCTTTGGGTTAGTTCCACTGTGCTATCAGTGTGCTATCGCAATGAACAGCCAGAACTAATGAACTTCATTATTACGTCTACATTCGGGATGTTCTCTATTTCCGTGGGATATTGGTTTGGAGTGAGGACTGAATACAAAATGGCAATTAGGAATGTAAAATGAACTATTCCAGAAATGCTTTTAGCGACATTCTTGCCGTAGTTAGCGCATCATCTTCCATTGCCGCTTGGCAGGAACAGCTAGATTGGGCATTGCGAATCATTGCCTCACTTCTGGCCATTACCGCTGGCGTCTACTCAATTATCTCAAGGCGCAAAAGTCGTAATAAATCATCTAATCCATGAAACACAAGAACGTCAATAAGGCTGGTAAAGACCAAGGAACGGGCGGCAAAGCCTGCTGGGATGGCTATCGCCGTGTTGGTGCCAACGGATGCGTTAAGATGAAGAAGCGCAAGAAATGAACCCTCGCGATTTGCCATGCAACAAGCCCCGCCGAGATGTTCAAGGCGGCAAGAAGTCTGTCGTGCGAGCTTGTCAGGATGGTAAGTCAAAAGTGGTCAGATTTGGTGATGCCAATATGACCATTAAGAAGTCTTCTCCTGCCCGTAAGGCGTCCTACTGCGCCCGATCTGGCGGCATCAAGGGGACTGCCAATAAGTTGTCTGCAAACTATTGGAGCAGGCGCGCATGGGGATGTTAAAATTAAGCCATGAGCAAACCTAACGAGAAGTACAAGTCCAAGAAGCAAATGATGAAGCACGAACGCACGGAGAGTAAGCGCGATCGTATGATGG
>Ga0209297_1001019_pt1 | contig 16547 bp, 18 predicted proteins | sample S_130805_MF_Meta_FD_187322 | JGI IMG/M metagenome (GOLD analysis project Ga0209297, IMG submission 187322) | Freshwater microbial communities from Lake Simoncouche, Canada to study carbon cycling - S_130805_MF_MetaG (SPAdes) (version 2) | ecosystem: Environmental > Aquatic > Freshwater > Lake ... | reverse complement strand
GGCGTTTGAGCGGGGCGTGGGCGAGATAGGGGGCGTACGGGTGCAGAGATGACGAAAGACCTTTACGCTGACGGTATGAATTCACCCAAAGGCCCGAACAACGAACTGGCGACGACCCCAGTCGCCCCGCAGTTAACGATTCTGGGCAACACAGTGCGTGAGGCCGTTGACCATGTTGAAGTCTTTCCGGCTCCGGCCAACGTCGATCTGGTGCGCTTTACGACCGATGAATTGGCATCAATGTGCCCAGTCACCAGACAGCCCGACCTTTCACACGTAGTGATTGAGTATCAGCCGCTCGAATGGTGCGTTGAGTCGAAGAGTCTCAAGTTGTATCTCTGGAACTTTCGCGATCGCGCAGTATTCGCTGAAGCTCTAGCGGCCGAGATTGCTGGCGAAATCATGGAGACGGCCAAGCCGCGCAAAGTCATTGTCACCTTGACACAACGTCCCCGTGGTGGAATTGAAGTTCAAACTGTTGCCAGTTTGGGCCACTAGAAAAACTGCTGATTCAGCTAGTGATTTTCGCCTGCACGGTAGGCGATACCGGCGTGAGCAGGTGGACGCAACTGTTGTCGAGCCCCTGCAAGAACCAAGATCGTGACGATGTATGGAGTTGCTGCCACAAATTCTTGTGGCACCTCATCAACTAAGAAATAGGTCGCAGCAGAAACTGCTGCACCAATCAGTAGTCCGCTCGCGAGTAGTTGCTTATTTTTGAGAAGGCTCACAATTGCGGCAGCAATCAAAATGACGGCGATGACCAAGAGAAGTGCGGGCACATTTTTTTCATCGCGGAACTTGAGTGCCGATGGGAAACCAAACAAGATGGCACCACGGAAAACTCCGAATGGTGTCCAGTTGCCAAAAATCGTTGTTGCTAAACCGATGTAGCCCTGGCCGCCGGTTTGTCCTTGGCGATAGGTGCTGGTGAAAACACACGACAAGTACGCTCCACCGAACGCTGCTAATCCACCACTGATTGCCATCGCCTGATATCGCAAACGATTAATGGGAACGCCCAAACTTTCTCCGGCTTGGGGCGATTCGCCACTTGATCGAACGCGAAGTCCAAATCGGGTACGCCACAAAATGTACGCAGTAATGGGCACGAGCGCGATTGCGACAATGGTCGGAATATAGATGTCACTCACGAGACCGCGAAGTAAGCCCGCAAGGTCGGGCAGAAGTGGAAGATCGTGTTTCTTTTCAATCCAACCCAACATGTCAGGGCTACGCCATGAACCGATACGCCCTCCAGATAAGAACGGCATGTCGAACTCACCGTAACCACCCTTGCCAGCAGGCGATTGACTTTCGCCGCCACCTTGTTGGCCCTTAAAGAAAATGATCGACAAGTACTCGGTTGTGCCAGCCGCCAAGATGTTGATGGCAATACCTGACACGACATGGTTGACGTTGAAGCGCACAGTGGCGAGAGCGTGCAACAAGCCGACGAGCGATCCAGCAACGATCGCGAGTGCGATACCCGCCCACGAACCCCACTTCCAGGCCCCGTAGCCACCGAACCAAGTTCCGATAATCATCATGCCTTCGATGCCGATGTTGACAATTCCAACTCGTTCAGCCCAGACGCCAGCAAGACCAGCAAGCAAAATAGGCGTGGCAACGCGCAGGGTAGACGAGATTGTTCCAGAACTTGTGATGTCATCGGCGTTGGTGAAGAGTCGAACGATTGACAAAACCATCATGAAGCCCAATGACAAAGCAATGGTGCGTTGTCCAGCGGAAAGTGACTTGAAGAATTTCATGCCGCCACCGCCACTGCTTCAAGGGCCAATGCGGCTTTATGTTGAATACGCCGATCATCCCAGCGTTTCACTGCTTCATTGATAATGACGACGGCTAGGACAATGATGCCCGTCATGATGGTGGTGATTTCTTTAGGAATGTCAATCAACTGCAGGCGACCTGATGCTTCACCGAGGTACCCGAAGAGCAGCGCCGAAATGAATATGCCAAGTGGATGGTTGCGGCCAAGAAGCGCAACGGCGATTCCGTTGAAACCTTGTTGTTCGGCAAGGTTGTTTTGGTAGGCATGGACATCACCGAGAAGTGAACGCATTCCGACGAGTCCGGCAAGCGCTCCTGACAGCAACATTGAAATCATGATCATGCGCTTTGGATTCACGCCAGTGACGCGAGAGGCACCAGGATTTGCTCCCGATGCTCGTAACTGGAATCCGAACTTTGTTTTCCAGACCAAGACGTAGAAGAGAATAAGTACCAAAACTGCGACGAAGAACATTCCGTTCAAGCGACGGTCAACGATGTCGGGGAACCATGCTGAAGTCGGAAGTTCTTTGGTTTTGACTAACAAGCTACCCGTGGTGCTTTCGACGCGAAAAAAAGAGTCAAAAGCCCATGCCACCAAACTCAGGGCAACGAAATTCAACATGATGGTTGAAATCACTTCGTTCACGCCGCGCTTCACTTTGAGCCACCCTGCAAAGGCTGCCCACAGTGCACCTGACGCCATGGCAACGACAAGGCAGAACAAGACGTGTAGGGGTGCGGGCAAATGAATTGCCGCACCAGCAACTGCAGTCGCTAAAAGTGAGATTCGCATCTGGCCCTCAACGCCGATGTTGAAGAGATTCATTTTGAAACCGATGGCAACAGCAGATGCAGAAATCATGAGCGGTGTTGCACGGTTGAGTGCGCCTTGTAAGACCTTGGTATCACCAGCCGCGCCGAACAGTGTTTGGTACGCCTCGATGGGGTCTTTGCCAGTGATTAAAAGGATGACTGCGCAGATACAGAGTGCGACGAATACCGCAAGGAGCGAACTGGCTGATGTTACAGCCATTCGCTGTAGGCGCTGATTTTTCATTGAGCTGCTCCTTGCACTTCGCCAGTCATATACGTGCCCAACATTTCGGGAGTTGCAGTGGCTGGATCAAGGTGGGCGGTGACGCGGCCATCGAACATCACCAAAATGCGATCAGATAAACCGATGAGTTCTTCAAGGTCGGCCGAGATCAGTAGAACCCCTAAACCATTGTCGCGGGCATGGCGTAGTTCATCCCAAATTGCTGCCTGGGCACCAACATCGACTCCGCGAGTTGGATGAGCGGCGAGCAAGACCTTGGGGTCGCTGGCCATCTCGCGACCGACGACAAGTTTTTGTTGGTTGCCACCTGAGAGTGCGAACGCAGGGACCTGTTCGCTCGGCGTTAAGACTCCGAAGCGATTGATAATCGATCGGCTATCTGCTTCAATCCTGTTTCGGGAAATAAACGGACCGCTTGTGAGTGATTGATTTTCTTCGCGACCCAAGAAAGTATTTTCCCAGAGCGGAGCATCAAGTAGTAATCCTTCACGATGTCGATCAAATGGGATATACGACAATCCCATGTTGATTCGATCACGAGTTTCGGTGTGCGAGAGTTCTTGTCCGCAGACCGAAATAGATCCGCTCAAGATTGAGCGAAGTCCCAAGATTGATTCGCACAATTCAAATTGGCCGTTGCCTTCAACTCCAGCGATTCCAACAATCTCTCCCGAGTGAACCGCAACGTTGATATCTTCAAGCGCAAGCTTGGCACCTACGATTTCGCCAGCCAGATTTAGGCCCATTACTTGAAGTCGAATTTCAGTTCCGACTTTTGTTTCACGGCCCGACGGATCGGGGAGGTCGCTTCCAACCATTAATTCAGCAAGTGAACGCCGGTTGACTTGCGAAGGAGTCGTGCGGGCGACCGTAGTTCCTTGGCGGATGACCGTGATCTCGTCGCAGTAAGCCAACACTTCATCAAGCTTGTGCGAAATGAAGATGACGGTTGCGCCGTCGGCAACGAGACGCTTGAGTGTGGCGAACAATTCGTCTACCTCTTGGGGCACCAACACTGCGGTTGGTTCATCAAGAATCAAAATTTTTGCGCCTCGATACAAAACTTTCAGAATCTCAACGCGTTGACGTTGTCCGACGCCTAGCTCGGAAACATTTGTATTTGGATCGAACGTCGCACCGAGCGACTTCATCAAAGTTTCAATACGTTCGCGAGCTTCTTTGAATTTGATGCGACCGCGGCCGTCGACAGGTTCATCTCCGAGGATGATGTTTTCGGTAATGGTGAGATTGTCGGCCAACATGAAGTGTTGGTGCACCATTCCGATCCCTGCTGCGATGGCATCGGTCGGAGTCTTGAACTGCACTTGATTCCCGTTGACGGTAATGGTGCCCTCATCGGGCTGATGCATGCCATACAACGTTTTCATCAACGTTGATTTTCCGGCACCATTTTCACCGACGATTGCGTGAATAGTCCCGGGTCGAACGAGGAGCTCAATGTCGTGATTGGCAATGACCCCTGGAAAGCGTTTGGTGATGCCATGTAATTCAACGACAAATTGATTATTTGATTGAGAGTTGTCAGTCATGTCGCCCCTTGAAGTACATATCCCGTTATAGCAGAGAGCCCAGGTCATCGACCTGGGCTCTCGACTAACTAAATGCCTGTTGCTGAATCAGGGCTTGGTTGGAACTTCGATTTTGCCGGCCACAATGTCGGCCTTGATGGCGTCGAGTTGATCGACGACATCATCGAGGTATCCACCTGAAGTTGAGTATCCAACGCCGTCATTGCTGAGGTCGAACATCTTGATGCCACCAGAGGTGTCACCATTGACTGAAGCCTTGATGGTTTCGAACACAGCAACGTCAACGCGCTTGATCATCGAGGTCAAAATGACTGCCTGAGCCTTGGGGTCACCCGAGGTCAAGTACTGGTCGCTGTCAACACCAATGGCCCACTTGCCTGCTTCTTCAGCAGCTTCGATGGTGCCTGCACCTGAACCGCCAGCAGCGGTGTAGATGATGTCGGCGCCAGCGGCGTACCAGCCAGCAGCGATTTCCTTAGCACCAGCAACGTTGCCCCATGCGGAGTTGTCGCCGGCTGGTCCGAGGTACTTCACGTCCACGACGATGTCGGGATTGACGTACTTGGCGCCTGCGGTGTAACCAGCTTCGAATTCTTTGATGAGGTCAATTTCTTGACCACCGATGAATCCGATATGACCCGATTCGCTCTTGAGAGCCGCTGCTGCACCAACGAGGAATGAACCTTGGTTGGCTGCGAACAACAAGCTGCTCACGTTCGGAGCGTCAACAACTGAGTCAACGATACCGAAGTGAATGTTGGGGTTAGCCGCGGCAACTTCGGTCATGGGATCGGTGAACATGAAGCCAACACCAACGATGACTTGTGCGCCGCCACTGGCGAGCAGTTCGAGGTTGGCCTTGCGGTCTTCGTCAACTGAAGCTTCGAGTTCTTTGATCTCAACGCCGAGTTCACTAGCGGCTTGCTCGCCGCCCTTGGCTGCTGAGTCATTGAACGTTCCGTCGCCACGGCCACCGGTATCGAAGGCTACGCCTGCGATGACTTTGCTTGATGAGCCACTGTCGTCGCCGCCACAAGCGGCAGCGAAGAGGCTGAGTGCGGCAATTGATGCTGCCAGCAATCGTGCATTCTTACGCATATTTTTTTCCTCCCCTAAATCGAATGGCGGGAATGCCAAACGAACGGTAGGCAAAGGTTACACGACCTCTGAATGAGCGCTGAACGAACTTTGGCGTGACATGTCTGTCAGAACTACCGCTGGTAATTATTGCTGGCGACCGCGATCTTGGATCGCTCGACGACGTTCTTCGACCTTCTCGGTCGAGAACTGCTCTTTACGCCATACCGCGCCATCGCGTGCCTCAATGGTCCAACCAGCGGTTTCTGCATGGATTTCGGCGTAGGTGCCGCGAATTTGTCGAACTCCAGGTTGCTCGTTTCCGGCGATATCTCGGGCGATTTGGCGGGTGAACGGCAACAAATCAGCGTGGGGGACGACGTGATTGACCAGTCCACGATCGTAGGCCTCGGGGGCCAACATGAAGTTGCCGGTGAAACTCATTTCGCGGGCTCGACGAACGCCAATTGCTTGAGGAAGTAAAACCGTGAGTCCCCATCCGGGCATGACACCAACTCGGGCATGGGTGTCACCAAATTTGGCGTGTTCAGAGGCAATGAGAAAATCGCAGTTCAATGCGAGTTCAAATCCGCCAGTGACGGCAACGCCGTTGATTGCACCGATGAGTGGTTTTTTGAGAGCCGGAAAAGGTCCGCGAATTCCGTCAGCATTTGGGCGGCCGTCAGCTCCGGTGCCTGCGCCAAGGTTGTCGCCAGTTGAACCAAGTTCTTTGAGATCAAGGCCCGCGCTAAACGCAGGATCGGTTCCCGTGAGAATGATGACATCAACTTCATCTGATGCATCGGCTTGCTTCATGAGTTGAGGAAGAAGTTTGAGGACTTCGGTGGAAAGTGCATTGCGGGCCGAAGGGCGATTCAAAGTGATGGTAGCGATGCGCTCGCTGATCTCTAAAAGAACAACGCTGTCGGCGGAAGTAATGAGAGTCATGAGGAACCTTCTTTTGAGTTGATCGAGAGTTAGTCGTTGTCCGGGGTGTCGGCTGGGAGAAATGAATACTTGATGTCACCGAGTTTGACCAACATCGCCGCGACCCAGCCACCTAGGGCACCAAAATGTTCATCAAGCAAAGTGTTTGCGCCATCGGCCAATGATTCTTCGGCTAATTCGTACATTCCCTCATAGGTAGCTTCAACGGCATGCTCGGCAAGAGCCTCATCATCGAGGTAGGTGGCCTCAACGGTCAGGCCAGCCCGTTCAAGTCGACCGTTACCAATGAGTGGACTCAAGACTGGTAAGAGTGAGCGAACCGCGGCAAGATCGGGATTGTCTTTGATGCGTTGAATACGTAAGACGATTTCCATTTCGATCGCCGGCAATTCATCAATCGACTCATCGACATACCACTTGCGATATGCGGTTTGACTCCATGATGGCCAATCAAAAGAAATGTGAGCGACGATTCGAGGTGGCTGACCTTCGCCGGGCAAACCGTAACTCGTTTCCCAACTCACATCGCCGAGTTGGATGTCAACTTGAAAGTGTTCTTCAAAAGCTTGACGTTCAAGAAACGCACCTTCAAACGCATCGCGCAATGCGCTAATAACGTCGGTAAATACATGGTCAAGCATCGCCCATGACGCTACAACCCGTTGGGTTCAAGTCTTCTAGGCGGACCGAATGTAGGTGAACACTGGACCACCAAAACCCTCGGGTAAAAGCAAACGGTTTCGTGGACCCGGAACATCGGGATCGCCCGTTTCATAACCAGCATCGCCATGCCACAAGAAGATTGATGAACCATCGGCGGCAACGGCTGGGCGGGTGACATACGAAGGAGGATCAACGCGACCGCGATGAATCGCGTCATGACCGCCAGCTTCAAGAAGTTCATGCAAAGTAACGATCGTTGGTGGTGCCATCGGGATACCTGAGGTCAAAGCGTGGTCGGGCGCCATCCATCGGTAATCAACAATTTCATGATTGTCAATGCCGACTTGATTGCCAGCCCATGGCGCCACGAAGAACCATGTCGTGAATCGAGCAGGGGCATTCAAGGGTGGAGTCCAGTGGCTCCATACCGTCAGCGATGATTGTTCGACCGCAGCCGAAACCTCTTCGGCAGCTTCACGAACGGCTGCTGAGCGAGCCTTCGACACATCATCGTGACCTGCGTCTGCGTCATCAATGCGACCACCAGGGAAAACCCACATTCCGGCGAATGCTCCGACTGTGCTGCGTTGCAGCATCAAAACTTCAAAGCCACATTCAACTTGAGAATTTTCGCGGGTCAGAATCACCGTGGCCGCCGGGCGACTCTTGCGGTCGGGGGTGACTTGCGAGGTCGGGTCATCTGACATGCCCTCACCCTATTGCCCGTCGACGTTGTCGCCTGAATCCTTTTCGATATCAGAATCGAGCCTGAATTCTGCGAGACTCAACACGTGACATCTTCAGATTCTCTCGTCCTACTTGATATTGCCGATGGTGTAGCAACTATCACCTTGAATAATCCTGGTGAACGCAACACGCTGACGGCACCACTTGTTGCCGAAATCATTTCGGCGATGGATCGCATTGAAAATGACAGCAATGTTGGTGCGATTGTAGTGACGGGTACTGCACCGGCATTTTGCGCCGGAGCAAATCTTGGCAATCTGCAAAAGAGTTCGTCCGAGAGTCTTGGCACTATTTACGAAGGCTTCTTGCGTATTGCCCGTAGTCCTTTGCCAACTTTGGCTGCTGTGAATGGTGCGGCCGTTGGAGCAGGAATGAACTTGGCACTTGGTTGCGATGTTCGAATTGCGGCACGTCGAGCAAAGTTTGATACACGTTTCTTGCAAATCGGGATTCATCCCGGTGGTGGTCATACATGGATGTTGCGTCGAATTGCCGGACCACAAACGACGATGGCAACTGTCATTTTTGGCGAAGTTGTTGATGGTGCAGAAGCCGAGCGCCTGGGCATCGTGCATCGTTGTGTCGACGACGATCAATTACAAGCAGTAGCTCATGCAATGGCAGCGCGAGCGGCATCGGCTCCGCGCGAATTGGTCATTGAAACGAAGAAGACGATTCAGGCGATGGCCGACGTCTCTGAGCATGTTGTTGCCGTCGAGCGTGAGCTCACGCCTCAGTTGTGGAGTACACGTCAGCCATGGTTTGCCGAACGTATTGCGGCGTTACAAAACCAGATCTCCTCAAAGAAGTAGACGCCTTCGAAATTTGGCGTTATTCGGGACTATCGTCCCGACAAAAGTGACTTGCTTTTCCCTTGAATTGTTGTACGGTTCACTTTAAGGGGAGTTCAACGGAGCCTGTTAAGGAGGACCGAATGAGCAAGCGCCATCGAAGTCAGGAAGCGGTACCGCTACCTCGTGCCGAGCAGCGGGCCCACGCCCACGGAGAACGCCATCGTGTTCACAGTGAGTTGCACGAATTGGCCGAGTTGGTCAGTCACGGAGTCGAACCAGACGATGTGGTTGAACCTGGAGCCGAGTGGAAGCCGCTTCATCATCACGATCCTGCCAAGGCGGTGAAAAAACTTGATCACAGTCGCAATTTGCGTCACTGGAAGGTCAAGGAATGGAAGCGCCGTACCACGGTTCGTCGACAAAAAGCCGAGGCGTATCGCAACCTTGCGCAATCGGCCTGATTGAACTTGTTTTAAAGCCAGCGCTGCGATAGTTCGTCGCGTCGCTCGTTCCATTCTTCGGCGGTGATCGCGTAACGCACGTGGTCTTCCCACACGCCGTTGATTTCGAGGAATCGAAGTGCAGTTCCTTCATCGCGGATTTCTAACTTTTCCATCACGCGACGACTATTGCTATTGCGTGGAACGATGCAGATCTCTATTCGGTGCAAGCCGAGATCAACAAGTGCATAGCGACACATGGTGATGACGCCTTCGGCGATGTACGACTGCCCGGCTTGACCTTGGTCGATCCAGTAACCGATGGTGCCAGTCATCAATGCGCCACGTTGCACCGAATTGAGATTGACTTCACCAGCAAAGTTTTGGTTGACGAATAATCCAAATGTGTAGGCCGTGCCATTTTGGCGTTCACGGTCGCGGATGCTGCACCTCGCGCTGAAAGCATCGCGATCAGTCTCGGGGTCGGGGGCATGTTTGATTTTCTGTGGTTCCCAAATTGTGAGCCAGTCATGGTTGCGTCGACGGACTTCGGACCAGGCTTCGAAATCAGATGGCACCAAAGGGCGTAAAAGTATGCGTCGTCCATACAAGCGAATTCCGGCATTTGCTCGAGCTGGATGTGAATCAAAATTGCTCATACGTCGCTCATTAGTTGATCAACAGTTCAGCACAAACACCGTCAAGGATGTTGTTCGTTGAGACAGTTAATTCATCGGCGCCCATGGAGCGCATTAATGCAACCAGCACACAGCAACCACCGACAATGACGTCGGCGCGTTCTGGAGGAAGACCTGGATTGTGTTGACGATCAACGAGAGACTCAGTCGCCAAAGTTCGAAATACATCTTCGATGGCATCGCGAGTTAGTACGAATCCATGTAGCTCATTGGCGTCAAATACCTGCTGACCGATTTCAATTGCCGCAATGGTCACGATTGTTCCAGCGGTACCAATGATCTGACGCACATGCTTCATTGAGGGATTGGTTCGTAGTACATCCTCGAAGAAATCTTCGACTTCGCCAATGGCATTTAATAGCTCCTCTGGTTGAGGAGGATCATGGCGCAAGTGTCGTTCGGTCATTCTGACTGCACCGACATCAATGCTGCACGCCTGCGAAAGTTGAGTGGTCCCCACGATGAGTTCGGTTGAACCACCGCCGATATCAATGATGAGGTGCCCGTTAGGGTCTGGCACAAGATGTGAAGTGCAGCCGAGGTAAGCCAGTCGGGCTTCTTCTTCGCCGCTCACAAGTTCTGGTCGAACTCCCAAGACTTTTTCTGCTTGGTCAAAGAACTCTTCACGGTTCAGTGCATCGCGCGATGCGCTTGATGCGATGATTCGTAACTGAGGTGAATCATGTTGATCAAGCAGAGAGCGATATATCGAGAGACAATTGATTGTTCGTTCGATCGCTTCAGGTAACAGATTGCGAGTTTGATCAACGCCTTGTCCGAGTCGAGTAACTGTGACGTGCCGTTCAAGAGTTCGTCCGTTGCGATCAACGATCAACAAGTTGGTCGAATTGGTTCCGATATCAATCGCGGCAACTTTGCCTAATCGCGAATTGTCAATCGAATTGTCAATTGAAGGAACTTGATCGTGTTTCGCGAGTCGCTCGGCAACCCAACGACCAATTGGATCGTCTCCGCCGGCCAAAAACCATGCGTAGTGCGCGTGTAAACACTTCACTCCGATTCGAGTGCCAGCAACTCCACCCGAGGGTCGAGGACCAACATGATCAAGAGGGATATAAGCGTCACGCTCGGCTTGGTATCGTCGGTGAGCATTTTCAAGAGCGGTCGCATCAACTTCGGCTTCTGCTTCGTTGACACCTCCGGCTGCTTCAAGCCGACTCACTTCAATCAGCGCTTCGGGGGAGCAGAGCCAATACAAGGTCGGCATGGGAGTGCCATCGGCGAGGAATGGCGCATTCTTGATAACAACAGGAAGTCCAATCGTGTCGCGAACGACAACAGCAAATAAACCGCTGGGCTCGCGTCCGAGAAGTTGGGCAACTATCTCGCGATCGTGAGGACTGGCAACGAAGTCGTTGTTCAACTCTCGCGATTGCGACGGCGGCGGAACGGACGCACGATGAACAGCAGGATGCCCAAGATTGCTCCGGCAACAGGAAGAAGTCGCTTCAACATTGCCCCACCAGCAACTGACTGCAGGTTTAACGGTTCGGCAGCAGGCCCTTCAATTTTACGAATCTTCGGTTCGTCTGCGGACGCATCGGTGACTTGGCCGGCGGTCGGAGCTTTGGATGACGGAGCATCAGTGACTGGTGCACTCGCTGATGGAGCAGGAGCGCCACCTTCGCGATCGATGAGTGCATTCAAGTTGTCGGCAAATTGAGCGATGAGTTTTTCGCTGATGTCGGCAAGTGCGCCTCGTCCAAATTGTGCGACCTTGCCAGTGATAGCGAGGTCGGTCACGACGTTGACTGATGTAGTTGTCGGTGTGACCGCAGTGAGTTGAGCTGTGATCGTTGCCGAAGCATTGCCTTTGCCGCCGATGTCGCGACCAGAAGCCTTGAGGTGAGCGCGAAAGTTCACAGCGTCGAGTTCAACGAATTGAGCTTCACCTTTGAACTGGGCGACGATTGGCCCAACCTTGATTTTGACTCCGCCTTTGAAGACATCGCCATGAACTTCATGGAGTTCGGCGCCAGCCAAACATGGAGCGATGCGCTCCAGATCGGTGAGAACAACCCATGTTTCGGCGATGGGTTGGTTGACGGTGAAAGTGTGGTTTAGGTCCATTGCGCAAGGTCCTCCTGCGTGTCGATGTCGGCCGCGGAACCAGGGCAATCTACTTGCGAAACGAGCTCGGGACGCAGGCGGATCAGATCTCTGGCTCCAGAGTCACCAGAATTTGGTAACAAAGGCCAGATTGATTCGTGAAGTCGAACCGGATTTCCGTTCCGTCCGGAATATGTAGCCACGGCAATGGGAGTCGTGGCATGGGCAACGCGACGCCAAGCCTCGGCGGTGACGAAAGGTTGGTCGGCGAGTCCGATGACGACGGCACTAGCGCTGAGGCGCTGAGCCTCATGAATCCCCATCACAACCGATCCGCTTTGTCCATCGGCCCAGCGGTTGTTGTGGATCACAGTCACATTGGGATGGGCGAGCATGGACGAAGGGATAATGGCGGCCCCAGTGACGACGACAATCGTGGTGAAGCCGGCCCCGAGCACTTGTTGCAGTGACAACTCAAAAATGGACTTACTACCCGGCTGGGGCAAAGTCGCAAGAAGTTTGTGCTCAGAACCTAAAAATCTCGAACCAGCCCCAGCGGCCAAAAGGACGGCCACAGTGTCTGATGGAGGGGTCTGTGACCCATGCTCTGAGGAAATATCCACGTTGCCATCTTGCCTCATGACCAGCACTTTTATCATAAAATCGTCGATTTTTCGGCTCAAATATGACAGGGGCGCAACAAATATGACAGTTGTGTAGCGATATCGTGTCAAAAATCCTTCGGGTACTTGATTCGAGATGAGATATGAACGATTCACACACACATAACTTTGGACGTCGATTCATCGCCGTCGTGGGCGTTGTCCTTTCTGCTATCTCATTTGTCACGATGACAGAGTCGGCGGCCTCGGCTCAGATAGTTGTGAGCAGCCAACCCGCAACTGTTGTTATTCCTGACATCGATCCGTTGGCAATTTCGGCCAATCGAGCTCTCGAGCAACTACGTGACGATCTCGTTCGGTTAGAAGGCACGCCTGGAACAAGTATTTCTTTTATTCGTTTACGTCGGGCGACCGCCGAAATGGTTGCTGGCCGATTAGCTCTTGACTCCAACGAGTTGGAAGCCGCGTGGGCCGACTCGGACGTCGATCATCAGATGGCGTTACTCGCAGCGCTGACCCAAGTGGGTGTCCCGTACAAGCGATTTGCCATGAAGCCAGGTGTCGGATTTGATTGCTCGGGTCTGACGTCATTTGCTTGGGGACAAGCTGGGTTCAATCTTCCGCACAACTCGACTCGCCAAATTCGTGCGGCTGACCCACGCACACAAGCAACCGCACAACCTGGCGACCTGCTGCGGTACCCCGGGCACGTCATGATGTGGCTTGGTGTTGGCCAAGCGGTCATTCACTCACCACAACCTCGCCAATTCGTTGAAGTGAAAAATCTCTCGATTCGTTCGATGAATCGCAGCACCTTTGGTGATCCCACCGAGTAGTTGCTTTATGCCCCGAATTGATCGGCCGTTGTCGTCGCCGTGATCGAGAGTGCGGTAATTGCTAGATCAGCGGTGTCCAGTGAGGCCACAATTCCGAAATCTTTGAAAGCGCAATAGGACTTTGACTGGGTGGCTCCGTTGCTATCAACCACGGGGATAGCGCTACACGTTGCATTGTTGTCAACCAGGACTACTGATGAGGCAACGGCAGAACCCACTGCCACTCGTGAATCTTGCTGCATGCGTTCAATAGCTGCTTTCTTAAAAATCGTTGAAACTAGTTGGCGGTCAGAAACTCGGGACTCATCTATCCCCGGTGTGCAATCGGAAGTAATTGTTGAGCAGGTCAAGGTGGTGCCATTGACTGAGTAGATGTATCGAACTTCGGCAATGGTGATGCTTGTCCCGAAAGAGGGGTCAAACGCGAGCGTTGCGGCGGTGTGAAGGTCGCCGAATTTGGTCACTATTTCGTAGGCGACAGTGAAATTGGCGGTGGGAGTTGAATTCAAAATGGTGATGACTTCTTGAATGGCGGTATCGGACACTGCAGGAACAGTCTCCTCGGGCATCAAGGTTGGTCGTTCGCCGGTCAAACATCCGCTCAGCACGAGAGCACCGATACTGGCACTAGCGAGCAACCTGACGAGTCGATGCAAAGTCACGCTAGGAGCCTAGGGTCAAATGACAATTGAAACCTGAACAGAAATTGTTTTCTCAGCACCTTGTTCTCGTAGCGTAAAGATCGTGATTGAACTTGATGCCTCCACGGTCCTTCTGCAATGGGCAGTTGGTGGAATGTTGGGGTGTTGGTACACCACCCGCCATCGCGAAGTCGGACTGGGCTACGGGTGGTTGTTGCGCGGGACGTACGTTTTGATGGCTATCGCGGCGGCCTACATCGGATTCGCCTCGGCTTCTTCTTCGTCTGCAGAAACGATTCGTGACATCGGAGCCGTCGGTGTGGCGATTGCGATTGCGCTTGGTCTAGGTCAAAGCATTGTTCGGCGTCAGGCCGGAGTCAGTGGATATGTCGACGAACATGATCGACGATCGCAACGAGTTGCTGAAATGACGGGTATCGATCGTGATGATTCTGGGAAAGAAGTAGGTAGCGGCAAAGAATTTGAACCGCTCATGGATTTGTTGCCCGTGGCAGTTGGACTCATTGCATTAATCGCTGCCGGAGTTTCTGATGGAGGTAACGATGCAGTTGCCATTACTCGGACAATCGTGGGCGCGGCCTTTTTGGGTTTTGTATCGGATGCGATGTTGCTTGGTCATTGGTACCTTGTTCAGCCAGGTCTACCGCGGCGGCATGTCAATGACATCGTGCGTACGTTTCTTGTCATTTGGCCACTTGAAGTCATCGTGATGTTGATTCCAACGGGAATGTTCAGTGTCTTTTCGGGAAAGGTCGATGATGGCTGGAGCGGACAACTGGGCTGGTTTTGGGCGGCCTGCGCAATCACCACCGGAGTTTTAAGCGTCGTGACGTTGAAAGCCCTTCAAGAACGTGCGTATTCAGCCGTGATGGCAGCAACCGGGCTGATGTACCTCGCAATTTTGACCGCGTTCGGAACCGATCTTGTCGCCCGTGCAGTACTTGCTGGCTAGTCCGTTCATTCAAAGAAATCACGGGTCAACGACCCACGAATTGATGGCATAACTTTTGTCGGCGTGCACTTCAATGATTGCTGTAGAGACTGCATGTCGTACGCCACCGGTCGTTGATACCGCGAGCCGAACCTTTCGTTGAATGGTTTGACTAATCACTCCGACTTTGTACGAAGTAACTCCTTGGCTCGGTGCAAGTGACAATGCAAGTTGAAGTTTGGCGGCGACAAGACCTCCGGTCATGCCGAATTGGTATAGAGCGGTTGTGCCCGATGCGCGCACTCCAGTATTCGGGACGAAGATATAGCCATCGACAAGGAAACGGTTGGTCGTTGAAACTGTTCCGTTGAGTCGGATATCAACACCCCACGTTGTGCTCGGAGCGAGGGTCGATGACACGTATGAGACTGGCGCGGCATTCGCAACAGGAATAATTGAATGGGCAGCTACGGTGGTCGTTGTTCCGTCAGGTAGCAAGACAGTGTCGGCAGGAATCACCACTGAGGTATTGCTCTGACCAAAGTTCACCGTACGAATAGACACGCCTTCGCTGCCGCGTGTTGTTGAAGTTGAGACCCGCCGATTAAAACGCACGGATGATTCTTGAACGGTCAAAGTTGCGCCACTTCCCAAAAGCAAAGTTGCGCCTTTTCCAGTGATCTCATGACTTTTAGGAGCGGTCGAGGCATAGGCGGCCTGTGCATCAACAGCGCATCCGCCATAACTTCCTTCACCAAAGACAACTTGCGCGCCGCCAGTAATGATGAGTGGTCGTTCAAAGTAATAAATGCCCGAAGCAAAGTAATGCGTTCCGCCCGTGAGCGTGAGTGCAGTGGTGCCGAGATATCGGCCAGGAAAGTACAACGAGCAAGTTCCGATTGATGCTTGAGATCCTGGTCTTTCAAAACTAGGAATTTGCGGAAGTTGTGGGTAGTTCCAGGCTGTTCCAGTGGGATTATCTCCGGCTAATTGCCACCATTGTTTACCAATGCTGGTCCAACTAGTTGATCCATCATTGGTGAGGTTGCTACTCAGAGGTGCAGTTGCAGTGCCCGCATTAATCAGAATGTTGCCACTCAAAGCGGTCGTGATTGCTCCAGCCCAAGATGGGGTCGAGATATTCGTCGTGGTTCCCGAGTTAAGGGTGGTGATTGTTCCGTAACGATTTGCACCCGAGGTGTAACTCGTGACGGTGGTACATGTTGAGTTGACGTTGTATCCATTGAGCGACCAATTCGCTGAAGCGGCGAAGCAAGCCGATGGTCCGAAATCACGTTGCAATGTAATTGCCATTCGGGTCCCCGATTTCACAGCCTCAGCTGCAGAATTTTGCTCGTGGAGCGCAGGTCGGGTATCAAGCAAGACTCGCGTAAACGTAAGTAATCCGATGGCGATCACGCTGCCGACAACCATCAAGATGAGCACGAGTAAAAGGGCCGACCCGTGATCGCGTTCAGATTTTTGTTTTGTGAGGCGTTGAACGTTTGTCATGTTGGTCGTGACACCATCAAACAAGAAACGGCTTCATCAGGAGTCAAAGTTATGACGACTCCTGGTGAACCATCAGTTGGAGTTCGTAATCGGCTTGCTGGCAGAGCTATGCCACCAGAAGAACATTCGGCTCGTAAAAAGG
>Ga0209297_1001016_pt1 | contig 16569 bp, 16 predicted proteins | sample S_130805_MF_Meta_FD_187322 | JGI IMG/M metagenome (GOLD analysis project Ga0209297, IMG submission 187322) | Freshwater microbial communities from Lake Simoncouche, Canada to study carbon cycling - S_130805_MF_MetaG (SPAdes) (version 2) | ecosystem: Environmental > Aquatic > Freshwater > Lake ... | reverse complement strand
GAGATTATCTTTTACGCGGCCGCCGGCGTTTAGAACTTTGCCTTTTTCGTAAGTAATTCCAGCAAGTGGCGCTGCTTCATAGCCAATAGCACTGATAACAAGTCCGCATTTAATTACTTTCTCACCCGCTGGAGTTTTAAATACAACTTCTTGAACCTGACCAGCGCCCTTGATCTCTGTTGGCACGTGATGAAATAAGAATTCCATTGTGCGTGCGTGGTTAGTTTTTCCATGTTCTGCAATTGCCAACATCGCATCCAGGTTGCTCTTCACATCTTTTTCTGGGGCATCACCGGCTGCGACAATTGCTGAATCGATATCTGCTTTGCTTATGATTACATTTGTGTGTTCTAGCTTTGGTAAGTCCCGCAATTCTGGAGATGTAAATGCTGCGTGTTCTGCCCCGCGGCGAGCGCAGATATAAACCTTGCGGATGCCACTTTCTTTAAGTGCTGCAATTGCATGGGTTGCAGTATCTGTTGGATCTAGCTCCGCTGGGTCGAGTGCCAACATGCGAGCAACATCCATTGCAACATTTCCTGCGCCGATAACAATTGCTGTGTCCGCATCTAACGGCACGTTCACTTCTGTGTAATCAGGGTGTGCGTTATACCAAGGTACAAAGTCGGCAGCCGATAAATATCCTTTTAACTCTTCACCTGGGATACCAAGTTTTCGCCCTAAAGAAGTACCTGTAGCAATAATTACTGCGTCGTACTTTGTTTGTAGATCACTGAGTTGTACGTCAGTGCCTAATTCGACGTTACCAAATAAACGAAAGTTCCCGGCGGTTGCAATCTTTTCAAATACTTTTGAAACAGTTTTAATCTTTGGATGATCCGGTGCAACACCACTTCGTACTAATCCCCATGGAGTTGGCAGGCGTTCGATCATGTCGATTGCAAATGTTTTATCGTCACTCTGTGCATTTTGTAGAGCTTGTGCTGCGAAATAACCAGCAGGTCCTGCGCCAACGATTGCGACTTTAAACGTTGGCACGCGTGGACTCCTTCACTTATTTATCTGCGGAGACGAGAGGATTTGAACCTCCGAAGGCTTTTACACCTTACCTCGTTAGCAGTGAGGCGCACTCGACCGGGCTATGCGACGTCTCCTTGTACAGGCAAAGTTTACAGGTAAGAAGAAGGTCGCGGTACAAAGCGATTCGCTTTAGACTTCATATATGGATCAAAAAGAAGTGAATTCACCTGCTGCAGAGCCTGTTAAGGCTGCGCGCGATAACACTCCTTCTCCTGCTTATGCCAAATTTATGTCTGAGGGTTGGGTGCCATCTGATTTAGATGATGTGGTTGCTGGCCCTGCTGTTACATCTGCGTTTTTACGTCGTGCAACTTTATCTGCGCAATATCCAGGTGTTCGTTTAGTTTTGCCAGCTGGCGGATTTAAAGTTCGTAGCAACGATACTGATTACAGATTTAGACCACACTCTGCATTCGCTTATTACTCTGGTGTGCAAGGTGTTGAAGCAAGCGCCGATGCTGTACTTGTTTTAGAACCAACAGATAGCGGCCACGAAACATTTTTGTATATTCATCCGCGTTCTACTCGCGATACTCACGCTTTTTATACTGACCGCCGCTTTGGTGAATTATGGGTCGGTCGACGTTTCACATTAAGTGAAGCCCATGACCGCTACCAAATCGAAACTCGCAGAGTCGATGATCTTGAAGCGCTTCTAAAAGATGGTGCCGCTGCCCTAACAATTCGCGGCGAAGATTCAATGATTGATAAAAACATCGCCGTTCACCCACAAGAAAAAGACTTTGTTACATATACATCGGCTGCTCGATTGATAAAAGATGAGTATGAAATTACAGAGTTACAACGTGCATGTGATGAAACGGCAAAAGGTTTTGCTGACGTTGTTCGTTCATTGCCAGCAGCGGTTAGTACTCCGCGCGGAGAACGTGTTGTAGAAGCAGCATTCTTTGGTCGCGCACGTATTGCCGGAAATGATTTGGGATACGAGACAATCGCCGCATCTGGTTCACACGCATGTGTGCTGCACTGGATCCAAAATGATGGCGAAGTTCGTCCGGGCGAGCTAATTCTTGTTGATGCAGGAATTGAAATGGATTCGTTTTACACAGCAGACATCACTCGCACACTGCCGATCTCTGGAAAGTTTTCTCCCGCACAGCGCGCTTTATACATGTTGGTTTATGAAGCACAGCTTGCAGGTTTTGCGGCAGTAAAGCCTGGTGCAACTTATAAATCAATTAATGCTGCATGCCAAGCCGTGCTCGCAAAGGGGCTGTCAGATATGGGTGTTTTACCTATGTCTCCAGAGGAATCCTTATTGCCAGAAAATGGTTTACATCGTCGTTGGACTTTGCACGGCGTAAGCCACATGCTCGGTATGGATGTTCATGATTGCGATAAAGCGCGCGATGAAGATTATGTACTCGGAACACTTAAAGAAGGAATGGTTTTAACTGTAGAACCAGGCCTTTACATCCAACCTGATGATGAGATGTTCGCGCCTGAATATCGCGGAATTGGTATTCGTATTGAAGATGACGTAGTTGTCACCGCAGATGGTTGTCGCAATTTAAGTCAGAATTTGCCACGCCATCCAGATGAAATAGAAAAGTGGATGCTCTCTTTACGCAACTAGATTGATAGCAATAGCTGCAGCAAGTAATCCAATAAGTAATGATCCGATGTAATTAATGGCAGCAGCTCTGAATTTTTTGAGTTCGATTGCCAAGTAAATATCTAACATAAATGTAGACCACGTCGTAAACGCGCCTGCAAAACCAATAGCAATAAGCGCCACTGTATTTTCTGTTGCGCCCCATGTTAGACCGATAACAAATGATCCAAGTACGTTTACTGTAAATGTTCCCCACGGCAGGTTTGAAAACTTTCGTAAGTACTGATCGATAACAAATCGTGAAGGCGCACCAATTGCAGCACCCAATATAACTAACCCAGTTTTCATCCGCGCACCGCTATTACTCTTCGTGCAAGTGGCATCACAATTGCAATGATCGCCAAGCTAGCAATAACTGTTGCGCTTATATACATCGTGCCGCCATCACTTGGTTCGAGTGTGTGCAAAGCCAGCGCCGAAAATGTTGTTAGTCCCGCGCAAAAACCTGGCAACCAAAAGTGTCGTTGGTCTGTGTTGCCGCGGCGTTCCATTAAAACAAGTAAAAATGTAGCGATTGCAACACCAAATAAATTGGCAATCAGAGTTGATGTGCGCGAATTAGTAAATAACTCACCGATTGTGTAGCGAAGGAGCGAACCGAGTACTCCGCCAAGTGAGACCAATGAAACTGATCGCACTGTGACGCTTTGGCTCATGTATTAAACGATACCTTCGCGCTTACGTATTTTTGCGCCCAACCAGCGAACTGGATCGTATTTAACATCTACTACGCGTTCTTTCATTGGAATGATCGCGTTATCTGTGATTCGGATGTGCTCTGGGCACACTTCAGTACAGCACTTTGTGATGTTACACATTCCAAGACCGTGCTCTTCTTGAGCCTTTTGTTTACGGTTTTTAAGAATATCGAGTGGGTGCATATCTAGCTCTGCGATACGGATAAAGAAGCGCGGTCCAGCAAAGGATTTTTTATTCTCTTCGTGATCGCGGATAACGTGACATGTGTCTTGGCACAAGAAACATTCGATGCATTTACGGAACTCTTGGCTGCGCTCAACATCTACTTGCTCCATACGAGCCTCACCTGGCTTGAGATTTGCAGGTGGTTCATAGGATGGAATTTCCATTGCTTTTCTGTAATTAAATGAAACATCTGTTACGAGATCTTTAATAACTGGGAATGCGCGAAGTGGTGTGACAGTAATTGTTTCTTCATCACCATACGAAGCAACTTGTGTCATACATGCAAGACGTGGCTTTCCATTAATTTCCATAGAACATGAACCGCACTTGCCAGCTTTGCAATTCCAGCGAACTGCGAGATCGCCCATTTGTGTTGCTTGGACGCGATGAATTACATCAAGGACTACTTCGCCTTCGTTGGCTTCAACCGTGACATCTTGAAGTGCGCCGTTATCTGCATCTCCGCGCCAGATGCGCATCTTTAGTTTGCGTGCCATTAGCGTGCACCGCCTTTCGCGATTTCTTCAGGTGTCATGTACTTCTCTAATTCGTGAATATCGAAGAGGTCAAAGAGTTCTTTAGGAATAGCTGGAAGTGCTTGTTTACGAACCGAAACTTCGCTTCCGTTAAAGGATGCAATGTGATTTATTTGGCGCCACTTGTTATCGAGTTGTGGGAAGTCATCGCGTGTATGACCACCACGAGACTCTTCACGAGAGATTGCAGACTTTGCTGTGCTCTCGGCAACTAACAACATGTTGTCTAAATCGAATGCAAGGTGGAAACCAGGATTAAATTTACGATCGCCAACTACTGAAACATTTGCACTACGTTTTCTAATCTCTGCAATTTTTGCGATTGCTTCTGTGAGTTCAGAACCTGTGCGAATAATTCCAACAAGATTGTGAGTAATTTCCTGAAGTTCTGCGTGCAATGAATATGAGTTCTCGCCGCCGCTGCGAGTAAATGGCGCTTGTATGCGCTCTGCTGCAGCTTTAATTGCTGCTTCACTTACTGCAACTGGTTTTGCGCTCTTTACATATTCAGATGCGCCCATGCCTGCGCGACGGCCAAATACAAGTAAGTCAGAGAGTGAATTACCGCCAAGACGATTTGAACCGTGCATTCCGCCAGCAACTTCGCCCGCCGCAAATAAACCAGGAACACCGACTGCTGCTGCAGTATCTGGTTCTACTTCAACGCCACCCATTACGTAGTGACATGTTGGGCCAACTTCCATTGCTTCTTTAGTTATGTCAACGCCAGCTAGTTCATAGAACTGGTGCCACATAGATGGCAAACGCTTTTTAATTACTTCGGCAGTTAAGCGCTTTGATACATCGAGGAAAACTCCGCCGTGTTCTGTGCCGCGTCCTGCTTTAACTTCTGTGTTAATTGCGCGAGCAACTTCATCGCGTGGCAATAACTCTGGCGGGCGGCGATTGTTATCTTGATCCGTGTACCAACGATCAGCTTCTTCTTCATTGTCTGCATACTTATCTTTAAATACATCTGGAATGTACTTAAACATAAAGCGTTCGCCCTTGGTGTTGGTAAGAACTCCGCCTTCACCGCGAACTGATTCGGTAACTAAAATTCCGCGGACAGATGGTGGCCAGACCATTCCTGTTGGGTGAAATTGTAGGAACTCCATATCAACAAGATTTGCACCAGCTTTAAGTGCAAGTGCGTGACCATCTCCCGTACCTTCCCAAGAGTTTGATGTAATTTTAAATGTTTTTCCAACGCCACCAGTTGCAATGATTACTGCTGATGCTTCAAACAAAACTTCAGCGCCAGTTTCGCGCCAGTACCCGTAGACACCTGCAATCTTTCCATCTTCTTTTAAAATTTCGGTAACTGTTAACTCTGCAAATACTTTGAGATGGCTCTCCATTGATTGATATGTCTTGCCATCTTTTTGTTGCAGGGCAACGATGCGTTGTTGCATTGTGCGAATAAGTTCAAGGCCGGTGCGATCACCAACGTGTGCAAGGCGTGGGTATTCATGTCCGCCGAAGTTACGTTGGCTAATTTTTCCTTCTGAGGTGCGATCAAAGAGTGCGCCCCATTGTTCTAGTTCCCAAATGCGATCTGGTGATTCTTTGGCGTGTAATTCAGCCATTCTGTAGTGGTTAAGGAATTTTCCACCGCGCATTGTGTCGCGAAAGTGAACCTGCCAATTGTCATTGTCATTGACGTTTCCCATTGATGCAGCGGCGCCACCTTCTGCCATAACAGTGTGTGCTTTACCAAAGAGAGATTTACAAATAATTGCAACGCGCAAACCTGCTTCGCGTGCTTCTACTGCAGCACGAAGACCAGCGCCGCCCGCGCCAATGACAACTACGTCATATGAATGGCGTTCGAGGTTTGTCATTTGTTTAGCTGCTCTCGTTTAGAAGAAATAGAAGTTTGTCCAGGCGCCAGAAGCGACGTTTCGTACATATATATCTGCGAATGCAACTCCGAAGAGTGAGATCCATGCAAATGTTGGATGCTTGTGATTGAGAACTGAAACCCATGACCACAACTTGTAACGCACTGGGTGTTTAGAGAAGTGTTTTAAACGTCCGCCAAGTGTGTGACGACATGTGTGACATGACATTGAGTACAACCAGAGAAGAGTTGCGTTAAGTAACAGCACAAGCGTTCCAACGCTCATGTGGCCCCAATGCTTTTCTGCATCTCTAAAAGCAAGAATTGCGTCATATGTAAGCAACACATTAAAAATCAAACCGAAGTAGAAGAACCAGCGGTGACCATTTTGCAAAATTAATGGTGCGCGAGTTTCGCCTGTGTATTTAGTGTGTGGTTCTGCAACTGCGCAAGCAGGTGGTGACATCCAAAATGCACGGTAATACGCCTTGCGATAGTAATAACAAGTCATACGGAATCCGAGTGGGAAGATCAAAATAAATAGCGCTGGTGAAATTCCGATTCCGAAGTATTCATTATTAAAAGGTTGGCCTAGAAGTGATGAGCCTTCGATGCAACTTGTTGAAAGGCAAGGAGAATAAAAAGGTGAAACAAGTGGTTCTGCAAAATAATATTTGTTTTCGAATGCACGAAATGTTGCATAAATTACAAAACTAAATAAAACACCAAATGTAATTGCAGGTTGGAGCCACCATTTATCAGTGCGCAGTGTGCGCTCTTTGATCTTTGCTCGCGTTGGCGAGAAAACTCCTGACATCTACAGCCCCTTTGGTGTTAAAAGTTTGGAACTTTTATAGGGGTAAGTGTGCTCCGACTGTTGTTAAGTTGCTAGGTTGAAGTACGTATAAATAGGTATGAAGTCAGCCACAAATGCTCGAAAATTAATGCCATAAACAAAAAGAGCGGAGGGCGTGGGATTTGAACCCACGAGGCTTTCACCTGCCGGTTTTCAAGACCGGTGCACTCGGCCGCTATGCGAGCCCTCCGTCGCGTAATCTACCTGAAGAAGGCCATCACTTAAAATTGACCAATATTTAACGCTAATTAACGAGGAGGAAGTTTCAATAACTCCTCAATAATCATTGCGACTCCATCATCTGTGTGCGGTTCTGCAATTGATTTAGCAGCCTTATGGGCATCTGGGTGTCCGTCAGCCATTGCATATGATCGCCCGCACCATTCGAGCATTGAAATGTCATTTGGATTATCGCCAAATGAAACACAATCTTCTGCACTAATTCCTAAACGTTCTGCCATTTTTGCAAGTGTTGCGCCTTTTGAAACACCGATTGCTGAAATTTCTAAGAGTGAATCATGTGGATTTGAGTGCGTAACAGTTACAAGATCTTTTAATTCTTTTGTAGCAATCGTGAGCATTTCATCAGAAGAGAGTTCCTGCTCAGAACAACGAGCTAATAATTTAAGAGATGGAGAAGTCATAATTTCTGTTATGTCATCTACACCGACGTTATCTAAACCAACATCCCAACGCGGTACATATTTCTTTTCGCGATGGAAATAATTGTGGGCCTCTGATGCAAATGAAATTTGTGGAATTGCTTTGCGCAATCGTTTTACTGTTTCGATTTGAGCATCTACTGGGATGAGCCACTCTTCGAGAACTTTTTGACTTTGTAAATCAAATAGCTGTGCACCATTTCCACAGATTGCTTTTCCGATACCGAACGCTTCTTTAATTTCTGGCATCCAACGTGGTGGTCGACCTGTGACAAAGAATATTTCAACACCCATGTCGTGGGCTGTGCGAAATGCGTTAATGGTTCTTTCAGTTACTTCGCCGTAGTGAGCAACGATTGTTCCGTCTAAATCTGAAGCAATTAATTTGGGGCGAAAACTCACACAAGCTCAAATCGTGATGTGCCCAAGAATGGTTGCAGTGCTTTTGGAACATTGACACTTCCATCTGCGTTTTGGTGATTTTCAAGGATCGCAACAATCATGCGTGGAATTGCAACGAGTGTGCCATTAAGAGTCGCAATTGCTTTTGTACCATCGTTATCTTTGTAACGAATATTTAATCTGCGTGCCTGGAACTCTGTGCAATTAGATGTACTAGTTACCTCGCGATATGCATCCTGAGTAGGTATCCACGCTTCGATATCGAACTTGCGATTAGCGCTAGAACCAAGATCACCTGATGCCACATCAATTACGCGGAAGGGGATCTCCATTGCGTTAAGGAAGTCTTTCTCCCATTGCAATAAACGTTTGTGCTCTTCCTTGGCATCTTCTGGTTTGCAGAAGGAAAACATTTCAACTTTATCAAATTGGTGAACGCGAATGATTCCGCGCGTATCTTTTCCATACGTTCCTGCTTCGCGGCGGAAACATGTTGAATACCCTGCATAACGAAGTGGCAACTTATCTGCTGGCAAAATTTCATCCATATGCATCGCAGCTAGTGGAACTTCACTTGTTCCTACTAAATACACTTCATCGCGCTCTAAGTGATAAACATTTTCAGCGGCTTGTCCTAAAAACCCAGTGCCTTCCATTGCGGCAGGATTTACAAGTACTGGTGGAATAACTGGAATGAATCCTGCTTTAGTGGCAGATGCGATTGCGTAATTAACTAAAGCAAATTCAAGTAGTGCGCCGGTACCAGTTAAATAATAAGAACGTGAGCCCGCAACTTTGGCTCCGCGTTCGGTATCAATTGCTCCAAGTAATTTTCCAAGTTCTACGTGATCTTTTGGTTCGAATCCATCTTTTGTAAAGTCACGTGGCGTTCCAACATGTTCAATGACAACAAAGTCTGCTTCTCCACCAATTGGCGCATCTGGATCCAAAAGGTTTGATAGTTGCATTGCTACCGCATTTGTTTGCGCTTCAATCTCTGCGCGCTTGGTATCTGCAATTTTTACTTTATTAGCTAATTCTTTTGAATTCTCTAGCAGGGTGGCTTTTTCTTCACCTTTTGCTGCGCCAACAGATTTTGAGAGTGTGTTCTGTTCTGCGCGCAGTGCTTCAAATTCATTAATTGCAGCGCGACGAGTTTCATCGAGTGCAAGTAATTGATCGACGATTGATGTGTCCTCGCCACGACCCTTTTGTGATGCGCGAACTGCATCTGGGTTTTCGCGAATAAACTTTATGTCAATCATTGTGCACTGCTCTCTCGTGGATAAGAACCTAGGAATCTAATCTCGTCACAAATTTCACGTAATCCTTCGAGTGCTTGCGACACTGATGGATCGTTAACGTGACCTTCAGCATCAATAATAAAGTGGTAATCACCTAATACCCGTCCAGTTGGACGACTTTGAATGAAAGTTAGGTTTACATCACGCTTAGCGAATTCGGTGAGGATTTCTAGAAGTGCACCTGCGTGATCGATGTCGATATACAACGCTAAGGATGTGCGGTCGCGGCCTGTTGGCGCCGATAGTGCACCTGGTTTTGAAACTAAAACAAATCGCGTAACTGCGCCATTGTTATCGCCAATATCTTTTGCGATTACTTCTAGCCCGTAATGTGCTGCTGCGACATCGGCTGCAATGGCTGCATCGAATTCACCACGGGAGATTGCCTCTGCAGCTGCGGCAGTTGATGCCGTTGGAATAATTTCTGCGTTTGGATAATTCTTTGCGATAAATGCTCTGCATTGGGATTCTGCATGTGGGTGGGTTGCAATGCGATTAATTTTTTGTGTTCCGGGCTTTGACATCAATGAGAAAGAAACAGGCAATGTAACTTCTCCTGCGATTACTAAAGGGTCTCCAGTTGCTAACTCATCTAGCGTTCGGGCAACAACACCTTCAACTGAATTTTCAATTGGAACGAGTGCGAAGTCTGCTTTGTTTTCGCGCACAGCCATAAGGGCTGCAGTCACATTTGAATACGGAATTAGTGAATCGGATGCTGAAGTAATTTTCTTGAGTGCAGCCTCGGTGAAGGTACCTACTGGACCAAGGTATGCATATGTACTCACTGGCTAAGAATAGCCGAGCACAGAGCGTGCATGCGCCGGGCGATTAGTCATCACGATATCTACGCCAACGCTTGCGCAATACTGCAGATCCTCCGTTGAATCCACGGTCCACACATATAAATCTTTGCCTGAACTTTTAATTTCTTTGGCCAATTCTAGAGATTTCTTAATCATTTCAACACTTGGTCCGATTACTTGTGCTGATGTAAATCTGCGTGCGAGTTTTTGATTGAAATCCCCTAGCAACATAACTGTTTTAATTGATGGATCCATTTTCTTAATTTTCTCAATTGCGAACCAAGAAAAAGACATGATTGCAATATCTATTCCAGATTTTGCGATTGCGTCTTTTCTTTTGTGTAGTTCTGCAATAACCAACTCCTCCACACGGTTGCCAGTTGGCACGGGATGCTTGATTTCAAGTGCAAGTGATTTCTTGTTTTCGATAGCTAAATCCAATAACTCGTTGAGTGTCATAACCTCTGGATAAATTTGCTTAATTTCCGCATACGTTTTGTTGGCAATAATTGCTGCGCTATTGGCTTGCTTTTTCATACTTGCGTCATGCCATAAAATTGGAACTTCATCTTTAGTTATTCGAATGTCACATTCAAAACCATGTGCGCCTTGTTCTATCGCCCCGCGATAGGCAGCCATTGTGTGTTCGGGGAAATCTGCCGATGCACCTCTGTGTGCGTAGAACTTCATCTCCTTATTATTACGCAATCCAACCATTAGGCTAGGCGGCATGAGTAAGAGCTACTTCGCTGTTTCTGCGCGCACTGCAATTGGTTTAGCGCGCAGTGGCAATGAAGATTCAGCGATTACAGGTTCTTCTTTATTGGCTGTCGCTGATGGAATGGGTGGACATGCAGGTGGAGAAGTTGCATCCCGCATCGCAATTACAACTCTTGCTGGCATGGTTCCGGTTTTAACCGCACCAGATATTGATACTGATTCCATTGAAGATCTACTGCTCAATTCTTTACACACAATTGATGGAGAAATTTCCCGCGTTGCAAGTGATGAAATCGAATTGCGCGGAATGGGCACTACGTTAACTGCGCTTTTAATTAGAGATGGTCGCGTTGCACTTTTACATGTTGGTGATTCACGTTGCTATCGCCTTCGCGGAAATACTTTTGAGCAATTAACCCATGATCACACTGTCTTACAAGAGCTCTTAGATTCAGGCACTATTTCTATGTCAGAGGCTCACGATCACCCGCAACGTTCGATGTTGACCCAGGTTTTGATGGGTGAAGGTTCTGTTGCGCCAGTTCTCATGGTTTACGAAGTAAATCCTAAGGATCGTTTTTTACTATGCAGTGATGGGTTATCGAGTGTTTTAACTGAGAAGGAAATTAAATCTTTGTTGAAAAAATCTAATCGCGAAGAAGCAGTTGTTGCTCTCGTTGAAGCAACATATGTCAACGGTGCACCAGATAACATCACTGTCGTTGTTGCAGATGTTATTGAAGAAGAAAAGCACCCAGTTGAGTTGTTGGGAGCTGCGCAATGACACTTCTTGGTGGACGTTACACAGTTGGCGAAATGATCGGCACTGGCGGAATGGCTGATGTTTACATCGCCCAAGATGAAAGACTTGCCAGACAAGTTGCTGTAAAGATTTTGCGCAGCGATCTTGCGAAAGATCCATCATTTGTTTCACGCTTTAGAAAAGAAGCATTTGCTGCTGCCGGTTTAAATCATCCAGGAATTGTTGCGGTGTATGACTCTGGTGAAGATCCTGCTCCGTACATTGTTATGGAGTTAATCTCTGGTCACACACTTCGCGAATTAATTCATCGGGGTGAAAGAATTCCATTAGATCGCGCACTAGAAATCGGCGAAGGAGTTCTTGGAGCTCTCGAATATTCACATGAACGCGGAATTGTTCACCGCGATATCAAACCTGCCAACATCATGATCACTGAGATGGGCGATGTAAAAGTGATGGATTTTGGTATCGCGCGCGCAATGGATGATTTTGGTGCGACCCTGACAAGTACATGGAACATTGTTGGCACTGCGCAATATTTATCTCCGGAACAAGCAATGGGTGAAACTGCAGATGCGCGCAGTGATATTTATTCAACTGGATGTTTGTTATTTGAAGTTCTTACAGGCCGCCCGCCATTTACTGGTGACACACCTGTTTCTATTGCATATCAGCACGTATCTGGTGAATTGCCAAAACCTTCTTCAATTCAACCAACACTGGCTGGCGATATTGATGTGTTGCTCTCTGTTGCACTTGCTAAGAAGCCACAAGATCGTTATCAATCAGCAGGTTTAATGCTCGATGATGTGCACCGTTTGCGCACTGGTCAAGCAGTAACAACCAAGATTGCACGTACAAAAGTTTCTCGTCGCACAGTGCTCGCATCATTTCTTGCTTTAGTTTTAACTCTTGGAGTTGTAACTGGTGGAGTCTTCTTATCGCGACCTAATTCAGTAGTCGGTGTAGATGGAATTCCAAACGTCGTTGGGCTTTCACAAATAGCGGCGCAAGCGCTTTTAACTGATTACACAGTGACAATTCAGCGTGCTCACGATTCACGAATTCCTAAAGATCGCGTCGCGAGCCAATTCCCATTAGCAACAACGCGCGCCGCTAAAGGTTCTAGCGTCATTCTTACAATTTCAGATGGGCCGGGCGATGCAATTGTTCCAACCGATTTAGTTGGTTTATCTCTGATTGATGCGCGCAGTTCGTTGGCAGCTGTTGGTTTAGTAATTTCATCAACGCAAGCAGTTCCATCTGATCGTGAACAAGGAACAGTGCTTAAGGTTTCACCTGAACCTGGTTCCACAATTTCTGCCGGTAGCGGTGTTGTATTACAAATTGCTAGCGGACAAGTTGAAGTTCCTGCACTCATTGGAATCGATGCAATCCAAGCAAAAACTTTATTGGTGCAAGCCGGTTTCTTGGTTCGCGAAGTAACGGCCTTTGATTCAGCTCAACCAATCGGTGTTGTTATTAGACAAGCACCAGATGGTGGAAGCACTCAAACAATTGGTCAACCAGTAACAATTACAATTAATACAGCGCCGTAATTAAGCGCTAATTACAGGAGTTAATCCGACAGCTTTGCTTTGTGCGTTTTTATCGCCGCACTGAGTTAGCCAGTTAGCAAGTAATTTGTGCCCGTGTTCTGTCAGCACAGACTCAGGATGAAATTGCACGCCTTCGATTGGCAATGTTTTATGTCGCATAGACATAACAACGCCAGATTCTGTGCGACCTGTAATTTCTAATTGATCGCCAATTGTCGCTGGTTCTACTGCTAGTGAGTGATAACGAGTTGCCGTAAATGGTGAAGGTAAATTACTTAATACTCCTGCGCCTTCGTGAATTACTTGTGAAGTTTTTCCGTGCAATAACTCGGGTGCTCGAGAAACAGTTGCGCCAAATGCAACACCGATTGCTTGATGTCCAAGGCAGACACCAAAGAGTGGAATCTTTTTTTCTGCGCAGTAATTAATCATCTCGATACTGACGCCAGCTTTTTCTGGAGTGCCAGGTCCTGGTGAAATAAGAACACCGTCGTACTTGCTTGCTTCATCGGCTGTGACTTCGTCATTGCGCACAACTGTGCACTCGGCCCCAAGTTGGCCCAAATATTGCACCAGGTTAAAGACAAAGGAGTCGTAGTTATCTACAACGAGGATCCTGGTAGCCATGTGCCAATTATGAAGGTTTCGGTGTAACCTCGCCTTATGCCAAAATCAAAACTCCGCAAGAAGGTTCAAAAGGCGCACGCCCACGAGCAAGACGTTGTCGATCACACACCAACCCTTGCTGAGAGCCCTAAATGGCTCGCTCCAGTCATGGTTGCAGCATTTCTAATCGGACTCTTCTGGATTGTGACCTTTTATATAACTCAGACCAGTTACCCAATTCCAGGCATTGGTTCATGGAACATGGTTATCGGATTTAGCTTTATTGGATTTGGGTTTACTCTCGCCACTAAATGGCGCTAATTACACGAGTGTAATTCAATCCACACGGTGGATAACTCCTGTGGATAACTAACGGCGCTTTGGAAGCAAGGCTGCGGCAGTAATTGAGCCGCCAATAAGTCCACCTAAATGTGCACGCCAATCAACTCCGCCGATTACAAATCCCATCGCAAAGTTAATGCCAACAATTACTGCGATGCTTTTAATTTCAAGACCATATCTCTTGCTGACAACTGCAAATGCGCCGAAGAGTCCAAAGACTGCACCCGATACTCCGACTGAGTATTGATTAGGTGTTGCAAGGTATGTGGAGAGCAAAGATCCGCTGACAAGAGAAACAAAGAAAATAGCTAAGAATTTTGTTTTGCCAAAGGCTTGTTCAACTGGGTTTCCAAGAACCATCAACGCGTATAAATTAAAAGCTAAGTGAAAAATCCCGCCATGAACAAGTGCGACTGTAAGTAGTCGATACCACTCGCCCGTTGCCATCAAATAATCAATGTTGGGAAGTGCGAAAGTATTTGTGAGGCCACCGACTACAAGATCATAAAGATAGGCAGCAGCAATTACTGTAATAAGTGTTGTTGTTGCCGAGCGCTTCAATGAAGCCATGTATTACTTAACTGTGACGCTATTAATTGTGATTGGTGTAGATGGCTTATCTTGCGCGCCAGTCTTTGCTTTTGCGATTGCATCGACAACTGCTTGGCTAGCAGCATCTTTTACTTCACCAAAGATTGAGTGCTTGCGATTAAGCCATGTTGTTGGAGCCACAGTAATAAAGAATTGTGAACCATTTGTTCCTGGTCCAGAATTTGCCATTGCAAGAATGTATGGGCGATCAAATGTTAATTCGCCGTGGAATTCATCTGCGAAGCGATAACCAGGTCCGCCAGTTCCTTGACCAAGTGGGTCTCCACCTTGAATCATGAAGCCATCAATAACGCGGTGAAAAATAGTTCCGTCGTAAAGATTGGCACTTGTCTTTGCGCCAGTGCGGGGATCAGTCCACTCGCGTGCACCAGTTGCTAACTCAACAAAGTTGGCAACAGTTTTAGGTGCATGGTTTGGAAACAACTCGATAACAATGTCACCGAGTGATGTGTGAAGGGTTGCAGTAGTTGTCATGTGGAGACCAGGGGAATCGAACCCCTAACCCCCGCCTTGCAAAGGCGGTGCTCTACCAATTGAGCTAGGTCCCCGTTTGAGAGCGGGGTGGGCCTAGATGGACTTGAACCATCGACCTCTTCCTTATCAGGGAAGCGCTCTAACCAGGCTGAGCTATAGGCCCGTAAAAAGTGTTTCCACTAATTACAGAAGCGCAAGGTTACCCCGAACTTCCTGTGAGCCCAAACTCGGGTGAACTCTACACATCTTTCGCGGGTATTTCATCCTCGCTGTTCTTGGTCACTGAGAGGAGAACTGCGCCTTCATCAAGGTTTACCAAGCGCACACCCATTGAATCGCGGCCTGTTTGGCGCACTTCTGCTGCAGGTGTTCGCATCACTGTTCCGGCAGATGTAATTGCAAGAACTTCATCATCGTTTTGTAATACAAGTGCGCTGACAAGTGATCCGCGTGAATCTTCATCGATCTTTGCAGCTTTAATTCCTATTCCGCCGCGACCTTGTAAACGATATTCATCGATTGGTGTTTTCTTTCCGTAACCACCATCGGTTGCAGTAAATACAAATGAGTTTCCTTCGAGTTGTGAATTAACACGCGCCATTGCAAGCAATTCATCTCCTGCACGGAATTTCATTCCGATGACACCACTTGTGGAACGGCCCATTGGTCGCAGTGATTCATCATCTGCAGTAAATCGAAGTGACATGCCTTTTTTGGAAACCAAAAGAAGTTCATCGCCCTTATTAACAAGGGATGCGCTAACAACTTCATCGCTGCCTTTGAGTGAAATTGCAATAAGTCCACCTGTGCGAGGTGAGTCATATTCAACCAGTGGAGTTTTCTTAACAAGTCCACTCTTAGTTGCAAGTACTAAATAAGGGGCTGCTTCATAATCTTTCAAGGACAGAACTTGTGCGATTTGTTCTTCTGGTTTAAATGCCATCAAGTTTGCAACGTGTTGTCCGCGAGCGTCGCGACCAGCATCTGGTAATTCGTGGACCTTGGCGCGATACACACGACCTTGGTTTGTAAAGAAGAGCAACCAATCATGAGTGGACGCAACAAAGAAGTGGTCGACAACATCGTCTTGTTTAAGTGCCGCACCTTTTACTCCACGGCCACCACGACGTTGTGATCGGTATAAATCAGCAACTGTGCGCTTTGAATACCCACCATGTGTAATTGTGACAACTACATCTTGATCAGGAATTAAATCTTCTGCAGAAAAATCGCCTTCGCTGGCAACAATTTGTGTGCGTCGTTCATCGCCATATTTTGCAACTAATTCTGAGAGCTCTGTTTTGATTATTTCGCGCTGCTTTTCAGGGCTAATTAAAATTGCATTGAGTTCGACGATGTCTTTCATTAAACCGTCGTACTCATCGTTGATCTTTTGACGCTCAAGGGCTGCGATACGACGCAACTGCATATCTAAAATTGCGTTGGCTTGAATTTCATCAACATCGAGAAGTTTCATCAACCC
>Ga0209297_1001013_pt1 | contig 16690 bp, 13 predicted proteins | sample S_130805_MF_Meta_FD_187322 | JGI IMG/M metagenome (GOLD analysis project Ga0209297, IMG submission 187322) | Freshwater microbial communities from Lake Simoncouche, Canada to study carbon cycling - S_130805_MF_MetaG (SPAdes) (version 2) | ecosystem: Environmental > Aquatic > Freshwater > Lake ... | reverse complement strand
GCCAACCAGTCCGCCCAGTCGGTGCTGGCACTGCTCAAGTAAGCTTTTCTGCCACTGCAAGGAGGCAGGGGTCTTTGACCCCTGCCCCTTTCTAACAAGCCACCCAGGCAACTGGGTGGCTTTTTTTTGCCGCCAACAGTCAAGCTTTTGACACACAGCGGCAAACAAAAGCTGGCATCGGTCTTGCTTATTCCTGTCCATCGCATCGGGATCAATCGTGTTTCCGACGCCATTTACCTTCAGGAGTGATTTATGCACATCGAACTTCAGCAAGCCATGCAACAGCTGGTCAGCGCCCAAACTTTGACACTGAAAGAGGTCTCTCGCTTCACGCCGGTAGACTTTCGCCACGGCGTGCAGTGGCTCGTTGCGCAAGAACAACCTGCCTTGGCCCAGGCTCTGGCAGAAGCAGGCCTGGCCCTGTTTCCACAAAGTGAAGACATATTGGCCATTGCCGGTTTATTGGCAATGACCCGCGAAGACTGGCTCCTGGCCATTGAGCTTTTGCAAGATTTGGTAACCCTGCAGCAAGACCGCGTGCAACCCATGACGTGCCAAATGTTGGCCCGCGCTTTGGCTTGCAACTTAGACATTGCCGAAGCGCACCAAGTGCTGGACCAAGCTTTGAAGCTTTGGCCCAACGACCCCACCCTTGAGCAAGAAAAAAGCGCTATGACGCTGGCCCAAGATGTCATGTCAGCCCCTGCTCAGTCCAACTGATCAGAGCCCCATTAACCCCTAAATCGTTAGCGGCAATAGCGGCAATTAAGCGAAGCGGCAACATCTTGCCTACCGGCAATACCATGCGGCAATAGCACCCAAGGAGTCCTCAAATGACTGTGATCAACACCAATATCAAAGCTCTGTACACGCAGGCGGCTCTTAAAGAGTCCGGACGTGCCAGCCTAGTGGCCATGCAGCAATTGTCCACCGGCAAGCGCATCAACTCGTCCAAAGACGATGCGGCGGGCCTGGCCATTGCTGCGCGGATGACGCAGAATATTCAAGGCTTGAATCAATCCATCCGCAACTCGGGTGATGCGATCTCCTTGATCCAAGTGGCCGAGGGTGCCACCAACGAAATCACCACCATGCTCCAGCGCATGAGCGAGTTGGCGGTTCAATCCTCCAATTCCACCTACTCCACAGAGCAGCGCGGGTATTTGGACCAAGAATTTCAGCAACTTAAACAAGAGATTGTGCGAATTTCGGAAACCCACGAATGGAATGGTTTCCCAATTTTGAACGGCAAGGCTGGAACGCCGGTTGGGACGCCCGTATCGACAACCGACCTTCGGGCTGGTGTTAGCGCTTCGGCCACTGGCAAAACCCTTATCGCGGGCGATCTGGACATTGCCACTGCCAATGGCACATATGCAATCCGTGCATCCGATGCAGGTGACGACACAAAAAGCAGCACCGTTGCCACCTCCAGCTCAAAAGCCGGAAGTGCCATTGCCATTGCCGCAGCCATCAATGCCAGGATTGCAGATACTGGCGTGAATGCAACTGCCAACAGTGCTGTCATTGAAGCCAATAAAACGACAGTGGGAACCACCTCGATACAAACTGATTTGTACGTGAACGGCACCAAAGTTCCTTTAAGTTTGACAGCAGGGCAAACCAAAAGTGAACGCCGTCAGTATGTGATCGACAGCATCAACGCGCTCACTTCCACCCACGGCGTGACTGCAGGTGATGGTGGCAATGGGGGGCTTTCTCTCAAGACCATTGACGGACGCAATATGTCCCTCTGGTATGACAACACCAGCAGCATCCACGGTTCTGACTTTGGTTTGGGCATGGACACAGCAACCACATCTGATCCAGTAGGGGTCACAGGTATTGCAGGGGGGACAAGCGCAGCGTCCGTAGCAGCCTCTACGGTTTATGGAACAGTCACATTGACATCCATCAGTGCATTCACGGTTCAACCAGGCGCTAACGCATTACCAGGTGGGTCAGACCTGACTTACGCCAACTTCTCAGCCTTGGGATTCAACTCTGGAACCATCAACCCCAAAAACATTGGCCGCCTGAGTTTCCAAGTTGGCCCTTCACCCGATCAATTGATCTCCATTGATTTTGCAGATTTCGGCAAGAACGGTGACATTACAGGCCCCATCACCAGTGACCAAGCCCCCACCAATATTTTGACAGTGCAAGCGGCCAACGATGTCACGCAATCGGTCAACAAATCGCTGGACATGATTGCCAAAACTCGCGCCTCCATGGGCGCTGTCATGAACCGCTTGGAGCACGTGATCGACAACTTGACCAATGTGGTCATGAACTCTGAAGCTTCTCGCAGCCAGATCGAAGACGCTGACTACGCTTCTGCTTCCACAGAATTAGCCCGCACACAAATCATGCAGCAAGCTGCCACCGCAGTTTTGGCACAGGCCAATACGTCGCAGCAGACTGTGCTCAAGTTATTGCAACAATAATATCGGGATTTGATATAGGCATTCTCAAAATTTAATTATTGAATTAATTTTCCAACAATCGTTGGAGTTCAACCATCATAAATTCGGTCTGATGCAAAATTATTCAAAAAATAAGATGCGACATACCGCAAAGTCAAGCGTTCAACCACTGCTTGCGGAAGCATTGCGCTTGCATAGAAGTGGCGATCTCATACAAGCCAAATTAGCATATGAGAAAATTCTAAAAGTCCAGGCCCTCCACTTTGATGCGCTGCATATGCTTGGCGTTATTGCATCACAAAATAAAAACTACAAGTTATCAATTGACTTGATAAGTAAAGCACTTCTACTTCACCCGGAAAATTCCCGTGCCAATTACAATTTAGGATTGGCAAAGTATGAAGTTAATGATTTTGAAGGTGCTGCTGTCAGTTACAGTTTGGCAATTGGTGGGAATCCAAATTTCCATGAGGCTTATTCAAATTTAGGTACTGCACTCAAAAAGTTAAATCACCTTGATGAAGCACTTGTAAATTATGACAAGGCCATCAGCCTTAATCCAAATTCAGCAGATAATTACTCGAATAAAGCAGCACTGTTGGTGGACATGCATCATCAAAAAAGCAATCAGTCTCCTCATGAGGATTTTAAAAATAATTCACTACTTGATCACGCGTATGCAAATTATGAGAACTTTTCAACCGATGATCTCGCCATAAATAGTGCCATAGAGAATTATGACAAGGCAATTTCTCTCAATGAAACCAATGCTAATTCATATTTACATCGTGGCATTTTGCTCTCAACAATTACCAATATAGATGCAGCAGTTGAAAGCTATAAAAAGGCCCTGAGTATTAATTCTAATTTGCCTTGGGTATTGGGAGATTTATTGCATGGGCAAATGAATATTTGTGATTGGGCTGACTATAATGATAATATCAAAAAATTAGAATCTGGTATTCGCAATGGCCAAAAAACTTCTCCGAGTTTTGTCGCGGTTACCTTAACCAGTTCCTTAGAACTTCAACTCCAAGCATCCCAGGCATGGGCCGCCTCTGAGTTCCCGCTGAATCACTCTTTGGGCCCCTTGGTCAAGCTGCCCAGAAAAAACAAGATTCGCATTGCCTACTACTCTGCTGATTTCTACAGCCATGCCACTTGCATTTTAATGGCTGGCTTATTTGAGAAGCACGACAAAAGCAAGTTTGAGTTGTTTGCATTTTCATTTGGCCCCGCCAAGAATGACAGCATGCGTGAGCGAGTGGCCGCAGCATTTGATCAATTCATTGACGTCAGCAGCAACACAGACAAAGAGATTGCCGAGTTCTCTCGCATGCTCGGCATTGACATTGCAATTGATTTAAAAGGCTCTACCAAAGACCATCAGTTTGGCATCTTTTCTTACAGGGCAGCGCCCATTCAGGCCAGCTATATTGGCTACCCCGGTAGCATGGGCGCTGATTACATCGACTATTTGATTGCCGATAAAACACTCATTCCACAGCATAGCCAACATTTTTACACCGAAAAGATTGCCTATTTGCCCCACAGCTATCAAGTCAACGACCGCAACAGAGTTATCGCTGACAGAGATTTCACAAAACAAGAATTAGGATTGCCCCATGAGGGCTTTGTATTTTGCTCATTCAACAGCAACTACAAAATCACACCCGAAGTATTTGACGTTTGGGCACGCATCCTTCAGGCCGTTCCAGGCAGCGTCTTATGGCTGCTTGTAGGCAACGAAACTGCCGCGCACAATCTGCGCAATGAAGCACAAATGCGAGGTTTAGCGCCTGACCGACTTGTATTCGCCCCCAGAATGCTCTTGCCCGAACACTTGTCAAGGCACAAACTGGCCGATTTGTTTTTAGATACATGGCCATGCAATGCACATACCACCGCCAGCGACGCACTTTGGGCCGGCTTACCCGTGCTCACCTGCATGGGAGAGGGCTTTGCGAGCCGAGTTGCGGGCAGTCTTCTCAACGCCATTGAGATGCCTGAACTGATTACCGAAACCCTTGAAGATTACGAGGCTATGGCCATTGACTTGGCCTTGCAACCAGCCAAACTTCAGGTCATTAAAAAGAATCTAGAAGCGAATAAATTAACCACTCCGCTGTTTGACACGGACTTGTTTACCAAACACATTGAGAACGCTTACTACCAAATGTACGCACGCTACCATGAAGAACTTGGGGCCGCACATATTTACATAGATGCTGATCTGAATCCACCAAATTAAAAATTAACCATGATCCCTAAAATACTTCATTTCATCTGGGTGGGTGATGAAAGCAAGCGCCCTGACAATTGCATACAGACTTGGGTCCAGCATAACCCTCTATGGTCTGTCAAAGTTTGGGGCAATGCGGAGCTTGCCAATACGAAATGGATAAATTCTGCACACATGCGCCAAATGGCTACGCGCGAACTCAATGGGGTTGCAGACATGATGCGCTGGGAAATACTTTTCAGCGAAGGTGGGTTTCTTATTGATGCTGACAGCATATGCTTGCGAGCATTAGATGAAGAACTGCTCAACTTGGAGGCGTTCGCCTGCTGGGAAAGCGAAGTTGCGCGCCCTGGGCTCATTGCAGCTGGCTATTTTGCTTGCAGTGCAGGCAACTCTTTTGTGCATCAAATCATTCAAGACATCCACAACGAGCCGTCTGTTATCCATAAAATGGCCTGGGAAACTGTTGGGCCGCAAAGATTAACAGAATCATACCGTCGTTATCAATACCAAGCGCTGCATATATTGCCCAGTCATTACTTTATACCTGAACATTTTTCTGGTATTATTTACAATGGTCCTGGGCCTGTATATGCATCCCAAAAATGGGGTTCGACTAAAAGTAAATATGGCATTCTTCACCTGGTAAATTTTGATGAAAAAGGCAATGAGATTAATAATCTCGAAAATAATCCAAGCCCATCTCAAGAAAATTTAAGTCCTGATCGTCAACTTGAGTCCAATCAGCCAGCTTTAAGTGAACCAGAGGTTTCAAAACTGGAATCTTTGCATGACCCATACTTTGTTCAGCGCGTGAAAGTAAGTCGTGAAATTGCTACCCTGAGTCGGCTTGAAGTCTTTTCAAAGCTTTGTTCTGGTCAGCGTGTCATGCATATCGGATGCGCTGACTGGCCCATCACCGACCCCACTACCTCACTCCACTTGGCACTAGAGCCTCATTGCAAACAATTAGATGGTTTTGATGTGCATTCTGAGGCTCTCGCAGGGCTTGCCCCTTATGCCAAAGGTAGGCTTTATTCAAATTTTGAGGATATCAGTGCTGCATACGATTTAATCTTAGCCCCAGAGGTAATGGAGCATGTACCTGATATTGAGAATTTTCTTGCCCAGTTAGATTCTCTGAATGCACCAAGTATTGTCATTACGGTCCCAGATGCCTTTCAATGTAGAGAACGGCATTTTGATTATGTTGATAGTACAGAAATGTTTGTGGAGATAATCCATCCCGATCACAACTGTTGGTATACCCCATTCACTTTCTCTAACGTTATAAAAAAATACACGCCATGGCATATTGAAGGCCTTTGGTTTTTCAATGGCATATCTTTGATGGCGCTTTTAAAAAAGCCTGCAAAGAATGTATCCAATGTCTTTGGAAAGTCAACATAACTGACACTGGGCAGCCAAGTCCAGCACGTTATCCCTCACCTTGGAGGTGTCAGTAAATTGACAAATTCCCTCCAAATTTTAATACTTAAGTTATAGTTTACACATGGCACGCCCATTGCTACTCACTATGCATTCCTATGCACATGAGGCACTTGACAGCAATGAGCTCCAAACAAACCGCCCAATACGTATTGTGGCTAGACCCCCAACAGCCCCTGGCTGCGCATGAGCACGAGCAACTGGCTGCAGCTGGCTTGGCCATTCGCCGCATCCACACACTGCAAGACCTGCAAAGTGCGCTGACTGACGGTCAGGCCTTGGCCCTGGTCATTCGCCACGACAGCAGCAGCGACTTGCTCGAGAGCACACAAGAGCTCATGAAGCGCATTGGCGTTGCCCTGCCGGTGGTCTGCCGCGTTGAGCGCCGTCAACTTGAGTTGGCAGTTCAGGCCATGCGCCAAGGTGCAGCGCACGTGCTGGCCTTTGACGACTGGTCTTTGGAAGCATGGCAAGCCACTGCCCAAACCATTCAATCGGCTCACCAAGCAGCTGTACAAGCCCGCTTGCAAGCCGAGCTGCAAGCCACCGTGAAAGCGGCCACGGCTTCTAGCGCTTACAAAAAATCCGCTGCCGCCAGCGCCGCCGCCCCTGTGCCAAGTGTGCAGCGCAGTGTTGTTTATGTGGACCCCGTCAGCCGCCACTTGTTGGCTCTGGCGCAGCGCGTAGCGCAGGCCAACGTCACTGCCTTGATCGAAGGCCCCACCGGCGCCGGTAAAGAGATTTTGGCGCGTGTGTTGCACGAGTCTTCCCAGCGCGCACGCGGCCCCTTTGTGGGCTTGAACTGCGCCGCATTGCCAGAGCAGCTAATTGACGACATGCTCTTTGGCCACGAAAAAGGCGCATTCACAGGCGCGCAAAAAGAATTCAAAGGTTTGTTTGAACAAGCCCAAGGCGGCACTTTGTTCTTGGACGAAATTGGTGAAATGCCCCTGCACTTGCAAGCCAAATTGCTGCGCGTGTTGCAAGAGCGTCAGCTCACGCGCCTGGGCTCTGAGCAGTGCATTGCACTGGATGTGCGCGTGATAGCCGCCACCAACAAAGACCTGCGCATGGCCATGGCCCAGCGCGAGTTTCGAGAAGATTTGTATTTCCGCATCAGCACTTTCAAACTGCGTGTGCCCGCTTTGCGTGATCGCCCAGGCGACATCTTGCCCTTGGTGGCCAGTTTGCTGGTGCGCCATGGCCAAACAGGCCAAGCCTTCACCCTGAGCGATGACGCCCAAGGCAGACTGCTGGCCTATGGCTGGCCTGGCAATGTGCGTGAATTAGAAAACGTGGTGCAACGCGCCGTGGTGCTGTGCAACAACCAGCACATTGAATTGCATCACCTGATGTTTGACGACGCTGCTGAGATGATGGTCTCGCAAGACACTTCTGGCTTTGGCAAAATCGCGGCCTACGAGCCTTTGCCCGCACCGCTGCACAAGTACGCGCCAGCTACTTTGAATTCAGCAGCCAATCTGCAAGAGGCGGTTAAAAGCAACGAACATCAATTGATTTTGGCGGCCATTCAAACCACTGAAAGCCGCATCGAAGCAGCGCGCAAACTGGGCATCAGCCCGCGCACGCTGCGCTACAAAATGGCCAGGCTCAAGCTTGACAGCGCCGCGCCCGCCATGGCCTTTGCAGCTTAAGAGAGCACAAGATGATCGAAAAAATCAATTCGCAAGTCAACATCCAGTCGATGCTGCAAACGCTGCGTGCTTTCCAAGCACAAGCCGCTGGCGGCATGGACGATGCGGGCGGCAAAGTAGGCGGCGCTGGCAGCGCGCAAGGCGCGCCCGGCTTTACGGAGATGATCCGCAGCAGCCTGAGCCAAGTCAACGACGTGCAACAACATGCCAAAGCCACCGCAGAGTCTTATGAGCGCGGCGAAAATGTGCCCTTGACCGATGTGGTCTTGAGCATGCAGAAATCATCCATTGCCTTTGAAGCGACTTTGCAAGTTCGCAACAAAGTTCTCAAAGCATACGAAGACATTTTGAACATGCCGGTTTAACACCTGCTTGAAAGAGACACACCATGGCCACCAGCGCAGCAACTTTTCAACCCGGCTTTGCCACAGGCACGGCTTCAGGCAGCACCGCCTTGACCACCACCTCGGGCGGCAGTTTGGCCGCCACAGGCACGGGTGCTTTAGCCAACAACAGTGCGGGCAACACGTTTGAAGCCACGCCCAGCGGCCCCATGCAGACGGTGCAACAAATGATGTCGCAGCCGGCCATGAAAAAGGCCATGCCTTTGATTTTGATGGCTTTTGCTTTGCTCCTTTTTGGCTTGAGCTACGCCTGGATCAACACCCCCAACTACCGCCCTCTCATGAGCAACATGAGCGAGGCTGACCAGCAAACTGCCCTGGAAGCATTGCGCCAAGCCGAATACAAACCCGTCTTAGATGCATCCACCGGCCAGATCACTGTGCCTGCCAACCGCTACCACGAAGCGCGCATTTTCTTAGCAGGCAAAGGCCTGCCCAAGAGCGGCAACATGGGCGTTGAGTCTTTGAAAGACCAATCGGCCATGACCACCAGCCAGTTCATGGAGCAAGTGCGTTACACCGCCGCCATGGAGCAAGAGTTGGCCCGCTCCATCACACAAATTGACAGCATTCAAACCGCCCGCGTGCACTTGGCCATGCCCAAGCAATCGGTCTTTGTGCGCGACCGAACACCCCCTAAAGCCTCAGTGGTGATCACGCCCTTTGCAGGCCGCTCCCTTGCCCCCAACCAGGTGCAAGCTTTGGTGCATTTGGTGGCCTCCAGCGTGCCGCTCATGACCGCAGAAAACGTGGCGGTTTTAGACAACCACGGCAAGCTCTACACCGAGACAGCGGGCGAAGCCTCCATGGGCATGACTTCTGCGCAGTCCATGCACAAACAAAAAATGGAAGATGTGTACCGCCAGCGCGTGCTGCAAATCTTAAACCCCATCGTGGGCGATGCCAATGTGCGCTCCCAAGTCAACATGAGCTTGGACTTCACGCAGACTGAAGTGACCACCGAAGACTTTGACACCCGCGAAAAAGGCCCCAAAACCCGCTCGGAAGCTTTGACGGAAGACCGCAAGACCGCCGCTGAAGCCGGTGGCGTGCCAGGCTCGATGTCCAACACACCGCCTCCTGCGCCTTCTGCCTCAACCAATACTTCTTCTGGCGCACCTCCTGCACCAGGTCAAGAAAAAACCACCACCACCGCACGCAGCACACGCAACTTTGAAATTGACCGCTCAGTGCGCCACGTGCGCTCAGCCACCGGCAATATCGAGCGTTTGAGTGTGGCCGTAGTCATCAATGAGCGCCCCGCTGCGCCCGGTGCCAAGAACGACAAAGGCGAAGTGGGCGAAGCCAAACCCAACCCTTATACAGATGAAGAAATCACCCGCATGCAAAGCTTGGTGCGCGGCGTGGTGGGCTACAACGAAGCCCGCGGCGACGTGGTCACCGTGGTGCAAGCGCGCTTTGAACCCGAACCTGTTTACGACTTGAGCTCGCCTTGGTACAAAGACGAGTCATTGATCAGCAACATCAAAAGCGGCATGCTGGGCCTTTTGCTCTTGGCCTTCATGCTCTTGGTGATCCGCCCTGCAGTCATGCAAATGTTGGGACTGAACAAACCCGAAGTGGACCCCAACCTCGAACTGTTGGCGCCACCAGCTCCTATGGGCGACGGCGAACTTTCACCCGAAGACATGAATTCGATTCAAATTGCCGAAGGCGAGACCTTGGAAGAGATCAAGGCCAAGCTCAAGCCCAAGAAATCGCGCGTCTCTGCCGAAATGTTGGACACTGCCAACACATACGACGACAAAGTTGCGCTGGTGCGCATGATTGTGGCCGAGGACGTAGCCCGCGTGGCCAGCGTGCTCAAAGGCATGATCAAAGCCTCTTAAGGAATTACCATGGCCGAAAAAGAAATTGTGATGACCGAAGCCGAAGCCGCTGCTGCCGAGGCGCTGCGCGTAGAAATGTCCAACATGACGGGCACTCAGCGCGCTGCTGTTCTGACCCTGCTGCTGGGCGAGCAACAAGCTTCCGAGATCATCAAGTTTTTAGACCCCAAAGAAGTGCAGTTGTTGGGCGGGGCCATGGTCTCGGTCTCCGATGTGTCTCAAGAGGCGGTCAACGTCATCTTGGACGACTTTGTGGCCACCATCAAAAAGCAATCGAATCTGGGCTTGGGCACCACCGACTATGTCGAAAAAGTGTTCAAACGCGCTTTGGGTGACGACAAAGCCGCATCCGTTTTAGGCCGCATCATGCCAGGGCAAAGCAGCAAAGGCTTGGAAGTTCTGCAGTGGATGGACGCACGCGCCATTGCCGACATGATCAACACCGAACACCCCCAAGTCACTGCCATTATTTTGTCAGTGCTCGAGCACGAAGTGGCAGCCGATGTGCTGAGCTTCTTGCCCCCTGCCTCTCGCTCAGAAATTATCCAACGCGTGGCCAGTTTGGAGACCGTGCAGCCCTCTGCCATGGCCGAGCTTGAAGCCATCATGAAGATGCAGTTCTCTAAGAGTTCCAGCTCTGCCTCTTCAAGTTTTGGTGGTATCAAAGCTGCCGCCAAGATCATGAACTCAACCAAGACTGCGCTGGAAGCCACGATCATGGCGGGCCTGGAAAAAATTGACCCTGAATTGATGCAAAAAATTCAAGACAACATGTTCACCTTCGAGAACTTGGGCGCCGTGGACAACAAGGGCATTCAAGTGTTGATGCGCAATGTCGAACCCGATTTGCTCATGATCGCCATGAAAGGCGCCAGCACCGAGGTCAAAGACAGGTTCTTTGACAACATGTCTGAGCGAGCTCGCGGCATGTTCAGAGACGACATGGACGCCAAAGGCCTCATGCGCATTGCCGATGTGGAAGACGCGCAAAAGAAAATCATGCGGATTGCACGCAAACTTTCTGACTCCGGCGATCTGGTCTTAGGCGGAGGCGAAGATTTTGTCTAACCTGCGCAAACAGCCCAGCGCGCCACCAGTCTGGCGCCCAGCCCCTACTTTGAAATCGGTTGACCCCAAAAATGTGCGCTTCATTCAAGACCCAGACGCGCGCGGCGGCGCTGCCAAGTTCGCCAGTTGGACTGTGGAGCCATTAGAGACCCCTGGAATGCTGTCTGCCAAACAAGCGGCAGCACACAAAGCGGCAGACCAGCACTCTGAGCATGACGGTTTGCAAGGCAATCAAAGCGCAGCTGAATTACCCGAAGGTGCCAGCGCTTTAACCAGCTTGGACCCCGCATTTTTAGAGTCCATCAAACAAGAAGCTTATGCACGCGGCTTGGCCGATGGCCAGCAAATGAAAATGGCCGCCTTGCAAGACGAGGCGGCACAAGCACAAGCACAACAGCAAGCCGACGCGGCAGAAAAAACACTGAGCTTGCTCACCCAAATTGAGCAAGCCGTTGTGGCCATGCAAGAAGACCCGCACCTGCGCCACGAGCCGTTGAAACGTTTGGCCCTGCACTTGGCCGAACAATTGACACTGGTGGAGTTAAGCCTGTCACCGGCCAGCGTGCAAACCTTGATCGAGCGCTGCTTGGAGACGCTGGACGTCTCGCCCAGCGGGGCCGTGGTGGTCGAGCTCAACCCCTCTGACATGGCGGTGCTGCAAAGCCGCACGCATGAGCCCGGAGAAGAAAAACACAACTGGCGTTTGCAAGCCGATGCGCAATTGCTGCCTGGCAGCGTGCGCGTGCGCGCAGACGACGCGGTGGTCAGCGACTTGGTTGAAAACCGACTGGAGTCTTTGGCGCAAAGCCTGTTGCTCGAGCCCTCGCGCTGGCAGCCGCAATCCACATTCCAACCCGATCGCTTGAACTCACGCAGAGGCCAAGCACACAGCGTTGAAGACGCTTTACCCCGCCCCGCCAGCTTCAAAGAAGAAGAGCCGTCGATCGAGCCTTTGAACTTGGCCGAACTCGATCTGCCCGATTTAGATTTAACGCAACCTGACGATGCCCATGACTGACTTTGCCCAAGAAGTGGCGCGCAGCATGGCGCACACCCGATCGCTGCGCCCTGAGCGCTGCGGCACCTTGGTTCGCTTGGTCGGCCTTCGCATGGAAGCGCGCGGCATCATGGCGCCCGTGGGCTCGAGCTGCGAAGTGATCAGCCAAGACGGGCACCGCATTGAAGCCGAAGTGGTTGGCTTTAACGACAAAACTTTGTACCTCATGCCCATGACCGAACCCGTGGGCATTGGCCCTGGCGCATCGGTGCGCATGGCCTCCGACTTAGGCACTGCGTGCTTAGGCCCAGAGTTGCTCGGCCGCGTGATTGATGGCCGCGGCCAACCCTTAGACGGCAAACCCAAACCCGCTTGCAAATTGCGTTTGAGTTTGCTGGGCTTGCCCATCAACCCGATGGAGCGCGGCCCGATTGACAGCGTGCTTGACGTGGGCGTCAAAGCCATCAACGGCTTGTTCACATTGGGCCGTGGCCAACGCTTAGGCTTGGTGGCTGGCTCTGGGGTTGGCAAAAGTATTTTGCTTGGCATGATGACGCGCTTTACCAAAGCCGATGTGGTGGTGATCGGTTTGATTGGCGAGCGCGGCCGCGAAGTCCAGGCCTTTATTCAAGAATCTTTGGGTGAAGAAGGATTGGCCAAATCGGTCGTCGTTGCTGCACCGGCTAACGTGTCACCTGTGCTGCGCATCAAAGCCGCGCACATGACGCATGTGATTGCCGAATATTTTCGTGACCAAGGCCTGAATGTTTTGATGCTGGTGGACAGCCTGAGCCGCGTGGCCCATGCGCAACGCGAAATTGGCTTGGCCATTGGCGAGCCGCCCACAGCCAAAGGCTACCCGCCTTCAGTGTTTGCCTTGCTGCCCAATTTGATTGAGCGCGCCGGCGTGGGCCGTCACGGCCACGGCTCGATCACCGCCATTTACACCGTGCTGGCAGAAGGCGACGACGCCAACGACCCGATTGTGGACATCGCCCGCGCCTCGCTCGATGGGCAGATCATGCTCTCGCGCAAATTGGCCGATGCCGCGCATTACCCCGCCATTGATTTGAATGGCTCGATCTCGCGCGTGATGCAAAACTTGCTGCCTCCTGAAGATTTGAAAATTGCAGCCAAGTTCAGACGGCTGTGGTCTTTGTACCAACAAAACGTTGACTTGATTCAAGTCGGCGCCTATGAAGCGGGCAGCAACCCCACCTTGGACGAAGCCATTCGCATGCGCGAAGAGATGGACAATTTCCTGCGCCAAGACATGCATGTGGGCCAAGACGAGACCAGCACCCGAGATGACATTCGCAACCTGATGACTGCCTAACACCATGAACTCTGCCGTTGTTGCTCGCCCCTGCTTTACGGTCTTGGCTCAAAAAGCCGAAGAACAAATAGCCTTGATTCATTCTGAAATGGCGCAAGCCCGCACACGATTGGAGAGCTTGAGCTCGAGCCAAGCGCGCGTGCAAACCATGTACGACGAGTACCGCTTGAAGCTCAACGAGAATCAAAACGAAAGCCAAGGCATGCGCGAGGCCATGAACCAGCGCCAGTTCATGACGCAACTGCTGACCTTGATGCAACGCGTGAAAGTGGACATGGGCCACACTGAAAATTTACTGGCCTCGATCAAAGAGCGCTTGATTGCCGCCGAGCGTGACCGCATCAAAATGCAAACGCTGGCCGATCAAAATGCGCGCGCAGTGCGCAGCGTTTTCAACAAACGCGAGCAGCGGCAGATGGACGCCTTAGGGGTGATGCAATTTAATTTGCGTCCTCAAACATGAACCTCACAGGAGGTTTGGCCTGGCACTGGCAAGCCTGGCGCGCGCAAGCGCGTTGGGCGCCCACCGTGCGCCGGCTCGAGGCATGGCTGCACAGCCAGACAAACTGGCCCGGCGCAAGCACATCGCCAACGGATCTGCCTGCACCTTTGAATGCTCCTCGCAAACTTTTATTGATCGGCGCCAGCGCAGGCTGGATGATGCCCAACTCTTGGCTGCGTCAATTTGAAGAAGTTCACACCTTTGACATTGACCCCTGGGCCGCGCCCTTGTTCAAATGGCGCCACGCAGATGCGCTGAAAAAAAGCGGCACGACTTTGACCTGCCACACACAAAACGCATTCGCTCATTTTCCTCAATTGCTCGAAGCACACCCCGAAGCTTGTGTGTTTTTTGACAACGTGCTGGGGCAAATTCGCTTTCAAACCAAAGAGATAGATTCAGTTGAAACCAATTTTGAGCGCATCCGCCAATCCTTGCAAGGCCGCCAATGGGGCAGCGTGCATGACCGCATGTCAGGCCCTGTGCAGCGCTACTTTGGCGCGCCCCCGCAAGCACCAGAGAAAATAGACACAGACAAACAAACGCAGCAATGGCTCATGCGCATGAATGCACAAAGCCCATGGCTCGATCACTTAACGCAGCATGTTTTCCCGGCGCAAACCGCGGTTGAAAATTTTGCTTGGGCCTTCAAGCCAGGCTACTGGCATTGGTTGCAAGCCGGTTGGGTGCGGCCATGAAACAGTGGGCGTCATGCTCAAGGTTTGCAAACAACTTGATGCAGTTTTTGCAGTGGTGTGTCGGGCGGGATCGACTGCCAGTCTCGCAGCACGCCTTGGGTGTCCACCACTTCACCGCTGAGCATGGGGCCCCCGTGCATGGAAAAAGACAAGATGTGCACAGTCTCTTTTTTGCATTCAATTTCCATGTGCGTGCGAGTCGATTGGTACGCCATGCCGCGCGTGGTTTTTTGCGGTGTTTTGAAATCAAGCACGCTCCAAAAACTGCGCATGTAGCCCGCACGCTTGATCCTGGCCATATCGATGTAGTAGGTGCCGTTGTCGTAAGAGTCGACCTTAGTCCACTCTGCGCAAGCCGATCCCCCAAACAAGGCAAGGACCAACCATACGGCCAACAAATTCAAGGGTTTTCGCAAGATGTTCATGCTTGCACTATAAAGTATCCCCTTTCACAAGAAAAGCTTCTGAGCATGTGCGCACTGAACAGTCAAAAAATTTGTCAACTTTGGTTAACAAAGTTTGCTCACGCATCCATCTTGTGTTTTGCTGTAGCGCTTGGCGGCTGCGGTGGGGGTGGGGGCGGCGCAAGCAATGGGGGCGGCACGCCACCCGTCACAGAACCGCCAACGGACACCGCCGCTTTGCTAAGCCCAGGCGTTTTCACGGCCTTGGTGGACGGCAAAGACTGGGTTGCCATCTTGATGCGCAGCGCCTCTGGCACGGGCAGTGCTGCGAATTTGTATGGCCTGCACTTCAACACCCAAGACCCTGACCTGTACGCCGGCTCGGTGCTGGGCGTGGGCGCTGCCAGCGCCAGCGTCAGCAACTTGACGTTCTTCCAAAATATTTCTGGCATCTTGCGCACAGGCAGCGCCACATTGACTTCCCCCAGCGCGGGCAGCGTCAAAAGTGTGTTTAATTTTGCGGCCACTGCCAACGACACCGCCAAAGAGATCACCTGGCTTGCCAACCCCATCGCGGTATCTACTTACCGTTTTGACACCCCGGCGCAAGCCAGCGCTCTTCAAGGCGTTTGGCGCGGCCGCTTGTCTTATGGGCTAGGCGGCTACGCCGACAGCTTCACACTGACCATTGCCGCCAATGGTGATATGCAAGTCTTGCAAACTTTTTACCAAGATTGCCAAATGAGCAACGCCACGGCCACACCAGCCGTCAACAGCGTGAACTTGTACAGCATTGCTTTTTCTGTTCCCAACGCCACCCAATGCTTTTTGAAAAACCAAGCTTTAACAGGCGCCGGCTTTATCAGCGCCAGCACCACCCCAGGCAAAACCCAGCGCCTGCAATGGGTGGCTGTTGCCCCAGATGGAAAAGGCCTGAGCTACTTGGCTGAACGTTAGATCTCACTTTCAAAAACTACAACTGATCCACCCGCCCCTCAAGTTCGGCCGTTTGCTGCCGAATTATTACGATGCACCGCAAAAAGAATTCTAGGAATTGACATGAAACAAATCATTGCCATTGTTGTATTAGCCCTCTCCACGGCGGGCGCGAGCTTCTTTGGATGGAAGCAAATGGGCAGCAGCCACAAAGCGGCTGAGCAGATTACCGAGCTGACCGCCAAGGTTGACGAGGCCACTAAAAAACAAGCCGCTGCTGAAGAAGAGTTGGCCGCAAGCGAAGAGGCCGTTCCTCCGCTGCAGCTTCAAGCGCAAGAGCTCGCTGCGGTCAAGGCCGCCTTGTCCAGTGGCGCAACGCTCAAAGACTTGGAAGCAGCGTACGCCAAAGACAAAAAACTCTCCACCGAGCGCCAATTGGGCTTGGCCGGCGTGCGCTTGTTGACCAACGGCAGCAAAGACCCCGGCACCGTTGAAGCCTTCCAAAAAGCGCTGGAGATGACCGACTGGAAAGGCCAGAAAAATGTCATTTGCGCCGCACAAAACGCATTGGCTGCGGCTGGCGAAAAAGTCAAAGTCATGTCCGAGTGTGCGGCCGATGGTGCCCCTGCCAAAGCGGGCAAAGCTGACGCGCATGGCGCACCGGCTAAAGATGCGCATGGCGCACCGGCCAAAGATGCCCACGGCGCTCCTGCAAAAGGCAAA
>Ga0209297_1001012_pt1 | contig 16703 bp, 14 predicted proteins | sample S_130805_MF_Meta_FD_187322 | JGI IMG/M metagenome (GOLD analysis project Ga0209297, IMG submission 187322) | Freshwater microbial communities from Lake Simoncouche, Canada to study carbon cycling - S_130805_MF_MetaG (SPAdes) (version 2) | ecosystem: Environmental > Aquatic > Freshwater > Lake ... | reverse complement strand
ATATCATTTATCTAATACTTTTAATCCGTATTTATTTTACCAATATGGTACCACTCTTTTACCTTCAACCAATTATTTATTGTTTTAAGCACTTTGAGTACATTTCTCATTTTATTTTATTTATTTTTTAATTATTTTATAAATTCTTTTATTTTATTAATAATGTACTCTCTTCCTTTTATTCTAATTATTTATATTATAAAAAATGAAATTATTTATTTTTATTCGATATATATATAGATAAAATGCCTACTCGTATTGAACTTATCACTGGTATTAGAAATTTAATCAATAACCATAATATTAAAATTGCTAATTTAGCAATTATGAAAAAAAATGATCTTGAAAAAATTGCAGCGGATGATTTTATTTTTATAAGAAGAATGATTGCTGAAAAAATATCTAAACCTACACCAGAAACTAAACCAAAAGAACCAAAAGAACCTAAAGAACCTAAAAAACCTAAAGAACCCAAAGAACCTAAAACAGAACCCAAAAAACCTATAGAAACAGAACCTAAAATATCAGTTATTAAACCTATTCCATCTATAGATTCAATAAAAATGGATACTCTAACTTATTTATATAAAAAGATTAAAGAAGAAAAAATTACTGAAACAAATCCTAAAATAAAAAATGCTGATTGGTCTCCTGGATTTATAAAATATGATGATTTTAAAAAACATTTTAAAGATATTATGCCGCAAAAAGATTATCAAAAAATATTCAGTGAAATTAATAGAGGTATTGGTTTTAGATATTCTCGTAATTATGAAATACCACAAACAAAAATTAATGAAACTTATATTACTTTTAAATTTGATGATATTATTTTTACTATCACTTATCAAGAATCAACCCCTTTCTCGCGATTTATATATACCATCTTATTCTAAAATTGAACAAATTAACATTTTATAACTTATTATACCACAATAATTCTAGTACCGATTTATTACAATCTTACATTTTTTTTATATAAACATTATTTATTTAATAATGTTTATATAAAAAAAATGTATTTTACATCCTACGTTTTTCCTAATATACAAAAACATCAATTAGAGGGTGTTGGTTCATTGTATCAAAGAATAGTATCATGTTTAGCACTTGCTAAAAGGCATAATGTTAAATATATACATATACCTATGCGCATAGGACATAACTATAATAATGATCCAGAATGGGATGAAAAATGGGATAATATGTTTAATGTATTAAAACTCTCATATAATCACGAAATTGATATTAATAATATAGAAAAAGATAATAATATAAATAATATTTTTCCATTGGATAATTATAGTCCAACAACATTATATCATTATCATAATTGGAAACTTCTTGATTTTTTTGATAAAAAATCACATTATTATTTAGAGAATATTCAAGAACAATTAATAGATGCATATGATGAAAATAATAAACATAGAAAATTAATATACGATACAACTAAAATAAACATAGCAATTCATGTAAGAGTTTATAATGATTATGATGATTATGGTAGTTTATCTAATTATGAAGGACATACTGGAGCAAGATTTAATTATAATTGTGAAATGTATATCAAATTAATAAATAATATGAAAAAAAAATATCAAAATTCAGACATTCATATATTTTCACAAGAAAAGTATTTTGATTTAAACTTTAAAGGACTAAGAGATATTGCTAATATTCATTTTGATGATCTAGATGTTTTTGATACTTTTCATCATTTATGTAAAGCAGATGTATTAGTTTTAGGATTAAGTTCATTTAGCACATTAGCAGGTTATTATAATAAAAATACAGTTATATATTTAAAATATTATACTCGACCTGCTTTAAATAGTTGGATAGTATATAATGAATAAATTTCAAGAAAAAATCATAAGCATTATCATTCTTCCAATCGATAAACAAAATAAGTAAAATATATATTGCATATAATTACTGCTTTTATGTAAAAAACATTCTATTAGTAAATATAAACTAAGAATTATATATAACCATTGTGATAAAAATCCAAGTAATATAAATAATATACACCATCCATTATATAAAATTTTATCGTGGATTTGGAACATCGGTACTGATAATAAATATGCTAAACTTATTTTTGTATGCGGTAGTATAATTATATCTATCAATGAAGTAATCTGGTTTAAGATAATAGGAGTTTTAGTATTATTATTTGAATACTTAAATCCAGATTCATGCTGATATGCAACCAATGGATATACGGAATATGCTTTTAGATTTTTTAATTGTAGTGATACCATAATATCTATATGGTCTGAAGCATTAGGAATCATTTGTAGTAGTTTTTTAGCACCTTCTAATGATATCGCATATGCTTCCATACCTAAAGCAGTATCTATTATACGTAGATGTGATGAATAAGGGTGTAAACAATCACAATTCATTCCTTTTAGAACCAATGCACCTTTGATTATAGGTGAAACATTATTACAACAAGTAATACATCCTAAATACATAAGTTCCCAATCTCTTGGAAGTTCATTAACTGCTTTTGGTAAGACTGATGCAATTTCTTCTACAAATACTACATCATCTTCAAATATCACAGCATTCGGTATATTATTATTCACTATCTCCTCCCAAATATAACGATGAGCCAAATAGATTCCTAACATAGATTTAGAACACATTAGTCTATTTGAAGAAGTATAGTTCTTTCTTTCTTCATTCGTAGGAATAACTCCTCTTCGAAACTCATATTTTGTAGAAATTTTTTCAAATTGTGATTTAATATGTACTTCTCTATCTTTATCATCTTTCATATGAATCACAAAAATCTTATTATAATGATTATTAAGTGAAAACATTTTAGATTATGTACTATAATATAATATATTTACTTATATTACAAACTCTCTAATTGAAATATCTTAGAATGAAATCGTTCTACATTATATCCTTCATTTTTATTTTATATATTAAATTCTAGTTTATATCTAAAAACAAAAATAATCTTATTATTTTTTCCATACTTCGAAAAAATTAAAAGCACACGGTCCCCAATACCCACCTTTAACATACACTCTCTTAAAATTATTTTTAACTAAGATATCATCAATTGTATTCTTATGTGTTATATCCCAATAATCATTTTCCATTATAATTAAATTTATGTCTTTTAATATTTCAGGCATATCTATTATGATATAATAAAAAGCACCCTCGCAGTCTAATACTAATGTGTCAAACTCAATTTTATATTTGGCTTTTAATTCTTCATATGTAATCGTATTTACTTGTATACAACCTTCGGGTAAAAAATCAAAGGGTATAGTATCCCAATCTTTTTGAATTATTTTTCTTTTTGATAATGCTGATAATTCTATATTAAAATTTAAATTATTTAAATTTTTATTTAAGATTAAAGATTTTCCAATATCAGGATTACTCTCTAACGTTACAAGATTAGAAGGATCATTTAAAATTGAAGCAATAACTAATGAATTTCTTCCTATATTTCCACCAATTTCTAAAACCTTTTCCTTTCCAGTTAAATATCTTACTACCATTTTTTGCTCTGGTAATTCATCTATTAATCTTCCCTCGCTTAACTTTAATGATGCATGAATCATTTCTAATTTCTTATTATCATCCTCATTTTCATTAATAGTATTTGTTATGGTATTTATTTCTATTAGTATAGAATCATCATATTCTGTTGTGATATCATCTTTTACAATGAATATTTTTTTAACTTTTCCATAAAAAGGGTCTGTAAATAAATTCGTTCTATTTGTATCACCTACTGGAATTGTAATTATATTATTATTTACTAATTTATTGAAACATATATCAGTAATATTAATTTGCTTATCTCTAATACCATAATATATCTTCATTTCTAAATTCTTATAAATATAAATTCTTATATATTATAATTCACGATATTCAAATAAATCATTATAATTCTTCTTAAGAATAGAAATAATACAAGGTCGTTCATATATAATAACCTTATTCTTATTGTTGGCAAGTAAAATAGCCAACTTTAATTTTTGCGATTGTTCTAATATAACAGAATTGTCCTTATAAGTAATGTATTTAAATATAATAGGATTCTTCGTATTCTTCATTTCATTGAATTGAAATAATAAATGTGCATGATTATTCTCATCATTTATATTACAAATATTCAAATCAAAATTATTTATTTTACTATATTCAAATAAAGCCTTATTATCTCTAGGAAAACAAGGACCACCATAACCAAATCCATAATTTAAACATTTATTTCCTATTCTACTATCACTTCCAATTGCATTCATAACAATATCTGGATTGCAATTTTTACTTTTAACTAAATCTCCTATTTTATTTGCATAAGCAATCTTGGTAGTTATAAAACAATTAATAGATAATTTTGTAATTTCTGCTTCCAATAAATTCATCTTCTTATAAATACTATTATTAACAACAATTTTATCATAAATGCTAGTAATTTTATCATAAATACTATCATCGTCAATGCCTATTAAAATAATATCAGGGTTTATAATATTACCAATAATAGTTCCTTGTGCTATAAATGAAGGATTATAGCACAATTTATAATTATTATCATTTAATTTATCTTTTATGCTTTTACAATACTCAGGTATAACTGTAGAACTGATAACAATAGTCTTATCAGTTTTGTTATTATAATTAATTGCATCATCTACAAAATTATCTATATATTCGTGATTATATAAATCATTGTCTAGCGAAGGAGTTTGAATATATGTAAAAATCATATCACAATTGTCAAAAATATCATTTAAATTATATGCTAAAATTAAATTTGATTTATAAGATGAAATTAAGTTATTTAAATCTTGCTCATTATAATCATATGTATCATTCTTAATATTATCTAAAATAGTAGTATTAATATCGTAGATGAAAACTTTAAAACCTGCTTTGGCAAAAGAAATAGCATAGCAAATGCCCAATTTACCTACACCTATAACACCAATATTATTCATATAAATTTAATTATTAATTATTTACTTATATAGATTATAACTATAACATATGGAAAAAACTTACGATTAGATTTATTATTCAGTTATTGGATATTCTTCTGGTATTTATTATATATAAGTGGATTATTCACGTATTACAGTCCATATTTTGCTTTAATCATTGCTCTAATTGAAAAATTTTTTACCATTATCCTATATATTTCTCGAGGTATCAATTCATATAACTTAATTAAATTTATATTCATTACACCAACCGAAAAGAAAAATGAGACAAGACTATTATAAAAAAATATAATAATTTTGTTTTTCATCTTTTCTATTGGATGTAAATGATCGCATTAAAGCGACTAACTACAATTTGACGGTTCTATTAAAACGGTTTGCACATTTAAAACGCCGATTTTAAGACAGGTAATTTTTTAGTTTCCGTGTTCTATTTGATGGTTTCTTTACATATTTTTCTGTTCTATTATATGCTCCCTTAAATATATTTTCATATTTTTCCTTTGGTATATCTTTTATAACCTTTTCTATATTTTCTTTTAATTTTTCGTGTGTTAATCCGTCTAACTTTTGTAATCTTGACTTTAACATACTAAAATAATTTTCAATTGAATTGGTAAAATGTTGATATGGAACAGCATATAATATATTATTATGTTTATTCACTAATTCTTTTATTCTTTCGTTTCTATGACTACTTGCATTATCTAAAATAATTAATTTATTTTTGAACTTTGTAGTTATATATTTCTCTAAAAACTCAATTAATCTATCTGTATTTATTCCACTCTTTTCATATAATTCCCAACCTAAAACACCTTTGGTAGAAATAGCAAATATTCCAGTATATTTTTTGAATACTTCTTGACTTTGTGTTTTTATTACACAACGCTTTCCAATTTCATTATAACAATGGTTTCTTTTTTGTAATGATTTTATACTTGTTTCATCAATACAAATAATATCTTCTATTTTATGTTTTTTCACTTCATCATAAAACTCTTTGATTTTCTTATTTATATCAATGTCCTTACCAAAACGCTTATTCGGTTCGTGTCTAATTCTTGTAATTTTCAAAGTAATATTATTATCATTTACTATTCGGTTCAAATGAAAACGACTTAATGTTAATGTAGGATATTTTTCTTTGAGTTTTTCAAGTAAATCCTGCATTGTAATTGCTCTATTTTTCTTTATTTCATCCAATATAAACTTAACTTGGTCTTTATGAACTTTATACGCAACAGGTTTTCGGTTGTGCCTTTTTATTTCACCATTTTCATTATATTTATCAACCCATCTCATTAAACTTCGTGCAGAACATTTGAATATTTTACAAACTTCTTCTTGCGATTTATCTTCTGTTAAATAATATTCAACCGCAGATAATTTATAATCTTCACTTTTATGTGTAGGCATTATATTATATAATAATTATATTATATGATATAAAAAATTGGAATAAAAAAATGTTTATAATTAATTAAATTATTTATACTAAAATTATGTGCTAATAAATGAATGTTAATAATTATACTTCGTTGTCTTCTTCAACAATAACAAGAGGTTTTTTGACTTTTTTAACAATCTTTTTAACCTTTGGTTTAGGTTCAATAATAACTTCTTCCTCAACAAGTGCTATTTCATTTTGACATTCATCAATAGGTTCAGTATTTACTGAACTTGTATCATCTTTTTTTACAATTCCTGATATAACATTATTCGCAAATTGTTTATTTAATTCAATTTCTTCCTGCAATTTAATATTTTTAGTATAAATATCATTTAATTGTTTAACAATTTCTTCTTGTCTTTTTAATGGAGGAATTGTAATATTTAAATTTGCTATATGTGCCTTATTAACACCTGGTTGTGCTGTTCCTGTTTGTAATTTATATATTTTTTCTTGTAAAACCATTTTTAAATAATAATAAATATAATCTTTATTAACACAATTTTTATATTTTGATATAAATATTCCGTGATTAGATACAAATACTTTTGTATTATATCTGCTTACAAAACCAGCATAAGCACCATCTTTACTAATTAATAAAGTATTTTCATCAACATTATATGAATTATGATGTCCTAATGGAGATTGTCCTCCTCCAACTACTGGATATATACCAGCAATTAATTTTGATTTTGTAATATTTTGTCCATTTTGAAACTCACATACATCACCTAATTTTTTAATTTCAATTCCATCTTCATACATATTTTCTGTATTTTCTTCAATTAAATATTCAGTGTAATTTAAAGAATAACTATTATTTGATATTGTTTCAATTGATGCTTCAACTAATAATATTTTTGTGTCATTTTCAGGGTTATAGTCATAAAATTTAACTTTATTTGTTTGATATGTTTTAGTAAGTTTATAGGTTCTGTCAGTTTCAGTTTGAGTTTTTGAAATTTTAATATTTAATTCTAAAACTTCATTACATTCTCTTTTTTTAACAAAACTTAAAATACAAGTTTTTATAGTAGTATGAGTAAATACACCGGCAGGTAAATATATAATTTCTTTCAAATCACAAGTTTTCATTAAATATTCTCTAATAATAGATAGATTTGATGTTTTACTTTGCAATTCTTGTCCGTATGGTAATACAACAGCACATCTCCCATTTACCTTTAACATATAAATAATTGCTTGTAAGAATAATGGAACTGCACTATTTGATTTTATAGGCATATATTCATTTCTTAATGGATGTAAAATTTCATTATAGATTAACCCATCAATACCAAAGGGTGGATTAGCAAGAATAATATCGTATTTATTTGTTATTGGATTACGAATACTATCGCCTTTTTCCAAAACATTAAACATATGTCCTGATGAAATCAACATATTTGAAATTGCTAATTGGTATGTATCAGGTTCTGCTTCTCTTCCTCCAAGTCCTTCATTACTAATAAAATCCCAGTTCATTTTTATTCCTTTTGTTTTTGATTGTTGTAATAAATGTCTTAATGATGAAATTAAGAAACCTCCTGTTCCCATAGCAGGGTCAAATATTTTTTCAATTGTTCCGTCTGTTTTTAGTTGTGGGTCAATAAGTTTAATCATCATTTGTTTAACTTTTGGTGGTGTAAAGAATTGTCCCAACACCTTACCAGTCATAACATCTTTGATTACTTCTTCATATGCTTCACCTAAAATATCTTCATCAACTGCTTCAAAGTCAAATGTGTATAATTTATCAATTAATTTTTTATATGTGGATTGATGTTGAATATCAAAACCTTTTCCTTTCAAGAATATATTTTTAGTAATAGGATGAACCGATAAAATCTCATCCCATAAACATTTCATAATTTTTGGTATATTTTCTTCTTTTTCTTTTGCAAGATTACTAAATCTTACCATACTTAATAATTTTGCTTTATGTTTTTCAATAATCTCATCTTCATATGAACTAAAATCATAGTCGTAAGTATCAATATCAATTTGATTACCAAATTGAGGTTCTAACAATCTTAAATCTAACAAGTGTGCTAATGTTCTCAATGCTTTATCACCTGTTAAATGTTCGTTATTTCTTAACACATCCAAACAATAATTAAATATTGTAGATAAGTTAGTTTTAAATTCAGTTTTTACTTCTTTTGTTTGACTAATTTGTTGCATTTCTGTTAATGTTATACAAGGTGCTTTCTTATTTTGGTGTCTGGTGAAATCATTTTTTTGATTAAATTCCTTTTTACAAAGTTCGCAAGTGTAGTGTTTAGACATAGACATATATAATAGTATAAGATAATATTTCTTTATATTAAATTAAATCATTTTTTTATTCAATTTTATAATAAAGTATTTTTTCCTTAATGTTTCCCTAAATATTTGTGTTATTATATATTTCTTTTATTAGTGGTTCAGGATAGTTATTAGTTAGATGAAGATAATATGGGTTGTATGTATCTAATTCAAACAATATATTAAATGTTTTGATATTACAACAAATCAATATAGTATCACATAGTGTTTTATTATTTGCATCTACATAAAAATGTGGATTTTCAGTTTTAATGATATAAATAACATCATAAAATGGTCGGTTGTTTTTATCAAAAAAATAAGGAAATCTATACTTTATATCGGTTTCATTATTATATTTGATTAAATTATGTCGTAAATCTAATGGAGATAATATTGGTAAGTTATATGAGTTTTTTGTGATTAAACATTCAAATAAATCATTATCATTTTTAAATATATTAATTGTATTGTATCGTCTTGTTGCGGTAGATAAAAAATTATCAATTTGTTCTATAATTGTTTTTGATGATAAAGAAAATGATACTCTTCTATTTTTACTATGTTCTTTAATCAAAAAATTATTATATGTATTATAATTTGTATTTACACTTGCAGGAAAATGTTTTTTAATTTTATCAGTTTTTGAATTATATTTATATCCATTTTGTTCTTTCAATATAATATTTAATTCATTTATAATATCTGTTTGATTTTTCATAATTTTTCTACATAAATTAAACTCAATAATTGTTTTACGAAAATCTTCCATCATATTCATATCATTATGAATATGATTTTATATAGTAAATTATAGAATATTACTTGAACTTTTCTTTTTCTTATTTGTTATAGTAATTATATCTCGTAAATCCTTTACATTATAGTATTCAACCCATAATCCATTTGGTGGAAACAATATGTCTATTTTACATAATTCATTACTTACAATTGATAAGTCCAAATAATATTTTTTTATTTCGGAATATAACAATAAATACTCGCCTACTTTATTTTTACAGGTTTCCAAATCATAATATACTCGTTCAATACTTAAATATTCTATCCAGTTTGTAAATTGTCCTTTGAATACTATTTCAGGTTCTTTGGATAATCTATTATCTCTTTCACATAATTCATAATAACTTTCTTTACTTTTTATATTTTTATCAGCAATTATTTTTCTCGCCTTTTCATATGTTGTAGCAAGTGCAGTTCTTTTTATTGTTTTTAATCTTAATTTTTGAGTTAATTCATCGACATATTCACCAAACTCATCAATTATTTCTCTTTCTTCTTTTTCTCTTGGTTTTGGTTTTTGTTTTTCAATCTCAATTCTAAACACCTTGATTTTTTGAGTAATAGTTTCATCTTCTAAACCCATTTGATAAATAACTTCTCTTACCTTTTTCAAATCAGGATTTTCATTATTTTCTAACCAGTCATCTCTATTCAAAATTGGTAAGATGATTTTGGTTTTTTTATTTATATCATTTTTGTTTTTTCTACTTGCTCTTAATGCCGATTGAACGATACGGATATTTGATGTCATATTTTCAGCAAATACAACACCATCTAATAATGGAAAATCCCATCCTTCACCCAAGCAATAGACACAAGTAATTACTCCAAACTTCGCCTTTTCAAAATTATTAATTATTTCTTTTTGGTCTTTTGATTTCATTTCACTATGGTAATTTGAATAATATAAATCAGGTATATCAAAGTAATTATCGTCTAACAGCATTTTTATATATTGAATTAATTTCAACGAATTATCCTTGTTATTTGAATATATCAATAAATGATGTGAATATCCGTCAAATATGCTTTTCAAAGATGCAAACGCACTCAAAAACAACCTCTTATCATTTTCTTCTATAATATGAAATCTTGAGAATTGTTGTTCTAATTGTTCTTCATTTGTAATAATGGTTTGAATAACATAATCACAAATAATATTTTCATTAATCGCCCATAGCAAACATTTTCTATCAATTATTTCTCCAAAATATTCAACATTATCATTTGAAACTACAATACCATCATCACACATACTTTCCAATTGTTTAAGTGTGGCAGTTAATGATAATTGTTTTACAGATGGAATGTTTAACATTTGAATATATTTTTTTGTAGTGTGTGTTAAACGCATATTATTTGTAGTTAAATGATGAACTTCATCTAATAGTTTCATATCAAATACAAACCTTGTATGTTGTGTTGCAGAATATACTTTATGTGCAGATGAATATGTAGTTATTACAATACATTTTTTTTGATTATTTTCTAAAAATCGCATTATATTTTCAGTATCTACTCCACCTGAAACAATTAAATACGGAACACTTTGAAACAAAACACAAATAACTTCTTCCCATTGTTTCAATAATAATTTATTAGGAACACCAATAAGAATAGTATTTGATTTTAGTTCTTGTGTAATCCATAATGAAATTAGAGTTTTTCCTACTCCACACATTAATACAAGCATACCTTTATCGTATTGTTGAAAATGTATAACTGACTTTCCAATAATAATAGTTTGGTCGTTTCTTGGTATATAGGAAACAATTTGTTTATTTGTTCTCTTGGATTTTAGTATATGAATTAATGATTGAATATTTATTTTTTTTATTGTTTTTCTTACTCTGTTGCATCTTACTAAATCACTAATTTCTTGTTTGGATAATTTTTTATATTTAATTCCAAGCGTAATTAGGTAAGGTTCAATAAGAGTAATAATTTTTTTATTGTAAAATTCAGTTCCAGCATCATATTTAACATTTAATTCACAAAACTCATTTTGTAATAAGCGTTCAACAATTCCCATTTTTTCAATAGGAACTGCAAACACTGCTTCAAAATATCCTCTCTTAATCTCACCAGTAGCATATTGTGCATCCCTTTCAGGAATGTTATTTGCTTTACCCATTTTACACGCATCATCAACATCATACGATGGATGATTTCTAACATAAATATATCCGTTAGTGGAGTTCATTTTGATAAAGTTCATATAAGTTATGTAATAATATAATTATAAAATTATAAATCAATTTTTTATTATATTCAGGAAATAAAATAAAAAACTTATAAGAAAATCGGCGTTTTAAATGTGCAAAGGTGTAAAACGGTTTGCAGTTTTTGTAAATCAACTCCTCTTTTATATCTTTCTGGTCGTTCATTATAAAGAATATAATGATTAAATATTTTTTGAATATTTTTACAACCATTTTTATCACGATTAATACAACCATTCCTTTTATTTTCCATTTTATATGTTATGATAGAATGTATTTTTCGTTCTTTATTTTTCTTATCAGGTAAATATAAATTATTACATAATTCTTCTGTCTTGTAATTAAGACAAGAAGTTCTATATTCATCTATATCATAAACCTTAAAACGCTCTTGTAATTTTCTTTTTAGTGATAAATTATGAGTAGAAATAAAGTTTTTAATTTGCTTACCAATACTCCAATCACCAATAATAATAATACTATCTTTTGTATATGTATTTTCAATTTTATTAAGCATATTATCTTCTGTTCGTTTTTTGTTTATAAATGAAATATACACATAACTTCATATAAAAATGATTTTAAATATTAGATATTAAATTTAAAAATGGTTTTTAAATGCCCTTTCACTAGTATGAATATTAATGCAAGTAATTTAGAAAAATGGAAAAAATTAATAAAAATGTCTTCGGTTATTAGTGCGAGAGTACTTTCTTACTTTAATGTAAAAAATAAAGAGGAGTATATAACATTAGTTGAATCAAACATAAATAATGCAGATAAATTAGATGACATATATGAAAAATTTTTACAAAATCGCGAAGAGGCTTTGGAATATGAAGATAAAGAAGCAAAAAAAGAATATAAAGCAAAGATGCAAAAAAGTGTTTCTAAAATTCCACCAAATATTATTATAAGACTATTAAATAATAATGATAAAATCAAAGCATATGCATTATACAAAGAATTTAAAATAAAACTCGATGAAGAAGTTGATGACGAAGAAATCATCGACCATATAGATGATTTCATTCTAAAAAATTTAATCTACGGTATTTATAATAAAAAAGATATTATTGGTTTTATTATAGTTGATACAAAATCATTTGCTATCGATAATCTTAAAACAAAAGTTGAAACATTTTATATTCAAGAATTTTTAATTTCCGATAATTTTTCAAGTAAAGGACTTGGAAGCATTTTATTTGATTATATTATCTCTAGATGTCCTGCTAATATTAAATATATATCATTTATGACTAAGGAATCTAATGAGGCTATGTATAAAATTGGCAAAAAATTTAATTTCATCCTACAATCTAAAAAATCTGGAGATTCCTTAAATCCATCATTATTCATTCTCGAACGGTAGAATAGCGGGACCATAATTACCATCTCTTAATATCATTAATTTTTTCATTGTATCAGGGCTAAAATATCTATTAATACAACTAGTGATATCATCTAATTTTAAATCACCGCAAGTGAATATGTCAATGTAACCAGTACGTGATATATCATTTAAATGTAATACTATGCTACTTAAACTTATTACTTGTACTACTGAATATCCTACTATATCACGTTCTCTATTATATTCATTATCTTCGAAATATTCAAAAACAGTATCACCTTTTTTCTTCATTTTGAGTACATTATTCACTAACTCATCTATGAATTTTTGAATTTCTTCCTTATTACTCATATTATCATTCATACCTGTGCAATCCAATATCAAATGTTCTCCGAAAGTCATATATTATAAGACAATATTTTTTTAAATATTTTTTCATATTCAAACGCAATTTTATACATATCAAATAACTCAATTGCTCTTTTACGTATATAATTACTATCGAATTTATCATCTAAAGCCATCTGGATTCCATAGCAATAATCGGCTAATGTATGACATCTTAATCCTGTTTTGAAATTTTCAATATTATCTACAAATCCACCGTTATCAGTTGATATAACAGGAACACCACATAATTGTGATTCAACTGCAACATAACAGCAAGGTTCTAGATATGAAGACGGACATAATATAGCACAGCAACTGCCTATAAAATCTGATACTTCAGAACCTTTTATTGGTGGTTTATAAATAATATTTGGTAATATTAAAAATTCCTTTGGGTCTCCTTGACCACATATTACAAATTCTAAATTTGGAAATTTTTTAGCAATTTCAATTATCGCTAATAAACCTTTGTCAAATTTAATTCGACCTAAATATCCAATTCTTTTCTTATTTTTAACCAACGATAACTTAAATTCATCGATATCATGAAAACTAGGAACAAAAAACCAATTATTATTATTATCTATTTTTTGTTTTCCCATATTATAATATAACCACGATTTAGAAACAAATATTCTATATTTCTCATAAGAATCTGAATAACCTATGCTTATTTCAACATTTGTAAAATTTAAATCTTTTATAGCTTCATAATGAATATTACCATAACTTAAACAAATAATATCTGTTTTATTATTACGATAATTTTCAATTAACTTCACTCGTAATCTCTTATTAAATTCTTCATTTAATAATTTTAATTCTGTTGTTTGTATTTCATTAATTATATTAATCTTATCATTTGCATCTTTAAATTTTAATTTTTTATTATTATACATCAGCGATTTAATTTTAAGATTTTTCCATTCATCAATCGTTAGTAGGTCAATATTTTTATTAGCACAACTTACCGAACTTTCAATACCATAATGATAAACCTCAAAACCACGACTTTGCATCATTGGAGAAAATCTTCTAATATTTCTAGTGAAAGGACAATGAGTATAATCATCATTTGTAATTGTATGCGGTAATCCTAATAAATGAAGACGAATCATAATAATAATTAAATATCAAGTAATTTTATATGGCTTTTATTAGAAAACCAGCCTTTTGATTTATAAACATCTAATATACATTTAAAAGCATATTCATATTTATATGCGATTTTATACATATCATATAATTCAACCGCTCTATCGCGTATATAACTACGATTAAATTTATTATCTAAAGCCAACTGAATACCTTCATAAAAATCATTTAATGTATTGCATTTAAACCCGGTTTTAAGATTTTCTATAATTTCATTATTATCGAAATCAATTATAGGCGTTCCACATATTTGCGCTTTTATTGAAAAATCATTATTGGGACATAGAATTGCTATATAATCACCTAATTTAGATTCATCGTTAATTATTACTATTTCTAATGTTGGGAATTTTTTTGAAAGTGCCATTAATAATAATTGTTTTTCATCCGTAATTTTATTTGCAAACCCTATTATTTTCTTATGAGGATTCTCATTATCATTCTTATAATCATTTATATTATAAGAATTAGGAATAACAAACCAATAATTAGATGGATTTTTATCTTGCATCCCACAAGTATAAGATAGACACATATGTGTTTCAAATATTCTAAATTTTTGTTTTGAATTTGAATAATTAATTCCTATTTCAACAAACGCAAACTCCAAATCATCATATATTTTCTCAAATTGATTGCAAATGATATCAGTCTTATCATCCCTATAATTTTCTATTAATTTATTTTTTATTTTTAGATTAAATTCGTGTAATAATATATTATCCCAAAAAGTTATTTTTTCAACATCATCTTTCAAGATTCTAGATGATTTGTATAAGAAGTAATTATAATCATTTATAGATAATATATTAATATTCTTATCGGCAAATGTTTCAAGTAATTCAATACCATAATAATAAACCTCATAATTACGACTTTTCATCATCAGTGAAAAATTTTTTATTTTTTCAATATTATTTCGATTATCATAATAATTATTAATTAAAAAAGGAATTCCTAATAAATGAATACGAGTTTTACTAGACATAAATTAAATTATGCCTAATTTTTTATATGCAAATAATTTTAATATCTAATATTAAAAATGTCATCAACAAATCTTTTTAAATATTCATATATGAATAATATCTATTCAACTGATGATGAAAGTATTAATACCAACCCAATTGCTTGGTATAAATTTAGCGATTCGACTAATGTCGGTTTAGATAGTTCTGGTAATGGATATTCATTGGCTAATATTGGTAATGTAGCAACTACTACTAGTTTTAATAATAGTACAATTGTTGCTTTTTTTTATAATAACTCTCAAAGTTTATCAGGAACGATTGCAAATTTAAACTGCAATATGGGTTTTAGTGTTAGTTTATGGGTTTATAGAAGATCCGCTGGATTTGAGCAAGAAATTTTTTGCATCGGTTCCACTTATAGCAAGTATCAGGCTTGTCGTTTTATTTATGACAAATATGGTTTTTATAGTTTAGATTATTTTGATAGCAGTACCACCTTAAAATCTACAACAATTTATACAAACGATTTTAATAAATGGGTACATTTTACAATTGTAATTAATTATTTATCATTTTCTATTTATCGTAATGGGATATTAATAGCAAGTCAAACAACACCTGCTATTTTAAACTTGAGTAATTATTTATCTATCGCCAACAATAATCGCATTAATACTATTAATTATGTTAATCCAATCGCTTGGTATAAATTTGATGATAGCACTAATCTCGGCTTAGATAGTTCTGGCAATGGTTATTCATTAACAAATACTTCTGTTAGTACTACCACTGGAAAAATAGGAACTTATGCAGCTTCTTTTAATGGTACTACTTCCTATTTAGGTAATACTAGTACAGGCATTAGTTTAAGTAATAAAGATTTTAGTATTAGTGCTTGGAGTTATAGATTAGCGAACGGTAGTAATAATGCAATATTTAGTTTTGGTAATTCGACTGCTACAACAGACCAATCATTATATTTTGGATATAGGAATACAAGTGTTTTTACGTTTGCTTTTTGTAGTGATGATTTAGATACTGCAAGTGCTTATA
>Ga0209297_1001007_pt1 | contig 16764 bp, 14 predicted proteins | sample S_130805_MF_Meta_FD_187322 | JGI IMG/M metagenome (GOLD analysis project Ga0209297, IMG submission 187322) | Freshwater microbial communities from Lake Simoncouche, Canada to study carbon cycling - S_130805_MF_MetaG (SPAdes) (version 2) | ecosystem: Environmental > Aquatic > Freshwater > Lake ... | reverse complement strand
GTTTAGCTGGCCCCGTTTTTGCTGCAGCGGTAATTTTTAATAAAAAATATCGAAATAAATGGCTCAACGACAGCAAAAAATTATCTGACAAAATGCGCTATGAACTAAGGCCCGAAATAGAAGCCACCGCTATCTCATGGGCAATTGGTATAGTTGATCAAAATGAAATTGATGAAATTAATATTTTAAACGCCTCTTTTTTAGCAATGCATCGAGCCATTGATAAATTAAAAACTAGGCCCGAATTACTTTTAATAGATGGAAACAGGTTTAAGCCTTATAAAAAAATCCATCACCAATGCATTATAAAAGGAGACGCAAAATTTTTGAATATCGCCGCGGCAAGTATTTTAGCTAAAACATACCGCGACGATTTTATGAAAGAGGAAGCAAAAAAGTATATAAATTACGATTGGCAAAACAACATGGGATATCCTACAAAAAAACATAGAGCTGCAATAAAAAAATATGGGGTTACGCCCTTACACCGACTAAGTTTTAAATTATTGCCATCACAGCTTTTGCTCGACATATAATTTTTGTTTTTTTAATAAACATTAATTTATTTATAACTCTTTTCTATCCAAAATAAACGGGTTATTTATTTGGTTAGTTTCGCTTTAAATTGGGCCTTATAAAAAAAATAATTTTTATTGCTTTTGCACTTGCAGCAATTGGGTTTGGAGTGTTTGGTTATTTTAAATTAAAAAACATTAAAAAACCTATTGTTGATGCAGTATCTTTTTTGCCCGATAGCTGCTTAATTTATATTAACACAAACAACTTTAGCGATTTAAATATAAAATTAAATTCACAAAGCTTAATTGCCGACCGGCTTTTTCTATTTAAAGAAATAGGCTTTTTATGCCAAACCATTCGGGGGATTGATTCTCTTTTTAACACAGATGAATTATTAAAAGAAGAGCTTGCTGACAAGACTATTCATTTTGCGATATATAACCAAGGCTTTGATTGGATAAGCACCTTTAACATTAATGAACTGGGCAATCAATCAGAAATTCAAAAAAACTTAACTAAACTATTTTCAGCTAAAGAAATAGAGAAAGGCGTCTTTAAGTTTAACCTAAATAAACAAAAAGAATTTTTTTTTACCTTAAACGCCGGGGTTGTTGTTATGGCTAACAATAAACCGGGGCTCTTATCGGCGATAAATCCGCTAAGGATTAAATTAAAAAATAACGTTAATTTTTTGGGCTATAAAAATTCTGCTGAAGAGGGTGCGGCAATTAGTTTTTTTATTAATCATAATTTATATGGTGCCAGTGCGGCAAATAAAAAACTTAACCTAAGCGGTTTCTGTAGCCAGGGAATTTCTTATGGAACAATTGATGTTTTACCCTCAGAAATAAGTATTAATGGCTATTTAAATTCAGGAACTAATGATTATAAATCAGCTTTATTTAATCAAGAGCCTGCTTCTGCTGATTTTTTTAATGCTTTGCCATATAACACAAGTTCTTTTGTTGCATTTGGCCTAAGCTCTTTTTTGACTTTTAAAAACAATTTGCTTAATCAAGCAATCGACCCAAATAAAAATTATTGGCGCCAATTAAACGATAGCGCTTTGTATAATTTAGAATCGGATTTTTATAAAAATATCGACGGTAATTTATTTGAATTTGAAACCGAAATTTCAAAACAAAACTATGTGGGCTTAAAATTAGAAGACAGTTTGTTGGCAAAGGAACAGCTTAAGCTGATAAGCGATTCTGTTTACAAAGAAAAAGCAACATCAGTATTTTGCTTAATTAAAAATAACGCTTTAGGCCCTTTGCAACTTTTTTATCCCATTATTAAATGTGAAACTAAATATGCGGCCTACTACGATGGATTTTTGTTTTTTGCAGAAAGCCGCGAATCTCTATTAAAACTTCTTTCAACTCTTAAGTCTGGGCTATTATTATCAAAAGATGAAAGTTTTTTAAATTATAAAAATCAAAATTTTCCCGAAACTTTTAATTACTTAGCTTATTCATCTCTTCAACAAAACAAAAATAAACCTTATTCAATATTTAATTTTACTAAAGACTCTGAGGACAATCCATTTGAAAACTTTAAACATTTTTCGTTGGCAATAACTAACGAAACAAAAAATTTCAAATTTAGATGTCATTTGATGTATGAAGTAGAAAATAATCATACTGAGAACAGTGGCTTGTGGACTTTAAAATTAGACACGACTTGCCATAAAAAGGCAGAAGTTTTTTTAAATCACATAACAAAAGAAAACGAATTAGTTGTTCAGGACGACGGAAATACAATTTATTTGATCAATGCAAAAGGAACTCTTTTATGGAAAAAAAAGATAGCAGAAGAAATTACTTCTAATTTTTTTACTGTAGATGCTTTTAAAAATAAAAAAAATCAACTTTTATTTAGTAGTAAAAATTATTTACACTTACTTGATCGAAATGGAAAATATATAGACGGCTACCCGGTTAAACTGCCAAGCGAAGCATCTTCAGCTTTAAGTGTTTTTGATTATGATCAAAATAAAGATTATCGTCTATTTATTGCTTGTAAAAACAAACTCATTTATAATTACACGATCAATGGAACGCAACAAAAAGGGTTTACAGCAATAAAAACAGAAAAAGGGGTGCAGCTTGCAATGCAGTATATACAAGTTGGACAAAGCGATTATTTGGTGTGTGTTGATGTTGATGGAAAAATATATATTTCGAGCCGAAAGGGCGAAGCTCGTATTAATTTAAAATACAAAGCCAAAAAAAATTGCGCTGCTTTTTATCTAGAAGCAAGTAACAGCCTTGAGGCGACTAATTTATTTTATTTAAATGATGAAAGAGGTCAGTTATCAAAAATTTCGTTTGCTGATAAAGAAACTAATACAAACTTACACCAAGAATTAATTGGAGCTTCTTGTGAGTTTTTGGCTATAGATGAAAATAAAAATACAGATCTGATTGCTACTACCAACTCTGGTTTTTTTGCTTTTGATTTAAGCGGTCATTTATTATACGAACAAAATGGATTAAAAGACTTAGGCAAAACTCAATTTTATAGCGACGAAACCAGCGCTTTTTACTACAGCTCTATAAATAATAACGAGACTTTGATTTTTAATACCTTAAGGGGTAAAAAAGATACTTTTAAATCGACTTCCGTTCCTCTTATTTGCAAATTATTTAATGACGAAAAAAAATACTTTGTAATAAGTTATTTTAATGAAATAAGAGCGAGGCTGGTTGATTAAGCAAAACAAAACCTGTCTGTTCGTTAAAAATTCTGCCTCTTTAAATTTTTGTATCGCTCTGCGGCATTTTAATTATTATTTGTGATGTATTATTAAATATCTTAAATTAATATATTTAATAATAATTAATACCGAATCCTTGTATTTCCGCAGCATTACAAATGCAGCGGAGCGGGCAACTTTGCAATCAAAAAACAATCTACTGATTTTCTAATACTAGCTTGAAGTATAGAGTTTGGGATAATTTTATTCTCGAATACAGCGTACATTAAATCCCATAATCCAACTTGTACTTTGATTTACTATCGTTCCTAATCCATTTTCATCAAAGAATAAACTCACATAGGGTGTCGGCTCACCAATAGTTGATTGATGCGCCCAATAACTCATTTGTGAACCAAGTCCACCGCAGCCCACATCCCGCCAACCCGCTGGATGAAAATTCAATCCAGTCGTATTCGTCCCTGATTGTCCATTGGTCCAACCATCTTTACTAAAGGCATCTCTTAAACTCATACCTGAATTAAGTAATTGTGCTTCCAGTTTTTTCCAATCAGCTTCTGAAGGCAATCGCCAACCTTCAGGTGCAAGTCCGCGAGGATCATTTATGGCGAATGAATTATATAGTTTCCCATAGGTTTTAACTTCTATATCACTATCTTCTATTCTGTCATTGTAATAGCACCAAGCGGCTTGTTTATTAAATCCCGCTTCTTGCCACGCTTCATCAGATTGTGCTTGTAGAATTACATCACCATTTCGAAAGGTGGAAACATTAAGGTTTTCTGCCATCCAATTTTGAGCGCCCACTTGAATTGGTTTATTTAATCTAATCTGCTCTTCAAGAGCAATTATTTTCTTATTAAGAATTAATTTCTCTTCTTTATGCGCTGTTTTTTCTAAACTTAAAATTTGTAACATGCTATCCAAACGAATGGATAAGTTTGCAATTTGTTCTTTTTTTGATTGTGCAAAAATGCCTAAAGTATAAAATAATAATAGTAAAAATAATTTAACCTGTTTTTTCATCTTGTTTCGTTTTTAATTGTTCCTAGAAAAAATAAAATCATTTTAATGCTTACTTTTTAAAGACTCAACAAGTTGTTTTATTTGTTCACCAGAAAAAGTAAAATCTCTTTTAAAATCATCTCTAACCTGTTGCGGCTGACTTCTTAACCAATTAGACAACGCTTTTTGATCAGAAATTTGAGTTGTATCACTAACTAATTGTTTTTTTGATTTTATAGAATTCGTTCCTGCTTTATTTGCTTGGCAACTTAATAGGAAGACAAAACCAAAAATGAAAATAAATGCTTTTTTCATAAATACTTAAATTGATTTATTTAATAATGAAACAAAATGAAGTAGTTACAAACTGAAGTATAGAAAATATTCTTGCTTTCAGCTTTTCTGTTGACCATAATGGCGTTTCTAGTTCACAATTTTTTGCACTTTATTTTTTAAAGTATCAACAAGTTGTTTTATTTGTTCACCAGAAAAAGTAAAATCTCTTTTAAAATCATCTCTAACTTGTTGGGGTTGATTCAACAACCAGGTCCCTAAAGCATCTTGCTCAGAAATATAATTTACATCACTAACTAATTGTTTTTTTGATTTTATAGATTTCGTTACTGCTTTATTTGCTTGGCAACTTAATAGGAAGGCAAAACCGAAAATGAAAATAAATGCTTTTTTCATAAATACTTAAATTGATTTATTTAATAATGAAACAAAATGAATAAGTTACAAAATGAAGTATAGAAAATATTCTTGCTTTCAGATTTTCTGTTTACCATAAAGGCGTTTCTAGTTCACAATTTTTTGCACTTTATTTTTTAAAGTATCAACTAGTTGTTTTATACGTATTTGCAAAAAAGCAAATAAACTCGAAACAACTGTGAATTGTCAGTTCGTTAAAAAATTCTGCCTCTTTGAATTTTTGTATCGAGAACTCAAGCAACATAACCGCTTCTCGATATGTATTTGCAAAGAGCAAGCAAATTCTACTCGAAGCGACAATGCTCTTCAGTATTTAAACAACTGCGCGCTCAAAAAATTCTATTGCCTTACTTTGATCCCTTTAAAATAACTAATATCTTTAACAAGTTTTTATAATAAAAAAAATTAATTCATTATACCGAATGAAAATCGAAAATAAATCTTCTATTATTAAACAATTCATTAAAATATATATGACAACTAAAAAATTATTATTTGCAGTGCTAATTTGTCTAATTTCAAACTGTTTCAATTTATCTGCACAAACTACTGTTCAAAAAGTCAATCCATTGCTATTTTTATCTGGTTCAAGTGTTACGGTCTCTACAATAGGCTGTACTTTATCAAATGGTAGCAACACAACTTGTTATAAAGTTGTTTCATCTAGCGTTCCATCAGATCACACGATGGGGCCTTGGTGTCCAAATAACATCAGTGATGATGCCACTCAAGGTGGGATTTGGTTGCAAAATGGAAATGTATATAATGTAGATGGTGCTTTTATACAAAATTTATCCACTTTTTATAACAACAACACCTGGCAAATGTATAATGTATCAACAGGTGTAATTAAAAAAACATTAACCCAAGCAGACTGTGCTGCCGCCGCCAACCCGAATGTCGGTGTTGCATATCAAAATTATTGTGTAGAATGTTTGCCGTCTTATGTTACAGGAATGACACAAACATATGTTTTTCCGGTAACTCCTGTTAAACTAAGCTCCTCAACAACATTTGGCATGGGCCCTGGAGCTGCGGGGCCTAGTGTACGCGGAGTTGCTTTCAATGGTGTTCGTTTTGATGCGCCCGCTCCTGTCAATGCCATATTAAGCGCTTATACTTTAGCTCCTTTTGATGATGCAGGCGGGCATATTAACTTAGCTGCTGGCTACCACTACCATGCTGCTACTGGTCTAACTAAAAACATAGACCCGTGCGATGGCCACGCTCTAATGATAGGTTATGCTTTAGACGGTCATGGTATATATGCGCACGTGAATAAAGATGGTTCTCAGCCCGCTGGTTTGGATGCGTGCTTTGGACATTACGATAACGCTCGTGGCTACCATTACCATGTTGACAAGGCGGGCAACAACAACTTTATTAATTGTATATATGGCGCTTATGTATCCGCGAGCGGAAGCGCCACAACCGTTGATGCTGATGGTGATGGGTTTTCTTTGTTGAATGATTGCAATGACAACGATGCGGCCATCAATCCAAGTGCAATCGAAATAGACGGAAACTCCATTGATGAAAATTGCGATGGTATATTTTGTAGCGTTCTTTCTGCTTATGAAAATGGGCTGGAAAAAACTATCGGCCTTTATCCAAACCCGATGAATGGTGTTTTGCATTTGAGTTCGGTCTTGCCAATCCTAAAAGTTGAAATCTATGATATCACTGGTAGATTAATTAATTCAAAAATAGCACCCGAAAACCTTATTAATGTTAGTGATTTAAAATCTGGAAATTATTTTCTTAAACTTTATACAGAAAATGGAATAACAAATTCTAAAATGATTAAAGAATAAAAATTTTAAACATGAGTTGCTAAAATTATAGAATTATAAAAGAATGGGAAAAAAAACTTCCACAACTCGTGTTTCTGTAATCATACTATTGTCTGTGCTCTTTTTTTCTTTTAACAACAGAAAACATGATCCCGGATATTCCAGTACCATTTTGATTGAACAAGTTGACGGCTCATGGGTTTTACAAATTCGTTCAGCTTTAACCGCCTTCGAATATGAAGTGCACACAAATTACGGCAAAGACTCTTATAAATCACCGGAAGAATTCAATGCTTTGGTCATACAACATTTAATAAAAAATCTTTCGATTAAAATCAATAAAAAGCATGTCCTAAGTTTCGAAAATGGTTATGTGAAATTAGGTCATGAAACAACTGCGGTTTTTGAGGTCATTGGAATTCCAAAAAATATAACAAAAGTTTTTTTTACAAATTCTAGTTTTAAAGATGTCTATAATAATCAAAATGCTTTAATAATTTTAAAGAAAGGCTTTGGAAAAAAACAATTTTTTTTAAACGAGGGAAATAAATATGCCGTCGAATTAAAAGTGTCTACAAATCAATTTGTACAGCAATAAAATTAAACTATCCTGGTTGTTGTTTTGTGGGTTAACATAAATAAAAACATCAGCTAACAGTAACAGGTGCTTTAAGCCTCTCTATTCTTGTGCCAATTTAAAAGAGTAAATAATTGTATATTTGCTAGGTTGAATAAACAAATTTTGAAGAAACGCAACGGCATAAAATTTATATCAATAGTGTTGTTACTGATTTATTTATTCAGCAACTGCTCTTCCGTTTTATTCCATAATCATAAATTAGAGATTGCTTCTTATGAGAAGTCCTCTTCTTGCGAAAAAACAATTTACTATTCTAATAAAGGCGAAAAATGCCATCACAAGATTCACCTATCTCTTGCCAATAAAAAATGTTCTTTGTGCGACAATCACACCTTTTGCCCTCATTTACCCCAAACATTTTATACTGGCTTTTTTAACAAAGTAGTTAGTGAAAATTATTTATACAAAGTAAATACTTACTTTTTCCTTAGCCCCTCTGTTTTTTCTAATAGAGGCCCCCCATCTATTTCATCTCATACCGTTTAGTATTTTTTACAGGACAATTTACTTGTCTTGTATTCTCGTTTATTCAATTTTTAAACATTCCAGATGAAAATAAAAATCATTTACACAATCGTTGCATTCGTTTTCGCAATTCAAACTTTTGTTGCTCAAAATAAACTTTCGGGCAACATCAAAGACGAACAAACAAAAGAAATTTTATCAGGCGTTTTAATTTATATAAACGACCTAAAAACAGGCGCTATCACAGACAAAGAAGGAAACTTCAAATTAGAAAACATCAAAACAGGAGCTTATCTTTTTGAAATAAGTTTAATTGGTTATAAAAAAAGTGTAAAACGTATTTACATCAGCAAAGACACCCTTGTTAGTTTTCTAATTAGTGAATCCGTGTCGGAATTAAACGAAGTGGTTATTACTGCCGTTTCCCGCTCTACCGAATTAAAGCTAAGTCCAATTATTATTAAGCCGATTGATGTAGGAGATTTAAATGAAAACAGTTCTACAAATTTAATTGACGCATTAAAAAATGTGCCTGGCCTAAATCAAATTACAACTGGTGCAGGTATTTCAAAGCCTACAATTCGCGGCTTGGGTTATAATAGAGTTATTTCTCTTTACAATGGTATTCGCCAAGAGGGTCAACAATGGGGCGACGAACACGGAATTGAAATTGACGAATATTCAATTGATAGAATTGAACTAGTAAAAGGGCCCGGCAGTTTAATGTATGGTTCGGACGGAATAGCCGGCGTTTTAAATTTTATTTCTCCCAAAGCGCCACCAGTCGGGCAAATCAAAACTCAACTTATTTCAAACTACCAAAGCAATAACAACTTAATTGGTTATTCACTTTCAAATGCAGGAAATAAAAAGGGTATTCAGTGGCTTGGAAGATTTAGCAATAAGTTTGCTGGCAATTATCAAAATAAGTATGACGATAAAGTTTATAATTCAGGATTTCAAGAATATAACGGGAGCCTGTTTTTAGGAGTAACCAAAAAATGGGGCTATTCGCATTTAAACCTTAGTTCATTTAACTCAAGCCTAAATATGGTTGAAGGAGACAGAGACGGGTTAGGCCAATTTGTTTTCGCAACACCTGACGGAAGTGGCTCTACAAAAGAAGTTTCGGCAAGCTCAACTGATTTAAGCGGTTATAAAATCGGGTTCCCTCATCAGGAAGTTTATCATTTGAGAGCACTCTTTAACAACTATTTTATTCTTAAAAAGGGAACCCTCAATTTAGATTTGGGTTTTCAAAATAATAAACGAAAAGAATTTGGTGATGTATTAAATCCAAATGACATGGCTTTATTTTTTGACCTCAATACCTTTAACTACAATCTGCGTTACAATTTAGAAGAAATGAAAGGTTGGGAAACTTCGTTTGGCTCGAGTGGTATGCAACAAAATAATTATAATAAAGGTTTAGAGTTTTTAATCCCTGAATACAATCTTTTTGACGTTGGTGGTTTCGTGTTTACTCAAAAAACATTTAATAAAATTACACTAGCTGGCGGTTTACGTTTTGATAACAGAAACATAAACACACAAAAATTAATTTTGGATAGCTTAGAAACTCCTGTAAGCATTGAGGACAGCACAACAAATTTAAAATTTAGTCCATTTACTAAAAACTACAACAGCTATTCGGGTAGTGTTGGATTGTCGTATCAAATAAATAAAAAATCTACTGTTAAGTTTAATTTATCAAGAGGCTTTAGGGCACCAAACATTGCCGAAATTTCTTCAAATGGAAAGCACGAAGGAACCTTAAGATACGAGTATGGTACAGCAGATTTAAAATCGGAAGTAAGTCATCAAATAGACCTTGCCTACTTTTTAAATTCCGACCACGTTACGTTTGAGTTTACACCATTTACAAACTTTATTTCAAATTATATTTTTTCGGGAAAACTAACAAGTGCATTTGGTGGCGACTCAATACCAGACTTGACCGACCCAACTCCAGCTTATAAGTTTACTCAAGGTGATGCGACATTAATAGGTGGAGAAATTTATTTAGATATTCACCCGCATCCATTTGACTGGTTACATATTGAAAATTCATTTTCTTATGTTGAGGCAAGGCAAAACAACCAAGCCGATAGCACAAAATATTTACCATTTATTCCTGCACCAAAATACAGAGGAGAGTTAAAGGCGCAGTTTAAAAAAGTGGGCAAAAACTTGGCCAATTTTTATATAAAATTTGGAGTTGACTATTTTTTTAAACAAGACAAGATTTTCAGTGCTTACGGCACCGAGACCGAAACTCCGTCGTATACATTACTAAGTGCGGGACTTGGCGCTAACGTAAAAGCGTTTAATCGGCCTAACTTTATGAGCATTTATATTAGTGCCGAAAACTTAGCTGACGTAGCATACCAAAGCCATTTAAGCCGACTTAAATATGCGCCCAATAATCCATTAACTGGAAGAAACGGCGTTTTTAATATGGGTAGAAACATAAGTTTAAAACTAATTTTTAACCTCTAGTTTGCAATCGAAAGATAAATGCGGGAACAGCAAGCTTAAATAAGCGACTCACAGTTAGACTTTCCAAAAATTGATTTTTTTTATTTGATTCTTTGTATGAGAATGTTGATTTATTTGAACCCCTTTTAGAGTTTTAAATAAATCAATCTTCTTTTGCAATCAACATTGATCTAAAATATTCCGTTCCTAGTCGCAGGCTTTGATTAATATGAATAAAAACGACTCTCTTTTATTTATTTTAAGCTTTAAAAAAGTCGTCGTAACTTACTTCTTTGGTTTCTAATTTACACTTTTGTTTTACTAAATCGATTACTTTTTTACTGTAAATGTTTTCGAAAATCTTTTGTGCCTCTTTTTCTTTACTCAATAAATCTTTTGAAATTTTTTCTAAATCTTCGTCTGAGGCCATTTGACCATATCGGGCATATTCGCTTTTAATAAATATTTTTGCTTCTTCTTGTGCTTCTATTGCCTCAACTTTTATTTCGTTGTCTTTAATAATTTTATTTTCAATTAAACGCCATTGCATTGATTTGGCATAATTAGGGTATTCTTTTTCTAATTCTTCTGGGGTTATTGGCTTTTCATTAGCTCTTGCCAGCCATCTTTTTAAAAAGTCGTCGGGTAATTTTAAATTTATTTTTTCTACTAACTTTTTTTCTACTTCTGTTCTCAAAAACTTTTCAGAATCTGCTGCAAACATTAATGCCAACTCGTCGCTTATTTTATTTTTAAACTCTTCTTCGGTAGCTATTTTTCCGGCGCCATAAACCTTATCAAATAATTCTTGATTTAGTTCTGCGTCTTCGAGTCTTGAAATGTTTTTTACAGTTAATTGAAAATTACCATTTGTTTGTTCGGCCAACTCTTTATCAATACTTAATGAAACGCTTTTATCAATCGCCGTTTCGTATAACTCATTAATAGGAATTGTAATTTTGTCTTCTCTTTTTAATCCTAATAATTTTGTTTTTGTATTTTCGTTTTTTATCCTTTCGTAACTTAGGCTTGTGCTTTTAAAAATCCCTCCTGTTTTAATACCACCGCTTTCGTCTAATTCATTAATGTCTACAAAAACAACATCTTTTTCTGACGACACTTCTGGATTAGTTGGCTTACCATAATTACGACGAACGTCTTTTACATATTTTTCTATTAACTCATCATCTACTTTTACTGTTTTTTGAGAAAACACGTAACTGCTATCTAAATTAATAGAAAAATTTGGAGCCATGCCCAATTCATAAATAAACTCAAATTCTGTTTGATTAACAAAATCAATTGATGCCTGATCTTTAGGCAAAGGATTTCCTAACACATCAAGCTTATTGTCTTCTATAAATTTATAAATAGCATCATTTAGTATTTTATTTATTTCTTCAACTAGTATTTGATTACCATATTGTTTTTTTATCAAACTCCCTGGCACCTTTCCCGGTCTGAAGCCTGGCATTTTCGACTGTTTTTGAATTTTTTTTATTCCCTCACTTACCTTTAATTCGTAATCTGCTGGTCCAAGCGAAATTTTTATTTCTGCATTCAAACTGTCAATATCATTCTTTACTATGTTCATCTGATTAATTTAGGAGGATAAAAGTACAGATATTTGCTTAGCCAACCAAACTCTAATCGTGGGCAAAACAAATTAATTATAAAAAAATAATCCCTTTTATTTTAGCGGCTTTTTTATAGATACTAATTATCTCGTCAACATTCAATGATACTTGGCTTACTGTAATACTTATATATTTGCCCCCGCCACTTTCTTTTGAAAAAATTTCAGCACCTGCTTCAAATAAATTTTCTACTAAAGCAATGTTTCTATTTTCGCTTTTGACAATAAATTTATACATATAAACACAAGGAAAGGTTAAACTTTCTTGTAGGGTGTTTTTGAATTTTTCTGCCTCTTCATCAGTCATAAAGAGTTATTTAAAAAAATGAATGCGAATCAGGTTCAGGCCAAAAACCATCAATAGACTTCCTGTTATTATATTAAAAACCGCCATTGTTTTGGCCGTTAATACTTTTTTTAACTTACTTGCGCCCGAAACTTTTGCCAGCTCAACTAATAAAACCAAGACAAGAGTGGCGCTAAAATAAAAAATCATTTTAACAATAGAATAATTTAATGTTTTGCTAATTATTGTAACATTTCCAAGCCAAAGAAACCAAATGGCGGGATTTAAGGTATTTAAAAAAAAGCCTTTTAATATCATTAAAACGGGAGCTGGTGTTTTTAATTCAATATCCACGTCCGTTCTTGCCTCTTGTTTTTTAAAATGAAAGGCGCCAAAAACGATAAGCAAAACGCCAGCCACTATTCCAATAAATTTTTTGCTTTCTTCGTCGTGGATAAAATTTGTAGCGCCATAGTGCACCAAAAAAATAATTAGAAAACAAACCATCAAATCGCTTAAAAAAATTCCAAAAGCAATTATGGCGCCTGGTTTATAACCATATTTAATTGCGGCGTTTATTAGCGCAAAAAAAGATGGGCCAAAAGAAAAACTCAAAAATAAAACTATGATAAGCGTTTGATATATTAATGTTAGCGCCAAAATATTAATGTTTTATGTTCTCTATAAATGCCAGCCAATCGTTTAATTGTTTCCCCTTTAAAACCCTCGGAAATTTACTCTGACCTCCCAGTTTATTTTTACTAGCCAAAAAATCAATAAAAACCTTGTTTTGCAGAGGGACTACCTTTATTTCTTTTAATGCATGTTGTCTTTCTACAGCATAATCATCATTTAATTCTTTTAAATAACCGTCAAGCCTTTCTGTTAATTCTTTTAAATTTATGTTTTCGTCTATTCCTACATACCAGGTGTGAGAAAATAGGCCCTCAAAAGGTAATCCAACAACACAGAACTCGTTGATATTAATCTTAAAATAACTTGCGGTAAGTTTAATGGCGCAATTCATATTTTCCACGCTCAAGTGTTCGCCACATAAACTTAAAAAATGTTTTGTTCTTCCTGTAATAATAATTTCGTTTCTTTTTAAGTCTAAAAATTTTATTGTGTCGCCAATTAAATATCGCCAGGCTCCAGCACAATTAGAAATAACAATCGCATATTCTTTATTTAATTCTACTTTACTCAAATCAATTGCATTTGCATTTGGTAGCATATTTCCTTCTGAATCAAAATTTTGGTTAGTAAACGGAATAAATTCAAAAAAAATTTGATTATCTGTCATTAGTTTCATCGCCTGAGCTTCATTAGGCCTTTCTTGATATGCAATAAATCCTTCTGATGCCATGTATGTGTCCATATAAACCAATGGCTTGCCACACAAATTATTTATGCTGTTTTTGTAAGGAAGTATCGAAACCCCTCCATGAACAAACATGACCAAATTTGGCCAAACCTCGTGAATAGTTTTAACTTGATAATGCTGAATAATGCGCTCAAATAATATTTGTATCCAAGCCGGAAGCCCACAAATAAAACCAACGTTCCAGCTTTTTGCATTTAATACAATTTCTTCTAACTTATCTTCCCAACTTTTTTGTGCTCGTATTTCTGGCCCGGGCAAACTAAAATTTTGAAACCACAAGGGCTGAGTTCCAGTTGTTATTCCGCTTAAATCGCCAGTAAAACAGGTGCCATTAAAATTTAAATTTGTGCTTCCTCCAACAAACAAAACATCTGTTTGATATTGTTCTTTAGAAAAATTGAAATGCTTTGTAGCTATAATTTGTTTAAAGGTACCTTTTTGTATCGCCCTGATCATCGATTTAGTAACAGGAATGTGTTTACTCGAAGATTCTGAAGTGCCCGAACTTAATGCAAAATATTTTATTTTTCCTGGCCAACTCACATTTTTTTCTCCCTTTAAGGCCCTATGCCACCAGCCATCAAAAATGGTTTGATAATCGAGTAATGGTGTTCGGCTTTGAAACATGTTTATTGGATTTTCTTGCATTAATATGGTCGAAAAACCAAATTGCTTTCCAAAATCTGTATTGCGCGCCTTAAACAAAATTTTTTTTAATTGCTTAATTTGCTGCTTTTCTCCGCTCCTCCTATTCGGTATTTTAGAGCGAATGTTTATAGCGCCTTTTATAATCGAACCCAGTATTGGCATTTTGAATTTGTTGCTATTATTTTAAATAACGAAAGTCTTGGTTATTTTTTATTGTTTTTAGAGAATGATATATGAGCTTGATAACCTCTTCAACGTCCTTTTTGTTAACGCTTTCAACTGTTGTGTGCATGTATCGCAAGGGCAATGAAATTAAAGCCGAAGCGATGCCGTCTGTAGCATAAGCAAACGCGTCGGTATCTGTTCCGGTTGCTCTTGATGCAGCCTGCCGCTGAAAATCGATTTTGTTTTTTTTTGCTGTATCTATTATTAACTTCAATAAATTATTTTGAACAGCTGGCGCATAGCTTAATACGGGGCCTTTGCCGCAATGAATATCGCCACTTGTAATTTTACTCATCATTGGCGTTTGGGTATCGTGACAAACATCGGTTACTATGGCCACGTTTGGTTTAATTTTTCGGGCAATCATAGTGGCACCGTTTAATCCAACCTCTTCTTGTACTGCATTTACAATATATAAACCAAAGGGCAATTTGTCTTTTTTTTCTTTTAAAAGCCTTGCCACCTCAGCAATCATAAAACCCCCTATTCTATTATCAAGGGCGCGACCAACATAATAGCGCTCGTTTAATTCCATTAACTCGTCTTGATAGGTTACAACACAGCCCACATGAACGCCGAGCTCGCTCACCTCTTTATCTGACTTACAGCCCAAATCTAAAAAAATATTTTTTAAGCTAGGCGCTTCCTCTTTACCGGCCTCTCTAACATGAATAGCGGGCCAGCCAAATACGCCTTTTACTATTCCTTTATCTGTGTGAATATTTACTCGCATTGAGGGTGCTATTTGGTGATCGCTGCCACCATTTCTTTTCAAATAAATAAAGCCGTCTTTTGAAATATAATTCACAAACCAACTAATTTCGTCTGCATGGGCCTCAATGACTACTTTATATTGCGAGCTTGGGTTTATAACCCCTACTACGGTGCCATAAGTGTCAACAAAATGGGTGTCAACAAAAGGCTTAATGTAATTAAGCCATATTTTTTGTCCTGCGCTTTCAAAGCCTGTGGGCGAGGGGTTGTTTAAATATTGATACAAAAAATTGGTCGAATTGGTGTTTAGTAAAGATTTTGTTTTTGCCATGTTGTATTTTATTATTATTAAACGAAAAAATGATGAACCTTAAATTATTTTTTTATTTATTTTGAAAGATTGCATTAAAATTAAAAAATTGTTACTTTTTTGTTTTTTGTTTTTGCCAAGTGTTATACTCGTCTTGTTGTTGAGGTCTAAATGCTGGAATTCGGCGCAATGGTTCGCAGGGCTTGAGCGAACGCCGGCATTCGGCTGGCAAATTTTGATATAGCGCGGTTCCTTTTGTTTTCCATTCAATCATTTCGTTACTCACCTCTTTGGTTATTTTTGCTGGGTTGCCAAGCAGCACTTTTCTGTTTTCGATAATGGTTTCGGCTGGCACAAAACTAAGCGCGCCTACAATACACTCGTCGCCTATAATTACATTATCCATAATTACACTGTTCATGCCAATTAATGTGTTTTTACCTATTGTAGCCCCATGAATTATGGCGCCATGGCCAATGTGTGCGGCTTCTTTTAGCAATACGGTGGCTCCGGGAAACATGTGTATGGTACAATTTTCTTGAATGTTACAGCCATCTTCGATAACGATTTGGCCCCAATCGCCTCTAATTGCTGCTCCTGGACCGACATACACTTTTTTGCCAATTATTACGTTGCCTGTAACCGTGGCATTTGGATGAATAAATGCGCTAGCGTCTATCACGGGCTTATACCCATTAAATTCGTATACATTAGGCATAGTGTTTTGTAAAAATACAATTTTTTGCTAGGACTAACAATAAAAAATTGTTGCTTCTATTAACTAAGGATTTGGTCCAAAAAGAATCGCATAATTTCTCGCTAATAAATTGTCAATTTGACCCCCCCTAATGCAACGCACAGAAAACCCATTGTGCACCTTGGCATAAATTGTCGGTTCGTTGAAAATTCTGCCTCTTTGAATTTTTGTATCGAGAACTCATGGCAACATAAACGCATCTCGATACGTATTTGCAAAAAAGCAAATTCTACTCGAAGGGACTGCGAATTGTCTGTTCGTTAAAAAATTCTGCCTCTTTGAATTTTTGTATCGAGAACTCAAGCAACATTACCACTTCTCGATAATATTTGCAAAAAATCAAATAAACTCGAAACGACAATGCGTTGAGTTAATTCAAAATTTATTTTATCCAAAAAAAAATCGAAAAATTACCCGCGAAAAAAAGTAGTCAAAGAGTCAAATTGTCAATCCCTCAGGCAACGCACAGAAAAC
>Ga0209297_1001006_pt1 | contig 16779 bp, 46 predicted proteins | sample S_130805_MF_Meta_FD_187322 | JGI IMG/M metagenome (GOLD analysis project Ga0209297, IMG submission 187322) | Freshwater microbial communities from Lake Simoncouche, Canada to study carbon cycling - S_130805_MF_MetaG (SPAdes) (version 2) | ecosystem: Environmental > Aquatic > Freshwater > Lake ... | reverse complement strand
AAAGCCTGGTTTGTATAATAGTTTTTTTGGTGGGGGCACAGATAAGATATCCACAACACCCACAGTTCATAGACCACTCACCAGCAAACCAATCATATGTAAAACCTCTTGACTTACGATCTTTCCTAGCCACAAAGTTGGCAAATGGATCTGGGATTTCTAGATTGATCATATATCTATTATCTCAGAAAATTTGGTAGAAGTCAAACAGTTGCCCATTTAATAATATTACACTGGCCGTGAGAAGGCCTAACATTTTCTAAGGTATCCAAACCACCTTTAGATAAAGGGTATACGTGGTCTATATGCAAACCCTTTTCCCATCCAATAATTCCTACTTTTCTTGGAGCAGATAAATCTACTGGGGTTTGGCAGATATGACAATCTAATCCGTATGTTTGTAAAACCATCTCATCAGAGTAATCTCCAGGAGATGTATTATTTCTGCGAAAATGTCTACGAGCATTAGGAGTGCGAAATCTCCAGTCTCTTCGTAATCTATTTATCTGTTCTTTGCGAATGATACGTTGATTCTTCCAATATCCTCTTTCAGCATTTGTACAGTCTTGACATGGCTCTTCTTGTTTATCTCGTCTATGCCAATCATAACCAGATCTAGTACCATGTTCAGGTTCTGACTTGTGTCTCACTCATTATTCATTTCAATAACAGCACTTGTATCAAGACAGTATTTGCATACTTCAAAGAAGGCAGGTTGTCCTCCTATAGAATCAACTATATAGTTGTAGTCACATACATGGGGGGTCTTACGCATCTCATTAAAATGTTTCCAAGGATCTTTAAGAAAGTCATCAACATTGCTCATGTACCAAGCATATCAAATTTTGCGGGGGAAGTCAATAAGAACCGTATCACCCCTATAAGACATAACACCCTATATCAAACCTTGTTTTTAGGATATGCCAGATATGCCAGATATAAAGGTTTGAACCTATGTGCAACTATCTGGTTTGACAATGAGAATATGCACAATATGGATCCAGGATGATGGTTTGATACCCTCCCAAAATAGGCTTAGAAGGCTTATTTGATACCTTCTGGAGTGTTTGATAGGATAATTAAATCTTACTGATATTTTTTAGATATGGTTTTGGTGGAGGAAAGTGGAGTGAAGTGGGTGATTAGGCGCTTTTATAGATGGCGTCGTAATGTCCTGGAGCGCCAAACCTCCTATCCCCAAACCTTCAAACCTTCCAAACCTCATATCCCGATAGCGGATTATACTACCAAAACTCCTATTTGTCAAACCTTATAGCCTAAAAACCCCTATAAAAACGTAGCAAATTTGTAGGAAAATCCAGCAAAAAGAATAGAAAGGTTTGATATTTATTTAAAAAACCAGAGAAAAGGTTTGATATCTTATTGTTTCTTATAGGGGGTAAATTGTTAGTGGTTTGTTATAGATCCCCTGGGGTTTTTGGCCCGTGATCGTAATGTCTTGTAGTATAATCAATGATCGCTAGATCGGGGGATAAAAAAGATATGATCGTAATACCCCTATTAAGAATACAAAACCCTATACCCTGGTTTGATGATATAAGGTTTGTCATGAATATGGAAAATATTTTGAACCTTCGTAATGTCTTTTTAGAAAATAAGGTTTGGAAGGTTTGGCATGAATCTGGAAAATTATTTGGTGGATCGTAATAAGGTTTTAAGGTTTGGTATGTCTAGAATGTCTGGTTTGATATAGATTCCGGCCCCGCAGGGCTATCTACTCGCCTTTGTTTGATTCGTTAAGCATTTCATCAAGACTTTCAAAATCATCATCCTCAACACCTAAAGCGGCGACAAGTAAATTAAAAGTTTCTTCAATATAAATCTCTGCTTGCTTGGTTGGTAAAACCAATTCGTTGTAAAGAAAATATGCTAGTGGTAAGCCAAGGTCATTATATTCAACAAAATCTTGTAGCCCCTCGTCATCTCTATAGTTCATCCACAACTCTGCCAAGATACTGGTTTTATTTAAAAAGTTTGTCGTCATAGTAACCTTCCATTCTGATTTCGTCAATAATTGGCTTTTGGAATTGTGCTGCTTCTAATACCTCAATGGAACGAGAATAAATAACATAAGGAGTATTGCGAGCAATATAGTAGCCAATGCGTTCTAGGTCAAGGCTAAAGTCAGAAAGGATAGTAGAAATGCGTTCTGCTACCTTTTCCTCTTTAGTCTTTATTTGTGAGCGACTTATTCTATACATTATACCCCCAAGATTATTATAGCAAATTGTGTGGGGAAGCGCAAGCCCACCACAAACCTACGCTTCCCCCTATCTTTAGCGAGAGGAGACCCTATCCTCCGCTGATGAAGCCCCCACGAGATTATCGCTGGGCAAATGGTAGTTAATATAGTCACTGATTGAATGGATGCCTTCTACCTGTTCAACAGTATTATTAATAAAGTTAACAGTGATTGGGTCGTATTGTTCTTCCCCACCTTCAGGGCCTACAAAAATTCCATATCCTGTTTCTGAGTCCCATTCATTGCCAATGAGTTGAGAGATAACAATCCTTAGTGCATAGTCTGTGTCTCCCATGGAGATGCGTGGCATTGCTGAATCTAGCGCCCTGGCCAGGTCCATTGTCTTAGTGTCTCCACCCCAGTGGCTATATAGCGTTATTACGCCAGTGTCAGTCTTGAAGTGGAAGTTGGTACGTGCTCCCATGATAGGGTCCTTTCGGTAGTAGGGTTTATATTAATCATATCAAATAGAGTCAATTGTGTCCAGTTGGATCTGATCAGTCTAGGTCCCCCTCAAAATCTATGACCACCTTAGAAACTCTACCGTCCTCGTTCATCTGAACATAAACAGGATAGACTCCATCTCCATAGCCTGTGCTAAATACAACAGCAGACCCATTTCCTAATTCTCCATAGGAATTGGCAATGGTCGTAGCACTAGCACCGTGATAAGAGTATTGGCCTTCTTTACCATCTGTTGACCACTGCTCATTTTTATTGGTATCCCAGTTGTCTAAATAGCAAGGGTCGCCTACCATTGCCTGACCTGAGTCAACTCCAAAAGAACCTGCTTGGATTAAGTTTGTTAGTGTTATTTTACTCATTATAATTTCCCTTCAATGTTGGTGGAATTGCATTCTTTGCAGGTACCTTCTCTTACTTCAGTATACTCCTTGTAGGAGACATCTTGCAAATCCCCTTCGGAATCGTAAATGGCCTCGTTATAACTATCTTCCATATATGTAAAGGTAGTTGTATTATCACAGTCTAAACACTTAGGCATTATGCATTCTCCTCTGGCTTGTATTCATACTTCTTGATTTCTTCCATTGTAGCGCAGGCAGGGCATTTGTCAATCTCACCCAATGTATCATTAACTAGATGACCAGCATTGCCTTCCCATTCCTCATGACAGTTATCACAGAAATAGTAATAATCATTTAGATTGACTTGGATATCAGTGTTAGCAGGAAAGGGCACCTCAGTGATAAAGTATCCTATTCTATTAACAAACCCCCAACCGCTCCAGATATGACCTTCTCCATCATCGCCATCCCCATACATCCAGATACGATTTTCATCCTGTGCCTTGACAAATTCAACCTCATCACCATATGTCTCAAACATGGTTCCATCAAATGATGAAGATGTGTCTATATGGTTTTTGATTGGCTTGTATGTATCAAACCACTCATCCATATCCATCTCAATAAAATCAGGCATTGTTACTCCCATATGTGGTCTACCTCATCTTCGCTGACATCTACATCATCAGGAAGGTTTCCGTCCATACCAAAGTATTGAGAGTATAGAAGTTCAGGTTCGTATTCAGGTAAATCTACCTTGTCATCAGGTACTTCAATGGTGTACCAAGTGCCTGTCATAAAACGATATTCTGCCATTTGCGGTGTCTCCTTAGAAGTGGAAATCTACTGGTACTAAATATTGTCCCATATTTTCAGGGGATTTGTCAAGTCGTTCGTAAACATACTCTAGATTAGCAGTGAACTCTTTCATGTCATAGAAGTAACTGCTTGATTTATAACTATCCTGTAACAAATCAGTTGCAATCCCAATGTAGTAGTTATTCATAGAGAATCGTTGTTCAGGGTTTGGCATACCATTGTTTGAGATATAGTCAACCATATCACTAATAAACTTATCAGGTTTAATCTTGGTTAGCATTTCATTCATCTCGTCTTTACGAGCAGTCTTGATACCCTCAAGTTTTTCTTTAAAGTCTTTAGGGTCCTTAGCAAATGAAATAATCATGTTTGATTGGTCTTGATATCCGTCACCTTTAGGGTTCCAACGACCACCACCAACTACATGCCAGTCAGACCATTCAACCCAACTGTCTCCTGAATCATTAGTTAATCTTTCTTTAACAAGGCTAAAAGCCTCTTGTTCATCTTGGGCTTCTACTGCCCACCAGTGTAGTGTATGCAATCTGGGGTCCTTTCTGTAGTGTCTTAATATTAATTATAGGGGTTGGAATTGATTTTGACAACTTTTGGGGGTGTGACCTTAATCACAGGTTCGTAAAACCTGCTTTCAATGTCTTCCACCTTAATATAAATCATCTCTCTGCCACAAGGACAATGCATTCTAACTACCCCATTTGGGAACCCATAGCCATCCCTGGCGGTAAATTCAAGAAGAGAATCACATTCATCAGGATCACAAACAAACGTATATTTAGCCCAGTTCTGCATCTCTTAACTCCCTTACGTAATGTAGTATTTCATCTACCGCAAAAAGTTGTACTTCAAGGTGTAGTGGATTTTCATCAATAGGATATTCATTGATTGCTTCGCCTATGTCTATTTGACATTCAACAAGATAGTTAATGATGTCGTCAAGCATTAGTCAAAGTACCCTTCTTGCCATAGACCATCAAGGAAGTCAGATGCTTTTGCAAGGTCTCTAACAATGGCTGGATGGTCATTATCACCAAGAATTAAGATTGCAGAGTCAATTGCATATCTCATATCGTTTAAATCTGATTCTTCATAGCCTAACATTACTCACCCCAGTATTCTAAAATAGTATTAAGAGTCAAGTGAATACGACAGTCACAATCACCGCTAGCCATATTGTCTATAAGTTCTAGGTGAGAGAAATTCTCATCATAGATTTCTTGTACGAGTTCTTGAATTGTGTGTGGTTTATATTTAGTCAACATATGATGTCATTGTCTTTTCGTAGGCTGGAAGGGACATTACAGTTAAGTTTAACACCTCGTTAGGATATTTGTCAATAACATAATTCAATGCTTTACCAGCAGTTTTAAAGTCAGAGACAGTAGTACTGGTTCCATATCCTTGAATAGTTGCTTCCCAGCAGTCAACACCACCAGGAGAGCAGGCATAGTTCATTTCGTATATTTCTGCGGTTAGGGTCATATTAATATTTTACATGGTTTCGGGGAAAAAAGCAAGTCTTCTTAATGAAGTTTCTATGTGAGATTATTTAAACAAAAATCCGGCCCCGCATTTCTTGCGAAGTGTACGGGACTTGAACCCGTGATCTCTACCGTGACAGGGTAGCGCATTAACCAACTATGCTAACACTCCAAATGGTGAGCAGTTTTAAATCTTGCTCAGGATTATTTACTAAATTAGTTGCAAAGTATTTTGCACAACTTTTAGTAGACGATTCTTTTCTGCGTTAATAGCAGGGTCAAATCCTGATGCACTTGCAAGGATAGATTCGTTAGAACCACCACGAGCAGAACGATACCAATCTAAACGCTCAGTTAGTGCATTGAAAGCACCCCACGCATTACCAGCAATCATTCCGTTAAATTCACCAGTGTAGATATCGTTAATAACATCTATTTTGTTTTCCCATTTCTTGAATGAGCCTTTTGCATCTGCATCTGGCTTAGGATAAGCAGCGAGAATAATATCATTGAAATCTTTTGCGGAGATTTCTTTTTCAATCATTTCCTTAGCCATAAGGTCAAATTCGTCCATGTACTTATTAGCCATGCCTAAAGTTTCACGAGCGATTTGTACTTTACCACTAGCAGTTTGTGTATGGCGAATCTTGAATGATTGCTTGATGCCATTCTTTTTCTTGATTGAGCCAAGAGCAAGATTGAGAGTATTAGCGCACACAACACGAACAGGTGTAATGCTTGCTTGAATTGCGATTGAGCCATCATGTGATGTGTTAATGAGAAGATAAGTTTTAACCTTATCTGCAACACCATTTGGGTCAAGGATAGTTTCACGCTCTAATGCTAATGCACCGAACACAACACGTCCACCTTTAATTGAGCCAGCGGTTTCCCAACGTCCACCACCATCTAGGATGTTATCACCGAATGAGAATAAATCTTCATTCTGTAAAACATGGTAACGCTCACCAACAACACCCAAAACATCTGTTTGTGAATTGTCTGTAGGATTTGTGCGAACAACATATTGGTATTCTTTGTCGCTTGTTAAGTGTGATGGAATAGGCATATCTTCAAGACGAACATTCCAACCATTAAGACTTGCTGCTTCCAGCATTTCTGATGTGGATTTTTCTTCTGTGAAAACAGTACCCAATCCATGCCATGCAGGTTCACGGAAAGATGCAAAAGATGCTTTTCCGTTTTGTGTTTCTAGGTCATGTGCCATGAGTTTTCTTCTTTCTGTAGATTGTTTAATTAAGCATACCAAAAATTTCGGGGAATGTCAATTCATCTTCTTAAACATCGGACAATTCGGACATTTCCTAGTGTGATATAGATCACTGCGGGCCGGATTTTTAAAAGAAAAAAATAAGCAGTTTTAAATCTTGCTTAGGATTTTTGGCCCCTTATTTATACTGGCTGTACCGTGGCCAGTTTTGATAGCCCCCTATCAAATTTAGTAAGCGTCTTCAACTGTAACTTCATCTACAGTTAAGTCTGCGTCATAGTCATATGAACTAAGTTCTGCTTCAATTGAAACATTACTTAAATCAAAGTCAGCAATTTCTGACATTGGTATATTAATTGTTCCAGTGAATGTAACTGTTCCTTGTACTTCTATTTGTTTAACTGGGTCAATACCAAAGTGTTCACAAAGCGCTACAAGAACTTCTTCTTTAGAATAGTTAGGGTCGTACCATTCAACGATTAAGTCTTCAAGAGAATTCACTGTGCCCTGCAGATTCTGCAATGACTTTCTATTTGTGCGACCGTTATGTAGTTCCCATTCAATCTCAGTGACCTTGGATGTTAAATATGTTGGCTCTTCAGGAGCAGCATATGTATCAGGAATTGCCTTGTAAGTGACAAGTAGATTTGAGTTGTATGGTACTTCTAGTTTGTCAATTGTTACTGCGTCTTGTAGTTCGCTTCCCATGGGGGCACTTCTTTCTGTTGGTTTGTTATTAATATAATCATAGCACTAGACTGTGACATTTTCAAATGGGAACTTAATGTGTCTCACATAATGAGATGTGATATGCATCACAAAATCCGGATTTTTCGGGGCAATTAAAAAGTGAGCAGTTTAGTGTCATACTCAGGACGATCATCTCAGGGAACATTTGCTACAAGTAGCGTAGAGCGCAGAGATGAAAACTAAAAGCGGTGGGCACCTAGGTTCAATTGAAACCCACCGCTAATTATTTATTTAGTTGTGCTTACCATAGCAAGGCGACGAGAACCATTTGCTAACTGTAAAGAAATACGAGTTAGTTTAGAGTTGATAGGTGAGAACTTTACAATTCTACCTGTAACGCCTGTTTTGCTTGTGGTGAATAAATCACCTAGTTGATATGTATATCCTTGTAGAGTCATTTGTTTTCCTTTGTTTGTGGTGGTTTGTATTATTTAATTTTACTAGATTTTAGGGGGGAAGTCAATTACCCTTCCCCACCTAGTTATCTAATTAAAGATAGCGAGCAACCGCATTGTAGGTAGAAGTATTAACTACTTCCTCGTCGGTCATTTTGAGAATACGAATTGCGTTAGAGATTTCCTCTTTTTGGTTATCGTATTCGTGCTTGTGGAGAGTTGTGTAAGTGCGCTCAGGTTCAGTAGGGAAGTTGCCTTCCTTTGTGATGATGTCAAAATCAACATTGAGAGTGTTGTTCCAAGAGCGATAGTTTGTGCGTAGGTTTTCAGCCTTTGAGAAATGGTCAATAGCCCACTTACCAATTTCCTTGCGCCACGCTTCCATAGCCTTGTTATACTTTGCTTCGTTTGCTTCTTGTGAAGTCCAATTAACTTCTAGTGTAGCGAGTGAGCCTTCTAGTGCTTTGATTACTCTTTCAGTAGGTATCTTAACCGAAATTGCTTTTCCTCTTGCCATTTGTTTTGGTTTCCTTTTCTTTGGTGGGTTTGATGGGGGTTTTAGTTGAGCAGTTTATGGTCTTGCTCAGGACTATTAGCGTTTGCTAAATTATTGCTTTGCTGTCCAAGTTGTCCAGCGAGTTGAGCCATTAACATCTAACTTAACACGAACATTACCATTTGCCTGTGGCACGATTTCTGTAATTGTTCCTGTTGCCTTTGACTTTTGGCTTGTGTAGGTATCTCCTACTTTGTAAGTTGCGTTTGATACGGACATTGTGTTTCCTTTCGTTTGGTTGATACTACAAGTCTAACATTTTTGGACAAGAAATACAAGTTGATTTCTAGTATTTCTCACATTTTAAGATTATTATTTGTGTGAGATACATCACAGTAGGACAAATCGGACATTTAGGACTAATGCCCTGACCCTGCTATGAGTAGCATTAGGCAGATAGATAGTATAATTAAGTATTCCATTAACTCTCATTTCTTACTTGACGAGAATACAATGTCGCTCTTTGAGTATACACATAAAGAACACGAAACGCAAGCCGAGCCATTTGTTGAGATTAGTGGAATTGCTTTTTTATTCTCAGGACACTTAGCGCCTACCTTACCTATCATCTCTTTCATCTGTGCTTGACCTACCGCAAAATTCTGTGCAAGGTATGCCATGCGAATGCCATAAGTATTTTTAAGATCTACGGCTTCTTTTATATTCTCACTATCTGCGGAATAGTATAAAGATAGATTATCCATATCCTTTAGAATAATTGCGGCAGACTTAACACGAGTATAAACCCAAAATTGAATATCAGGATTATTAAGGACTACATGCTTCCATACGAATGCGTACTCATCCGAAAAGAAATCTCCGTCCCAATGAATACGGAATAGCAATGGCGCTTTTTTCTTTTCACAATCTTTTCTGAAATTGTTAATCATTTCAGTTAGTAACGCTTCCATAGTATCGTGGTCTGCGTCTTTAAGTAATTCCCAATTGTTAAGCAATACTCCCTTAACTCCAGGGAATATCTTTTCTAACTTTCCTGCGTAGCAGATTCTTTCACATACAGAGGTAGCACCAGGGCACGAATAAGCCTTGCCACTAGGTAATCCAAAAGTGTTTGCGATACTTGCTTGTTTTCCGTTTGGTGTGACGGCATTTGCGACTTTCCTGTCTTTACTTCTAATTAAGGGCATACAATAATTTTACCGTAATTGAGAAAAAATATCAACTTACGTAATTGGGGTGATTCTGCACAAATCGGACACGCCGGATTTTTATTGCAGCATCATTAAATCAAATTGCTGATACTCTCCAACTTCAATTACTTCTCTTTCACCAAAATCATTTATAATTTCAATTGTGTAACCATCAGGTAATGAAATAATTTCTACAACAGATACAACTTCATCGCCAACTTGAATTAGATCATCTACTTCTAATTGACCTGAAGTTAAAACATCTACCTTAACGTATTCCATGTTCATTATTGTAGCAGCCATTTAATTATCCTCAATCTCATCTATTATTTGCCATAGCACGGTTTCTAAAGCAGGGGTTGCTTCATCTAATAACTCTTGAAGTGTTTTACTCATAGAAGTCCTCATCTACTGGGTCAATGAAAGTATCAAGGTGGTGTTGTTCAATAATTGCCCACGCTGGTGCAGTAGTTTTATCCTTATACAAAATCTGAAAGTCGCCAACCTTTGGCATAGCAATTTCACGATTAAAGTCCTCATCATAGTAAGCGTCAATCGCTTCAATGCAAGGTGCAACCATTTCTGCGGGTACTGGTGGATAATGATTACCACGCAAGTGATAAAGAATCTGAGTTTCTAAGTCTAATACGGAATCTTTAATTCCTAATGCAGTTACGCTTCCCATTATTTTGTTACGACCTTTCGTCCTTCACGATAAAACAACTTAGTGTGCATTTTGCCACTAGGTTCAGAGAGATTAACTGTAGCATATTCATCAGCAAATCCCCAATCTATATGTTTATTAAATTCATTAACTGCTGTTAATGCGTCTGAGTAGCGACCTGTCCAATGAGGTGCGTTGCCATCATAGGCAACTGTTATAGCGTAGTTATATTCCATTATGCGTTCTCCTTAGTTTTGAATAATTGGTGGTATTCCTGTATTTCATCAGCAGGGATATTGTAAGGATTACACTCACAAGCCCATACATCATAGTCTACTTCATTTCCTGCGAATTGCCAACCTTGCCCATAGCAATATGAACAGGTTAGAATATTAGTGATAGTTTCTTTATATTTTCCCATTAGTTATATCCTTTCGCACAAACTGAGCATAGCATCATAGTCTTGCAGTAGCAACTATCTCCGCTGGGTGGCATTTCTTTAGAATAATACTCATCATAGAATTCATCAAAGTAATCTTTCATTAGTTTTCCTTTCGTGTTGTTAATAATACAACCCTATCAGATTAGACTGACTTTTTCCAATCCAAAACACCAAATCTGGGGAATCTGGGGTGTGTTTTTAATCACACGTAAAGGCCTGTGGATAACTTGTGGACGACACGCCGGATTTTTTGTGTAGAGCAGTTTTAGATCTTGCTCAGGATTTTTATTTTATTTTTTAAGTCGTTCGCTTCTTAGTGCAATTTGCAAGCGTCTAACTTCTTTTTGCAATGCAATGTTTTGTTTCCAAAATAAACCCATTACAGTTAAACATCCAAGCAATGCAATTATGATTGCAATTATATCTGTTGGCAGTAACATTATTTTAACTCCTCTTCTAATTCTTTATAGCAAGCCTCTTCAAATTTATCTACTGAGAAACGAGTATTATCTGCTAAAAACATATCACCAAAATCTGCCACTAAATCTTCAAAAGTAAATTTATCAATTAGGTTTGAATAAGTTGAAAGAATTTCAGCAGTGGCAACATAGTCTTTTCTAGTCATCATTAGTTATCACCGATTTTTAGAGTAGCCCACGAATTGCCTTCGTTAAACTTATCTAACACACCTTCACCCAATAAAGCAGCGGTAAAGGTTTGGCGTAGTATCAGTTCTAATTGTGCTTCTGATAAATTTACAATAGTGCTAAGCAAGTGGTCAGGCATTTTATGCTCATCAATTTCAGTAATTAAATTAACAGAGTGTTTTAGTGTTATCATTAGTTATTCTCCTCTACGCAAGCACAAGGCTCACAGTGATAGTCTTGGTCATTACCGAAAAAGATATAACCTGAACCGAAACAGTCATTACAAGGAATAGTCATTACTGAATTTATCATTAGTTCACCAACGCCTTTCCTCTTAGTGTGCCACTAACGCCTAAAGCGTCACACGCAACTTTAACAGAAATACCAACAGGCAATTTTTCTGGGTAAGTAGAGATGAATTGAGCAACGGCACCCTTGCTAGGGAGAGCGATATTTTTTACCTCACCGCTAAAGGTTTCTAGTTTTACAGTGTAAGTCATTTTGACTTCCTTTCGTTTGTTTATTTATATTGTAAGTTTAACAGATTTGGCAGACATTATCAAATCCAAATTCGGACATTTAGGACAATTTGACTGTGAGATACCTCACAATGCTCCCTCTTGGAATAACCCTAACTCTAAGGTTAAGAGTTCATCAGGGGTAGCCTCTGAAAGATCAACCCACGATACACCCTCATTATTTATACGAGCAAATTCTATAAATCCCATTACGCATTTTCCTTTTCTACTATTAGTCCATAAGCACCCTCATCAAAGCGATATGGTGTGCAAAGAATTACCCATTCAGCAAATTCATCACACCATTTATGCCAGTCCCACATCTGATTAGTCATACCATTATCTAAAAAGAAATCCATCCAGTCACTAGCAAAGGTTAAAGTATCTACATCACAATAGTGTTGGAAAATCTTTTCTCCATTTTCAGTTTGTGCCATTATTACTCACCAACCTTTACTGCGACAGTTCGCCATTTGTTGCGGTAGATAGAATTAACTTCTACCAAATAACTTTCTGTGTTATCTCCATACCATACGGCACGATTATCTTTTTCAGCAGAAACAATTTCTCCTGTTAAAGTTTTTGAGTTGTAAGTCTTGCCGATTAGCAAATCTTCTATTTTGTATAAGTTAGCCATTATTAGCCACTTCCTTTCTTTATTTTCTTACTCCGTAAGTCTATCAGAATTAGCAGACAAAATCAAATCGCCACGCCGTAAATCTCAGAATATGGACAGATTTTTCTGTGATCTTAACCACATCGTACTTAAAGCAAAGCGACACGCCCGACCGCGCCGGGTTTTTTATTGCAATTTATTTTTATGTTTTATTTTTCTAGAATATTTTTTTTTATTTAGTATTGCAGTCGCAGCATTACTACGACGCAATTCTTGAATGCGAATTATTTTATTTTTTATTTCTTTTATCATTTATTTTCCAATACTGTTTTTATAATTTTTAATTGTTCACTTGTAAGAATTGAAGAAGCACTTCCCCATAGCCATACATATGATAATTCATTACCACATTTATTATTTGCTAATTCTCTAATTTCATTTAGCAATTCATTTTTATTTTCAAACTCGTTCATTATTCATCACACTCGCAATCTTGGTATGGGTTAAAGTCGCAGAATTGGCAACCTTGTTTTTCAAAGTGATTATCGCAAAAGTAGCGATACTGTAATTCACCGCAACAGATGAAGCGTTCATTATTAGTTAAGTAAAAACTATTTGAGCCAATAGGCATAAGAGTTAACATAGTCATTATTTAGACACATACCAATCTGTCCACATTGGTAGACGTTCAGGGTCAGTATCGTTATACCAACGTTCAATGTTATTTTCACACATTTCACAAAACGTGAATTGTGAATCGTGAACGTCTGAGATAGCAGACTTATTAGGGACGTGTGATTTACACACTGTGATTATTACATTTGAATTCATTTGAATTCCTTTCTAGTTCAGAAACCTTTTCTGACTTTCTTTATACTAGTAAGTATAACAGACACCACTGACATTTACTGAGCAGTAACTAGGACAAAACGGACATTTGGGATTGTGACTTACATCACGTAGATAATTTGAGCGTGATTTTAAGTGTGATGTGCGTCACGTGCACGACACGCCCGAATGCGCCGGATCAATGTCCGATTTGCACCATTTGTGGTGTGGTGTAACTCACAAAAATAGTTTACCGACACGCCCGAAAAACACCCCAAAATGTCAGTGGTAGGTGCTATACTTCTAGTATAAAGAAAATCAAGAAAGGTTCTTGATAAAGAAAGGTTCTAAAATGAACACTATAGAAAAAAATGAGGCTCTCGCTCAGACTCCTGAGCAGACACTAGCAGACTATGCTAGATTAGATGCGCTTATCGCTAAGGGTACCTACTCAGATAAGTGACCTAAGTCACACCACGCCAACGGCGTGTCGCCTTGACTTTTCAGGGTATCTATGATAGGATACTCCTATACAATTAAATAGTAAGACAAATCCTAGTGAGCCTCTGAGCCTAGCAAATAACCCCGAAAGGGTGAGCCTAGCAAATAAGAGCAAATAACCTAGGTCAAGGAAAAGATAACACAAGGTTATCGCATTAAAAGAAAGGTTCATCTAAATGAACACTATATATAACGAAATCTCAGATGAGTTTGGCTCATCTTCTCTATCCATTAACAACCCTGTGCCTAGTTGGACATTGACTATTACTCAATGCGCTAGACTCATTGACCAATACGGTTATGAAAAGGCTACGCTAATTGCTAAGCGTTATGCTGCTCTACAAAAGAAAGCGGGTAAATAAATGATACCAGTATCACTAACATCTATCTCAGGTACAGTTAAACATATGCCATTTGATAGTAAGGAAAAAGTATTAGAGTTTATTGAAAAATATTCTGATGCGTTGCCTATAGGTACAGCGGTTTGTATTGACGCACCACTTATTGGAATTCACAATGGTTGGATTCAGGGTAAGAAATCTCTTGCTAACGCATAGGAGATCTATTATCTAAGTGGGGATGCGTTTCGTGTCCTCACTATTTTTTTGTATTTTTATTTTTAAAATTACATATCATACATCTAAGAAAAATATTCAGATTTTGGTAAAATGAAAATTTTTTCAGATTTTAGGCTCAGGGAAACATGCTGGCCAGAAGAGTTTATTTGACAAGCCAGATCCAGTATGATAGAATAAATATATGCACTTACTAGGACTAGAAATTCGGAAAGACCGTAGAGAAAAGAAATACTCTATGAAGACTTGCTATCGTTGTAGCAGGGTTATCTGGGTTGCAAAAGAGCAACTTCGTGTTGACAACTACTGCTCAACCTGTGATTAATATGGGTATCTTAGATAACTTAGAATACTCTATGGCAGATGACGACGGTATGCCAAATAAGACAGTTACAGACGCTATCAAAGAACTACTTGAAGATCCAGAACACCAAGCCTTAATGGAACGTCTAAAATACATGGAGGAACATGGAATCTAAATATCCTAACTCATGGAATAGACATACTCCAAAAGGTATGAACCTGGTAGATGAAACAAATAAGTCGGCAAAGTGTTGTGATACTTGTGAGTGTGGTCAAACCGAAGAGCAAAAGTTTAATAAACTAATGGAGACTCAAACTTCTTTTGAGGAATAATTAAAAGATCTCCAATTTTGTCGGGGAACCAATAAGCGACTCATTAACACTGGTCCATAACTGAGAAGACATAGATGTATTAATACGTGCAGACATACCTATAGATTCCATAACGTAGTTATATCCTCCAGACTTGGTTTGAACTTTGTTCCAAACCCCACTATCATATATCAAGGTTTGAGAATCAAATACAAACAAATAATAAACCTTCTTCTCATTTTCGGCGGGGACAGAAGACCAATCCTGGTCGGCTTTAGCAAGACACACATAATACCTAGCACTATTATCCACTACGCTAGATATCATGGCATCTAAGGTTTGATATTTGCCTAGCCTGGATCCAGAGAAGGTTAGTGTGTTATTTGCGTATACTCCAGACTTGATAGAGAAACTTTCGCCTGACTCTAAAGACATGTCTACACTTATGCTATGGCTTCTATTAGGCTGCCAGTCGTTTATATACCCTGCTTCTGTAAAAGTGTTGGCGATAAGTTCTTCTAGAAACTCACTTGTACAAGGCAGTCGGTAGACTGAATGATGTATTTTTAGTTTACTCGTCAAACCTTCAATCAGGATTTGTTTAATGTTATCTAGCACAATTCATTATATCGCAAAACTACCTAAAAGACAACGCATATGCTATACTTAAATAAAAGGAGCAACATGGATATTGAAATTATAGATGATTTTATAGATAAACAAAGTTTTGACATAATTAAAAATACAATGGTTACAGCCGATTTCCCATGGTTTTATACTCCTGAAAAAACAACTGGGTATACTTTTGATGATAATTTTCAATTTATTCATTATTTCTATTTAAATAACTCAGTAAATTCAAATTATATGCAAATGATTAGTCCTGTAGTAAATAAACTTAATCCACTTTCTTTAGTAAAAATTAAAGCAAATTTAACAATAAAAACAAAAGAAATTATTGATTATGGATACCATACAGACTATACGACAGATAGCAAACTCTATACAGCAGTTTATTATATTAATAATAATAATGGACACACTAAATTTAAAAATGGTCCAACTGTAGAATCTAAAGAAAATAGAATGGTCATATTTGACTCTCAACTTCTCCATAGCGGTACTAGTTGTACAGATGAGCGTTTAAGATTATTGATAAATTTTAATTTTTATAAAAATCCATCTAAATAGACAATACTTGAATGCGTAGCAGACATACTACGTCATATGATGGTTTGACACTCTATTTTCGGCTTTTCTAATTCCCGCGAAAATTTAATCTCATACAATGATATAATAATCCTATTATGACTGCATCCGAATGGGCTGGTTTTGTTTTAACTTTACTCTCAATTGGAGCAATTGTACTTAGTGGAATCAGGTGGTATGTGAAGGTTCAAATTAAACCTATCCGCGAAGCCGTAGAGGATATTAGATCCGAAACTAAAACAAACGGCGGAACTTCAATGCGAGACGAAATTAAAGCCATTAAAAAAGAACAAGAAGACGCGAAACAACTTCGTAAGGCAACTAGCGATAAACTAGATCATATGTATGAAGTGTTATTAGATTTCGTTGCTCGTTCTAAATAATTACTATATATTATATATAAAAGATATCTTAAAAACCTTATTTGCTAGTTATTCTTTTTCTTTATATTTTTAAGTATACACTTTAATACTCTGGATTTTTACAGTTTACGCAGAAATGATTATAACGATTTTATAACAATTTTTATAATACCTGGTTTATAACGTTTTGTTATCTTTTATACTCTTTATAACGTTTTGTTATAATATGTCCTATTTGTCTTAATATAATGTTATAATTTTTATGCTGGCACCTAGATTCTAACCCCCACCCCACTGCGTCTAGGTGTCCAGTTTTATTTAATGGTATAATC
>Ga0209297_1001004_pt1 | contig 16798 bp, 36 predicted proteins | sample S_130805_MF_Meta_FD_187322 | JGI IMG/M metagenome (GOLD analysis project Ga0209297, IMG submission 187322) | Freshwater microbial communities from Lake Simoncouche, Canada to study carbon cycling - S_130805_MF_MetaG (SPAdes) (version 2) | ecosystem: Environmental > Aquatic > Freshwater > Lake ... | reverse complement strand
GTGCTGCGGTAGTTGTAGTTGGGGCGGCAGTTGTAGTTGTAGGTGCTGCAGTTGTAGTAGTTGGTGCAGCGGTTGTAGTTGTTCCAACAACTGTTGCTAACTTTAAGAATATACCAGTTGCGCTGGGGTTACGAAATAGTGGCACGTTAACCCCTAAGCAAACTTAGATTGAGATGCCAGACATGTAAAGGTAGCAGAAGCAGTTTTTCTAATCTGGATCATATACACATCTGTTGAGTTAGTGTTTCCACCCGTAGGGGCTGTTCCACCCAGCCATTTTGGAGTAACGGCATTACCATCAATTGTATATGAACTTGGATAATATGCTGTTCCACCATTTGGGTGCTCAAAAGTGACTGTAATAGATTCTCCAACTGCCATTAATGAGTTTAAAGTAGTTGATGCATTTCCACGAACATTTAATACGTAGTTTGCTGTTGCGTTGGCGGTATAAATATGAACAGATGCTGTACTTACATTAAGATGTACAGTTCCAGTAGCAGCGGTTGCTGATATTGCTGCAGTTTCTCTTGGAGATGTTAATGTTGTTATTTGTGTTTGTAAATTATTTAGTGTATAGGCAATTGATGGGTTTACAAGGTTTGCTGTATTTGTATTTGCTGTGCTATATGCTGTAGAGCCATAGTGGTAGAGTCTAAATGCCGCTTGAATGTCAGCATTGTCTGCATACCCAGGTATTTGTGTGGGATAAATTGAGCCTATAGATTCAGATGCCATGTCATTTCACCTCATTCATTATAGCACAACCGAAACAAATAGATGAACAGAAGCCTCTGTTTCAAGGGCTGCCCAAGTGCCATCATACTCTGAGGCTTGAAGGTTTAGAACAAGGTTTGTTCCAGATACTGAAACTAAAGAAAGGGATGTTGCTAATGGTTTTGCATTAACAATAGAATATTGAACACTAAAATTATCTGCCTCTAAGCCAGTAACTGAAGTTATGTCTGTTATTGGAACTATAATTGTTCCGCTTCCATAATCAGCATCTGTTCCTGATGCAAAAGTCACAGTATGTATTTTTGAATAAATTGCGGGAGTAATATTTAAAACCTCTACCCAAGTATCTCCACCAGGCTCTGAAACATATTGATATAAATATCCGTAATCTGATCCAGGTGCTGAATTAACATATAGGTCATTTAATAGTGGGTCTAAACTATCATCTGAGTTTGGATTTCCAATACCGACAAAAAATTTACTACCACGTGTTCCTGTTGGACCAATGTCAACAAGAAGTTCAATTGTCTCTGGTCCAGATAAAACAGTTAAGTCATCTGTGGATAATACTACATCTGTCATTAAGCAGCACCAGTAATGTCATCAGTTACAGTAATTGATCCAGTGAGTAGCGTAAAGATAACGTCTGGGGTTGGAGTTGTGTTTGTAATTTGAACGTCATAAACATATGTAGTTCCAGCAACAAGTTCTCTTCCTTGTTCAGGAGCAATCGTGCATGTAACAATGTCTGTTGATGTATTTATTGTTGCTGTTGCTACAACCTGTGTTCCAGTGCTACCACGTCTATTTGCTATTGTAAATACTGCGTTACCCGCATAGTCGTCAAGGGGGAAGGTTGTGCCATTTGCATTTTTTGGACGGATGATAAATTGATACGTGTCACCACGATAGTAACTAAAATTATATGTGCCTGGAAATGCCATTATTCCTCCTACTTTATTATACCATTAACAGACTGATATATAGATACCTTTTAGCCAGATGTTGCTTTCTGAATCTGTTCTTGCCTGTGGTCTTGCTCCATATCCTTTAATTCTTTGGTCATCAATATATACCGTTTGAAAAAATGACATATCGTAAGAATATTGGTATTTAAGGTTTGCTACATATGAGGTAGGAGAGTTTAAATATTTTTCATTAAAGGTTCTAAGCCATAGCTCTGTGTAGTTTGATTCAGTGGTTATTGTAAAATCATATCTTATATCAACTTTAGCCCCTAGCTTTAATGATTTAAAGTTAAACATGTTGCTTTCTGATAACCAAAGTTCGTTAGTACTTTTCATAATGTAATCTTGGTTTGAAGATTCAAGGTTTGGATAAAAATTAAGAGATACCCATCCATCATCTCCTCTTTGTGGTCCTAAAATACTAAGTTGATCTGATCCATTTTTATAATATACCCATCCTGGATATTGTCCTGAAACTGAATCATAGCCTTCTCCGCCTTTTCCAGGCTCTCCACGCTCTCCTTGTGGTCCAGTCCTACCACGCTCTCCTTGTGGTCCTTGAGAGCCTGTATCACCCTTGTCGCCTTTATCTCCTTTGGGACCTGTTAATCCAGTTTCTCCTTGAAGACCAGGAACGGCAATATATTGCTTATCTAATTCTTGTGGATTTGAAGATTGAACAGCATCTAAATAATTTTTTTTTCTTAAAGGCTGAGGCGATTCCATATTCTTTGCCATCAATTTACTACTTTGACTGTGTTCTGTAAACCTTAGTTCCAACTTTAATTACAGGAGGAATATTTACTTGGGCTGGAGTTACTACAACTATCATAGCGTACCGCTTACATCACCTATTACGCAAATTGTTCCAACAACTGGTGTCCACTTGGTAACTTCATCTCCGCCACCGCCAGATACCCCATCTCCAGGAAGTGTAGCCTGAAGGTCAAACCTTAACTCTGCAACAACTGGCTTGTATTTTCCAAGTCCCCAGTTCTTTGTAATGTTTGCTTTTGCAATAATATAAATAACACCGTCTTCATAAGACTCTACCGTTAATAAGTCTAGGGCATCAGATACTGGATCATATGAGGTTGCTATAAATGTCCAAGCAGTAGTCTCGTATGGGGTAGTTTCGTCATCTTCAAAAAACTCTACCTTAAGGGTTGCCGTATCTCCACGAACAACGTTCCATTGTATGTTGGCTGGTGTTGCGCCAAGTTTTTCGGTTGTAGGAGTACACATAATATTAGATTATACCATAATTCGTAACTGGACACTCTAAGCGCAGTGGGGTGGGGGTAGAACTTAGAGTGCCAGCCCTCACATTATAACATTAATTTATACCAGTACACATAGAAGTATAACAAAAAGTTATATATTAAATTGTTATCAAATTGTTATATTCCTATATGTCCGTTTTGTAACTATAAGTCTATTTTAGCCAGGTATTGAATAGTGTATACTAAATATATAAAGAAAAGAATATACTATAGTTAGGTTTTTTAAAGATAGTTTATATATAGTAGTTATTTAGAACGAGAAACATAATCTAAAAGAACATCATACATATGATCAAGTTTATCACTAGTTGCTTTACGTTTTTCTCTAGCGCTTTCTTGCTCAAGTTTAATTGATTTAATTTCATCACGCATACTGGTTCCGCCGTTGGTTTTAGTTTCGGCACGGATATCTTCTACGGCTTCGGCAATAGGCTTGATTTGAATCTTTATGTACCAGCGAATCGCACCAATTATAATTGCGCCAATTGAAAGCAAAGCAAGAATAAATTGTGCCCAGTCAGTTGCTGTCATAATAACACTATTATACATTATATTTATTTTAAATTTGGCGGTATACGAGTTAAGCCGAAAATAGAGTATACAAACCTCCCCCTGACAACATAAGGCATACAATGCCTAACAATGTCAAACACTGGATTAATATATCCACGTAGGCTATAATAGATTGTGGAGTATTTTAAAAATAAAGATGAAATAGTCATATATTGGTCTCAAAACACAATAGGCAAAGGGATAAGGGATAATTCTTTCTATCCAAAGCCAAAATCATTATTTGACGATATGCGTGATAATAGGGTAGAAAGAGAAAGCACAGCCTCTTATTTTACTTGCCCTGCAATGTCAAACAAATTAAAAAATACATTTCTATTTAAATCAACAATGGATTGCCAATACCAATATGACTTTTCAGATGAAAACAAAACTACTTCTAGGCCTAGTGGCAACGGCTATCAATTTAAAAATGACAGAACCCAGATGTTATCATACGGACCTACTTTTTTGTTTGATATGCAATATCATCTTTTTGCAGAAGAACCTGTTGAAGCATTTTTTACTTCACCATATTTTCATGAACCAAAGTATACACAGTATGGATCTGCAATTCCAGGAGAATTTAATATTGGTCGATGGTTTAGACCTTATGTTTTTGAAATCCAAATGTGGAAGAATAAGGGAGAAATAAAGTTTGAAGTTGATGAGCCCTTGTTTTATATTGAGTTTAAAACAAACAAAAAGGTTATATTAAAAAGGTTTAAACTTAATGAGAAACTGCATCAATATTCAATGCAGTGCGTAGATTCAACTCTTCTTTTTGGAAGAGGCCAGTCTCTACTCTCTAGATACGCTAGATTTAAAGATACTGATTTAGATAAAGATGTATTATTTCAAATAAAAAATAATCTTATAGATTAGTCTCAAGATAGGCTATAATATATATATGAGTGATGACGTAAAGCCTTGGGACCTATTTAATGGATCTCCCAGAAGTCCAGAAGAGGTAGCAGCAGCTAGATTAGAAATCTGTAAAGGCTGTGATTTCTTTAGACCAAAAACCCAAACATGCAAGAAGTGTGGTTGCTTTATGGCTGCAAAGTCTATGTTGGCTAATGCTAGATGCCCAGTGGGAAAGTGGTAAGGTTTTATATACCGTTGAAATTTATATATAACAAAAAGTTATACTATTCTGGTTTGTGATCTGATTCAGATTTGCAAGAACATCCATTGCAACAGGTTTCTGAAAAAACCTTTATAGCCAGAGATGTAGATTCGCTCTCAAATAGTTGTTTATCGTTATCTAGGTTGTTTAGTATGGCCATAGGATTATTCTATCATATCCCGTGAAAAATTAGTTAAAGCTATCTCCGCAAGCACAAGAGCCTGCTGCGTTTGGATTGTCAAGTACAAAACCTTGCTTTTCAATAGTGTCAACAAAATCTAATGTCGCCCCCTCTAAATAAGGAACAGACATTCTATCTAATTTTAAAGTAAAGTCTTCAAAGTTATAATCTGTATCTCCGTCTAACTTGTCATAGTCAAAGAAGGTTTGATATCTAAGTCCAGAGCAACCACCAGGTTGAACAGAAATTCTTAGGAAGATCTCTCTATCTGGGATGGATATACGGGAATCTTTTATAAGTTCCGAAACTTTTTGTTTTGCTTTTTCTGTAAGAATCATATTTTAATTATAGCATAATCTGAAAAATTTTACAAATTGGATTTACCCAAAATCTGAATATTTTCTATACGTGTATGATACATGTTTTTGTGAAATAAAAATAAATAAATTAGTGAGCACACTAGTACCCCGTAAAGATCTGATACTAGTGCGACCTAATTATTCTAACACTTGCAAGGGTCTATGCGGGTCTCATTTTCACTGAAAATAATAATACCTGTGTCTCCACAGTACTCGCATGTATGTGCATACATTCCATTCATTTACTTATCCCAACACTTAGGGCAAGTGATAACATCATCACTCGCAAAGTTTTCACTTGACATTTTAGTATCGCATAGGCGACATGATAGTGTAGTCAATTACTGACCCCACACAATTCCTGCTATGGTGCAGACAACGACTGTTGATAGTGCAACAATCATTCCTGCTTCTGGATAGTCTTCAATCCAATCAGCGAAAGTCATAAAAGGGTTGCTCATCTTAGAAACCATACCACTTCTTGCGGATTTCTTCCACAGTAGCGATTTGTGCTTCATCAGCAGAACGATAAGCCTCTACGCTCTCTCGTATCCATGGAGACTTTAGCATAGCCTTCTCATGTGCTTCATGGCGAGCAAGGGCTTGCTCTGCCTGTATTCTGTTTAGTGTATTCATTGTGAACACCTTTCTTTAGTTTGTATAGTAGAATACTATCATAGATACCCTGAAAAGTCAAGACGACACGCCGTCTAAATAGGCTATTTCTCTGTGATGTCCGTCACACGCCTCGAAAAAAAGTTATCCACATGATGCACATCACACCCCCATTTCACGCTCAAGTTATCCACATGACCTGTATCACAATCCCTTTTGTCCGTTATGTCCGTTTTGTACCCCTCAATTTGTCACACCCCTCTGTTACACTTACAGTATAAAGAAAATCAAGAAAGGTTCTTGATAAAGAAAGGAATTCAAATGAATTCACTACATGAAAATAGAAACTCCTTAGAGAGTTACTCACAAATCCGTGAGCGTCTTGCAGACAGTATCTGCCCAGAGTGCGAATACGCTTGTTTCGTACATAAAGAAAATTGTTCAAGAAAGGTGGTCAAGTAATGACTATACTAACAACAGTATGCAAAGAGCATACACCTAATACACCTGCTATCTCTGATGTGCAGGATACACAATTCACTTTCTGTGAGATTTGTGAAAATAACATTGAGCGTTACTACTATGATGGTGACCCTGAACGACTACCTGAGTGGTCAGATTGGAAGGTGTCTCTATGAGTCACTATGTAAATGTAAAGTCAGTATGTGGTAACGCTACTACATCTATTGACATCTATGACTTAGAGTTAAACGATAACATTGTGTGTTGCGATAACTGTAAATCTATTCTCATGTGCCGTAGTGCATGGGACTACCTATACAAGGAGGCTAAGTAATGAAAACGCTTCAAGAAAAGTTAGATGCAGTAGCCCTAACACTAGAGCCAGTGTTATGGGAATTGTTAGATGAGATTGAGGAGAATAAATAATGTTAGTTGTATGTATTGCAATGATGGTATTTGGTTTTCTTTATTCTTTGTAAATTAGATCTTGGCGGGTTATTTATTTAGCCCGTCAAAATTTTCGACAAAAGTTATCCACAGGGTTATACACAGGGTAAATGTGGTGTATCTCACACACGACACGCCGATGCAGGACTTGACTTTTTGAGATTTCTCTGGTAGTATTGCTACTATAACAATTAAATAATGACTAATAAGGCAGTGAGCCTAGCAAATAAATGTGACCAGTATCACAGTGAGCCTAGCAAATAAATGCCCTAAAATGTCAGCCCCCCATGATAGGATAGTCTTATCAACTTAACGAAAGGAAGTCAATAAATGACTTACACTGTAACACTAGAAACCTTTTCAGGTTCTACTAAAAAAATCAACCTCTCCTCTAAAGGTCAGGTTGCTCAATTCATCAACACTTATCCTAACACTCTACCTGTTGGCGTATCTGTTAAAGTCGCTTGCGACTCTCTTGGTATTAGCGGTACACTTCGTGGAAAGGCTTCACTATAATGGTAAAAATCCCTCACTCACTTCACTTTGTAACAGAGGTAGATGAAACTCATCCAGTAGGAATGCAACTACTTAGACTTTCAGAGTCAATGCGTACTCAAATGCTTGAAGAAATGCTAAAAGAATTATTGGCTCCGATGATTCAACCTCACCTTGATGAAATAAATGAGCGTGGCACTTATGCAATTTTAAAGGTGGCCGACTAATGATGACACGCAAAGACTATGTAGAAACTGCAAAAATTCTAAATCTTTTTGCTGATAGTATTGACTCTCACGTTTTCCAAGATTTAATCTTTGAATTCAGTGAATGGTTCAGTGCGGATAATCCAAGATTTGATGAAACAAAATTTTGGGACGCTTGCACAAAAGAAATTGATGTGAACGCATGATTCTTGACACTGGAACACTTATTGCAATTGTAATTGCACTTGCTGGCTCAATAACTGTTATGTGTTTATTTTGGAAACAAAATATTGAACAACAGAAAGAAATTCGTAGACTGCAAGTTGCATTGCGAGATGAACGCAACAAATAAAATAAAATCCTGAGCATGATCTAAAACTGCTCAATAATTTTCGACCCGTTCGGGCGTGTCGTCCACAGGTTACGTAAGTTATCCACAGGCCCAGGATTTTGTGAGGTTTATCACATAGATTGAGCGTCTCATTATTTGGAATTACTAGCGGGTAGGTTGATAAATGTCAGCCATAAATGATAGGATTACAGAGTAATAAGTTAAATAAACAAAAAAGAAAGAGGTCGCCCAATGGCTACTAAACTATACACAATACAGGATTTACTAATTGGTAAAAACTATCGTTCAAGAAATCGTAACTTTGAGGGTGAGATTATCTCCGCTACTCCACGCCCTGCAATTTGGTATGGAGAAAATACTGAGGCGTATGTCGTTGAAGTCTATGACCGCACTTTGAGAAATAAGTTTGCAACAGTAGCAGTAAAGGTTGGTGAATAATAATGGGAAATCTATTTGATGAAATCGGTACTTGCTTTGATTGCTATGATGAAGGCGTATTATTTTTTGGTAATAGCAACGAGGAATACGATACAGAGTTTTGCACTTGCGCTAAAGGTCAAGAGTTAGAAAATTACTATGTATCATGGTATGCTGAGAATGAAATGAATGAATACACTAAAGAAAAGGAAAATGCATAGTGAATAATGAATACCTATACTCAGTAACAGTAGCCTATGATAGCGAGCCAGTCCATTGGACAGGGCGTTATTCAGACGCACTATCAGCAGTTAATACTTTTAACAGTTTTGAGGATTGGGGATTTGCTGATGAATATGCTACAGTTAATCTTTCTGAACCTAGTGGCAAAATGCACACAAAGTTATTTTATCGTGAAGGACGAAAGGTCGTATTTAAATAATGGGAAATAATACAGCAATGGACTTAGCAGAAAATATTGACATAAGCCTTGAACAAGCCATTGGCTATCACTTGCAAGGTAATCACTATCCACCAGTACCGCTTTCTATGGTGCAACCTTGCATTGAAGCCCTTGATGCGGCTCGTGAATTAGATGCCATGCGTCAGATTGAAATGCCAGAGGGTATATCTTATAAGGGCAAGACTACTGCACCAGCATGGGCTATCATTGAGCAACACCACTTGCATCCATGGTTACCAGAGGATGAAGATGAATACTTTAATGAAGATGAAGGATTTGAATTAGGATTGGGGCTAGAGTAATGGAAGCATTTTTTATTTTTGCACTAATCCTAGTCGCTATGATTGCAATTGCGGGAGGACGCTAAAATGTCTGTTACAATAACTAACATGGAATTAAAATTTGCTGATAATCTTACACCCGATCAATTAATGATTGAAGATTTAATCATGGTTGAAGATGAGGTTGTTGAAGTAATTGCAATTGCCATTGATACAACGGGCAGCGTGTATGCTGTTGCTTATAAAGATGAGTTTGGTGAAAAGAACATTGTGCAATTTCAGCATGATGAGTTTGTCTCTCTCTATGTGTATGTAGATAGTGACTAATAAAGTTTTTATGCACTTCCCCGCATAAAAATTTCGACCCCCGCACTCGGGCGTGTCGGTTTACGTAAGATTTGACATTTTCCCACATTTTTGGTAAGATTAATTTATGAAGAAAACCAAAGAGGAATTACGTAGACTAATGGAATTACGTAGGTCTAACGCTGCCTCTGCCGTGCCCTCTAAGAAAAACTATTCTAGAAAAAAGAAATGTCAGTCCCTTATGCTAGAATTAAAAAAAGAAAGCGAGACCCCCAATGACTAAATTGCTAAGAAGCAAAGATAGGAAAGTAACCAATGCCGTCTCACCAAATGGAAAGACCCCAACAATCGCTAACACATTCGGATTACCTGCAGGAAAGGCTTATTCATGTCCTGGCGCAACGACTGTCTGTGAAAGTGTTTGCTATGCAGGCAAACTTGAAAAAGTATTCCCAACAGTAAAGAAAAATCTATTACATAACTGGGAATTACTAAAAGACGCAGACCTTGACACCATGCAGGTGTTGCTAAGTGAAATGATAGATGAATTTATTATTGACTGCAACAAGCGCAATGCCCCTAAACTATTCCGTATCCACTGGGACGGAGACTTCTTCAATGATACCTACACACAGGCATGGAAGACTATCATCCTTAATAATACAGATATACAATTCTGGGTTTATACCCGTGTAAAATCTGCAGCCCTTATGCTTAAGGATATTAAAAATCTCTCACTATACTATTCCACAGATAGCGAGAATAAAGATACAGGTGTGGAATTAAAAAAAGATCACGGCATTCGTCTTGCATACCTTGCTAAGAGTTTCTTAATAGGGCAAGCAGACATGAAAGCACTTATGGGCAGACCTGCCGCTAAGTGTCCTGAGAATAATAAGCAGATACCACTAATTAGCACAAAGGGCTCGGCTTGCGTTTCTTGCTCATTGTGTGTATACTCTAAGAGTGACATAGTATTCTCTGCCTCAAAGAAATGAGAACAAATGGAAATCTTAATCGTATTAGTAATAGGCTTAATAACCATGCTAATCATAGCAGGGGGCAAATAGCCCATTGTGACATAAATCACACCCGCAAGCGTCTCAAATAGTGAGAAATCTAGGAAAGGGATTTGGAAAATGTCAGTAGGAAATGTTATACTTAATACATACAACAAACTAAAAAGGAGAAACACAATGTCAGTAGCAACCGCAACATACAAAGTAGGCGACACATACACAACACAGAAGTCAAAGGTCACAGGAGTAATCAAGGAGATTACACCACAGGCTAATGGTAATGTACGAGTAGCCCTAGATGTAGAAGGTAAGACTCGTTACACAACATGGACTGCTAAGTAATCTAATTACTTATTCCTGAGCATGAAGTAAAACTGCTCAACACAACCCCCTAAAAAATCAACCACCAAAGAAAAGAGAAAACAGATGGCACGACAAAAAGCAATCTCAGTAAAGATAGCAACACCAAAAGTAATCAAGGCACTAGAGTCAGCACTTGCAAAGTTAGAACTTGACTACACATCACAAGAAGCCAATGAAGCAAAGTATGAGAAGGCTCGCAAGGTATGGCAGAAGGAAGTTATTGACTATGCCGTAGCAAACATCAAGAAGGCAGAAAACTTCCGCACCAACTATCGTTCATACAACAACACTCTTAACATTGACTTTGATTTGACAGTATCAGAAAAGGAAATGCCTAAAGAGCCTGAGAAGGACTATGACTCAATTTCTCTCTATAACTATCGTGAGCAGAAAGAGGAAATCTCTAATGCTATTCGTATTCTCAAAATGACAGATGAGGAAACAGTTAATACCAGCACTTACAATGCGGTTGCTCGTTATCTCTAATTAGATAAACCACCTGAGTATGTGGCTAAACTGCTCACCTTATACCCTGTGCTCCGTAGGTTCCCTGGGTGTATGGTTTCGCCAGGCTGATTAGGGCGATAATAGAAATACTATAGAGCAGGGCTCCTGCAGGCCCAAAGAAGCAGACATCCTAAGCATGATCCAAAAAGGCTTCCCGCAAGGGTCCTTGACAATTGTCAGTGGGCACCAGTATAATTAAATTAACCAACAAACAGAAAGAGGCCCCCATGGACCAAATGGAAACATCGTATCCAACAATAATCAATGCAACAGAAGACTTTCTTAAGTCTCAGATAGTGCAAAAGGATGAGCGCATTGCTAATCTTGAATCACATATCTCAACAGTTACACAACGTTCATACACTGAGGCTGCAGAGCGCAACCGTATGCGTAATGAAATGCAAGAGTGGACCTTGGAAGCGCTAGACTGTGGTGGAATTGATGAAAGCACTGCAGAAGAGATTGCAAACATATGTGGCTTTGAACTAACAAAAGAATTTGAAGTTGAAGTAGAAGTTCAATATTCAATTACAGTCAATGCACGTAATGAAGAAGAAGCAAAGAATGCAATCTATGATATTGATTTTGATACCGTTGATTACAATTCAGACTCAATTCAATACTTATCATCATCAGTTGATAGAGTAGATATTTAGTAGGGGGCTACTAATAAACCTGAGCATGTTTTTAAACTGCTCCCTTAGTTCCCTCAAAAAATTTTCGACCCGTGTGACCTAGATCACATGTGTTTAAGAACACACTTTAAGAATGTCCGATTTGCCCCATGTCTAACTATACCGATTTGCATTTGTCAGACTATCCTGCTAAACTTAGATTAACTACAAAAGAAAGAAGAAAAACTCATGGCACATGAACTAGAAACGCAAAACGGAAAAGCATCATTCGCATCTTTCCGTGAGCCTGCTTGGCATGGATTGGGTACCGTATTCACAGAAGAAAAAACCACAAAAGAGATGTTAGACCTAGCAAGTCTATCTAACTGGAATGTTCGTCTGGAAGATTTGGAAACCCCATCACATTTAGTAAGTGACAAAAACTATCAGTACGTATTGCGTACTAATCCTACAGATGCAACACAGACAGACATTCTTGGTGTCGTTGGTGAGCGTTATCATGTAATGCAGAATGAAGATTTATTCTCATTCGGTGATAACATTCTAGACGGTGGAGGACGTTGGGAAACCGCTGGCTCAATTAAAGGTGGTCGTGTTGTGTTCGGTGCATTAGCATTAGAACGTGAAACAATTCTTGACCCTAATGGTGTTGCAGATAAGGTAAAGACTTATTTGCTTATCAACACATCACATGACGGCTCAATCGCTATTCAAGCAAGCATTACACCTGTTCGTGTTGTGTGCGCTAATACTCTCAATCTTGCTCTTGGTTCAATCAAGAAAAAGAATGGTGTTAAGCAATCATTTAAGATTCGTCACACACAGACCGCAAGTGGCAAGGTTGCCGTTGCTCGTGAAACTCTTGGCCTTGCACATAAGTACATGGATTCATTTGACATCATGGCAAAGGCTATGATTGAAAAAGAAGTCAATGCTAAGCAATTCAACGACATCATTCTTGCTGCATACCCTAAGCCAGAAAAAGATTCTAAGGGTGCTTTCAAGAAATGGGAAAACAAGGTAGATGTTATCAACGACATTTATACAGGCGAGTACAATGGAATGATTGCTGGTAATGCGTGGGGTGCTTTCAATGCACTTACTGAACGCCTTGACTGGCACCGTTCTGCTCGTGGTGGTTCTAATGAATCTATCCTTGCATCAGCATCAGGATTTGACCCTGCTATCAACGCAGAAAAAAATCGTTTGCTAAAAATTGTGCAAAGCACAATGCAGATTGCATAAATAAAAAAAATCCTAAGCATGATTTAAAACTGCTTGCATGGTCTGTTAGAATAGTTGGTTAGTTCGCCACCCTGTCACGGTGGAGGTCACGGGTTCAAGTCCCGTACAGATCGCAAGAAATTTTCGAAATTGTGATATAAAACACAGTTTACGATTACGTAACGACTTGCATTTTCCCACGATTTCGGCTACAATTAATGTATGACTACCACGAAAGGCAATAGTATGAGTTTCCTAGAGAACGAAAACGAAATGGTAATAGATGCAACATACTCTGAGATAGGAGCAATGTTAGTAGAGGATTGGGTTAATGCCAATCTTGATGAAGGACAACTGTTTGCAGACTTTAGATTTGCAGAAATGTCAGATAACAATTACCTAAAGGGTAGGTTTAATCAGTTCTATGATTTGAAACCAGGCAACCAATACTATTTAGAATGTGAGGAAAACTAATGTTAGGCTATACTGAAACAGATATTGCAGTAATGACAGATGCAATGGAAGACGCTATCAAATCAGGTAGACTCTCTGATGAAATCACAGATGGCCTGGAGAAGGCTATGTCTTTCTTTGATGGCCTATGGTCAGAAGGGTACTTTGACTAATGAGCACTTGTTGTAATACATATGTGACTTTCTTTGACTCTACCCTGGTTTGTAAGAAGTGTTATCAGGAACAAGATATGGAGACTTTGACTAATGCATAATCATTATTGGGAATGTGACGATGTACCAGGATATTTTTACTGTGCCTGCGGAGTTACGGCTATCCATAACAGAGAAACAGGATTGAAGGACATCCATGACTAATTGGAACTGGACTAAGTATGATTATCTATGTACTGACTGTGATGCATTGATTGAGATAACTACCCTGAAAGATAGGTCTGAATGTTTTCAACCTCTTTGCACCTGTGGATCTGTTAATGTAATTAACATTGGGGTATCAGACGGCAACGCCCCCCTCTTTGAACCTGTGATGAAGGTCACACCCCCAGAACTTGTAAAAATCAACACCAACCCCTATACTTAGTATTATGAACAACATCATATATACCCGATTTGCCACCTTTACTGATTACGACTGCACACTCTGCAGGAATAAACTTAATGTTGATGAAGCAGATAACTTTATGTTATGCCATGGATGTTACTGTGAAATCTATGACCCTGCCCTAAGAGAGTCATCCCAATGGACATAAACACTTTACGAGAGTATATAAATATCCACATCATATCGCTGGAGCAAGACCTAGAGTCAAACCCTGAATCTATCAATGTTGTAGATATCGCAGGGCAGATAGAAGGATGTAAGCATATACTAGGAGTTATAAATGAGCGATAAGTATCCTTTCATACCCGAATATTTAGTCAAGTCACTTGAAGATGTAACTATCCCATTAATTGATGTTATCCACGGCTACCTAAAGGTTGAAATGCTGGAGACAGAAGAAGTCATGGACGGAGACAATGACGATAGATTTTTGGAAGGGTACCTAGAGGCCTTGACAAATGTATATGCCATGACCTATAATTTATCTATAGACCGTAAACACATAGAGGAGAAGCGATGACCCCGCAAGAAATGTTAGAACAGATGATTGACAAGGCTACTTTAGATTTCTTACAGATAGCCAAAGATGAAGAAGATGGCGACTACTCAGACGCAATGCAGTCTATGGAACGCACAGAGGCTAGTGGCTTTGTTGATGGTTTGTCAGCAGCCTACCATATTATTTATGATAAGGAATATATTTCATCTGTAGCACTAGATGAGCAATCGTCAGTTACAGTTGACAACCTGCTGACATTACTGTAGAATTATATTAAACCACCAAATAGAAAGAAGCCACCATGCCAAACTGGGTATATAACGGATTAACTATTGAAGGTAATCCTGAGCAAGTTAAATCTTTAATCACACAGATGAATAAACCATTTGTTCATTCTATTATTGCTAATGGTGATTTAGCATATGAGGTCAAGCAGACTAAGTATGTTAATCCTATCTTTGCATTCCACAACATTTACAACTATAGAGATGCTGGTATTACTGATGAGGTATATCATGGACAACCTCCTCGTTCCACCGATTTTTCTGAGGCAATGAAGTTTGAGACCAATGACTGGTACAACTTTAATGTCCGTGAGTGGGGAACAAAATGGGATGTAGCCGTATCTGAAGAAGATAAGTATCCTGATACAACTATTGAAGAAGCAGCAAACGGTGAGAACTATGTGGTCCACTATAACTTTAATACTGCTTGGTCTCGTCCTATGAATGCCCTTCAAAAATTATCTGCTCAATACCCAACATTACTCTTTACCTTATCATATGAGGAAGAGACAGGTTGGGGTGGTGAATTAGAAATCTTACGTGGTGAGATTATCTCAGAATCAGAATACGACAACCAATGTCGTGATTGTGATGCCATTAACCAAATGGAATACTGCGAAGAAGCAGACTGCGGTGAGATTTGTGGCAACTGTAATTGGCTTGGCGAGGCAGACCTACAGGCAGTTGCGGAATGTCCTACGCACAAGATATACTTAGACACCAAGGTACCAGAATATAGAAAGGTAGCACCATGAAACCAGAAGATAAAGATAAACTAAATAAATGCTTAGAAATTCTTGACACTACAGATCTTGGCCTTTCGCTAGTATGGCTATGGACATGGTCAACAATCAATAATATCTTGGAGGATGAGACCTTCAGGGCTAATAGAACTAAAGATCAGATGTGGGACCACCTTTGTGAAGCAGTAGAGGCTGGCATGGGGTTCTCCCTGGAGCAGGGGGCAGAGTATCATCATGAAGACGTACAAGAATGGATGTTAAGCAGGGACTACATTGTTGATACAATGTTTGAAGATGATGAAGATGAGGACTTGACAGATGATGACGGTGATGAGATAATTGAACAAACAAACCTAGAGGAGACCCAAAATGCCTAACTATGAAGTAGAAGTAATATTTGAACCTACAGGTTCATTTATGAATTTTACATATGAAGCTGAATCAGATAACGAGACAGACCTATGCAATGAAGTATTAAACCAATTATCAATTGTATCTTGGAAGGTAGACGAATAATGGGAGCACGTATTAATTTTGTATTTAAAGACCGTGAAGACAAACCTGCAGTAGTGCTATACAGTCACTGGGGCCAGGATGAATGGCAGCGGGACCTAGCAATGGCCTTAGACCATGCACGACCACGTTGGGGCGATGAGTCATACCTAACACGTATGGTTATTAGTTATCTTATGCAGGATAGCATTCTAGAGTCAACGGGTTTTGGCATTTATGCTATTAATGATACATTGTCTGACCTAGGTGATCAAACCGTTATAATTGATATTGTTCAGGAAACAGTTATTGACGGTAACGTTAAGGCAGACTGGGACCTATTTGTACAGGCGTACAAGCCTGTCGCTGCGCTGGTGGGGGAGTAGGGTCACTCTTCCTGCTAAAGGGTGGAGGGTGAACTGTGGTGGGTTGCCCTCCCCCTATCCTTTTGGTATAATGGATAGAAGGGGACTAAATGACTTTTAGGATTAGTAAGGGTGTCACGCCAGAAGAGCGTGTAGCCATGAGAATTAAAACTATTATAGAAGACTTAAATCTAGACCTTGACCAAACAGGAATTATGTTGGCAAGGGTATTGCCACACTTGACATACAATAGATTAATTGCTATGATTGAGAGTGCCCAGTATGAAAAAGAAGGTATTCTAGACCCCAACCTACAGAGAGAGCGGTGGAGAAGTGGACTTT
>Ga0209297_1001002_pt1 | contig 16807 bp, 6 predicted proteins | sample S_130805_MF_Meta_FD_187322 | JGI IMG/M metagenome (GOLD analysis project Ga0209297, IMG submission 187322) | Freshwater microbial communities from Lake Simoncouche, Canada to study carbon cycling - S_130805_MF_MetaG (SPAdes) (version 2) | ecosystem: Environmental > Aquatic > Freshwater > Lake ... | reverse complement strand
ATATCGTATCAAGATTTTCTAATTATGCCTCTCTTTATGAGAAAGTACTTATTAGATAAATGGATAGAAGACAATAAAAAGGACTGAAAAATCAGTCCTTTTGTATTTATATAATATCTAACACAATATAATTATGGCAGGTAATGAAAAAACCCCAGGACAATTAGGAGATGAACTAGCTGGAGCGGTAAAATTTACACCTCAAGAATTTGCGGATGCATTTGAGAGAGTGAGTTCCGTTGCTCGTGAAGTTAACAATGTTTTTGGACAAAGTAGAGAAAGAATTAACGAGATTAAAACTTCTCTCGCTGATACTATTCCTGGTGTTGCACGTTTAGGTGGTGATTTGGGTGTTGTAGGTCAAGCGGTTATTGATATCGCTGAAGCTTCAAGAAGAAATGTTATTGCCAATAAAGAAGATGTTGAAAAATTAGTTGCGTCCGCTCAAGTATTAGGTAGTAACGTTAAAGACATTTCCAATTCATTTTTAAATGTTGGTGTTGGTATTGAACAGGTTGGAAAACAACTTGAGGATTCTGTAAATTATATTCGTAGTATAGGGGGTAACACCAAAGATGTAATGAAAGACGTTCAGTCCAATATGGACCAAATGAATCGTTACCAATTTGAGGGTGGTGTTCAGGGGTTAACTAAGATGGCTGCACAAGCATCTATGTTAAGATTCGATATGTCTAACACATTTGCGTTAGCCGAAAAAGTTTTAGACCCTGAAGGAGCTATTAATATGGCATCTGCATTCCAAAGATTAGGTGTATCCGCAGGAGCTCTTGCCGACCCATTCCAATTGATGAATCAATCAATTAATGACCCATCAGGATTACAAACTAGTTTGGCGAATGTGTCAAAACAATTCACATATTTTGATGAGAAAACAAAAACATTTAAGATAAATCCTCAAGGTGTGTTAACACTTAGAGAGATGGAAAAAGAAGCGGGACTTGCTTCAGGTTCATTATCTAAAATGGGGTTAGCGGCCGCGGAATTAGATAAGAGAGTATCGTCTATTAGTCCATCAATTAAATTTGAAAACGAAGAGGACAAACAATACCTTGCTAATATTGCGAACATGAAAGATGGTAAATACCAAGTTCAAGTTAGTGATGAGAAAGGTGAAAAGGTTTATAAAGACTTGAGCGATGTTACTCAAGAAGAAATGAACAAACTTATTGAGGAACAAAAGAATGGACCTAAAACTATGGAGGAGATTGCAAAATCTCAAATGTCGATTAGTGAAGATATTGCAGGTAACGTTAATGCGATTAAAGGTGCTGTTTTAGGTGGAGCGGTTACTCAGAAAGATGTTTTAACTAGTTCTGAGGCAATTAGAAGATTATCGTCAGCGTTTACAGGAGCCGCGTCTAAAAACTTTAGTAATCCACAAAAGATTAGAGATGTAATGACAGACTCTTTTGATAACGTAAAATCTTTATTTAGTGACATTGCCAATAAAGATGTTAAAACAACAGACGCTTTATCTAACTTCTTAACTAAATCAGGTATTCAATTAAATGAACTTGGTAAAGAAGCTCAAAATGGTATTTTGAAAACATTACAAGAGACTCGTTCTTCGTTAACCGATAAAACAGCTATTGAAAGAAATGCTAAAGCCTTTATCGACCAAATGACTGGTAATACTAAACAACAATCTGCCCCGACATCAAATAGAGGTGGTGATGGAAACAGACCAATATCTTCATTAATCGAAGGTAGTAATGCGTCGTCAAGGGTAAGACAAACTGTTGCTAATAATAATGTTTTTGGTGGTAGTGCAACAGGGGCTAAAGTTAATGTTGATGGTGGATTTAAAATAGATATTAATTTTAATGGAGCGGCATCAGATTTAACCACCGCACAAAAAGAACAGATTACAAAAATGCTTATCGAAAAACTAAATAGTACTGACATGAAACAATTTATGATTGAAGTTAATACACCTAATAATCCAACGAAAGCACCTACAGGAAAAACAATAGGTAGATAAACAAAAAATAGTCCTTAACCTATTTATTAATTAAAGATATTAATGGGAAGTCCTTTAGATTTTATAAGCTCAGACGGTTTCAGAAAGAAACTAATAACAAGGAACTTAACGCCTTACGCTAAGTCTCCTAATCGTCCTACGCTCCCAATTAATACAGAATACATTCAATCAGACACATCTGTTCAAGATAGCCCCGACCAATTAATTGACGAGCCATCATTCGCAAATCAACTTTACCCTCTTAATCAGTGGGGTAACGAAGGGGGTTACAAACAAGTTCCAGACCCAGGTGGGTTGATGAATACAAAATCAAATGACGGTGAATACGGATTTCAAGACGCTAATATTGTTGGTCAATCATTACCTGAGTCACAAAAGTGGAAACCACTTAACGTATACTCTAATGGTGGTCAAATACAATTAGATAGTGCTGAGTTCTTTAATTCATTAGACAAACCTCAAACAACAAACAACTATAACAACCAACCATACCCAACAACGTTTGTACCGTCAAACTATAGTCCGTTATCAATATTACTTTCCCAAGACCCTGGTGGGACTAATGGGTTATTAAGTCAAGATTCATTTATTGCCAAATTAGGAGCTCAAACACTTAGACATGAGTTTGAGGCAAGAATTGCTGCTCAGATTAGACAAGATACTATTGATAGGGCCAATATTTTAAACATTAATAGTGGAACTGACATAGTTAACATTTTGTCAGGTGTGGTTCCGTTAATTGAACCAAACTACACAATTACTGTTACAGCAAATCCAATACTTGCCGCGGCCAACTTTGCTTTAAGATTAGGAGGAAGTATACTACCTGTATCACCAATACCTGGTTCATACTTTGACCCAAACATTAATCCAGGTCCACAGACTACAATACAACAAATGTCTAACGCGTTTAGACGTAGTGGAGTTGGTAAATTTTTTAATAGACTTATGGGTGGTGGGGACACTGGTTCTCAAATCATGTTTAATAACATGGGTGCGGGACAAAGGTCAAGACTATTCAAAAATATTGATTACAACAGATACAAACCAAACTTCCCAAGAACGTTTATTGATAGAGCGGCTGGTGCACTTACAGGTACTCAATCTGACAATAGTAATTTCTATGTAGGTACTATAAATTCTAATCCTTCACAAGTTTTTTCACCTGCTGGTGAGGTACCTGTTAATGCTTATGGTATTGAGCAACAATCTCCTGTTTATGGGCCATCTGAATTAGCTCAGTTATATGAAGGACCAAGTAAGGAAATTAGATTAGGTGCTAATGGACCTACATACTCAAGTGGAGGTGGTATTGAAGGTGGGTTTACATGGGTATCACCTAAGTACAAAGGTAATGCTGGTAAGACAGTAGGTATCGGTGGATTGATTGTAAATGAGGACCAAGACTTTAAACCTTCATCATATAATTCAACTGAGTCGACAGAAAGAACATTTAAACAAGGTTCTATTTTAGACCAAACCCAAAGAATTATTGATAGCCAACCTCAAGGTGGTAAAAGATTACAACACGTTGGTAACGCGATTGACCAAGTAAGTAAAGTATTCCACGACGGATACAAAGAAATGACTAAGGGTTCAAGAGTATATAAATATACAGGAGCTATTGGACAAGAAGTTGGAACTGAATATTGTAGAGTGTTTGCTAAAGATATACCTTACTTACAATACAATGACCTTCAAAAAGTTGATGGTATTACGGTTAATGGTAGAAGGTTCTCTTATTCAGTATTAGATAACACATACAATCTTAACATTGCACCAAACAAAATGGAAGGTGGACAAAGTTCTACTAACATAGTAGGAGGTGCGGGTAATGAGGGTTATGCCAAAAAATATATGTTCTCGTTAGAGAATTTAGCTTGGAGAACAGGAGCGCCAGGCAACTCTGTATCTGATTTAGCGGTCTGTGAGAGAGGTCCAAACGGTGGACGAGTAATGTGGTTCCCTCCGTATGGTTTGACCTTCAGTGAGTCTGTATCAGCCAACTGGAACAGTTCAGACTTCTTAGGAAGACCTGAACCTATTTACACATACAAGAACACACAAAGAAGTGGTACTCTATCATGGAAAATTGTTGTTGACCATCCATCGGTATTAAATGTAATTGTTAATAAAGTATTAAATAATGAAACTAACAAGGAGAGAATTGATGGTATATTGGATTCATTCTTTGCTGGTTGTAGAAAATACGACTTGTATGAACTTGCTAAAAAATACTATAAAGTTCCTCCTGGTGAACTGTCTTACTTACAAGATGTTATAACTTCTAAAGAGGCGACAAAGGAAGAACTTCAATTTATTAAACAAACAATTCAAACGGGTAAAGATGCTCCGAATAAAGGTGGTACAGATGTTGCTCAATCTAAAGAATTAGGTAACGATTATTTTAACAAATATGTTAATATTGGAGCTTATTTTGGAAATGATTATCCAAAACAAAATACTGCGCCAAATTATACAGATGAGTACAAAAGATATACTAGTGAAAGTAATGTTAACTTATATACACAAAAATCTAATGGGGCTGCATTAGGCAACTTCTTTAATAGTGCGGTAACACCAAATTATAGTGTTTTAACAGGAATGACCCAAGATTTGGCAAATCAATTAACTCAATTCCCAAATGGTACTATTACTATAGTTCTGGATTCAAGTTGTTCGGCTCCAGCGTCAAAGGATTATAATATTCAGTTATCTAATAGAAGAATTTTATCACTTAAAAAATTCTTTGATGAATATCCTTCATTAACAGGATTTGTTAAAAATCAACGATTAATTGTGAAAGTTGGAAAGGCTCTTGGTGAAACCACAACAACTCAAGCTATGATGGCGACTAGTAATGTTGGACCATATACTGTGGAAAATGTTAAAACTGCAGGACAAACTTATAATTGTACCGACGGTGACCCACAAGCAAATGGAGGAGATTCAAAAGCAGCTTCAAAAGATATTTTTACAGTACCAGCAATGGCGTGTAGAAGGGCGTATATTAAATCAACAACTAATAATTTAACAGCCCCTGTATTACCACCACCACCAAGTTATGTTGAAGTAACGGTTGGTAATGTAGTAACAAGTACGGTTACAACTGAAGAAGTTGTTGAACAAAGAATTAGAAGAGATAACATTACTAAGAGAGTATTAAGAAACTTATTATCTGAGTGTGATTACTTTGAAACAATTAAGACTGAAACACCGATGGTTTATGACAATTTAAAAGATAAATTGAAATTTTTCCAACCAGCGTTTCACTCAACAACACCTGAAGGTTTGAATACAAGACTTACTTTCTTACAACAATGTATGAGACCTGGTAATACCATTCCAACAATTAAGAAAAGTTCCCCAAGTGGAAAACCAGTGTTGGAGTTTAATAACGCGGTTAATACCGCTTTTGGTGCTCCACCTGTATTAGTGTTAAGAATCGGGGATTTTTATAATACCAAAATTATTCCGACATCATTAGGGTTAACTTATGAGGAACTAGACCTTAACCCTGAAGGTATTGGTGTACAACCAATGATTGCCAATGTAACTATGGCATTCAACTTTGTTGGAGGTAGCGGATTAAAAGAATCGGTGGACAGATTACAAAATGCGTTAACATTCAATTACTACGCCAATACTGAGATTTACGATGACAGGTCAGATGTTACAAACAGTGAAGATTTCTTAAAAATATTAGACGAAGAATTTTGGAACATGGATACTGTGTCAGCACCTGCATTAAATCAGGCGACACCTAATGCGGGTCAAGATAATAATGCTACGGTTGGTACAATTATTACTAATGTTATTAGTGCGAGTGGTGAAACAGGTTCATTGAATTATTCTGACTTTATGGCTAAAACTGTTGTGGATACTCAAACATATTTTACTACAGTAGTTAACAAAACAAAAGAAACTGTTAATCAATACAATAATGCGGTAAGACAACAATGGATGTTACAACGTTCATATACTCAAGGAAATCTTAGTGTTAGTGGAAGTACTATAAATCCTGCTCCTGTGGTCTTATTTGGTAAACCATCAAACGTTGAAAAACGATTTGATGAAATATTTGCAACATTTGAAAAAAATATTAAAGATGGTAATGAACCATTCTTAAACTTTATCACAGCAAAGGTGAGAGATTTCTCTCCAAGATTAATAAGTACCGTACAAGAAAACTATTACAATTTTGTTAAAAACAAAAGAGGTTCATTCCAAAACGCTGTATCTAAAATAACTCAAGACCTTACCACAATCGAACAAAGTTATTTACAAACTTTGGGTAAAGTTAATCTTATAACATTTGCGGGTCTCCCTAATACAGGTACAGATGGATTACAAACTAAAACAGGTAACGCAAAGGTTTATGTAACATCAGGTACAAATAGAGCGTCTACCAACTCTACAGTGGTAAACACATTGACTGAGTTAGTAACAGACGTTAAACAAATACAAAAAAATATTGGGGAATTTAATGGTGTTATATGGTCTAACAATAAATTTGTTTATGACAAAATTGAGTATGAAGGTAAATTAGTATTTGAAACTAATAATGGAGTATCTAAAGAGGTTACTACTGAACAAGTTTTTTTACCTTTTAGTAAGAGCCCATCATTTAGTAATAATGTTGAAAATTATCCATTTAGAAGAGAATATATGATTATGTCCGAAGATGTTCTTGATGATAAAAAATACCAAACATTTAAAAAAGCTTTAATTGGTAATGTCATAGGTAACTCATCTATAATAGGTAAAGGTTCTAGTAACATTGAAGATGTATTTGATGCGTATTGGTTAAATATTGCCAAACCAGAATTTACAAATGAGAATAATATTACAAAGTCCTTTATTGATAATTTAGAAAAAACAAAGTTAAAGAACTTTTTGGTGTATACACCATTTGATAAAAAAGAAAGAATCTTTAATTATACTATTGAAAACAATGCGGTGGCTGACGTTAAAACATCACAACAGAATATGATTAAAGGGTTGGGGGCGACAACAAACCAAAATACAAATAACAACACTTGGAATGATACTAATGGAAATTCAACAGGTGCATACATATCTAAAGCAAAACTAAACTAATGGCATATCAATATTGGAACAGATATAGTGATTTCTTAATTAATGGTGAGCAGACCGTTGTGCCGTACGTTAACCTTCCACAAAAGCCAACTGATGTATCTTACATTTATAAAGTTGCTCAAAGTAGATTAGATAAAGTATCACAAGAATATTATAGTTCACCTGTGTTTGGATGGTTAATACTTCAGGCAAATCCACAATTTGGTGGATTGGAGAACAACATATATGATGGTGCGGTATTGATTATTCCGTTTCCATTACTACCATCTTTACAAGACTATAAAGCGGCGTTAGAAAATCATTTTTATTATTATGGCAGGTAACTTATCACCAGACAAGAGCGGGAATATATATGTTGAGTTTGACTATAATAACATTATCTTAGTCGACCCAAACAAAATAATTGACGCAAATAATAATGTTTCAGAAAGAATTGTAGACCACGAAAACTTGGTTATGTATGCCAATCTTGAGGCTGATGTTCTCCCAAGAACAAAATTAGCGGTAGGGATAAGTCCTGAAGATAGTGGATTAAGAACAATCTCTGTTGCAAGACTTAACTTTCTAAAACCAACCAAAAACAATTATTTAGGTTCGGGCTATTACGATGAGTTAACAGGTGCAAATAGCACTAAATTTGATGGAACTAACCAACCGTTACAAGTAGGACAACAACCTAGTAATGGGGCAAAACCTTATTTTACTAATACTGTTGCAAATGAAGAAGGTGTAATTGATAACGGATTATTAGGTATCACAAGTATCAATATTACAACTAATAGTTCATTTATACCATCTGTAACTATGCAGTTAGAGGATGTTCAGGGTAAAGCATTGTTTCAATTAGGAAATAATTCACCATACTCAGCATTCTTCAATTTACCTTACCCACCATTCTATTTAACTCTTAAAGGATTTTATGGACAGGCGGTAAGATACCAACTTAATTTAGAAAAATTTCACGCAACGTTTAACTCGTTTAGTGGTAACTACCAAGTAACTTTAAATTTTAGAGGTTACAAATTTAATGTATTGAATGAGATTGCTATGGGTCACTTATTAGCAACACCCCACATGTACTCTCAAAGATTTAATATCTCACAGACACCTGTAACACCACAAAGTCCTAATAGAGCAACCGAATCACAATCAAAGGTTCAAGCTGCGGTTGGTGCAAACAATCCTAATAGTAGTAGTGCTGTTGTAACAGAATTAGTAACTGAGATAGGGTATCAAAAAATTGCGGAAGTTTATAGTGAATACAAAGCCAAAGGATTAATATCCAAAGATTTACCTGAACTCACATTAGTTCAATTGATGGTTAAGTTAGAACAATTTGAGAATAATATTTTTACATCCTTTCCAAAGGCGGATGTTGTTGCTTTGACTAATATTAGAAACTATAAAGGTATTTTAGGTCAATATTTTGGAAACATTAGGGGTGACCAAAGTTCGTGGTTTAATAAATACTTAAACCCAAAACCAATTTATTTAAAAAATGGTAATAAGACTTATGTGTTTAATACCACTAATGAAACGACTAAAACTGAGGCTTTATCTTTATTAGATAGTAATATTAAAAAATATAATGAAGCGTTGGCGGGTAACCCAACCCTTGGTTCCGAAAAAATAGGAGCAGAATCACCAATTCCAAATCCAATTAAATTGGATATGATTGAGATAGATGCACCAAGTTATAGTGATATTGATTGGGAAACAACAACAACTGCTCAAACAGGTGTTGTAACACCAAATCGTGAAACAATAGAATCGGTTCAATCCAAGTATTCAGGAATAACAAATAACATTGAAATAACCGAAGTTAATGGTAAAAAAAGTTATTCGTTATCGAAAGAAAAATGGTTTATTTTTGAAGGTGATGGTAAATTTGATAGTACAATATCCTCATTAGAAACACAGGCTAATAAAAAGTTATCAGACTATGAATCTAAAATCAGTGCGGAATTACTAAGAAAGATTGAAGATAAAGACGCTGGTATTGGTTTTAAACCTACAGTTAGAAATATAGTTGCCGTTATCATGGCATCTGCCGAGGGATTTATCAGGTTAATGGATGACGTACATACTAAAGCTTGGGATGTAAAATATGACCCTGTTAGAAAAAATGCTATATTAGACAATACAGCATCAGCACCAAGTTCTGAAACAAGAGGACTTGTAAAACAAACACAAGGTTCTTTGTTAGGTAATAGTGCAGCTGAAAACGCTCAAATACCTGTTTACCCATGGCCACAATTTTTTGTTGAAACTCCCGAAGATAAAAAGGGGAGATTCCAATTAAAATACATTGCAGACCCATCGGTTATTGAGATGACAAAAGGTGGTGATTATTCAAAATGGCCTGAGGTACAATTTGTTGAGGAGTATATGAAAGGTCTTACAATGAAGTTTCAAAATCCTGCAGCTCCACCACCATTAGATAATCAAAGAGACACAAACATAATTAATATCAACCCAATTGAATTTCCTTCATTGGGAATAGCATATGAAAATAAAGAAGAAATTAAGTTTTACTATGAGATATGGGAAAGACAATTTTTAACTTCTCACTATTCGGGATTAATTAGGGCGAATGCAAATCAAATTAATGATTTACTTAAACTTAATATTGAAACCGAGGTTAGTAATATCACAACAAGTTTGGGTTTAAGTGCTCCGTACATAACATTTAAGTTAAAAAATTACGGTTTAAATGCATCTAACTATGAACAATTTTTAAGTACCATATCAAATATGGGAACGGGTAGGGCGTATCAGGATTATATTAGAGATTTCTTTGTAACACCATATATTAAATCGATTACTGAAAACTCGTATAGTGTTTTAGGTGTTCAAGATTTAGGTAAAATACCTCAACTTAGTACTAAGTCAGATGCTTTGACAAAGTTAATAAGTAACGCGTCTAACACTCCTATGGTTGTTGATACGTTACCATTTACAGATGCAAGTTGGTGTTTAAATAATTTAAATCAAAGTTCAACATCTGCGGGTGACCAAGTTTATGATACTAAAAAAACACTTAAAGTATTTGAACCAAGAAAAATCATTTCAAATTTTAGTGACGTTAATGACTACAAAACAAATAGACCTGTAACTAACTTCTCTTATTTACTTAAACAAAATCCGTCAATAGTTGCGGCTGTGTCTGGAATTTATTCAGGTGCCATTCCAGGGTTAACGTCGTTTTATACTACAAGAACTCCAGATAACTTTATTGCAACCGAGGGATATTGTGACTCTACAACACCAACAGGATTTTTAGGACCAAGAACTACGACATCAATGTTGAACACACCGTATTTTGTTAATGCAATTCAAAATGGTGTTGCAAACGATAAGAAAGGTGACCAATATCCTTATGTACAAGCGGCATACCTTTTCCTTAATTCATTACCATTAGCCAGTTTAAGAGAAAAATATAAAACATTATCAAATGATGTTACTACAGACTTAGACTACATTGCATCTTGTTTTAATAAATTTGGTGCGATACATAAGATACCATACGCTTGGATGGTAAAGTATGGTTCGGTTTGGCACAGATATAAGAAATTTAGAGATAGTGGAGTCGACATTTTAACTGATGTTTGGAAAAACTTTGACTACACTTTAAATTTTAATCCAATAGGTAATAACACTACAACACCATATAGTTTTAAATACGGTGGTGTTGATAGAACCGTTGTCCTACAAAGTGAGACAACAACTGATGCAAATATGCAAGTTGGGTTTTATCCTAAGTTAATTAATGATTTTAATTTTTTCTATAACGGATACAATATGTATAGTGGTTATACTAACGAAGAAATTCAAAAAAGTGTTAATGGTGGATTGAAGATGTATAACTTTTTAGATTCAAACATTAATAACGCCACACAAGGAACCAAAAACTTAAGATTGATTACATGGTCTGTTTTAGTTCCTGATTTAACTCCTGAGATTTCTGTTGATTGTGACCCTAAAAATAATACGAAAGGTGAACAGTATTTTGTTATACCATCTTTTGGTACACCTTTTAACCAAACGGTTGGTTCTTGTATTACAGGAGTAACAACTTCAGCGGGAACTAAAGTAGATTTAACATCAAACAGTAGTGTTTATAATGGTTCTGTTAGATGTCTATGGTCTGCACCAAATTTTGGTTATTATGACAACAATCAAATTGCTTTCCCACAACCTGATTCATATCTTAATTTTATTAACACAGGAAAAACACAAACCCCTATCCACTTTTTAAGTGTTAATAACTATTCAAAAATTGAAGAGGTATTCTCAGTATTTGAAAAAAGAATTTTAGATACGTTTGAACAAGAGTTTTTAAATTTCTCTAAGTCAATAAACAATACAGACGCTAGTGACCGTACAATATCTTTTGGGCAAAGCCCTGTTGATTTGAATTCTAACTACAGAAACTTCCAATCATTATTTAAAACATTAATGATGGTTCCAAGTCAAACTGATGGACAGACAGAGAATGACTATTTTAATAAAACAATTAGCTCACAATACGATGTATTCCAAAATGGTGTTAGGTCATTTATGGAATATGATATAATTTTTAGATATGGTAATCCTTCTAATTATAATAGAAGAGTTTTTGATTCGTATATATCGTTTAATGGACAACCTGTAGTTACAGACCCAATAACTTTTAATCCTTATGTTAAAGGAACATTACCGACTAAGGGAGGGGGAATAACTTTGAGACAATCTAAGTTATCCAATCCAACGGCTTGGAACGCACTTGAAACTAATGTTGGATTCTCAACAATAAGTGGAGTTGTATATTCAGATAACGGTTCATATATTACCGACTTTTTTGTTGATAACAATATTGAGTTTACTGCTCAGAACGTAATATTACTAGCACCGATTATTAAAATGTATGCAACACAAAAGTTAAGACTTCCAACAACAACAGTTGCTCAATTTAAAAATATATTAACACAATACCTTAACGGAGAAAAAGACTTACAGAATAACTTCTTAAATGGTGTTTTATCGGGAGTTAGAGTGAAATTACCAAACCAACAACAAGTTCCGAGTAATACCATTCAAAGTGCTATTACAGGAGAACAAAGTAAGGTTGAAAACTATGAGGTTTTTAAAGCTTTAAATGACAAATGGATTGCGGGTGGTGATTACAAAACTAAAACATTATTTGAAGATATGATGTTTTTAGATAGGGCATCGAGAAATATCGGTGACACTATTCTACTTGATATATTTGATTTAAAATACATGTTTGGTGTTGGAGGAAATCCTGGAGAATATTCACTTAACCAAGCTATGAGTGTTTATACATTCATTAGTGGTATTCTTATTAAGAATAACTTTAACATTATGAATTTACCAGCATATGTTAATTTTTATAATGTACAAGATGTTGACGGAACAACAATTCCAAAACCAGAAGGGTCATCAGATTTTGCCAATAGTTTGTGGGGGACTTATTTAGATGTTGATTATAGAAAATCAGGTCCAAAGATGGTTTGTTTTTATGCAGGTAAGCCATCACAATATTTAGATTTACCTAAAGGTAACTTTAAGTTTAGAGACGATGCTTTTGAAATGAGAAGAGCATCTGAAAATCCATTGATTGAAGACCAAAAAGGTAAAAAAGATTGGGCGGTATCAAACAAGTGTGTTGGATTTAACGTTGATATTGGTATTAGAAATCAAAATATATTCTATTCATTTAGTGTTAGTCAGGATAATGGTAGTGCAACTTCAGAGTCAATTAACACACAATTAAATATGGTTGACCAATCGTCAGGAAGACAGACCGCAACACAAAACGTAAGTTTATATAACCTTTACAAACAAAGAAGTTATAAGTGTACAGTTGTGTCTTTAGGTAACGCTTTATTACAACCAACAATGTATTTCAACTTGAGACACGTACCAATGTTTAATGGTCCGTATATGATTCAAGATGTTACACATACAATTCAGCCAGGAAACTTCCAAACACAATTTACGGGAGTTAGACAAGGGATATATGATTTACCTGCAATTGATTCTTTCTTACAGAGTATTAACCAAAATCTTATCACTAAGTTAGAGGAAATTCTTAAAATTAATAAAGACAGTGTTACTGTTTCAGGAACAACAAATGCGGTTAATAGTCAACAACTTCCTCAAAAAGCGGACAATACTTTAGACACAACAAATTCTTGTGAAAGTAATGTTCTTAAGGTGTACAACCCTGTTAATACTCCAGGTAGGTATGTTTCGGTTCAAGGAACTGCAACTGAGATTAACGAAAAAACATTGGCGGATACATTAAAAAGACTTTCACCAAATAGTCTAGACCTTCAAACCATGATATATTGTATGTCATATCTTAAAACTTTCCAACAAAATTCAAGTAGTAAAATTGGTAAGTTTTATGCGTGGAATAACAACTTAGCAATGATTTCATTAGACGTTGATTGGGGACCTCAAACATCTCAATTATCAACAACTTACAGTTGTATTAAATCTAAAAGTAATCCATCAACAAATATTTCACATCCTATTACTCATTTTAACACCCTTGACTCGTATGTTAATTTTATGATTTCAAGAATGGCTCCGAGGATTGACCAAATATTAGAAATTGGATTAACAAAATATTATGTTTGTTTTTGGCCAGGTTCTAATGTATCGTCAGAATATTATGATTCACATACTAGTGAGTTTCAACAAACAACAGATACCTTATATAAGGCATTGTCTTCTGCGGTTAGTGTTGGATTGTCAAGTTTAGATAGGTCTAAAGACTTGAAATTAACAATTCAAGATAATATTAATAAAATAAAAGCGGCACTTGCAGCGTCAGGTACCACAAGAACATCGGGTACTACAACAGTTGACCCATTTGCGTTGTTCTCGGGAACCACTAATAACTCTTTAATTTGTCCACCACCAGTGTTTACCTCATTTGCCCCATTATCAGGATATACGGGAACTGTCGTACAAGTTAATGGTAGATATCTATCAACAACTAAGTCGGTTAAAATTATGAATGTTAATGTACCATTAAGTGCGGTAACAATATATAATGATACAACTTTAAGATTTATAGTACCTAAAATTTTTACAGGAGACGTTAATCTTTTAGGTAAGATTGCAATTACAACAGACCACGGAGCATTCTCAGGAAATACTTTATTTAATTATAATCCAGCCTTAAGTGGTGTAACAACATCATCACCAGGTTCATATACAAATCCTGAAGCGGCAAATAAGACACCAGCATATTCTGCAACAACAGGTACAACTGAAACAAAACTTGATTCGTCTAATCTTAACCCACAAAATACAGGACCTATAGTTCTTAGTGCGGTGACGGATACTAAAGATTCAATTGGAAGTAACACACAATTAACAGTACAAGTTGGACCTGATGCGGGAGATTGGAAAATATACGACCAACCAGAGTTCAATTATAAAGTTATTCAAATTACACCTGGACCTGATGGAAAATATAAAGGTCAAACAGTTACAACTGTAAATGGAAGTAGATTGATAGGGTATGTTTCTGCCAACCAACAACAGTTCTCAATTAATAGAGTACAAATGTTGGACGAATTGAGACAACATCTTGACGATGAAGAATTAGAAAATTCTAAAATTTACACAAGTATTGAGCTTTATGTAAGACCTACAGACAAAGTTAAAAATCCTCAGGATGTTATTCAAACATATAACTTCAACTTATTCTTAACAGATAAAAAGGTTGGAGAACCTATTTCAAATACTATCACCTCAACAACAGGAACAACAACAGGAAGAACATTTGCTCAAAAAACAATTTCAATAATTAAAATTGGTGAGTCTGATTCATTACAAGGTAATGGATGGCAGTATTTCAATATTAAAAAACCATCAGGTGGTTACATAACATTTAAGTTTGACGCCCCTGAATTTAATGAGAAATATTATGCGGACCAATCAATCGTTAATTTAAATAGTGATTCAGTCACTTATAGTTCGAATGGAGGTGCTGACACTAAATACACCAATGTGGTAACGGTAAACAGTTTAGGTGAATTCAAATTAAAAATAAGTTATTTACCATATGGTTATACATCTCCAATAGGAGGTCAAGTATTAACACAAACGGTATATAGCCCAATTTTCACTTTATAACATAACAACATATTTATATAGAAAGATTCTTATGAACATAAAAACAGCATTAGACAACTACTTAGGAAAATCTACAAGATATTCTGAAGAAGATAACGGAGATGGAACAAAACAAGTATGTGACTTAGACACAGGAGATTGTTACACCGTTAGAGAAAGAGACGGACTTATCGAAAGAGCAGGCCATCAAGTTAACGCTAACAGAAAAGTTAGAGTAGAAACATCGAGAGGAATAAAACAACTATTAAACGGATAAAACAAATGAGTTTAGATAAAAAAATATTAAGTGAGATTGAAAGATACAGAAGTATTAATCAATATATCACAGAACAAGCTGCCGATGTTGCGGCACCTGAACCAGATTTAGGAGCATTAGCACCATTACCAGGAGACGCAGGGGCGGGAGCACCTCCACCTCCAGCAGAGGCAGGAGCAGTACCTCCGCCAGCACCTGAAGCTCCAGCGGGAGCACCGTTGGATGTAGAAAACGACCCTGACGTTGAAAAGATTGACGACGAGGGAGAATCAGAAGAATCAGGTGACGAAGGTCAAGAGTCTGAAGAACTTGATATTACTGAATTAGTCGACTCACAAAAAAGTATCGAAACCAAACAAGAAGAATATTTTAATAACTTATTTGGTCAATTGAACGATTTACAATCAAGACTTGGAGAGATGGATAACATCATGAACAAGTTAAATTCACTTGAAGCTAAGATTGAAAAATACAGAGAAAAAACTCCACAAGAAAAATTAGAGTTAAGAACTTACGATTCGTACCCATTCAACCAAAAACTTTCACAATTTTTTGATGATAAGTCAGAAGAGATGGAAAAGACTGGAAAAAATGATTATGTTTTAACAGCAGATGAGGTCAAAGACATCAATGTTTCAGACATTAAGAATTCATTCCAACCTGGTGGAGGTCCCGAACAGGACAGTTATAAAACTTCATTTAAATAATTCAAAGGTGTCGAAAGACACCTTTTTTATTTGACAAAACGCATAGTTTCACCTATATTTGTATAACACATTTAATAAATTAAAACTTAAAAAACATGAGTTCATTAGACGCCGTATTGGCACAGTACGAAAAATCACAAAGTTCATCGGGCGGGGCCCAAAGCAAGATGTCGCAAGACGAAAGAATGAAAAAGTATTTCGCTTTAATCCTTGGGGATAAAGAGAAGTCAGGTCAGAGAAGAGTAAGAATTCTTCCTACCACAGATGGTTCCTCACCATTTAAAGAGGCATGGTACCACGAAATTCAAGTAGGTGGTCAATGGCAAAAATTCTACGACCCAGGTAAGAATGACAACGAGCGTTCACCTTTAAACGAGGTTTATGAAGAGTTGATTGCTACAGGTAAAGAGTCTGACAAATTGTTAGCGGCTCAATACCGTTCTCGTAAATTTTATATCGTTAAGGTTATCGACAGAGACCACGAAGAAGACGGTCCAAAATTTTGGAGATTCAAACACAATTACAAGAATGATGGTATCTTAGATAAAATCATTCCAATTTGGAGAAACAAAGGTGATATCACTG
>Ga0209297_1000999_pt1 | contig 16808 bp, 21 predicted proteins | sample S_130805_MF_Meta_FD_187322 | JGI IMG/M metagenome (GOLD analysis project Ga0209297, IMG submission 187322) | Freshwater microbial communities from Lake Simoncouche, Canada to study carbon cycling - S_130805_MF_MetaG (SPAdes) (version 2) | ecosystem: Environmental > Aquatic > Freshwater > Lake ... | reverse complement strand
TGGAGGCGTCCAAAAGGTGGCTCTGGATGCACTTCATAAGGCAATTGGTGAGCACGGAGAGATGCGGGTAATTGACAACAAACGCAATAAATCTATTCATGTGGAACAGTGGCGCGAGGCGTTTGAAGCAGCACAAACAGACAAAAAAGGAATCACAAAGCGCTTTAACAGGTGCGTGCAGAGCCTTCAGAACGCCAAAAAGGTAGAGGTTTTCGATCCATTTGTGTGGGTGATTTGGGGCGATGATGGTCAAAAAGATAGCGATTTCTAGGTCTTTTAAAGGTGCTTGGACAAATGGGACAAATGGGACAAATGGGGGACAAATGGGAGTACACACCAAATTCCATTTGTACCGGCATAAATTGGCTGGAAAACGGGACAAATGGGCGCGTAAGTCTTAATACGCGCCCCATTTGTCCCGATCAGTCAATGCCCAAACTTTTGCCCAAGTGGGCAGTTTCTAGTTTTTCTTGATGGAGCGATAAGTGGCAATAAAAAAACTTAAATCTTTGGCGATTAGTCAGCCGACCATGCCGAGCTTTCCAGCGGATCGTTTTGACGTGTTCAAAAACGCGGTCATGGTTGAACTGACAAACCGAAAGAATACCCATGATGCAATATGGGGTATTGATAGGCTGGTCTGGATGGTGGACAGCGAGCTGCGGGAAAAGGTGTGGCTGCAACTTGAACGGGTCTGGCAGGCACAGGAATCTAGGGACGACGTAAAGCTGGACAAGGCGGTCAAGGGGATGTGCAAGGCGTACCAGGCTATGGAGGACTGGGCTGCGGCTAATGGGGTCAGCGAGCTGCCGGACCTGGGACAGATCGAGCACCAGCGCGAGGATGGTACGGTTTTCGTGATCGTGCCAGACGAGAAGGCCAAGCAGCTCTACTGCCAGCAGTGGACAGGCTATACGGACAGGGAAGTCTGGACGGCAGCGGAAATTGCGATAATCGTCAACAAGCAGGCAGGTGGCAAGGTCAGCGAGATTAAGCAGTTATGGCCAGACAGTAAGCTGGTGGCGGTTGGTGGGCCAAGCGGGTTTGATGACATGGAGAACGATTTGGACATGACAAAGCCGAGCACGCTGCCTAAACTGTTCGACACAAAGGCGTTTAAAGGGGCTAGATGATGCGTAGAAGCGATTTTGTTGGGTTGGGCATGGGTAAGGTGCTTTGGGTGGCTAAATTCGATTTAAAGGCTTTCTGATGGCTGGTCAAAAGAAAAAGCGCGAGGACTTGGCGGTGCTGGACTCAATACCGGTAGAGCAGATCGTGACCATGTTTGAGGCAGGCAAGTCAACGGCGCGGATATGCGAGGCACTGGGAATTGGGAGGCGCGCGCTAGAAATCTGGTGCGAGATGCCCGACAACGAGCATAAAATTGCTCGCGCGCGTGCCCGTGCCGCTGATTCGCTGGTCTGCGAGACGCTGGACATAGCCGACCAGGCGGCGCCTGAGGAGGCTAACCTGGCTCGCGTGCGCATCCAGACGCGCCAGTGGGTCGCTGAGCGCTGGAAGCCTAGCGTCTACGCACAGCAGCGCGGTCCAGCGGTGAACATCAGCATTGGCGGCTTGCGCCTGGATGCGCTGCGCCATGTCGAGGTGGTGCAGGACGCTGACAACGTCCAGCAGGTCTGTGGATAACCATGTCTCAAGCATCTCTACTGCATACGACGGGCATTATGTTAAGTTGTTCAGCCTGTGACTATCCTGTGGATAACCTAGCCATGTACGCTGGGTACTGGCCCGTCCGCCTGGCTCCGGTGGCCGCGACCCCCCCATTCGCTCCAGCAGCGGGGGCGGCAACTGCTGCACCTAAACACATACCGAGCCCATGAACCCTGACCCCACCCCCCTGGCCCCGTCCCCGACACCGCCCACCGCCACAAAAAAAATAAAAACTGTGCCAACTATCGCGTCTACTGTCACCGAGATGACAGAAGCACAGTCGGAGCACTCCAAAAACCCGTTTATTGAGTGGGCGAAAAAGTATTACCGCAACCCTGTTCTTTTTGTGCAGGAGGTGCTAAACACGGAACCGGACGCCTGGCAGAAGGCTTTTTTGATGCACATAGCTGCAGGCGAGCGCAGGATTAGCGTCAGGTCTGGCCACGGCGTGGGCAAGTCAACTGCCGCTGCCTGGGCGATTATTTGGTATGCGTTTCTAAGGTTTCCGGTCAAGATTGTGCTCACGGCGCCAACAAGCTCGCAGCTCTATGACGCCTTATTTGCGGAACTAAAGCGCTGGGTGAAGGCTCTGCCGGAGACGTTACAGAACCAGTTGGAGGTTAAGCAGGACCGGATTGAGTTTAAGGAATTCCCCAACGAGGCGTTCATAAGCGCCAGGACTAGTAGGGCAGAGCAGCCAGAGGCCTTGCAGGGTGTCCACTCAGAGAATGTCATGCTGGTGGCAGACGAGGCGTCAGGTATACCGGAGCAGGTGTTCGAGGCCGCGGCTGGATCGATGTCGGGTCATAGCGCTGTAACTTTGTTACTAGGTAACCCCGTCCGGTCCAGCGGTTTCTTTTACGACACGCATAACCGTCTGGCGGGTGACTGGATCACGATGAAGGTTAGCTGTGCGGACTCGCCCCGCGTGTCGGAGGCTTACATCGAGGAGATGAAGTCACGCTATGGCGAGGAGAGCAACGCCTACCGAATTCGCGTACTGGGTGAGTTTCCCAGGTCCGATGACGATACGGTGATACCGATGGAGTTACTGGAGATGGCCACACAGCGTGACGTGGCGCCAAGCACCAGCGCCAGGTTAGTGTGGGGCTTGGACGTGGCCAGGTTCGGCTCTGACAGGAGCGCCCTGTGCAAGCGCCAGGGTAACGCGGTGACCGAGCACATCAAGACCTGGAAGAACTTGGACCTGATGCAACTGACCGGCGCCATTGTGTCCGAGTACGAGGTCCTGATGCCTAGCCAAAGGCCGCACGAGATACTGGTTGACAGCATTGGTTTAGGTGCTGGCGTCGTTGACCGGCTGCGCGAGCTGAATTTGCCTGCGCGCGGTATCAATGTATCGGAGAGCCCAGCGATGGGCGGGACTTATAGGAATCTGAAGGCTGAGTTATGGCACAAGGCCAAGGCGTGGCTGGAGCAGCGTGACTGCACCATGCCCAAGGATGATTTGTTGATCTCCGAGCTGGCCACTGTGCGGTATTCGTTTACCAGCAACGGCAAGATTCAGATCGAGGGCAAGGACGAGATCAGGAAGCGCGGGTTAGCGAGCCCCGACAGGGCTGATGCGTTTTGCTTGACGTTTGCCTCTGACGCGATCACGGGCGCATTTGGCTCTGCGTCCAGCAATAAGTGGGGACAGGCGCTGCGCAGGAACATACCCCGCGTAGCATAATTGGCGTAATTAATTTCTAGGAGCACAGATATGAAGATGACCAAGGCGCAGAAGAAAGTTGGCAAGGTGATGCACGAGTACAAGACCGGAAAGCTGCACTCTGGACCAGGCGGCAAGGTAGTAAAGAGTCCCAAGCAGGCGATTGCGATTGCTCTATCCGAGGCCAAGATCAAGCCTAAAGCCATGAAGGGGAAGATGTAATGGCCACCAGTATGCGAGATGTGCCAGCGCGCTACCAGGGCGCGATGAACCAGATGATGAGTAAGACCAGCACCAAGTGTCCGCTGCCTACGCAGGACGTGACGCTCAATCTGAAGAACCGCGCCAAGGCGATTACCACTGCCGCGTATGGTCCTGAGAATCCAGCGCTGCCCAATACCGAGTATTGGAAGAAGAAAGCCAATACCTGGAGCGTTACCATCCAAGACGCCAAGCAGAGCCGCTGCGGTAACTGCGCAGCGTTTAACGTGCAGGACTCCATCAAAGAGTGCATTGCCAAGGGTATCGGTAACGAGGCAGACCCGTGGGGGACGATTGAGCTGGCAGACCTTGGGTACTGCGAGATATTTGACTTTAAGTGCGCGGCAAGCCGTACCTGCGACGCTTGGGTTGTTGGCGGCCCCAATGATGGAAGCAAAGACTCTGAGGAACCAGTTGACACGCAACTGGAAGGCGGCGTAGAGTAGTGATCTGCCCCATTGTCATATCCACAGTACACGGCAAGGGCTTGGGCGTTTTGCTTGAGTCTATTAAGCAATACTGCCCCGAGATACCCGTCTACCTGCGCGGACCTGAGTCCGTGATCGAGAACTTCAATGCTGACGTTAAAGTGTTTTCTCAGCCCACTAACTTTGGCAACGACTACAACGCCATCATTAACCGCGCACTTGAGGACTTTGAGTCCGTGGTGGTGGCCAATGACGATATCGTTCTGACGCCCACCAGCTACAGGGTACTGATGGAGGATGTGGATATCTTGCTAGATATGGATTTACCTATTGGGTGGGTGGCTTCCAGGACAGATGCTGCGCGCCAGGCGCAGAACATTAGGTTTAATCCTGATGGCGAGACGATTGATATGTGCCGGTTCAAGTACGAGTCCAAGATCAGGCCAGCAGAAGTAATTAGCCCGATATTCGCCTGGATACACGGGGATACATTCAAAGAGGCCAATTTTCCACCGCTGAACTGGTACTCCGATGACGTTAACTGCCTTGACCTGACTGCAAAAGGCTTTGAGCACTACGTCTCCACCAGCTATGTCCACCACGTTGGCAGCCAGACAGTTGGAACTAACGCTGAGAAGTTGACCAATGAGGCAGTGCCCTGGTTGCTTAAAAACAGACCCGAATATGCCAAGCAGTGGTTTAACTCTTAACTTGGGATCGGGCCGTGATTGGCGCGATGACTGCGTCAATATGGACATTAACGAGAACAAGAACCCCGATTGGCACGGTGATATATGCACGATTGAGTGGGGTCAGAAGATACAGACGCACGCTGGTGAGATAACGGTAGAGCCTGGGATATTCACCAAGATACTTGCGCAAGACGTGCTGGAGCACGTCCCAGACCTAGTCAAGTGCATGAGGAACTGCCTGGATTTATTGGACGTTGGTGGCGAGATGCACATCCACGTCCCGTATGACTTATCCCTTGGCGCATGGCAGGACCCGACCCATGTTCGTGCGTTTAACCAGAATTCTTGGGTGTATTACTGCGCCTGGCACTGGTACTTGGACTGGAAGGATTTCCGGTTTGAGATGAAACACCTAGAGTACAGGCTGTCAAAGTACGGCGAAAGCCTAGAATTAGAGCAAGATGAGTTACTACGCACGCCGCGTGCGGTTGACTCCATGTACGTCGTTTTACGAAAGATACCCGTATGAAAGACCTAGAGATAAGCACCGATGTCTCCGCGATGGAGCCTATGGGCGATGACGAGCTGGAGGCAATCATTGGCCAGGATTTAACCGATGCCGTTAGCTATGTAGATTCCGATTTATCACCTACCCGCGCACGCGGTACTGAGTATTACCGTGGCGACAAGTTTGGAAACGAGGAAGAGGGCCGCAGCCAGGTGGTGGCTATGGAGGTGCGCGATACCGTATCTGCCATGATGCCTAGCCTAATGCGGGTGTTCTTCTCCAGCGAGAACGTGGTCGAGTTTGTGCCAGAGGGTCCAGAGGACGTAGCATTTGCCAAGCAGGCTACCGACTACGCTAACTTTGTATTTAACTCGGACAACAACGGGTTTATGACCACTTATGCCATCTTCAAAGATAGCTTGGTGCGTAAATGCGGTATTGCTAAATACTGGTGGGAGGAGACAGAAACTGTCCGCATTGAGGAATATTCTGGCTTAGATGACCAGACATTGCAGATACTTGCGCAAGAAGATGCTGAAGTCAAGATTGTTGTCTCTTACCCTGACTCTGCGGCAGTGCAGGCGATGCAGGGCATGGAGCCACAGATTGACCCAGCTACCGGCCAGCCGATGCCTATGCCGACACCGCCTATGCTGCACGACGTGCAGATCAAGCGCGTACTGAAAGATGGTCGCATCAAGGTTATGGCAGTGCCACCGGAGGAGCTGCTGCTTGATCGGCGCGCAAGATCGTTTGAGGATGCAGGGATCATTGCCCACCGCAAGATGGCCACAGTTGAGGAGCTAGTGGCTATGGGTTACGACGAGGACGAGGTACGCGACAACATCACGTCTACAGATTTGGACAGTAATGAGGAGTACCTGGCGCGTCAGCCACTGTCCACCACCTTTGGAATGAACGACAGCGCAAACCCGATGCAGCAGCGCGTCTTGTACATCGAGGCGTACTCACGCATTGACTACGATGGAGACGGCATTGCAGAGCTGCGCAAGATTTGCTGCATTGGCTCTGGTTACAAGGTAGTGCGCAACCTGCCAGCGTCCTATATCCCGTTTGTTGACTTCCCCTGCGACCCAGAGCCTCACACCAGCCCACTTGAGGCGATGTCTATTTTTGATATCACGCACGACATCCAGGAGATCAAGTCAGAGATTCTGCGCAATACGCTGGACTCTCTGGCGCAGTCTATCCACCCGCGTACTGCGGTAGTGGAGGGCATGGTCAACATGGATGACGTGCTCAATAACGAGACTGGCGCCGTGATTCGTATGCGTCAGCCTGGCATGGTGCAGCCATTTAGCAATCCATTTGTTGGCCAGGCGGCATTTCCGATGATCGACTACATGGATCAGATGCGCGAGAACCGCACCGGCATGAGCAAGGCAGCGATGGGATTGGATGCAGATGCCTTGCAGTCGAGCACCAAGGCAGCGGTAGCAGCCACCATCAGCGCAAGCCAGGGCAGGATTGAGTTGACTGCGCGTTTGATGGCCGAGGGCATGAAAAAGCTGTTCAAAGGCATATTGTTCCTGCTGGTGACGCACCAGGACAAGCCTCGGATGATTCGTTTGAGTAACGGGTTTGTGCAGATGGACCCGCGTGCGTGGAATTCAGCGATGGACGTACACATCAATATCGGCCTGGGTAACGGGGACACCAACGAGCGCATCCAGGCTCTGATGATGATCTTGGCCAAGCAGCAAGAGGCACTGACCCAACTAGGCCCACAGAACCCGCTGGTAACCCCGTCTCAGTATTCCCATACCCTGCGCCAGATCGTGGCGCTGTCTGGGTTTAAGGATACTTCTCAGTATTTCAATGACGTGCCTGCTGATTACCAGCCGCCAGCCCCACCAGCCCCCAAGCCGACTCCCGAGGAGGTACTCGCGCAGGTGCAGGCCAAGTCTATTGAGGCTGATATTCAGAAGAAGGCGGCAGAGCTGGAGCTAAAGCATCAGCAGATGCTGCGCGATGACGATTACCGGCGTGATGCCTTGGCTCAAGATTTATACTTAAAGAAATATGAATTAGAGTTAAAGTACAACGCACAGATTTCTACGGCTGAGATTGAAGCACAGCAAAGTCTTAACCGAGAAGCAATGCAGCAGCAGACTACCCTGGCACAAGCCCAGATGTCAGCGGCTGCGCCCATCAACCAATTTGGAATGGCATAAATGGAGAACGAAGAACTTGTACGCAAGGGCCGAAAGGCAAGCCAGTTACTGGAGGATGAAACCTTCAACCTGGCAATCAACAAGATGGAAAACGACCAACTCTGGTACTTTCGGTCAACGAAACCAGAGGAGTCATCAAAGCGAGAGATCGCCTGGTCCATGCTAAAGGCAATTGACAATTTAAAGATTGAATTGCAGAAGATTGTTGACAACGCAAAGGTGGCGCAACGCGCCATCGAGCGAGCGAATAAGTAGAGGACATTTATGCAACAAGCACAAACGGGTTCTGCGGGACCCATGAATCTGGACCAAGCGGCCCAGGCACTCTCAGCAATGCTGCCCGATGAGGGAGAACAGTCAATTGATGAGACGTTTGACGATTCGCTGCAAGGCGAGTCGGCGGCGCCAGCCGATACATCACTGGAAGATGCAGACGCAGACAGTGAAGTAACGGATGGCGAACAGTTAGAGGAAAGTGAAGATTCCGAGGAAGAAAAGCCGGATCAGACCTTTACCGTCAAAGTAGACGGCACTGAGGTTACTGTAACCCTGGACGAACTTCAGAAGGGATATTCGCGGACTCAGGACTACACGCGAAAGACTCAGCAAATTGCCGAAATTCGACGCCAAGTCGAGTCGGAAGCCGAGGCCATTCGCGCCGAGCGCAGTCAGTACGCTCAATTGTTAGGAGCATTGGAGTCACAGGTTCAGCAAGCCGCAGAGCCTCAGATCGACTGGGACCGCCTCTACCAAGAGGACCCCATCGAGTGGGTGCGGCAAAAAGAGGTGATGCGTGAAAACCAAGCAAAGGCGCAGGCTATTCAGTTTGAAAAGCAGCGTCTAGCGGAAATTTCACAGCAGGAGCAAGCTCAACAGATGCAGTCATTTTTAGCGCAGCAGCGGGATGAATTGCTGAAGGTTTTGCCTGATTGGAAGGACCCAAACAAGGCAAAAAAAGAGAAGGAATTGCTCATTGACTTCGGCCAAAAGGCTGGGTTTAGCGCCGATGAACTGAAGAACATATTCGACCACCGCGTCGTTAACGTGCTGCGTAAGGCGGCACTATACGAACAGATGATGTCCAAGAGACAGAACATCAAGCCGGTGACGAACAATGGCCCACGTCCTGCCAAGCCAGGTGCAGCAGGACGTATCTCTACGACAAGTGAAGCTACTCGCGCAAAACAGCGTCTTGCAAAAAGTGGTCGCGTCAATGATGCGGCCTCCGCAATTGAACTTTTATTGAAGTGAGTAAATTATGACTATCGTAACTAACACCTTCACCACCTTTGATGCCAAAGGTATCCGTGAAGATTTGAGCAATATTATTACCAATATTGCACCGGAAGAAACTCCATACATGAGCAACATTGGCCGCGAGTCGGTCAGCAATTCTCTGTTTGAGTGGCAAACCGATACGCTGGCAGCAGCCGCAGCTAACAAGCAGTTGGAGGGCGACGATGTTGCATCCTTCGACGCTGTAACCGCTACCGTGCGTTTGCAAAACTATGCTCAGATTTCGCGCAAGACTATCGTCCTGTCCGCTACTGAGGAAGTGGTTAACAAGGCCGGTCGCCGTTCTGAGTTGGCTTATCAGATCGCCAAGCGCGGCTCTGAGTTGAAGCGTGACCAAGAGTTTTCCATGCTAAATGGAGCAGTTGCTGCCGCTGGTAACACTACCACCGCGCGCGGTACTGCTTCTCTTGGTGCTTTCATTAAGACTAACGTCGATATGCAGACCAATGGTGCTAGCCCTTCGTACACGACGCTGCCAAACAGCGCCCGTACTGACGGTAACGTGCGTACCTTCACTGAGACAATTTTGAAGAACGTCATCCAGCAAGTCTGGACCGCTGGCGGCACTCCAAAAATCTTGATGACTGGTCCTGTGAACAAGCAGCGCGTCTCTGGTTTCTCTGGCATTGCATCTTCGCGTTTCAACATTGATGGTGGCGCACGTCCCGCTACCATCATTGGTGCAGCCGACATCTATGTTAGCGACTTCGGTAACGTGCAAGTCGTTCCTAACCGATTCCAGCGCGAGCGTGATGCTTGGGTTATTGATCCTGAGTACGCAAAGATGACCACTCTACGTCCTTACCAGCAAGTTGAGCTGGCTAAGACTGGTGACGCTGAAAAGCGTATGCTGATCGTAGAGTGGGGCCACAAGGTCTTGGCTGAGAATGCCCACGGCCTTGCTGCTGACCTGATTACTTCGTAATCAAGCATGGAAGGGATCAGGGAAACCTGGTCCCTTTTTTAAATGAGCGAATCAAAAATATTTGACACAAATTCAGACCTTGGAATTACTCGGACGTGGCACTACGACGCGGATACCGACAAGGCGACCATACAGACAAGTCAAGATGTAACTGCGATCATTGAAGAAAACCGCAGCATCTACAACCAGGGCGAGAAGCACGATAAATATGGAGAGTGGAGCCGCGTGGCGTCCATACCATTGAGCGTCTACTTCAATCTCAAGGCAGAGGGTAAGTTAGAGGATGAGGCGTACATGAAACGCTGGCTGAACGATCCCGAAAACCAATACTTTAGAACTCGACCAGGACAAGTATGAACTATGTAGCAGTCTGCACGCCAGCGCGTGATATGGTCCACACAAACTTCACCTACTGCCTGGTGAACATGGTGGCGTATCACACTATCAACACTACCGATGCCGTATCTCTCAAGATCATGCAGGGTACGCTGATACAGAACCAGCGCGCTGATTTAGCGTTGGACGCGATGGCCGAGGGCTGCACGCACATATTGTTCATTGATTCGGATATGACGTTTCCGCAGGACATGGTAGGCCGGTTGCTAAAGCATGACATGGACATTGTGGCCACCAACTGCGCACGGCGCCGTATGCCTACCGGACCCACAGCGCAGAACTACAAGCCTGATGGTACGCGGGAGCTGGTGTACACCATGCCAGAGTCCACCGGAATTGAGGAAGTTGGCTCCATTGGCATGGGCGTGATGCTGATTAAGCGTAATGTCTTTGAAAAGCTGTCAGAGCCGTGGTTTGAGACGCCCTGGCGACCCAAGGAGCGCGGATACATTGGTGAAGATATTTTCTTCTGCCGTAAAGCGCAGGAGGCAGGGTTTAAAATCCACATTGACCATGACGTAAGCAAAGAGATTGGTCACATTGGCACGTTTGAATTCAAGCACGACCATACATGGGTGATGCGAGAGCTTGAGGAACAGGAAAAGGCAACGTAATGGCTCTGACAACGTACACGGAGTTAAAGACATCAATCGGTGATTGGCTTAACCGCACCGATCTCACGTCTGCCATTGCCGACTTTATCTCTCTGTCTGAGGCTCAGATTGAGCGCCAGTTACGCACCAGGCAGATGATTACTCGGTCTAATGCAAACATAAACACCGAGTACGCTGCTTTGCCTAGCGACTTTTTAGAGACAAAATCGTTTAAGCTGACAAGCACAAACCCCGTCACTCCTATGGTGTTCCAGACCATTGATGCGCTTGATGATCTATCTAGGACGTTTTCTGCTGCCTCGCGTCCTAAATACTTTGGCATTGTCGGTGGCCAGGTAAGGGTTGTTCCAACTCCTGACGCAACCTACACCACAGAATTAATTTATTACTCAAAATTGAGCAAGTTGTCATCTACTGTATCAAGCAATTGGTTACTGGTTGCCAGCCCCGATATTTACCTTTACGGTAGCTTGTTACAAGCTGCTCCATACTTGCAAGATGATGCGAGAATACCTGTGTGGACAAGCCTTTACGACAAGGCATTGACTGATTTACAAGTTGCCGATGATCGCGGAGCCACATCCGGTGGAGCGATGTCTGCGCGTGCTAGGTCCTTTGGATAATTTAGGAGTCTTTTATGCAATCCGAGAAAATTAAGCTGACAGAAACATCCGACGTTTCTATATTTAAACCTAACGATATGATGGAAACTATCGGGGTTACCGGCTATTACAACGTCCAGTGCGTCGGACCTGATGGCCAAGTTAAGTGGACTGATTCCATTAAAAACTTAGTGGTTACAGTTGGCAAGAATGACTTGCTGGACAAATACTTTGCCGGTTCTGCCTACACCGCTGCCTGGTACATGGGTCTAGTAGATGGTGCATCTACCCCTACCTATGCCGCTGGCGATACCCTGGCATCTCACGCTGGCTGGACAGAGAGCACGGCCTACTCTGGTAGTAACAGGGCGACAGTGGCCTGGAATGCTGCCTCTGCTGGCTCTAAGGCATCTACTGCTACATCATTCAGCATTAACGCTACAGCGACCATTGCAGGAGCATTGCTGACCGTTACCCAGGTGCGCGCGACAACTACAGGTGTCTTGTACTCTGCTGGATCGTTTAGCGGTGGTAACCGTTCTGTGGTGAACGGAGATACATTGAACGTCACTTATACGGCATCTGTTTAAGGAAACTATCATGGCTTTTAAAACAGGTGATTCCGTCAAAGTTAAGAATACAGATATGGTTGGCATTGTCCAAGGTGCTGCGGTAGATAGTGATGCGACTTTGTTGCTGCGTGTTTCTTACACAGACCAAGACAATATTTCTCAAGAACGTTTCTTCAAAGCAGAAGAAATAGAAGCTACATAATTTAAGGGGGTTTTATGGCTCTAGTCTTAGCCGATAGGGTTCAAGAAACAACCACAACAACCGGAACTGGTACTGTCACTTTGGCAGGAGCCGTTTCCGGTTTTCAGTCATTTTCTGCTGTTGGAAATGCTAACTCTACCTACTACACCATCACAGGTGGAACGGATTGGGAGGTTGGCATTGGAACGTACACATCATCTGGCACAACGCTATCGAGAACTACAGTGCTTTCGTCTAGCAATTCTGGTTCACTGGTAAGTTTTTCAGCAGGTTCAAAAAATGTGTTTGTAACCTATCCATCTAGTATGGCCGTGCCAGAAGGTAAGGCAATAGTTTTGGCAATGGTTTTTGGATACTGAGGTACAAATATGGCAAACCCGAACATCATTAACGTAGCATCAATTTACGGCAACACCAGCTATTTAATTCCTAGCACGACATCTGCTACGACTTGGACTGCGCTTACTCCCGCTGCTGGTACGGTCAACAAAATTGACAACATTGTTGCGTCAAATGTGACTGCCGCCGTTGCAACGGTAACCGTGGCAATCAATAGCGCAGCGGCTGGAGCAGGAACAGCATATCGCCTTGTTTACCAAGTTCCAGTTCCGGTAAACGCTTCAATTGTTGTTGCTGATAAAAGCACGGCGTTTTACCTTGGTGAAGCACAGTCTATTGTGGTGACTGTCGGTACAGCATCTGCAATTGAATTAACGGCATCTTATGAGGCGATTACCTAATGTCCACTAGGTACAAAGGTTCTGTTATGGCTGCTACGGCAGCAGTTAATAGCACGACTACGGCTGTTGGTATTTGGCGTTCCAATGAAATTATGCAGGCGTTACAAGCTGCGTCATGGCCTTTTTTAAGTTCTCCACCTACTAGCATTGAGTATTTGGTTGTTGCTGGTGGCGGCGGTGGATTCAAAGGAAAAAGTGGTACTTATTGGGGTGGCGGCGGCGGTGCTGGTCAAGTATCATCTTCGTCAAGTTTTTCTGTTACTTCAAATACTGCTTACACAATCACTATTGGTGCGGGTGGCGCAGATCAAGTAAATCTTGATGTAAATGGAAATACAGGAAGTGCATCAGTAATTTCTTCTGTAACAGCATCAGGTGGAGGCGGTGGTTTATACAACACTGGATATGGCGGTACATCTGGTAATTCTTTTATAGGTGGCGCACCTGGGGGTTTTCCCACGGCTGGTGGTGGTGGTGGCGCTGGACAAGCTGGTTCTGCTCAAAATGGTGGTAACGGGGTAACTAGTAGCATTAATGGAACATCTACTTACTACGGTGGCGGCGGTAGTGCGGGAAGGGGAGATTCAAATACGGTTGGAACTCCTGGCCTTGGTGGTGGTGGAACAGGCTCTAATAGTGTTAACTACACGGATGCTCTTTGCCGTGGCGCGGCTAATACAGGCGGAGGCGGAGGAGGCGGAGGCGGTAATAACAATAAAGGTTCTGCTGGCGGTTCTGGTGTTGTTATTGTTGCTTATTCAAGCGCTTTTGATAGCATTTCTACTTTTTCTTCTGGTTTAGTTGTTAACGGCGTAACTACTACTGGTTCTAATGCTCCGTCTCCAGATACGACATCACGTTCTGGTTACAAAGTTTATACTTTTACAGCGGGTACTGGAACATTTCAATGGGCTGGTTCTGCTCCAACACCTACTCCTCCTTCAACTGTTAGCTATTTGGTTGTTGCTGGTGGTGGTGGTGCTGCTGGGGTAGATGGCGGTGGTGGTGGAGCAGGTGGTTTTAAAACAGCCGCAGGATTTTCTGTTGCTGCTTCAACAAGCTACACGGTAACAGTTGGTTCTGGCGGTACTGGCGCGCCATATACAGCTACGGCAACTTCCGGCAGCAACTCTGTTTTCTCAAGCATAACGTCAACCGGTGGCGGTTACGGTATGTGGTCTGGACAAACAGGCGGCAACGGTGGTTCTGGTGGCGGTGGATGTGACGGTGGTTCTGGTGGCACTGGTATTTCTGGGCAAGGTTTTGCTGGTGGAAATAGTACAAGTGGTACGTTAGGTGGCAATACTTCTGGAGGTGGTGGTGGTGGAGCTTCTGCGGCTGGTGTTGCAGGAACAACTACTACTGGCGGTAACGGTGGCGCTGGAACATCATCATCAATTACTGGAACTGCAACGACTTACGCAGGCGGTGGTGGTGGCGGTAAATTTTCAAGCCCAGGAACAGGTGGTGCTGGAGGTGGTGGAAACGCCACTACAGGTGGTGCTGTGGGTAATGCTGGAACAGTTAATACTGGTGGTGGTGGAGGTGCTGTAGGCGGTTCATCGGCAACAACTAATGCTGGTGGTGCTGGTGGCTCTGGAATAGTTATTATTTCCTATCCCAATACATCTTCGGACATTGCATCATTCTCTAGTGGTTTGGTTGTTAACGGTGTAACCACAACGGGGTCTAATGTTCCGGCAGCAGATACAACATCTTCCGCTGGAAATAAAATTTATAAATTCACTGCCGGTACTGGCACATTTCAATGGTAGGAAATATGGCACATTTTGCACAACTTGACGAAAATAACATTGTTGTCCAAGTGATTGTTGGAGTGGACGAGCCGCATGATGGCGAGGCTATCTATTTTCAGACAACAGGCAAAGTTTGGAAAAAGACCAGCTACAACACTGTCGGTGGAGTACATTCGTTAGGCGGTACACCATTTCGTAAGAACTACGCAGGCATTGGGTTCACCTATGATGCCCAAAGGGATGCGTTTATCCCTCCGCAGCCATTCCCAAGCTGGGTTCTTGATGAATCAAGATGTCAATGGGACGCGCCCATACCTATGCCTACGGACAACAAAAGCTATTCTTGGGACGAGCAAAATTGCCAATGGGTTGAAATCTTTTAAGTGGTTTAGTTATGCTTGGCATAGTCCCATTTGGATTACCATTTAGTTCTCTTGGGGAACCATCTGGAAATACCTACTCGGTAACTCTTTCAGATGGTGGGTATGGAAGTGGTGCTTATGGCCAGGGTGTGTATGGGTACAACGCATACGATAGCCTACTCTATTCACCAGGGTACTCGGTAGCAGTTTCTGAGGCAGCATCTGCTGCTGAAAGCATAGCGCAGATAGCTGTGTATCCTAACTTACTTAGCGAGACACTGACTGCTTCTGAAAGCATAACGCAAGTAGCGTCCTACGATAAATCATTAAGTGAGACGCTATCAGCGTCTGAGGTTTTATCTGCGATAGCTACACTGGTATCTCAGCAGCAGGAGTCAGTAACACTTGCAGATAGCCAATTGAGCACGTTTATATTGGCAGCGTCTCAATCAGAATCAGTCACGGCATCAGACAGTCAAGCAAGCAACTATGTAGCAGTAGGATTTGTATCTGAGTCTGTATCTACATTAGACTCTACAACTTCATCATTGTTATTTATAGCTTTTGTTTCTGAAAGCATTACATTGCAAGAGGCCCAGATTGGTCTGCTTGTGATGCCGGTTAATTTAAGTGACTCTCTATCTGCATCAGATGTACTTACAAGCACGCTAACTGTACTGGCAGAAACTTCTGATTCATTGTCACCAGCAGACAGTGTAATTAACACATTGACAATTGTCAGTAGTGTTAGCGAATCTAACTCAGCATCAGAATCTATTGATTCTTCATTTGAGCACAATGTACAAATAATTCAGACCTTGTCAGGTTCTGATAACCAGTCAACGATAGCAAATTTATTTGTGACTGTATCTGATGCCCTTAACGCAACAGACTCAATATCAAATATAGCAATTTTTGTTTGTAACTTGCAAGAAAACGGCAATGTCCAAGAGGACTTGTTGTCTGGACTTGTTTACATAGCTCAAATTGCTGAGGCTGCATCCGCGCTTGATCTGATTACGCAGCGGCTGCTGTGGGAGCCTGAGTCTGATACGGCTGAGAGTTGGGCGCCTGAGTCGGACACCAGCGCCATTTGGACAAATTCAAGCGATAATTCAAGCAACTGGACAATCATTAACGACACGGCTGATACCTGGACTCCAGTCACAGACGGGTCAAATACTTGGACACCTATCTAGGAGTAAATCATGGCAGATACCACTACAACCAACATACTTTTAACCAAGCCAGAGGTAGGTGCTAGTACCGACACCTGGGGTACAAAGATCAATACTGACCTGGACACCATCGACGCGGTGTTCACAGCCAATGGCACAGGGACTTCTGTCGGCCTCAATGTCGGCGCTGGCAAGACGCTGGCGGTGGCTGGAACGTTAAGTAATAGCGCAGGTACAGCAAACGGAGTAGGCTATTTAAATGGCTCTAAGGCGCTAACTACTGGTTCTGCTTTGACCTTCGACGGAACTAACTTTGCCACTACCGGAACGGCATCGGCTGCAAAACTTATCCCTACTGGCACAAGCGTTACTGGTAACGGGATGTACTTGCCTGCTACCAACGCATTGGGCTTTTCTACGGCAGGCACAAACGCTGTTTATATAGACGCAAGCCAGAACGTAGGGATAGGGACGAGTTCGCCTTCTGAAAAGTTGCGCGTAACTAGCACAGGCACAAACGAAATACGTTCTCATTCTTCTAGTTCTGGTGATGCGCGTGTTGGATTCTGGGCTGAAGGCGCTGCATACAACTACATTCAGACTGTGCGCTCTAGTGGAGCATTAAGTTTTTTTGCTGACCTCCAAATATTTAATAATTCTAGTGGCACAGAACGCGCCCGTATCGACTCCAGCGGTAACGTAGGGATAGGGACGACTTCGCCAAGCACATACGGAAG
>Ga0209297_1000996_pt1 | contig 16824 bp, 26 predicted proteins | sample S_130805_MF_Meta_FD_187322 | JGI IMG/M metagenome (GOLD analysis project Ga0209297, IMG submission 187322) | Freshwater microbial communities from Lake Simoncouche, Canada to study carbon cycling - S_130805_MF_MetaG (SPAdes) (version 2) | ecosystem: Environmental > Aquatic > Freshwater > Lake ... | reverse complement strand
TGAGTTTGAATTGCAATTGGTGCAGGCCGTCAAGATGAGCGAGAAGAAGACCGCCCCGCTGCGCTCTGGCGATCACTGCCGCTGGTGTGCCGCTAAGCCGGTGTGCCCGCAGATGACCGGCGCAGTTGAGCGGGCCTTGCAGACGACCATTGACAACCTAGACCCACCGACCATTGCCACCTATCTTAAAAACGCTGATATGCTGGAGCAGTGGATTACTGATCTGCGCGGCTTGGCGCTTCAGATGCTAGAGTCTGGGGCCAAGCTGCCTGATTACAAACTGGTCGCCAAGCGGGCGATTCGTTCATGGACTGACGAGGACAAGGCCAAGGTCGCCCTGTTCGCATTCGGTCTGACCGAATCTGAGGTGTTGGAGACTTCCGTGATCTCTCCGGCCAAAGCTGAGAAGGCGCTCAAAAAGCGCAAGCAGGCTTTGCCGGACGGTCTGGTGGTCGCCATCTCTTCAGGTAACACCTTGGCAAGCGCGGATGATGCGCGCCCCGAGGTGATGCTCTTGGGTAAGCAATTAACCGCTGCCCTTTCTAAACTTCAATAAAGGTACAGAAATGTCCAATCTAGTAGCGTTCTCCCAAGCGGGCTTGCCCGCAGTTTCCTCCCTCGCAACTTCCCTGCGGGCTATCCAATCCGATGTCGGCCCAGCCGGTACGGTCATCCTGAAAATGGACAAGACCGGCCATTGGGTGTTTGGTGCAGACCAAACCGAAATCGAAGACGACAGCACCTGGGCGGTCAACCCTTTCTCTTTCGTCCACGGCTTTATTGCTTGGGGCGACGGCGAGGTGTTGGGCGAGAAGATGGTGCCCGTGTCCCAGCCCCTGCCGGAGTTGGACGGCGCGCCCCCAGCAGCCAAGAAGGGCTGGGAGACTCAGGTGGGTATGAGTCTGAAATGTCTGACAGGCGAAGACAAGGGCATGGAAGCCCGCTTTACGACCACTTCGGTGGGCGGCAAGCGCAGCGTCCAGACCTTGGCCGTGGCCTTGGCAGATCAGGTCGATAAAGACCAAACCAAACCAGTGCCGGTCGTGCGCCTCAAAAAGGAGCATTACCAGCACAAGTCGTATGGCCGGATTTTTACCCCGGTTTTCGAGGTGGTGGAATGGTTGACTTTGGAAGGCGAAGCTGACAAACCCGTGGAAGTTGCAGCCCCAAGTCGTCGTCGTCGCGTAGCGGCATAACGGCCTTTTCTGATGCCCATTGGTAACAGTGGGCATTGGAAAAGGAGACGACGATATGGACATCTTAGCGTTTGGCGGCGGTACAGATTCAACAGCAATCATTTGCGGTTGGATTGAGAAAAAGTTACCGCCTTTTGATTACATTTTGTTTGCGGACACTGGCGGCGAACGCCCGCACACTTACGAGCATATTGAAAGAATGCAGAAATTCTTAGCTGACAACGGTATGCCGCCTATCACCATAGTCCGCAAAGTGAAGCGCGATCAGACTGTGCAAACTTTGGAGCAGAATTGTTTGTCTGCAAATATGTTGCCTAGTCTGGCGTATGGCTTTAAGGGCTGCTCTCAAAAATTTAAGGTCGCGCCGCAAGACAAGTTTGTCAACAACATCAACGGCATGAAAGCCTTTTGGAAATCAGGCCGCAAGGTCAATAAATTTATCGGTTACGAATTTTCTGAGCGCCGCCGCTGGATGAAAGCGCCGATTGAAGATGAAAAATACCTTTACCACTACCCGCTTGTAGAGTGGGAGTGGTCACGCCCCGAATGTATTGCTGCGATAGAACGCGCTGGGCTGCCGTTACCTGGTAAGTCATCTTGCTTTTTCTGCCCTGCGTCTACAAAGCCGGAGATCGCGTATCTTAAAGAAACGTACCCGTTAATGTTCCAACGGGCAATTGCTATGGAAGACAACGCCAACTTGACTTCGGTTAAGGGTTTAGGTCGTCGGTTTTCATGGCGTGATTACGCAACAACGCTAGAAGAGCCAACTGTTGTACCTTGCACTTCGTGTGTAGATGAGACTAGCGATGATTTGGCTTGACTTTGAAAGTAGGTCACAGTGCGACCTAAAAGTCGCGGGCGTTTACAACTACGCGCAGCACGGCAGCACCGAAGTGCTGTGTATGTCGTATGCCTTCGACGATGAAGACGTACAGACATGGTTGCCGGGCCAGCCACTGCCCGACTTGACCGGCCACTGCATCATGGCGCACAACGCCGCTTTCGAGCGCTTAATTTTTTGGTATGTCTTGCAGATTGAAATCCCGCTGGAGTCGTTTTACTGCACCGCAGCGCAGGCCCGCGCCAATTGCGCCCCAGGCTCACTTGAGGACGTGGGGCGCTTTGCTGGCGCGTCCATGAAGAAAGACCACCGTGGTGCCCAACTAATTCGCAAGATGAGCGTGCCGCCTTACGAGGAGTCGCCCGAGTTGACCGCCGAGATGGTGGCCTACTGTGAGCAGGACGTACGGGCCATGCGCGCTATCAGCAAGGCCATGCGGCCCCTGTCAGACCAAGAGTTGCAAGACTACCATGTCAACGAGCGCATCAACGACCGGGGCGTGTTGGTCGATGTGCCTCTGTGCCATGCTGCGGTCAAGTACGCCAGCGCCGAACTGATCGAGATTCAAGATATTGTCGCCGAGGTCACCAAGGGCGAGATCACCAGCGTGCGGTCGCCCAAGATGCGCGAGTGGGTGCTGGCCCGTGTCGGCCCGCAGGCCAAGAAGCTGATGGAGAAGGACGGCAAGTATTCCATCGACAAGACCGTCAGGGCCAATTTACTAAACTGTGAGGATGTCCCCCATGATGTTCAAGAAGTCATCCAATGCGCCGACGACCTATGGGCGTCCTCGGTTGCGAAGTTCAGCCGCCTTGCACAGCTATCAGATGAAGAAGATGGCCGAGTCCGAGGCGCGTTTGTGTTTGCAGGCGGCAGCGCTACTGGACGCGCTTCGTCTTATGGAGCCCAAGTCCACAACTTCACCCGCAAGTGCGCCCAAGAGCCCGAAGCGGTACGCACAGCAATGGTTAGGGGCCACGCCATCGTCCCCAAGTTCGGCAAGCGAGTCACCGACGTCCTCAGAGGAATGCTCCGGCCCGCCCTTGTACCTAGTAAGGGTAAATACCTAGTCGTTGCCGATTGGTCGGCCATCGAAGCTAGGGTAAACCCTTGGCTGTCCGGCAGAGGCGACGACAAGCTGGCGATCTTCGCGTCCGGCGAGGATGTGTACAAGGTCAACGCATCCGCGACGTTCGGCGTCAGTGTGAGCCAAGTCAACAAAGACCAGCGCCAAATTGGTAAGGTGCAGGAGTTAGCCTGCGGCTTTGCCGGTGGCGTTGGTGCCTTTGCGGCGATGGGCCGCGCCTACGGCATCCTGCTGCCGGAGTCCGATGCACGGCGCATGGTGGACGCATGGCGTAGGGCAAACCCTTGGTCTGTTCTGTATTGGCAAGACCTAGAATCTGCCTACACCCGCGCCATGCGAAACAAAGGTAAAGAGTTCAGCGCGGGGCGCGTCGTGTACCTGTTCGACGGCCTGCACCTATGGTATGTGCTGCCCTCTGGACGCATCCTGTGCTATCCCTACGCTCGATTGGAAACAGACGGTGTGACTTACGCCAAAGCTGCATGGAAACCCGCCGCTGATGCCAAGGAGTGGCCCCGCGCCCGCTTGTGGAAGGGGCTGGCCTGCGAGAACATCACCCAGGCTGTGGCTAACGATTTGCTGCGCCATTCGCTGCGCCAGCTAGACGACGTGGTGCTGCACGTCCACGATGAAATTGTGATCGAAACCGCAACGCCCGACCCCGAGGCGCTGCGCTTGGTCATGTGTACCCCGCCCGATTGGGCTAAGGGTTTACCCCTAGACGCTGAAGTCTCAATTATGGAGCGATACGGAAAATGAATTTCTTAACTTATCTCGAAAACATTGCGCCCGAGGGCGAGGTTATTTTGTTCGTGCGGCAAAAGCCTATCCTCAAGGACGGCGAAGTGCAACACCATGCAGACGGCGCAGTCCGATGCGCGTGGCCTGCGTTCCTGCCCAAGAAGTGGAAGCCCGACCAAGCGTGGTACTGCAACACCGGCTGCTTTATCATCGACCGATTCGACGAGGGCAAGCCCGCAGCCAAGGCCGATGCCTGCGAGCGTGTGGCTTTTCTGGTGCTGGATGACGTGGGCACCAAGGCCAAGGTGCCGCCCATCGCCCCGACTTGGATCATGGAGACCAGCCCCAACAATTACCAGTACGGCTACACCTTCGCGCTAGATGACCAGCCCATGAAGGGCGAGTTCAGCGCGGCCATTGTCGCCATCGCCGAAGCAGGCTACACCGACGGCGGCGCGATCAACCCCGTCCGCAATTTCAGACTGCCGGGGTCTATTAACCTCAAGCCTGGGCGTGAGCGCTTTGCGTCTGCTTTAGTCGAGTTTCACCCCGAACGTGAGTTTTCATTGACCGAGATATGTGAGGCACTAGGGGTTATCCCTAACCCAGCCGACACCGCCACAGTGCGCCCGATCCGGCTCACAGACGACGGCGGCGACGACGTACTGGCGTGGGCGGCAGCGCGTGGCGACTTGCTGGAAAAAGGCAACAGCAGCGGTTGGTGGGGGATCGTTTGCCCGAACAGCGCCGAGCATAGCGACGGCAATCCGATGGGCCGCTATCACCCCGTCAACCGCGCCTACTGCTGCCTGCATGAGCATTGCGCCCATCTAGATAGCGTGGCCTATCTTGCGTGGGTAGAAGAGCGGGGCGGGCCAAAGCGGTCGCATGGCCTGCGTGACGAGTTGCTGGCGGCAGTAATGGAAAACACCCTTGCCAAGCTATCCCCAACGCCCTCATATCCCGATGAAGCCGCAGCGGTCATTGCAGAGGTTGAGCAGCGCGAATTGGGCCGCGTCGAGATGTCCGGCTGGTTCGAGAGGTTTGCGTACATCCAAGACGATGACGCATATTTTGATATGCAAGACCGGCGCGAGTTAATGCGTAAGACCTTTAACGCTATGTTCCGGCACATCGACTGCAAGTCACGGCATAACAAACGCAAGATAGAAGCATCCAACGCATACGACGAGTACCGCCAAGACAAGGGCGCGCGCGCTCTGGTCGGCATCACTTACGCAGCAGGCGAGACCGTACTGGTTGCCCGTGAGGGGCTGGTCTACGGCAACCGCTGGCGTGACGCGCGCCCTGCCCCCGCAGCGGGTGACGTTAGCTTGTGGATGCGTCACGTCGAGCGCATGGTGCCAATTGAGTTCGAGCGTGAGCATCTTTTGAACGCCTTGGCACACAAGGTGCAGTTCCCCAGCCACAAGATCAATCACGCCATCCTCTTAGGCGGCAATCATGGCAGCGGGAAAGACACCCTTTTCGCCCCGTTCTTTTGGGCCATAGGCGGCAAAGCCAAGCACAATTGCTCCTTGGTTAAGAACGAAGATTTAAGCAGTCAATGGGGCTACGCCCTTGAGTGCGAAGTGATGGAGATCGCCGAGTTGCGCCAAGCAGAGGCCAAAGACCGGCGCGCGCTGGAGAATACCCTCAAGCCGATCATCGCAGCGCCCCCTGAACTTTTGTTGGTTAACCGCAAGGGCTTACACCCTTACTATGCCCTCAATCGCGTTTTCGTGGTAGCGTTCTCTAACGAACGTGTCGCCATATCGTTGCCCTCAGAGGATCGCCGCTGGTTTGTCCTTTGGGCAGAAGCAGGCAAGCTCCCCGAAGCAGAGGCGGTTAGCCTTTGGAATTGGTACGAGCACCGAGGCGGGTTCGCAGCCGTAGCGGCTTACCTACACTCGCGTGATGTTTCGGCGTGGAACCCCAACGCAGCGCCCCCAATGACCGAGGCAAAAATGATCATGGTTGAGCATGGCATGAGCGGTGCCGAGAGTTTCCTGGTCAACATGATCAGAACACGTCAGCGCGCGTTCGCCAGCGGCGTCATCGGCGCGCCTTTCTACGCCTTGTGTGATGAACTGCAAGCCTACGCCCCCGCCGCCATCAAGATCGTGCCTCCCGCGCTCCTTCATGCCCTCAAGGAGGCGGGTTGGGCTGACATGGGGCGCTTGGCTTCCCGTGAGTACCAAACCAAGAAGCACATCTTTTGCGCGCCCGAACTGGCCGCTTCCAGCCGCTCGGACTTGCGCCGCGCCATTGAAAAAGCCCCCGAAGGGGCTCTAATCAAGATCGAAAAGAATGGCTAGGACGGCGGCGACTAGCGCCGCTATGAGAATGATCATTCAAGCGCCATTTCCGCGCAAATGCGCGTGTTCTCGTTGTCATCATCCAAGAGGGCGCGCAATGCGTCCTCTAGTTCGTTGATGCGGTGCAGCAGGTTGGCGGTCTGGGTGTCGCCGTTGATGTAGGCTTGGGCTTCAGTCATGTTTAGCACTCCGTCGAATAGTTGTGTTGGGCGTTAAGGGCGGCGAGCGCCTCGACGGTCTGGGCATCCAGTCCGTAGACTTGCAAAGGGTCAACGGCAAACCGCCCACACTCGCTCATATGGGGGTTGTAAATGGTCATGCCGTTAACCTCAACGCCGTAGACCGGCTCGTCGTTAGTGTTTGTAGTCAATACGAAATTCACGATTGCACCTCCTCTTCTAAGTCATCAAAAAATATGCAGGGTGTCGTCGTCTTGTCCGCAAGGACGTAGTGCCATTCGCCGTTTCTGAATCGGGCTTGCCAATAGTTGATGATGGTGCCCAAGGGCAGGGTTGCGCCCGTAGGGGATAGGATGGCTGGAACTTCTTTAATTGCTATGGCTTGTCGTTTCATGGTAAATACTCCAAAAGAATAAAAGCTAGGGCTAGGCCAATCGAGATCGCCAGAAGGGCATCAGCCCAAGGGCGGGGGGCTGGTTCGGGTTTGTAGTGTTGGCGGTTCATGCGTCAATCCATTCTGTATCGTAGTTTGAGAGACAAACCTCCGGCGCGCCTTTGCGGGTGTCCCATTTGGCGGTTAAGGTGTATTGATACTTGTCGTCGTTCTCGGCAAGGTACACGGCCTCTTGCCCGTCCTCGGCTTGGACTTCAATTTGCACGGCGTGGAAATGGTAAACAATAAAAGTTTTCATGATGTGACTCCTTAAAACTGAGCGTAGACGATGCCGGAGGGCGTGACACCAATGACAAACGTGTGTTCTTCCAAGTAGGCGCGCACGGCGGCTTGGTGTTCTTCTTCTGTCTCATCATCGGGCAATTCCAGCCCATAAGACTCGGCGATTTGCTCGACGCTATCCTCGGCATATTCGCAACAGAGGGCGATAACGTCCAAATCGTAGTCGTTGTTTACATCCTCCAAGTAATCGAACAAGAGCCCCAGCGCCTCGTAGCTGAACTGGTCAGCGCGTCCGCATTGGCGGAACTCGTCGCGGAACTGGGAAGCGTTTTCAATAGTGAGTTTCATGGTGTGTACTCCAATTAGATGAAATTAACGGCGGCGGCAAAGTTCGGCGGCGAGCCGTCATAGACGGCGATGCGAAAAGAGTGGTAACCCGCCGCGCTTGCTGCCTCTTTGACTTTTTCAATGTCGGCGGCGGTTTGGCATTGGGTGCTAAGTAGCGCCTCGGTGTAGCGGCGCGTCTCGCCGCGCTCCAAGCCGTAAATCAAAATTTCTTTTTTCATGCTTGCACCTCTTGATGGTGACGAGCGGATTGAAAGACCTCGTTGTAATCGTTGGCTAGCCACATCTGACCGCCTTCCAGCGCCTCGGCTAATGTGTCAAAGGAGGCAAGCCGCTCCATTTCGTCGTACAAGTCGAAGCGGCCAGTTGGGGTTTGCTTAACTTGTACAAGCCCATCGCCATCGGCGCAATAGGACTCTAAGAAGTCGCTGTGGTCATCGGCGGGGTAGATTGTCCAAGTGATTTTGGACGAGTTGACTGTCTGCAATTTCATGGTGAACCTTACTTTAGTTTACTAACAAGCATTTGTGTGCGCTTGGATGCACAAGCCTTTTGCGGGCTTGCGCGATTATAGACCAACTATTTTTGGCGTGTCTGTCGCGTTGGTGACAATGCCCAGGTGCCAACACGTGCCCACAGTAGGCGTTTTGTCGGCGCTGCGGTTTTGATGCATATCGCAGGGGAAATGCTACTTGTTGGCTATGTTGGCTATTCAATTTGAACATTTAGGATTTTGATATTTGTAAAGAAATTCCTTACAGTTAGCATATTGGGAACTGGCGTGACGCAAATTAATGCTCACCTTGGAGCGATTTAAAACGGGTGTCAAAACTGCCAACATAGCCAACAACCGCCAACCCACCGCAAACCGCTGCGCGCGCACCGCTGCATGGTGTTGGCTATGTTGGCAGTTTGTTTTGGATAGCCAACATAGCCAACACCTACCAGCCCCAACTTGTCGACGCCAACTTGGTTGGCATAGCCAACATAGCCAACACCTAACACCAGGTAATGCTTGCCATTTTGGTCATGGTTTTCAGCCAAGGGGGAGGGGGTAGGGCCGAGCGATTGGGCCAACGTAAACGGAGGGGCCACAAACAAAATTTTTTTAATGTAAACTTCCAGCACACGCCTCCCAGGCGCAGGAGAACAAATGTTCAAATCACTGCCGCTCACTGTCCGACACGTCCAAGCAACTGAATCGCGCTTGCAGGCGATATACGACGCTGCCAAGCTGGGGCTCAAGGGCGACACGCTGGCGCTGGCCTCGGGGATGCGGCCTGAAGAGTACCAGCACCTATGCCAATTTGACGCACTGGCCGAGATGGCCGCAATCAAAGGCAAAGCCGACGGCGAACGCGAGATGGCCGACATCCTGCACAAAGCAGCCCGCGAGGGCGATGCCAAGGCGGCGCTTGAAATACTCAAGCATCAGCACGGCTGGGTCGCCAAACAGTCCATCACGGTGGACATCGACCAGCGCATATCCATCACGCAGGCGTTGCAAGAGGCAGAGATGCGTGTCATTGAGGTTGTAGATGCAGTCCACCAGATACAGCGCTGAAGACGAACAAGCCCTGATGGCGCGTCTGTGGACGCCGCGCATCAAGGACAATCCGCTCAATTTTGTGGCCTTGGTATTCCCGTGGGGTGTCAAGGGCACGCCGCTGGAGAACTTCAAAGGCCCGCGCAAGTGGCAGCGCGAGGTGCTGCAAGACATCGCCGAACACATCGAAGCAAATAAAGGGCTGCTGGACTTCAATGTGCTGCAAGCCGCCATCTCGTCTGGGCGCGGTATTGGCAAGTCGGCCTTGGTCAGTTGGATCACCATCTGGATGCTGGCAACCCGCATCGGCTCAACTACCATCATCTCGGCTAACTCGGAGTCCCAACTCAGAAGTATCACCTGGGCCGAGATTACCAAGTGGTTGGCGATGGCAATCAACAGCCACTGGTTTGAGGTAAGCGCGACCAGAGTGATGCCCGCTAAGTGGTTAACCGAACTGGTCGAGCGGGACTTGAAGAAGGGCACCAGGTACTGGGGCGTTGAAGGGCGGCTGTGGTCAGCGGAGAACCCTGACGCCTACGCGGGTGTGCACAACTACGACGGCGTGCTGGTGGTGTTTGACGAGGCGTCGGGTATTGACGACACGATCTGGGCGGTGACAGCGGGCTTCTTTACCGAGAACACGCCCAACCGTTTCTGGCTGGCGTTTTCCAACCCCCGGCGCAACACGGGGTACTTCTACGAGGCGTTCAACTCCAAGCGGGCGTTTTGGAAAACCAAGGTGGTAGACGCGCGCACGGTCGAGGGTACGGACAAACAAGTCTACGAGCGGATCATCCAAGAGTACGGGCCGGACTCCTCGCAATCGCACGTCGAGGTCTACGGGATGTTCCCAAGCGCAGGAGACGATCAGTTCATTGGCTCGGACATAGTGGACGAGGCCATGAAACGGGAGAAGTACAAAGACTTGTCAGCGCCCATCGTCATCGGCGTCGATCCGGCGCGCTACGGCGCGGACGCTACGGTCATCGCCGTGCGCCAAGGACGGGATATTGTTAACATAACGCGGCACCGGGGCGACGACACTATGACGGTGGTGGGGTATGTGATCGACGCGATTGAGGAATATAAGCCGACCCTGGTGGTGATCGACGAGGGCGGGCTGGGGGCTGGGATTGTGGACAGGCTCAAGGAGCAGCGGTACAAGATTAAGGGCGTGAACTTTGGAAATAAGTCTAAAAACCCGATAATGTACGGAAATATGCGCGCGCAGATGTGGGGTGAGATGCGGGAGTGGTTGAAATCTGCTAGTATCCCAACCGACAGGTTCTTGAAGACGGATTTGATTTCGCCTAAGATGAAGCCTGATTCACGTGGAACAATCTTCTTGGAGAGCAAGAAAGAAATGAAAGCACGGGGCTTAGCATCACCAGACGCAGCGGACGCAATATGCGTGACGTTTGCTTTTTCTGTGGCTCACCGCGAGTATACTGAGCCCACCCGCCGGTATAACGCTCAAGACGGCGCAATGCACACATCATGGATGGGGTCTTAATATGAAGCCAGGACTATACGCAAACATTCACGCCAAACAGGCACGCATCAAAGCTGGCTCTGGCGAGAAAATGAACAAAGTCGGCAGCAAGGCAGCGCCTTCGGCCAAAGATTTCAAAGATTCTGCTAAAACGGCGAAGAAGAAATAATGCCGCTTGTCAAATCCAAAACACCCGAGGCTTTCCGTAAGAACGTGAAGGCCGAAGTTGCCGCCGGTAAGCCGGTCAAACAGGCCGTAGCAATTGCTTACGCCGTTAAGCGCAGCGCCCCAGCCCCAAAAGGTAAAAAATAATGGCTGATTACACAGGCATGGTGGCGGTAGGCAATGTCGCCAACGGTGGCGGTAAGAAGGACGACGACTCCAACGTACTAGCAACCGCCCGCAGCCGTTTGGACATGGCAATATCGGCGCTGTCTGAGTCCCGCGAGGATGAGATTGACGATCTGAAGTTTTACGCTGGGTCACCCGACAACCATTGGCAGTGGCCCGCCGACGTGCTGGCGACTCGCGGCGCGGTGCAAGGGCAGACTATCAACGCCCGCCCGTGCCTCACAATCAACAAACTGCCGCAGCACGTACGGCAAGTCACCAATGACCAACGACAAAACCGCCCAACAGGCAAAGTTATTCCAGCCGACGACAAGGCCGACATTGACGTTGCCGAAGTATTCAACGGCATGGTCAGGCATATTGAGTACATCTCGGACGCAGATGTCGCTTACGACACCGCCTGCGAAAACCAAGTCTCCTATGGAGAAGGCTACATCCGACTCCTGACCGAGTATTGCGACGACAACACCTTTGACCAAGACATCAAAATTGGCCGGATTCGCAATTCGTTCTCGGTTTACATGGACCCAACCATCCAAGACCCGTGCGGCGCGGACGCCAAGTGGTGTTTTGTGACCGAGGACATCGCCAAAGCTGATTACCAGCGGATGTACCCTGATTCAGCGCCCATTACAACCCTGCAAACGCTTGGTGTAGGCGATCAAAACTTGTCGCAGTGGCTCAATGAGGACACAATCCGCATTGCGGACTACTACTACGTCGATTACGACAAGGGCACGCTCAATTTGTACCCTGGCAACGCCACGGCCTATGAGGGAACGCCCGAAGACAAGCAATTACGCGCTATCTACGGCAAGCCTAAGAAGACTCGGCAATCTGACCGGCCACGCATCAAGTATTGCAAGATAAACGGCTACGAAATCTTGGAAGAACGCGAGTGGGCGGGCAAATACATCCCGATTGTCCGCATTGTGGGCAACGAATTTGAGGTTGACGGCCGTTTGTACGTGTCTGGCCTGGTGCGAAACGCCAAGGACGCCCAGAGGATGTACAACTATTGGGTGTCCCAAGAGGCTGAGATGCTGGCTTTGGCCCCCAAAGCGCCGTTTATTGGCTACGGCGGTCAGTTTGAGGGCTACGAAAACCAATGGAAGACCGCTAACACGACCAACTGGCCGTATTTGGAGGTAAATCCAGACGTTACAGACGGCGCGGGCGCTACGTTGCCACTACCCCAGCGCGCGCAGCCGCCAATGGCCTCCAGCGGGCTATTGCAAGCCAAAGCAGGCGCTTCTGAGGACATTAAGGCGTCTACCGGCCAATATAACGCATCTTTGGGTATGACATCCAACGAGCGCAGCGGCAAAGCTATTCTTGCGCGTCAGCGCGAGGGTGATGTTGGGACGTACCACTATGGTGATAACTTAGCCCGTGGCGTGCGGTATTTGACCCGCCAACTGGTCGATCTGATCCCCAAAATCTACGACACCCAGCGCATCGCCCGCATCATTGGCGAGGACGGCGAAACCAGCATGGTCAAAATTGACCCGATGCAGGCCGAGCCGGTCAAGAAGATTATGGATCAACAGGGTATTGTGATCGACAAGATTTACAACCCTGGCGTGGGCAAGTACGATGTGGTGGCTACCACTGGCCCAGGCTACGCGACCAAGCGGCAAGAGGCGCTGGAGGCGATGGGCCAACTGTTGCAGGGTAACCCCCAGCTATGGCAAGTGGCCGGTGACCTGTTTGTCAAAAACATGGATTGGCCTGGTGCCCAAGAAATGGCGAAGCGCTTTGCCAAAACCATTGACCCCAAACTTATGCAAGACGGCGACAAGCCGCCTGAGTTGCAGGCCGCAGAACAGCAAATCGAAGCGATGGGTCAAGAGATGGAGCAAATGCACCAGATGATTCAGAACGTCGGCAAGTCCATCGAAATGCAAGAGCAGCGCCGCAAGGATTACGAAGCCGAGATTAAGGCTTACCAAGCTGAGACACAACGCATCACGGCTACGCAAGCGGGCATGAACGAGCAGCAGATTCAAGACATTGCTATGGGTGTGGTAGCGGCTGCAATGGAGTCTAATGGTCAAATTGGCGGTATTCCTGAGATGCCAGAACAGCAGATGGACGTGGGCATGGAGGGTATGCCTGAAATGCCACAGCCTATACTACCGATGGAGCAGCCACAATGACCGCAGCACAATTAATGGGGCTATTGTTCTTAGGCCGTAATGTGGCTCACAGCGTGCATTTAAACACCCGCAGCTACTCTAAACACGTTGCGCTTAATACCTTCTATGACAACGTGATTGATGTGGCTGACGCTTTTGCCGAAGCCTACCAAGGCCGTCATGGATTGATTGGCCCTATCGCCATTCCAGCGGCCAAAAAAACCACAAATATCATTGAGTTCTTGCAGGCCCAGCTTGATGAGATTGAAAAAGGCCGTTACGAAGTCTGTGACAAGTCTGACTCGGCGATACAACAATTGATTGACAACATTGTTGAGTTGTACCTGACCACGCTCTATAAACTGCGCTTCTTAGCATGACGCTATCCATTAACCACAGCACAGCAGCAGATGGTAGCTTTAGCGCCGCAGGCGCTGCAGCGTGGGATGCCAATCATTCATTTTCTGGTCTTTTAGATGTTGCTAACGGCGGTACTGGCACAGCCACTCCAGCCCTTGTAGCAGGAACAAACGTAACAGTTACCGGCACATGGCCCAACCAGACAATTAACTCCACAAGCAGCGGTGGCGGCATTACAACTGGCAAAAGTATCGCAATGGCGATGATCTTTGGATACTAATTATGGCAAACCCAAACATAGTCAACGTATCGTCAATTTATGGCAATACCAGCTATTTGATCCCAAGCACTACAGCAGCTACAACGTGGACTGCGCTTACACCTGCTGCTGGCACAGTAAATAAAATTGACAACATTGTTGCTTCAAACGTCACTGCGTCTATTGCAAACGTAACCGTAGCAATCAATAGCGCGGCGGCGGGCGCTGGTACAAACTACCGGCTTGTGTACCAAGTGCCTGTTCCGGTAAACGCTTCAATTGTTGTCGCTGACAAAAGTACCGCGTTTTACTTAGGCGAAGCGCAATCTATTGTTGTTACTGTTGGTACGTCAAGCGCAATTGAATTAACCGCATCCTATGAGGCCATTACCTAATGTCCACGAGGTACAAAGGTTCGATCATGTCCGCTACAGCGGCAACCAATAGCACGTCTGCGGCTATTGGTATTTGGCGTTCCAATGAAGTTATGCAAGGGCTTAACTCTAGCACTTGGCCTAAACCAATTGTTTCAGTAGATTATTTAGTGGTTGCGGCAGGTGGTGGCGGTGGTGGTGCTGGAGCTAATTCTGGTGCTGCAGGTGGCGGCGGTGCTGGAGGATTATTAACAGCGACTAATCTTTCATTACTTCCAAGCACTACATATACTATTACTGTAGGTGCATTTGGGGCAGGAGGTACAACCGCAGGTACGCAAGGTACAAGTGGCGGTAACTCTGTTATTAGTGGAACAGGAATAACAACGATCACTGCGACAGGTGGTGGTGGTGGTGGCGGCGCAACATCGTCTGCGGGTTCTGTTGGACTTGCTGGAGGGTCAGGTGGCGGCGGTGGTTGGGCTAGAACTGGTGGTGCGGGTACATCTGGACAAGGAAACACGGGTGGTACTGGTGGCCCAGCATCATCACCTTTTGCTTATGGTGGTGGCGGTGGTGGTGGTGCAAGTGCAGTAGGTTCAAACGGAACAGCTAGTGTTGGTGGCAATGGTGGCGGCGGTACATCTAGCACATATAGCGGCGCAACTGTAACGTATGCTGGCGGTGGCGGCGGCGGTGCTTACGCAGGGTTAACGGCTGGCACTGCATCAGGCGGCGGCGGCGCAGGGGGTAATACTGCAACAACTTACAACGGCGTTGCTGGCACTGTAAATACTGGCGGTGGAGGTGGCGGCGCTGGAGTTGCTGGAGCATCTGCAACAGGCGTTGGCGGTAATAGCGGCTCTGGAATTGTGTGTATTCGTTGCCTTCTTGCTTCTACAGCTACAGCAACTACAGGTTCACCTACTGTAACTACAGACGCAACTTACCGCTACTACAAATTTACCGGCACAGGTTCTATCACGTTCTAATCATGGCACACTTTGCAAAACTTGACGAAAACAGCGCAGTTATTACGGTTGTTGTTGTTAATAATTCAGAACTGTTGGTTGATGGCGTAGAGTCAGAGGCTAAGGGAGTGGAGTTTTTGGTTAACCTGTTTGGTGATTCCAATTGGAAGCAGACATCCTATAACGCCACAATCCGTAAAAATTCTGCGGGGATTGGGTACACCTACGACTCCAACAGGGATGCGTTTATACCGCCGCAGCCGTTTCCTAGTTGGACGCTAAACGAGCAGACTTGCCAGTGGGATTCGCCTATGCCCATGCCTGTAGACGACAAAAGGTATATTTGGGACGAACAAACTTGCCAATGGGTGGAGTAAAATTACATGAACCAATTTTACGGCGGCAGTTTTTTTAGCGGCGGGTTTTTTTCAACTATCCCCGCTTATGTAACGCAACTCTATGTTGAGTTAAGATCATTTACTGAAAGAAGGAGATTCTAATGGCGCTCAATCTTAAAGCTATCACATCTGTCTTGGGCTACCAGCAGATCACCAGCTTGTCCGCAGCTACGGCCCTGACCGTACCCCAAAAAAGCGTTGCTGGCCTTGCGGGATCACCCCGTATTGCCATCATTACGCCTGAGACTCAAGCCGTTCGCTGGCGAGATGACGGCGTGGCCCCCACCGCTTCGGTTGGAATGCCCCTTGCTGCTGGTGTCACTTTGCAATACGATGGCGACTTGACTCAAATCAAGTTCATTGAGCAAACGGCCAGTGCAAAGCTGAACATTACTTACTATTCTTAAGAGGTCATCATGCAAATCTCTAATGACACTGCGGCGTTAAATTACGTTGACTATTTCACCAAACAGTTGCCTATTGACCTTGCCACTATGGCTGCATTGCGTGATGAACTGGCTACTCGCCAGGGCGCTTTGTCTGCGGCTGAAAACGCAGTAGCTGACCGAGCCAAAGCGGCAGAGGAACTTGCCGCTGCCAGAGCAACAGCAGCGGGCACGCAAACTGCGGCCCAACAAGCATTGGATGAGGCCAAAAGTTCTTTAACTGCGGCCAAGGCCAAAGAAAAAGAAATAGCCGCGCGTGAAAAAGAAGTTAATGCTGATTTGGCTTCTCGCCAATCTGAAGTTGCCAAGCGCGAAGCATCGGCGAATGATAAAGCGGCTGCTTTGGCCGCGCAACAAGCATCGCTTGACGCCCGCAGCGCATCTTTGGAAGCACAAGAAGCTGCGTTGCAAACTCGCGTTAAAGCCTTTCAAGATAAAGTTGCCGCAATTAGCGCTTAAGGATAAAAATCATGGCCGTCTTTCTCTCCCCTGTGGGCGGCGCTGCGGCCCAATTTTTTACCAATAGCGGCGTAATTCTGTCTGGCGGTAAACTGTACACCTATGCTGCGGGGACAACGACTCCGCAAACCACTTACACCAGTTCGTCTGGAAATACAAACCACACCAACCCAATTATTTTGGATTCGGCTGGCCGCGTGCCAGGAGGTGAGATTTGGTTAATTGCAACGCCTTATAAGTTTGTCATTAACGATTCAGCCAGTGCATTGATTGGCACTTATGACAACATTTCTGGCATTGGCGCTGCAAGCTATCAAGTAGACAATTTTACCGGCACTGGGTCGCAAACTGCGTTTACATTAAGCACGGCTTCGTTGGGAGAAAACTACACGTTTGTGTACATAAATGGCGTGTATCAAAACAAAAATACTTACGATGTATCAGGCGTAACGGTAAGATTTTCAGAAGCGCCGCCGTTCACTTCGTTAATTGAAGTCATGTACAACTAATGGCTAATAGCAAGATTTCCGCTTTAACCGCCGCGACTACGGTTGTGGGGACGGAAGTTTTGCCGATTGTTCAAAGTAGTGCAACAGTTAAAGTTGCTATTTCAGACTTAACGCCAGGTCTTAGCACTATCA
>Ga0209297_1000990_pt1 | contig 16888 bp, 9 predicted proteins | sample S_130805_MF_Meta_FD_187322 | JGI IMG/M metagenome (GOLD analysis project Ga0209297, IMG submission 187322) | Freshwater microbial communities from Lake Simoncouche, Canada to study carbon cycling - S_130805_MF_MetaG (SPAdes) (version 2) | ecosystem: Environmental > Aquatic > Freshwater > Lake ... | reverse complement strand
AAAGTGCTGTACAAATGATAGAATTTTTACTTGAACTAATTAAATCTTTAGAAAATGATTAATCACGCAGAGAACCTAGGATGGGAACTAGATGTAGACTTCCCAGCTTGGGGTAACTCACCCGAATACGTAAAAACAATATCCGGTGGATATTTATTAAAAGGCGAGAAGCCTATTGATGCATACCACAGAGTAGCTAATTCTGTAGCTGACAGACTTAGCAAGCCTGAGATGGCTGACAAATTCTTTCAATATATTTGGAATGGGTGGTTAAACTTAGCCACACCTGTGCTATCTAATACAGGCACTGACCGTGGCCTACCTATATCTTGCTATGGTATTGACATAGCTGACTCAGTGTTTGATATTGGTACTAAGAACTTAGAGATGATGTTACTTGCCAAACATGGTGGTGGTGTAGGCGTAGGCTTTAATCGCATTCGCCCGGCAGGATCAAAGATATCTAAGAACGGGACATCAGATGGTGTGATTCCATTCACTAAGATATTTGATTCCACAATTCTTGCAACATCACAAGGCAACGTGCGTCGTGGTGCGGCATCGAGCAACTTAAACATTGAGCACAAAGACTTTGAGGATTGGTTGGATATACGTGAGCCTAAGGGCGATGTGAATCGCCAGTGCTTAAACCTACACCAATGTGCTGTGGTGGGTGATAAGTTTATGCGTAAGCTAGAAGATGGTGATGTAGATGCTAGACGTAAGTGGGGTAAGTTACTACAGAAGCGTAAGGCTACAGGTGAGCCATACATTTTATTTAAAGGCAATGTCAATAAGCAGAACCCTGAGGCGTACAAGAAGAATAGTTTAAAGGTCTACATGACCAACATTTGTTCAGAGATTGTATTGCATACGGATGAAAACCATAGCTTTGTTTGCTGTCTGTCTTCTGTTAACCTAGCTAGGTACGAAGAATGGAAGGACACAGACTTAATCTATGTGGCTACTTGGTTCTTAGATGGCGTGCTAGAAGAGTTCATTCAGAAGGCCAAGAACATGAAAGGCTTTGAGAATGTCGTTCGTTTTGCTGAGAAAGGTCGTGCTATTGGACTAGGTGTACTAGGATGGCACACATACTTGCAACAGAAAGGTATTCCATTCGAAGGATTGCTTGCTCAGTTTGAGACACGTAAGATATTCTCTCAGATTAAGATTGAGTCTGAGCGTGCATCACGTGACATGGCTGAGGAATATGGTGAGCCATTATGGTGCGTGGAGACAGGTATGCGTAACACACACCTAAGAGCTATTGCTCCTACGGTGTCTAACTCTAAGTTAAGTGGTAACGTGTCAGCAGGTGTCGAGCCATGGGCGGCTAATGTGTTTACAGACCAATCAGCAAAGGGTACATTCATTCGCAAGAATAAAGAACTTGAGAAGGTGCTTAAGAAAATTGGTATTAATACTAAGGAGATATGGGATAAGATTCTTGCTGATGGTGGATCAATCCAAGATATAGCTGAGTTAGATATTTGGTTCTATGTGAACGGTAAGTTGACAGAGAATCCTGAGGGTAATGACCACATCCCAGTTAAAGATGTATTCAAAACATTTAAGGAGATTAACCAATTAGAATTAATTAAGCAGGCAGGTATTCGTCAGCAGTATATTGACCAATCTGTTTCATTGAACTTAGCATTCCCATCACAGGCTACGCCTAAGTGGATTAACCAGGTGCACATGGAGGCATGGAGACAACGCATCAAGACATTGTACTATATGCGTACTGAGTCTGTGCTTCGTGCAGACATTGCTACACGTGCTACGGATGAAAGTTGCATCAGCTGCGATGGTTAAACAGTAATCGGGTTCATACCATAAGAACTGAGCCCGATTCATTCTTGCGTCTGTGGTGTAATTGGTAACACGGAACTCTCCAAAAGTTTTGTTCCTAGTTCGAGTCTAGGCAGGCGTGCAAAGTTTTTTCTAAAAAATGTACAAGTAATTAGATATTTAACTAAATTTACAAAGGTTAAAGTGAATAATTTTTAAGAGGGGAGGTGTTTATCGTTTTACACTTCCCCTTTTTTTAGTATGAAAGAACACATTGAATATACAAATATTACGATTCGCTTCATCAATAAGATGACAGACGAGATATATGAAGCCCTTATCGACAAGGAGTACGAAGATCTTCAGGATTCCATTTACATTCTAATCGAAAAATTAAATCAACTACGTGATGAAACCTTACCTAGAATACGCACTAGAATTACACCAGCAAGGAGACCTTAACAAAGCAGATATTGCTAAAAAGGTTCAAGAACATTATGGAATGGAAGACAGAAATGTCGAGACATTACGTAAAAGAATATCTGCCTACATTTTAAAGGTTGAGCACCGCAGTTTAAATAGTGAGTGTGAAGAGCAGGGAGCCCCAACCGGGGAAGTGTCCCATTACTGGTTGAAGACCGACAAGCACTCTATCTTTGTCAAGGTTGACAAGAAAGACCCAGTCGAGACCTATCATGACATGCGAGCTGATATCGTGGCTGAGATGCAAAAGCATTCGCCCGTATATCCAAAATTAGATCGCAGTAATATTATTGATGGCCACCTTCTTGTGGTTGACCCAGCTGATATTCATATTGGTAAGTTAGCCTCCTCATTTGAGACAGGAGATGACTACAATAATCAGATTGCTGTTCAGCGTGTACTTGATGGTGTACGTGGAATTATTCAGAAAGCATCAGGCTTTAACATCGACAAGATTCTTTTTGTTGGTGGCAATGACATCCTTCACATAGACACGCCAAAGCGTACGACTACGGCAGGTACTCCACAAGATACAGATGGAATGTGGTACGATAACTTTAGAATCGCTAAGAAGCTATATATCGAGGTCATCGAGATGTTGATTGGTATTGCTGACGTTCACTTTGTGTTCAACCCATCTAATCACGACTACACCAACGGATTCTTTTTAGCAGATGCTATCGAGTCTTGGTTTCATAATAACTCAAACATTACATTTGACTGTTCTATCGCACACAGAAAGTATACAAAATACGGAAACAATTTAATTGGGACTACGCATGGCGATGGTGCGAAGACTCAGGACTTACCTTTATTAATGGCTCATGAAGCAAGCAAAGAGTGGGCAGACTCTAAACACCGTTATGTATATACTCACCACGTTCATCACAAGTCTTCTAAGGATTACATGGGCGTTTGCGTCGAGTCTCTCCGATCTCCCAGTGGTACCGATTCATGGCACCATAGAAATGGCTATGCTCACGCACCTAAAGCGGTTGAAGGATTTATCCACCACAAAGAGAATGGACAGGTTGCAAGACTAGTCAATATATTTTAGTATTTTTGTGAAAATATATAACCATGACAGTTCAAGAATACGTTAGTGCATTGATGGAGATTGAGAATATATCTCACATCGCACACCTTCAGACATCATCATTCGCAGAGCATAAGGCTTTGAATGAATTATATGATGGCATCGTTGACCAGTTCGATGCATACGTGGAAGCGTATCAAGGCAAGTATGGTATTATCAAAGGATACAAGTCTTTCAAATTAGAAGAAGGTGTTGATATGGTATCATACCTTAAAGAAAAAATGACAGCGTTCGAGGGATATCGTGGGTCGCTAACCGATGGTTACTTACAACAAATGGTTGACAATACTCAAGAGTTATTAAGCTCTACGCTATACAAATTAAGATTTTTAAGTTAGAATTGCGTATAAGGTGATTAATTAAAAAGGGGACTCATGGTCCCCATTTTTATTACCTAGCTTCTTTCTCTATTGTTTGCTTTACTTTCTCATTTAATCTAACTACTTCTGAAGGTAAGATATTGGTTGCTCCTAGCAATTCAACAGATAATACAAAAGCTAGTTTTTCTTTATCTTCATATGACAATTCTATTTCATTGCCATATTTGTCAACATAACTATCGCTAGATATCTTGTAAATCGTATCAGCCATATTTATGAATGGCTTAGTTGCTACTTCTGGAATACCGCCTATTAAATTTAACATTGCATCTAATTCACTTTGTGGCTTGTATGAGAATAGTTTAAATTTATCTTCTTCATCTAAATCTTTTTGTGCTAAGTCTAATACTCCATTTATAATTCCAACTACAGCCTTATCTCCTATATTAGGTATTGGTGATAATACATCGGTAGTAAATCTAGTAAATGCAGAATTGTAGTATTGATTTTTTCTTTTCTCTCTTTCATCATCGTCTTCATCAACACCAAGTATTGCATTTGCGGCAATAACAATTCCCGAACTAATACCGGCCGACATTGCTTCAAAAGCCACCATCTCAGCAGCAGTTGCTGTTAATGATTTCAATGCATCTATTTTATCTTGCTTATTAGAATTTTTAGATGTAAGAATAGTCACATCTGTAGTTATTTTATCTTTAGCATTAAAAATAAAACTACTAAATGGCACCACCATTGACCTAGCAATTGTTACATATGGGTTCTTTGTTGTTAAGAATTTACCCATCATTGCAGAGTCAGATACGTTCTGTTGTAAGTTAACCTGATCTTCTGCATAATCACCAGCTTCTTTAACTAACTCGTGGTTCTTCCAGTCAATATTGTCTGTGTTATATCCAAGTTGCTTTAATTTATGCACGTAGTAAGCCATCCAAGATGCTCTAGCACCTAAAACATCACCATTCTTAAGTGAATACTCTAAGTATATTTTACCCGCTTTAGCTACAGTTTCTGCTACTTTATTTGCTGAGTTAACATCTGTTTGTTCAATAATCTTATTTGCAGATTCAATGGCTGTTTGTGATTCTAAACCACGATTTGTAATTCCATATCCTGAATTATCCAAGAAATTCATTGCATCTTTGTTTGTTACCAAAGCTATTCCTTGTGTAACAGATTTAGGATCATTTACTAAAGCAACAGATGTATTGATGAGTGCTGTTGATGCTTGTTTTAATCCTGACAAAGCACCACCCAATGCACGAGATGTTCCATATCTACTAACAGCCTGAATGATTTTAGCAAAAGCTTTTTCATTAACTGATCCTGTAGTTACATTCTTAGAACGGACTTGATTTACATACCAGTTTAACTTATTTTGAATTACATTTCTATCTCTAAGATTTGGATAAATCTTTTCAAAAGAAGGAGACTGAACAAAACCCCTGTATTGTTGAACAGATGGTGCAGTTCTGACATCAGTAATCATTTGATGAAATGCTGATGAGTTATTAAAATCAAAATCAAAACTGATTACACGATTCTGAGGAATGCCCTTTATTCGGTTATTCTTCATCAATGTACCTGATTTAGATTGATTTAAGAAATCAAATCCCATTCTATATGAAGATGGTTCATCAACATCTTTAGATTTATCCTCTACAATTTTCTCATAGTTATCTGTAGAATAATTAATATCATCTTCTAATACAGTATTGTATACAGATGCAGCAACCTTTTTTACTTCAGGATAATATTTATCAAATATAGCATTCCACCACTTAACAGCATCTTGGTTAATTGGATCTATATATGCTTCCACTTCACTAATATCTTGAGCATCTTTTATGTTCTCAAATATAGAATCAAGAATCTTTCCTCTTTTGACTAACTTATCATCTTGCGATTTTAATAAAGCATCAATAGTTTCAACTATTTGATTCTTACGTCTATCAAATTCAACTTTCATTTCTTCAGTTGTTCCAATGACATTTCTTCTTAAGTGGGCATAGATACCTCTTTCGAAAACATTTTGAACATCATTGAATGATTTATTATTTGGCTTAGTTTTACCAAACTTTTCATTATACGCTTTATCAATATTATTAGCTTCTGTTTTAGCTCTACTTGATTGGTTTGATAAATCACGAAGACCCATAGCATCAAACACTTTTGAGCCAATAGCACGACTTCTATGAACTAAATCCAAAGTAGATTTAACTGGAGAGAAAGCAGATGTCCAAGCTTGAGATAAGAAGTTCATTGCCTTACCTCCAAATACCCTTCTAAAACTTTCTGCTACAATACCTTGGTTAGCTAACCCGGTTGCTTTTTGAGCTCCTTCATAGGTTTTGTACATTGTCTCCATATTATCAACAATGCCATTTACTAAGAAGTTTTCTAATGCCTCAACGGCTCTATACGAATCTCTAACAGACATTTCATTTAAGTCCATTGAAGAGAAGTTTTTAATCAAAGTTTTTGTATAGTCATCTAACTCTACTTCTTCTCCTGTAAGTGGGTTATAACCATCCTCGGCAATTGAGTTAACAATGTCAGTCATTGAGTCAAATAATTCACCTAAGTTTTCTCTAATCTTAGCTTCATTAGCCTCCGCATCAGGTTTAGTACCTGATTCCACATCCATTACATATTGTCGGATTTGAGTTAAACTCATAGATTTATCTATCAATCCAGCCTCAACCAAATAATCATATTGGTCTAGTAAAGTATTCTTTACTTTCTCTTCTTGTTTAGCTAACTCTTTTTTAGTGAACGCATTAATATCCTCAATAAGAGCGGCTCTTCTGATTGGCTTTTTAATAGCATCATATACCTCTCTAGCTTTCTCCAAGTATTGGTCAATGTCTGTAAATTCTGGTATTACTTTACCAAAATCTCTAGCCATATTAGCTACAGATGCTTGCAATGTATCAGACTTTGCTAACTTCTTAATTTTATTTCTAAAAGTAGTTGCCTCTTTAATTCGGTCTTGATAATCAGCACGCTTAAACATCTTGTCCATACGCTCGAACAAACGCTCGCGCATTACAGGATTTAAGATGTTTGTTTTAGCCAAAGAGTTAAGTAAAGACTTTTGTTGTGCTTTACTTAATGTACCTCTAGTAATAAAAGATTTAATCTTTTCTGCTACATTTTTTCTGATTTGGTCGGTTGCTTTTTCTGCACCTTTAGCTGCTTTAGATTCAAGTTTAATCTGATTTTTAAGTGCAGTCATTTCATTTACTGTCACTTTTTTAGGAGCTGGCTTACCAAGTACCTTATCTATAGATGGGGCTTTTGCTTGCTTACCTTCTCCACTTAACATTGCTGCGTAAATCTTACGCATATCATCGTTAAGTTTAATATCAATATCAGAGCCAATAATGCCATTGTAGATATCTAATAACCACTTCTTGAAGTTTTCAAATATCTTATTTAATTCTGCACTAGGAGTTTTTCCTTCAGATAAGTATTTCTCGAAACCACGTGCAAACTTTTCACTAACAGACATATCCCAGTCTTTCTTTCCTGCCCATTTTAATATCTTTTGCTTCTCCTTGTTCTCAAGATAATGCTCATAAATATGAGCCATCTCATGCAAAGGAGTTGATATATTAGGATCAGTTAATGCAGTAACAATAAATCTACCATCATTAGCTAAGCTAACTGTAGCTTTATTATCTTGGAAGTATACTTGATTGCCTTTCTTATCTAATACAGGCTTACCTTTTTGAGTTACTTGGAATTTCTCATCATTCCAATTAGCCTCTACAGGATTCTTAGCATACACCAATCCACCAATTTGGATAACCTCATCGGCAGATAAAACCGGCTTACCATTTGAGCGATTGTAGAAATAAGAATGACGGAAAGGGTTAGCTCCAATTTGAACCCATGAAGGATCATTTTGAATAGACTCCACCTCTTTCTTAGCGTTTGCATTTTGTTCATCAACGGTAGTACCTTCAACAGGAACCATTGTGCCACGCATTTTAAACTTAGTTTCACGAGATGACTCTCCCTTTGCAATCTTAGCTGCTAAGTTTGGATTGAAATCAAATGTAACATCTTTAATCTTGGCTACACCAGTGTAAGAAACAGGTTTGTCTTTAGTTACCTTACCTGTGCTTGATTCTTTTGCATCTGCGTGAACAGTTACAACCCACTTATTGTTATTCAAGTAAGCTGGTAAGTCTAAACGTAAACCAACTTTATCTGATACAATCTCAAATTCTTGATTAGTCTTAGGATCAACAAATGTTTCACCCTTAGCAGTAACAGAATTAACTAATGGAACCTTAGGTGCTTCTAGTGATGCTTGAATCTCTTCGCCTGTAGATGGATTAAAGAATGTCTCAATTGGTTTAATTGGGCTTTCTTTTTCTACAATTGCACGATACTGTTCATTAGTTATATTGCCATTTAATAAATCGTTAGCTGCCTTAGTCAACGATTGGTTACGACTAGCAATCTCCTTACCTTTCTTTTGTTCAGGGAATTTATTCCAAGAAACAAGTTGATTGTCAATTGCATCATTAAACTTAACCTCGGTATCAATTGGGCCTTGTACTTTTGGTATAGCTTTTGTAGGCTTTACTTTCTCTACAGGTCTCTCAACTGTAACTTCTTCCGTTACAACACCTTCAGTAGGAGTTCCTTTTTCAAATGCAATAGTCTTAAGAATCTCTTCTTTAGTAGTTCCTGCACGACCCGCCATAGTTCCTGCAATCTTATCAATCACAGTAGCTGCAGCTTTAGACTGAGTCTTATTTAGACCGAATACAGATTGCATCTGCCCTTCAACTGATTCTACCTTAGGAACTTCAGGAGTTACTTCTTCGACTTTAACTTCTTCGGTAGGGACTTGAGATTCTGCTTGGGGTTCTCCTTTCGCCACTTCTCCGCTAACTCCGGCTTCTGGCTGTACAGGTACTTCACTTGTTGTTTGCTTTTGAATGGCATCTTTTTGTTGTTTAAGGTTATTTTGTTGTTTTAGTAAATCGTCTAATAATAACTTCTTTGCGTTATCATCCATAGCCGCATCATCTATAATAGACTTAGCACTATTGTAGTTCTCTTCTAATTTATCATCAATCTCAAATATTTGCTTAACCTGATCAGCAGATAAGTTAGCGGCAATTGCTTCGTTCTCTGCAATAATTGCTTCATTTTCAGCAACCAAATCTTCAATCTTTTTATTGACTATTTTATTAACATTAGGGTCAACATCTTCGCCATGCTCAAGATTTAAACTTTGAATGGTCTTTATGTTGTTATCTATTTTTTCTGACTGATCCTTGGGCATTATTTTCCCCGCAACGTATCTTCGTGCAGCACCTATACTAGCACCTGTTGCAGATATACCTCCCCCAGAAAGTCCACCTAGAATAAAACTATTAGCAACTTTTTTAGCCAAAGGCAAGAATTTTATCTCTTCACCTTTTGTTATTTTGTCAGATATTTCTTGAACTACTGTGGTTGCTCCTTCAGATAAACCTTCTTCACCAAAATCTTTTAATACTGATTTAACAAATCCTTCAGCAACAGCTTTAGATGCAACAGGGTTGCCAAATGCAGACTTAACAGCTTTTCCTAAAATCTTTTGTGTAGTACCTTCAAATATAGCCTCTGCAGTACCAGTCACTCCTGCATTTAATGTATAGCCAAGTCCTAACTCGCCACCTGTTTCTGCTAAATCCTCTTGTCTTTTACCGGCAGCGGCAGCTACACCCATTAATGGCAAACTAGCCGCACCAACAAGCATATACGGTGCAGATTCTACTGTGGTTTTTAATCCTTGATAAAGAATTTTTTGAATGGATTCTGAGTTTGGATTTTCTTTGAACTTAGCTAGTTCATCTACTACATCTACTTGTTCTTGACGAGTCTTTTTATAGATATCTTCAGACTTCTTGTTTAAAAAATCGTATGATTTTTGAGATAGATTAGCACCCACAGGAATTGCTTGAGTAGCTGTACCCGATGCTCTTGCTGAAGCTGTAGATATGCCACTTAATGCATCTCTAATTTGTTTTTTATCAGCAGAAGGTAATTTATTAAAATCACTTTTCATCCCTGTTGCACTCATGAAAACATCCAATGCGGCTGTTTGAGCAAACTGAGGTATAGAAGATAAAGTTGCTAATGTTTTAGCTCCAGCTCCTTTAAGTGTATTCCAAAGGTCGTCAATAACACCAACTTCCTCTTTACCTTCTTTTGCAGGAGAAGCCACAAGTCCACTCCCTTGAATCTTTGGAGATACCAATGAAGTAGGTTTTGGAGATGGTTGACCAACGGATTCCGTAGAATTTTTTTTTTTTAATATATCTAGGTCTGAATCAGTAATGCTTTCTGAAAAGTTATCAATAGGCAGAACAGAGTCACCATCCAAAATACCGTATTGCCCTTGCTTTTGAACAAGTTTCATGTTTTCTGAAATAGGTAATACTGTGTTAGACGCTTCGTCTAAGATACCATATTGGCCACCTTTTTTTACTAATCTTTGTTTTGCCATTATATATTTATATTAACTATTGCCATCCATCAGATGGAACTCTTGTTCTTGTTGTTGCAGGTTCTGCACCCGTGCCTAACTCGAAGTTTTCATTTCCTTCAATATAATCAGCAGAAGCGGATAAAGGATCTTGCTTAGGACTTAAGAATGTATATACATCCTCTTCGCTTTTTAAATCACGTGTAACTAAACCGCCTTTTTTTCTTTTACCTCCAGCATCAACAATCATTTCATTCCCCGTAATTCTAATAATTGGAGGAAGTAAATTTCCCGCAGAATCTCTTTGTCTAAGGAATGTAACCTGAGGAGAATCTAATCCTCTATCAACAGCTGCTGATCTAAGCAATGGCCATTGAGGGCTATTTTTTCTAGCTCTCCAAATCTTATTTGCTGTTTCTGCTTTAGTAGTAATAGCTTTAATTCTTATATTTTCTTTTTTATCTGCAGTAGTTGGAGCCTTTACCTCCCTTGGTTGCTGTGGAGCAAACCCTTGAGTACGTGTTTCTTTATAACCAACACCTACCTCTATTTGATTGCGAACATATTCCTTCGCAACATTCACTTGGTCTGTAGTAGGGACTGGCTCATAGACGCCATTCTTTCGCTCTACCTTGATTAAATTATCTGCAGGAGTACCTTTTGCTATTAACTCTTTTTTCTGTGCCTCAGACTCAAAGAATTGATAATCTCCTACATAATCCGTTAGAACGCTTGTGGTTGATCTTGGTGTAACAGTAAATGCATTAACTTGAGCATCTAAAGCTTTAGCAAAAGCCGGGTTCTTACGAGCATCCTCAATATTTAAAATCTTACCGCTTCCCTTATCAATAGATACTCCATAGTCAGCTACACGCTTTAAAAATGTAGTTACACCATCATTGATATCAACTTTTAAATCAACCAAGTTACCCGGATTAAGCATTGCTGTTGGGCTATATACTTCTGAATCAGAAGCAATAGTTCCCGTTTTGGGATCAATATTAGCACGGTATAGTCTTCCTGTATTAGGATTAATCATAATCTTAGCATCCTTTAGATTACTAAGTTTAGCATAAGTTAACGCATTGTGCTGACCAAGACCGGACATCTTGCCTTCTGTAATTATCTTTTGTACCCCAGCAATTGTATTACCGTATCCTTTAACTGCTTTATTTAAAGTAGACCAATCAGTCATAGCTGTATTCTTAAATAACTTATAATCAGCCATTGTAATCGCACCTCTTTTCAATAAATCATACTGAGTTTTCATTCCATTACGAACTTCATCAACACCTTTATAAATCATCTCATTGACAGATTGATCGGTGGTTTGTTCGTATTCTCCTATTTTAGAAAATGATTCCGAGTAGTCATCGTCAATTTTCTGCTTTTCAGCTTTTCTTTCGTCTTTGACTTGATTTATTTTATCGTATAAATCCGTACCAATTTTACCCCAATCTATTGGAGGTACTTGATTACCTACATATCCTGCAAATTCTGTCATTTCTTATATAATTATTGAGCCCATCCTAAACCAGGAGACCATTGATATTGAGCATCAAATTGACCCTGTGCACCTCTTAATCCTTGCATATAATTATCTTGCAACTGTTGTGGGCTAAGAATACTTACATTTGGTATAGCTTGTAGCCCAGTAGGCATAGGTGTTTTCAAGACACCTTGTCCCCTGTTATACATTTGGTCTGATAATTGTTGTGTTTGTAAAAAATCTTGATTTTTTGTTCCCGCTACAATAGAGTCTTCCGGCTTATACAAAGGTTGGTCTTTTAGCGATTGCACTAAAACATTACCTGCCGTTTGAGCTAAACCACTTATGCCTGAATTTATTTGTTGCTGTCCATAAGCAGCAGCTGCTTGAGCACCTGTTAATCTTTGTTGTTCTAGTGCGGCTTGTCTAGTTAAGTTTCTTTGCTCTACTCCTTGTGCATTTTGTGCTTGATATAAATCACGCTCGTATTGTGCTTGTTGTGCTTGTGCAGATAATGCTAAATCTTCTGCTTGTCCTTGTTGATTTAATGCAGTAAGACCACCCAATACACCAGCTGCTCCAATATCTTTAAGACCTTGAAGTTGATTTGCTTGGCGTGCTTGAACATTTTGTTGAGCCATTTCTAATCCAAGAGTTGGTACCTGTAAGTTTTTAAACTTATCAGCCTCTTGCATTTGAGCTAAAGATTGAGCAGCTTTACCAGCTGCCTGTGATGCCTCTGCTTTAGCATTTGCTCCTTGGATAATGCTATATGCTGCACCACCTGCTGCGATTACTGCTGCTGTTATTGCTGCCATATTATAATAATTTTATCATTTCTGTACAATTGGTATTCGACTTTGTAAATCCGCAATTCTCGTATTTACTAATCAAACTATTATTAATAAGACAAGTCCAAACAGCTTTATGCCCTGCATCTTTACAAGCCTGAGATATTGTTTCAATTAATAATTCAATAGCCTCATGCCTATCCTTGTCTTTATATTCAAAATTAGATACTATAAACTCACAAAATGCGATTCCTGAATTAGTGAAGTATGCAAATCCTGCACAAATATCCACATCTTCTTTTGAAATCATAAAACCACCTAATCCATTGTTTGGTAACATTTCTTTGGGAGGGGCTGTCCATCTCCAATCTTTCCACCATTTAACCAATGTATTATCGTAGTCACTTTCGTTTAGTAACCTAATATTAAATTTCATTCTACAAATATAATTAAATTATCAAGGATAACTCTTGAATACGTCAGAAGTTACCATAAACATTTCAGTGTAATCTGTATCGTTGTTTGTAAACTCCACGCTTAAGTATGTACCTCTTGTAGGAGATGATTCAGCAACTGGACTTTTCTCATAAAGAATAAAACTTCCATTTGTTGGTGGAGTGCCTGTAACGCTAACTGTCACCGTATTTGCAGCATGTGCTGTTATTGTTCCAATAAGTGTAAGTACACCTGAATTAACCCAGTAAAGGATATCTCCTGTACTAATTATATGGCCAATATCGAAAGCAAATGTAAGTACACCTGCTGCATAAGTAGTAACATTTCCTATGCCTTGTACAGATGTCATAGATATATTATTAGCAGACAATTCAGTTCTTCTGATATAACCATACCATGTACCCTCCTTTAAATCATACCAACCTGCATCAATATAACCACTCCCTTGGTCAGATAAAATATCTGTTTCCCAAGCAGTAGTTGAGTTGGTAGCTATGGTTTTAAACGACTTAGTTTGCGATGGCTCATTATTAAAAATGGTTGTTATTTTAGATGGGTACAATACTCCGTAATAACTATTTCTAGTTTGGTTTGAATTGTGCTTATATAGATTTCCGTTCTTAAATGTGTACAAATAATTATTCATAGACACCATCCACTCAGGTAAATATGAGTGGTATGATGTCCATCCTGATAATCTAGGGGAATATGTTATTGTATAGTTAGCCATGTGTTTACAAATTTACTTATTTAATTATTACGGACAACTATAGAACGATGTTATTTGAATTGAACCATTATATCCCGGAGGCACAGTAGTTTGTATTAGTGTTGCACCCGTAAATGTATAGAATGTTGGAGTCATAGATGGCAATACATATCTTCTTCCGACTGCTCCAGGAACAATTGTAGTGTATGCAATTCCTACACCAGGAGAACACTCAGACAACTCATAATAAGTTGTTGTAGTAAGGCATCCTGTTAGACCTGTTGATGTAATTGCAAGCAATGTACCTCCTGGGTTGTAATTAATAATACCATCCACAATATATGTGTTACCTCCTGAGGTAACTCTGTCGTTTAATTCAAATGTGTTAGCTGCATAAGCCTCTGAATTAGCTGATGATCCATCAGAACATTTATATAAAATATACCATTCAAAAGATGGCCCACTAGGGCATCCTGTTAATCCTGTTGCTGTAATGCTAATTAACGAACCGCTAGGGTCGTAATTAATAATACCATCTATAACATAAGTATCTGCACCTGATGTAACTCTATCATCAATTTCAAATGTATCAGCTGGGTATGCAATAGAATTAGCTTCAGCACCATCAGAACATCTATGCATTACATAGTATTCGTCTAACGGTGGTCTCGTATCTTGGTCAACAGTCAATATAATATCTTCAGTACAACCAGCTATTGTAATATCTAAATTTCTTGGAGCTCCTAAGTTTTCCAAAACTTCTACATAAATCAATTGATTGTTTGAACCGAATCTATCACTAACTGTTAGCCAATCATTAACAGGTATTGTTATTATCCAATCTGTATTTGACTCAATATAGAAATTTTTACTTTCAATAGTTCCATCAAAAGATAAACTACTAGGTGTTACAGATATAGAACAGTATTTAACCTTTCTATCATTATCTGCAGCTAAAACATAATGCTCAAAATACGGATCAAACATACCAAGTTTTACCGTATTTGTATCTAGGTTTGCCTTAAACCAGTTCTTCATACCTTGTGATGATATCTCAAATAAGCCATTTGGCTGCAATGAAACAACAGCACCACGTCGTGCATCTGTGAAGAATAAGTCATTACCCCATATAGTAAAACTTTCTGGGTTTAAACTAATACCATATTCCCCTGTATAAGCAATTTGCGTTCCTAATACTTCAGGAATAGAAGCGACTACGCCTCCTCCGGTTGAATCACTTAATAGGTTTTTGCCATAAAGAACTTTAGATATTTTATTCTCTTGCAATACAACTAAGTCCGTATCTCTTGAATACAACTTTTGTATAGAACCAAAGAATCTATCTAAGTATTTAAAATTCCCAAGCGATAAGTTAAATTCATTTAATCTATTGATTGCAGATGTCTGAGTATAAATACCACTATAGGTCAATGCTTGAACTACTGTTTGCTCTTCGTATCCTTCAATAGTAGAATTGGCACGTGGGCTAAACTGCATTGTAGCAGCATTCCATGCGTCACGAATTCTAAAACTTTCTACTCCGTTACCAAATGTAAACGCATTAAAATCTGAATTGAAATTTAATGTGTTTAAATCTATTATTGCCGGAGCCCCCAACGCAACATCTTGATTGTCAACATTTCCATAGTGATTGCCATTGATAATAGGATACGTTTGTGAAAGCTCATAGTATATATCTTGGTTAGTGTCAGTTGGTACTGTCTCAAATATAGACGGCTTATCAGATTGTTGAATAGTAAACACTGTGTCAGTTGCAGGATTAGTTCCCCCTTGTGCTGTAAAAAAATACATATACACAGGGTAGGCTAATGTAGTTGAGCTTATAACACTACCTTGGTCAATTGTACCCGGACGTGCAGTAGAAATAATATAACCTCTTCTAAATGTAACTAATTTAGGTCCAATACTTTGATTTGCATCATCTAATTGAGACCATTTTTGATAAGCCGAATCTTCAATAAACCATTCCTCTATATTAACATAGTCTTTCGTAGAAACAAATGTTTGAGTAATAAATTGATCTGTTCCATTTGTCTCTTTATATTTAAATGTCAATACAGCACCAGCTTTTATTGGTCTATCTTCATTATCACTTGGGCTAATACTCCAATTATCAAATGTGAAAAAAGTTGGAGTTGTTAATGCGTAATATGTTGGGTCTGGTCCATATGTATCTCCCCCAAAAATATTCTTACCTAAATCACTTCGGCAGTTTATAACCCAGTAATCATCAAGTCTATGGCCAGCATTTGTAGCAAAATTAATGTTACAACTTTCCCCAGAATACGTTAATGTTTGATCTACCCCCGGTGTTATTGATTGATTACTAGCAACAAGTACCTTGTATGTACCATCATAAGTGGCATAGTATTTAAATGTATCTACCACACCAACGCTATCTATTTGCACATAAAATCTAATATCATTAGTTCCGGCAAATATATTTGAGTCACCTGTTATTAAGTTATTTAAACCTCTTCCATAAAATATAGCATTTTCAGCTACATTAAATCGAAAATCGACAGGAGCTAATGTACTTAACCCCCCTGCATTAGAATCAGTATAATAAGTTACAGGAGGAAGTATGGTATCTTCTATTTTTATTTTAAAATAAATTCCCGCAGGTTGATCAACAATAGATGTGTTTAAGAAATTTGCTGACTTTGATTCAATATTTAATATTTTATATTGAATATTAGTGTTTAATGTTTCTGATTTTAAATATAAATAAGAACCAACAGATATCTTATCTTGTTCTGCTTGATTAATTAAAAACCATTTAAACTGACCATCTTTAAAATAAGTTAATGGAAATACATTATAATAATCCTGCTTATCCTGCTTAATCATAAAACGATAATGTGTAGCAAAAGCAGGAGGTTGATAAGTTCCGGCAATAGTTACACGAATATTATTTGCATCAACAGCATTAACAGGAGGTATATAAATAGTATTAGTGTTTTCAGTAGGAGTAATGACTGTTGTTGTTCTGCCATAGTCATCCAAATAAGTAATACCAATTTCGTAATCTCTGTTACTTTTAAATGTAGGTGTAGGAGTGCCACTAACTACAGAATTGGATAATAAAGAAACAGAGAAAGCTGGATTAATAGGTTCTTTGTTCTCCTTTAATAAATTAAAGAACTGAGTATAATTACCATATACTAATCTGCTTCCAATTAATTCTTGAGACTTTGCTCTGATTGGTACATTGT
>Ga0209297_1000987_pt1 | contig 16904 bp, 20 predicted proteins | sample S_130805_MF_Meta_FD_187322 | JGI IMG/M metagenome (GOLD analysis project Ga0209297, IMG submission 187322) | Freshwater microbial communities from Lake Simoncouche, Canada to study carbon cycling - S_130805_MF_MetaG (SPAdes) (version 2) | ecosystem: Environmental > Aquatic > Freshwater > Lake ... | reverse complement strand
ACTAAACAAAAAAATAAATGGCTAATTTATTATCCAATACCACAGTAGGCGGAAATGCCGTAATCACAACAAGTAACATTGGGACTTATGCTTTAACTAGTATACCTGCAACCATTAGCCCTACCAACATTTATGTAGGTAATGCAATATACTTTAATGCAGGAAATAATTACCTTAACTGGTCAGGAAGCAGAATCAACTCAAATGTAGGTATACAGAGTGCTGTTGATATGGTTGCTCCAATTTTCTACGATTCTAATGATACTAGTTACTATGCTGATTTTGCTTCTACCTCAGACTCAGCAGTAAGAGTTAGAGGAGGTGCATTATTTGGACCTAATCCAACTTGGGGTGCTTACTTACAGATAGGAGGAAATGGAAACAATAGTGGTTCTTATGCTAGTGTTGTAACTACTAATGGTAATTTACATTTAGATGCTACTAATGGATATAGCACTTATATAAACCATTATTATGGAAGTAAGATAAATTTTGGCTCTGGAGGAGCAGCTGGAGGAACTTACATACACTCTAACTTTAGTGCAGCAGGTTATTTAAATCTAGGTGGAGGTAGCGGAGATGCTTCTTACAGATTAGATATAACTGGTACAGGTAGAGCAACTGGAGATTTTAGAGCACCTATATTTTACGATTCAGCAGATAATGGTTATTATGTAGATCCAAATGGACTTTCAGTACTTAGTCACATTCGACTAAATAATAACTGGGCTAATGCTGGGATTAACCAAGGAGCTATAAATATTAGAGGACAGTATCCTTCAATGCAATTTAGAAATACTGTTTCTGACAGTATGTGGTTGAGACACATGGATGGAAGTGGAACCATACAACATTATTATGCTTCAGATGGAGTTGATTCATCTAATTGGAGTATAAAACATTCAATGTTTGGTAATGGAAACTTTTCTTCTGTAGGAACACATACAGCATCTCAATTCAATGGATCAGGAGCAGGATTAACAGGAACAGCTAGCTCATTAAGTGTAAATTATGCTACGGGCGCAGGTGCTTTAGGAGGCTATAGTCTAGATACTATGAAGAAGTATATCTGGTCTAGGGGTGAGAACTTACTTACTAATGGAACAGGTTTGATGGGTAACAACACAAACTTTACTTCTTTTACATTTGATGGTAGTCAAGCGTATTTCTCAAGTGGATCATTTAGATATACAGGTAGATTTAATGCACCTAATACTGATGAGTTAATGCCTGTTAATCCAGAGAAAAGATATCGTTTAGATTTCTGGGCAAGAACTACAAATGGACAAGGTGCATATTATGCTTATTTAAACTTTTTTGATGTAGATGGTAATACAATTACTGCAGTTACTCATATGTATTATGCTAATACACTTACTACGTTAGCACAAACTCTTAACCCTGGCGATACAGTTGTTTACTTAACTAGTGCTGCTAACTGGGAAAATGGTGGAACAGCAGGAGTATCTACACACATCAGATCATTTATATTCTGGAACTATGTTAACTCATTTGGATATGCTTATCCTCCAGAAACTTATTCTCAAAACTGGTACGGAGGAAGATGGAATCCTGGAGCTGTTAATTATTCTAATAATACTATTACTCTGATTAGTCCTTGGAATGGTCCTTCTATTGCTTCTGGTACTAAGTTAAGTAATGGTAGTGCTGGAGGAACCTTTAAATATATTGCTTTAGGATACACCATTGTACCTACTACATGGACAAACTATGTAGGTATTATGGATGGTGTAGATTATAGTGGTACAAACGCAGGAGGTAAATTTCCTCCAGGAACAGCTTCTGCAAGATTAGGATTCTTAACAGACTATAATGCTAGTGATGATACAATATATTTAGCTAACTTATTTGTAGGAGTAGATAATGATTATCCTATTTACGATAGATGGACTGGTAGTACACGTATAGAAAAGAGTGGTGCTTTTTATGGTACTATTTTTTATGATTCAAATGATAGTAATTTTTATTTAAACCCTAATGCAACCTCAAGACTTTCTGTTCTAAATACAACAGGAACTATAACAACAGATGGGTATCTTTATACAAACTACAATACTCGCATAGGTGAGATTTGGGGTTATGGAGGAGTTTATAGAAGTTCTGGAGAAATGCTCTTTGGAACTGAAGGTTATGCTTGGAGATGGCATAGTGGTAATGTTCAAAAAGCATTATTAAGTAGTGATGGTTTCTTTACTACTGCTGGAGGTATGAGAGTTGGAAGCGGTGATTTATATCTAGATCAAAATTATGGTAGATCTGTTGTAGGTCTTTATGCTTCTGATAGATATCAAGGTGTATTTGCAATGGGGGACTCTTATAAGTTATCTGCTGATGGTACATCTTCTGGAAATCTTTATGGTATAGCGTGGACACATACAAACGTAGGAGGACAATCTAAATCTGGCTTAGGACACCAAGCACTATTTATGGCTAATGGCAGTACTCAAACAGCTATTGGTTATGGTATCTGGACTGTAGGACTTATTACTACAACTTCTTATGGAACATCTGCAAACTGGAATACCGCATATGGATGGGGTAACCACGCTAGTGCAGGGTATATTACATCATCTGGAAGTATTTCTGGTACAGCAGGATCTATATCAGGATTTAATAACCCTACTACAGCATCTACTGCTAATACAATAGCATATAGAGATGCTAGTGGGGATATTGCAGCAAGAGAATTTGTTTTAACAGCAGCTACTGTTCATACAGTAACACCTTCTTCTATAGTTGGTATATATCCTACTACAAATCAAGTTGTAAAATTTGGGGATACTGCTATAAAAACCTTCTTAGGACTTGGTTCTTTAGCTTATAGCTCAGCTACTATACCTACAAATAATAATCAATTGACTAATGGTGCTGGATACATTACAGGTTATACAGAAACAGATACATTAGCAAGTGTTACTGGTAGAGGTGCTAGCACTACCACTGCATTAATTATTAATGCAGATGAAGGACTTAAAGTAATTTATAATGGAACAGGTGGAAGTACTTGGCTAAGAGGCTGGGGGTTTGAAAGTGATAGAGGGGCTGTATACTTGAGACCAACAGCTAATAATACTCAAACATTATTAATAGGATATATTGAAGGAAATCAAAATTGGGGATCTGTTTCAGTCGGTACTGTAGGATTTACCTGGAATGGAGAAACAGTAGCAACAAGAACTTGGGTTACTTCCCAAAATTATATCACAGGTATTTCATTTGCAAGTGTATCATCTAAGCCAACTACAATTAGTGGTTATGGAATTACAGATGCACTATATCAAAATAGAGATACAATTAACGTAGATACATTTAATCCAACGGGATTATATCGAGGTTCAACATCGGGTTGGAGTAATAGACCAACTATAACGGATAATTCAGGAGCTCTTTTACAGATAGATACACACCCAGGAAATTATCATACACAATTATTTTTTGATTCGAGCGGTACTAGATTGTATCTAAGATCAGCTATTGCAGGTTCTTGGAATAGTTGGGTTACTATGTGGCATTCTGGTAACCTTACTAATTTAAATCAACTTTCAAATGGTCCAGGATATTTAACTTCTTCAGCTTTAAGTTCTTATGTACCTATTTCTGGAGCTACATTAACAGAAGGAAATTACTTCTACTTTAGAACTAATAAAGGAAATTATTTAGGATCACTAGATTCAGCTACACTTCAAGTATTTTCTACAGGAGGAAACTCAGCATTTATGTCATTCCACAGAGGGGGTTATTATGCTGTAAACTTTGGATTAGATGCCGATAACGTAATGCGTATTGGTGGATGGTCTGCTGGTGCTAATAGATGGCAATTAGATATGGATGGTAACAATACTGTTGCTGGTTCTTTTAGAGCACCAATCTTTTATGATTCTGATAATACAGCATACTATGGAAACTTTGCTGGTACGTCTGTAGTTAACGCAATACGATTTAACAACTCTACAAACAATGGAACTTTATCTTCCCCTAGTGATTGGGGAGTAAGAGTTACTACGGATGCAGGATATATTAACTTTGGTCCTGCAAATGGTTCTTATGCTCACATTTATACAGATAGAGATACCTTCTATTTTAATAGAGATCTACTTGTAAATGGTTATTCTGTTTTAACTTCATCAAACTATTCTTCTTGGGCAGCTACTGCAACACAAGGTTCACAGGGAGCAACGGCATATTCTTGGGGAAATCATGCATCCGCTGGGTACCAATCAGCATCTACTGCAATAACAACTAGTAACATAGGTTCACAATCTGTTAGTAACGCATCTACAGCAGGAGGATTAGCTGTTCACAGTAGTAGAAATAATGAAGTAAACAAAATTGTTAGAACTGATGCAAATGGATATATTCAAGCAGGTTGGATTAATACTCCTTCTGGAGTATTCTCTTCTGCTATAACCAAGATATATTGTTCTGATGATGACTATGTAAGATTTCAAACACCTGCTACTTTTATTTCTAATTTAGGATTAATTACAACTTCTAATATAGGTTCTCAAACTGTAGCTTCTGCCACTACTTTTTCTACAACTAGAACTAACTACAAAGGAGTTACAGATGGGGCTGTAGCAGGGCAATTGATGTGGAAAAATTATGGTAATCTTCACACTATATTTGATGCATCTGCTGGAACTTCACCAAATGGAGGTTCTGTATCTGTACATACTCCTGATTACCCCGTTAATAATTCTAATGGAAGTAATACTTGGGGAGTAAATCCAAACTTAATGGGATGGAATGGATCTAATACTTATGGTGTTAAGGTTGACTGGTCTAGATACTCTGAATCAACTGGTAGTGTTGCATGGACTAACGTAAGTTCTCGTCCTACTGCTTTGTCTCAGTTTACAAATGACCTAGGAAACTATGGTGGATGGATTACAGGAATTAACTCAGGTAACGTTACTACAGCATTAGGCTTTACTCCGTACAATGCTACAAACCCAAGTGGTTATATTACATCAAGTGCTAGTATCTCAGGTAATGCAGCAACTGCTACCAATGTAGCATGGAGTGGAGTTACAAGCAAACCTGCTGGTTGGTTAAACGAACCTAATTTGGTTCAAGATTCCGAACCAAGTGCAACTGCGGTTCCCAGTGGTTTCTATCAATCTTACTTAGGTGCTGGTAATCCAACAGGAACATGGTTTAACTATATTAACGTACGCCATAGCAATACGGCTAACGGACATGGATTTCAGTTGGGTATGTCATATTATGACACTAACTTGTGGTTCAGAAGTTATCAGGGTGCTACATCTCCTTCGTTTTCTGCTTGGGCGTATGCTATTAGTAGTTTGAATATTGGGTCTCAGTCTGTAAACTATGCTAATAGCGCAGGATCTGCTAGTACGGCAGGAAGTGCTACATCAGCATCACAACTTACCAAGTACGGAGATATCTACGGTGACAACTGGAACACTTATTTTGTTAGCAGTAAGTTAATTGTATCTGCAGTATTAGGAATGAGTGGAGCTAATAAACCACCTACTTCTTATGATTATGGTGTAGCCTTATCTTACGGTGAAGCTGGTGGTCCTTTGATGCAAATGTACTTCCCAGAAAACTCAGGTAACATTGGCACTATCTTTAGAAAAGGTACTTATAGAACTGGTTGGAATGGTAACTGGAGTACTTGGAAAACATTGGTAGAGCAAGAAGGTAACTTGTGTACTATTGTAGGAGGCAATGGAATGGGTCTAGAAGTCCAGGCTAACGTAGGTTATAACCAAGATCCTTTAACCTACTTCTTATTGAGAGGTCAAGCAGATTCTAGTTGGAAAGCACTTAAGATACGCTTAACTGGAGATGCAGGAGGGCAAGACATTGAGTTTAGACGTATAGCAGAAAACAGTACAGACTCAAGAATGTTCTACATTCCAAGAGGTGCAAACACTGTTAACTTTGACTACCCAATTGTTCAGCCTTCAGATTCTAGACTTAAAGATAACATCACTCCTATCACTACTCCTGTAGATAAGATTAAGTCTCTACGTGGTGTAGAGTTTGATTGGAACTCGGGTGAGCACGTAGGAACACATGATGTAGGTCTTATTGCTCAAGATGTTGAGGCAGTACTTCCAGAAGCAGTTACTACTCAAGAAGATGGATATAAGAACTTGGCTTACACCAAAGTTATCCCTCTATTGGTAGAAGCAATGAAAGAACAACAAACAATGATCGAGGCTTTAAGGGCTGAGATAGAACTTCTTAAAAACAAGTAACTTGATAATCAAAACGAAATTGATTATATTTGAATAGTATATACAAAAAAATAAAACAAAATGGCACTGAAAATCACAAAAAGCATTGGAACCGACAAAGGTATTACCAGTGAGGCTTATGTACGGATTGCTGACTACCAAATCTCTAAGAGTGGTAACGCTAACTTCCGTATCCAATTGTACTTGAGCGAAGCTGACGCTACTCCTACTAACGCTTCTATGGGCCCTATGGGCGGAGACCAAGCACGTAACCAAGCAATTGGTGAGTACTTGTCTATCCCTATGACTAAAGAAGTTGAAGAGGTAAAAACTCGCACTATGATGCAACCAGTTGAAAAGGATGTAGTTAAGACTCGCACTATCACCAACGCAGAAGGTGAGGAAGTATCAGAAGAGTACACTGTAAAAGAATACGTAACCGAAGAAGTTACCGAGGAATACACAGTAACTAACACAGTTCCTGATTTGTCTTCTGCTGAAGGTATTGATATCTTCGCTTTCGGATACGCTAGGTTGAAAGAGAAATTGGTTTCTATCTTCACTGCAGCTAAAGTTGTAGATTGTTAATTAATTTTTTGGATATTTAAATATTTGTACTATATTCGCAGTACTAATTAGGAAAATATGTCAATCAACTTAACTGAACAAGAAGTAGAAGCCGTTAAAGGTTTCCAACAACAAACAAACGCCATCATTGGTGATTTGGGTCGCATCGCTTTTCAAATCGCTGATTTGGAAGAAGTAAAAGGAAGAGTAATGGAAGCAAAAGCTACGCTTGCTGCTGACCAAAACGAATTCTTCAAGACCATCGAATCATCTTATGGTAAAGGCCAAATCAACTTGGATACTTTCGAGTTTATCCCTGCTGAGGAGCCTACTCCAACAATGGAAGTATTGAATTAATTTTATTATTTCCCACATCAGAAGAGGCAGCCTAAATGGTTGCCTTTTTTGTTTTTATTTTGTATATTTGATATATGAAGTTTTTCGAAATATTCAAAGGTGTTAAGAATGAGTACAGTCATAAGAGATTTATTGGCATTATTGGGGCGTTTGTGCTTTTCGGTACTATGGTTTACAATAATATTCATCCACAAAGTATTTCACCTGATGGGGAACTTATTCAAGCAGTTGAGTTCGTTGTAATTACTTGTATCGGCTCTACAGCCATTGAGAAATTTGCTAATAAGAATGCCGAAGGATAAAACTATACCGAAAACAACTAAAGGTAAGAATGCTAATTACCTCCCCACCAAGAGTGGAGCAGGTATGACGGCTAAGGGGGTTGCTGCGTATCGTAAGGCGAACCCAGGTTCAAAGTTAAAAACTGCTGTAACTGGTAAGGTTAAAGCAGGTAGTGCAGATGCTAAGAGACGCAAATCATTTTGTGCTCGTAGTGCCGGTCAAATGGCAAATTTTCCCAAGGCGGCCTCAGATCCCAATTCAAGATTGAGACAGGCTCGTAGAAGATGGAAGTGTAATTAAATAATAATCATGATGAAAAAAACTATAAAAAAAGCCGGTGCTAAATCGAAGATTTCTGAGTACGGAGGCATGGAGAAGTACGCTTCTAAATCTGCTATGAAAAAACATGAAAAGTCTGAAGGCAAGAAGGTAGAGAAGAAAGAAGGTGCTGCCTTTGCTAAGAAGACCGCTGCCAAGAAAATGGCAAAGAAACCATTTATTTTCGGTAACTAATGGCTTACGGTACCAAAAAACAAAGGTCTGAGATTGTCAAGAAGGCTGTCGCAGGAAAAGATTTGCAAAAGAAGGGCAAGGAATTTAAGCCAATGGCTGAGGCTGTTGCAAAATCTTATATGAAAAAAGGAGTAAGCAAAGCTAAGGCCACTCAAATTGGTAAGGCGACTGCTGCTAAAAGTATGTGGAAGAATTTAACCAAAAAGAAATGATCCAGCAAAACGATTCAACGGCTAATACATTGACCTTCATCTCTGGAAGCTCAACGATTATTTCCTTTGCTACTGCTTGGCTACCTGTGTTTTCTTTAATTGCTGCAACTATTGGTATTCTATCTGGTGTCCTAGGTGCTATCTATTACGTCAAGAAGATTAAAGAGTAATAATGGCTGCCAAAGTTATCAAAGATGCAAGTAAGTGGAAGCCAAAGGCATCTATTAAAAGACCAGGAGTTGTTTCTAAGAAGAAGAGCAGCTCCTTGAAGACTAGTAAAAATTATCTCAAAAAATATAAAGGTCAAGGATGAAAAACGGACTATATGCTAATGTCAACGCTAAGAAGAAGCGTATCGCTGCAGGCAGCGGAGAAGTAATGAGAAAGCCGGGCACTAAAGGGGCTCCGACTGCAAAGGCATTTAAACAATCTGCCAAGACTGCTAAAAAGAAATGATGATGTTAGAAGGATTCCTATTTGGGTTATTATTTGTCACCTTTACAATAGGAATCTCCTTCCTCATTGGAGAATATATAGAACACAAAGATGCCAAAAAATAAAATAGTTGGAAAGAATACTAGACCTAAGTCAAACAAGGCTACTGGTCGTGATTATGCTTACGATAAAGCATACCAAGCATCGCCATCTCGTGTTAAGTACAGGGAGGAATTGAATGCTGAGGCCCGAAAGAAAGGGATTTACGGCAAGCGTGCTGCCGCTGGGAAGGATTTAAGCCATACTAAGAGTGGTAAGATGGTACTAGAGAGTGCCAAGAAGAATCGTGCCCGTAATGGGGCCTCGGGCAAGAGTACCAAAAAATAAATTTGTTTCTCGTTGGGTCTCAGATTATCTTTGCCACCCTTATGAACGAATATCAAGTAATACACAACCTCAAACAAGAAGTTAAGAGGTTGAAAGCCAAGTTGGCCGAAGAAAGAAACGACCACAAAAAGCAAGTAGACAAGTTACGAGAAGAGATTCTCTCCCCCAAAGTAAGTGTAAGAAATCAGAAGGATAAGTGGGAACACGCCATGCGTTCTGTATGCCTAGCATTCAGCATGACTCCAGATCAAATCCATGAACAATGCAGAATCAAGGAGAAGTTGTATGCCCGTCACCTATTCTGTTTCGCCTGTAAGACTGAGTTAGGTATGAAGGTTTCTGAAATTAGTTTAGTCATAGAGCGAGACAGATCCACAGTTGAGAATGCAATCACCAAGGCAACGGATTTAATCAAGTACGATAAGCAGGTGGCGTTAAAATACGATAAGATCAAGAGGACAATGTCCAGTTTTTTAGTAAATTAACTGGACATATGTCGGAAATTTACCGAATTAGTGTATGTAAATGCACATAATGATGGATAAATCCTACAAATTATACCCGAACGCATATAAAGTGTCATATATGGCTCATTTTCATACCCTTTTGGGTGCTTTAAAGCGCATTATTGCACAATAATTGCACATTATAATGGTTAAATGCGTCAAAAATAGCACAATTTGCACATTATATTGGTTATTTATCACAAATTTGGCACTTAAGGATTTTTTGCATAAGTTTGCACTGTTCATATTTATTTGTTTATTTTAGGGTTTAGGGGGTGGCATTAGCTGCCCCTTTTACTTATAGGTTAAAAATTTATGCTCTAAACTAAACTTATAGGTTTATATTTGTGCTATGAAACAAATAATATTTATCGCAATGTGCATTACGGTAATTTCGTGTGGGTCTCCGAAGCAGAGATATGACAGATTGATACGCAAATATCCGTATTTATCGTTAACTGATACGGTAATTGTAAGAGATACTATCATCAAAGAAACTAGGGTTCCAGTGCCTGAGTATAGGGACTCATTTATTATTGAGTGCGATACCTTTATCGAAACTAAGCGATTAATTATCTATAAGAAAGGCACTTTCTTTGGAGTAACAGTGAAGCCAGACACCATAACATACAGAGATACAATTCGTTATGAAGTTAAAGTCGCTGGAAAAATAGTTAACAAAGAAATAATTAATTGGTGGTATATTGCAGGCGCATTCATTATTGGAATGGTGCTCGCTTTATATTTAAGAAAATGAAGTTCAACCAAGAATCTTTTAACGATAATGATGCCCTAGGTAGGGAACTACTTACTGCCTTTCTTAAGAGTAAGTGTCACAATGTTTCGAATAATTGTGACATATATGGTATAGATCTTGTCACCGAAAAAGATGGTATTGAGTACAATTGGGAGGTAGAAATGAAGAGTAAGAGACCATGGACTTCTATGGATACTTTTCAGTTCGATTCCGTTTCCTTCCTGGATCGCAAGAAGAAGTGGGATAATTTTTGGTATGTAGTTATCTGTAAGGAGACCCATGCTGCCATTATCTGCCACTCCAGTGTGATATTCCATAATGATTACAAACAAAAGGTTTACATCAATACAGCCGACAGAAAGGGTACAGATTATTTCTTTCGTGTTCCAAAAGAAAAATGTATATTTGTAAGTCCTGAAGAATTTACAAATGGCTAAAGATAATATTAACCCCAATCACTACAAGCAAGGGCAAGTAGAATGCATAGATGCAATTGAGTCATCTATGACCACGGATCAATTTAAAGGTTACCTCAAGGGTAATATCATTAAGTATATGTGGCGGTATGAGAACAAGGGAAAGGTAGAAGACTTGAAGAAGTCTCAGTGGTATTTAAATAAATTGATTGAGAGCGTAGAGGCTTCAGAATTTGTTCAGACCAATAGCGAAGAATACAAAGACGATCAAGTAAAGTTTAGCGTGTTGTGAAAATCTATTGGACATATAGCCGAAAGAATCTCAAGCCTTCTGAAGTAGTTGGGCACGAGAAAGCTAAGGTACGTATGTCCACGGATAAATACCACGTAGGTGGTTTAGAAAGACAGCCTATGCTAACTCACTGCATTACTAGTGATGGTTACTTACACGCTATTAATTATTGCCCGGGGCAAGAAATATGCTTGGCTTTGATAGGGGGGCTGAATGAGGAGTGTATCTACACAAATACAGCCACACAACAACAATTATTTACCCTAGGTAATGTAGTTCGTTTTCATTTGTCTCTCGGAGAACTCATCGAAGAGGGTGACTTATCTAATTTTGATTTAATAACATGGCTAAAAGCAGTAAACAAGTAATCGAGGGAGAAATCAAAGAACTCCAGAAGCTAATTTCTTGGTGTGAGTACTACACCGCTATTAATAATCCTATTGAAGCCAATAAGGCTCAGAAGGAGATTGAAGAACAGAAAAAGAAAATCAATGAGCTTAGAAAAGATTACGAAATTCCTAAAAGAAAATAGGTTATCTGAGGCCGATGCCATAGAAAGACTTCGCTTGCAAGATTCCGATCCTGCAAAAGATTTCTATTCTACGCTAGTCTCAGCGTCTAAGCAGTTAATGGACGGGGTTAAGGATAAGACCTTAGACCTTGACGACCCTTACCAAAAGGGTTTGTTCCAATTACTGCAAGCAGGCGATAAGATTAACAAGAGTCTTAAGTTAGCCAAGATGGAGGCATATCCACAGGAAGAGGTCGTAGAAGACAACGTATCCTTTATGGATCGGGTCTCAGGTAAGAAATGAAAAAGAGTAAGTTTGAGTATGATGAGTGGTGGGCCAAACATGGGCTCAGTCCTACTGCCACAGCCAAGGAAAAGGATCTATGGTGGGGTAAGGAATTGGAATACTGGAACACAGGTCGTTTCGGATTGACAGGAGCACACTACTTTGCACTAACCCAAGCCACTGTAAAAGACGCCAGAGGTTACAAAAAAAGACCGATTTGGCGAGATATAGATGAGTTGATCTACGAGGGATACGAAGAAGCCAAGAGAACCAATAATGATTTGTTTATTACCAAAAGACGTGAGGTAGGTCTATCTCTCGTATTCGGAGGAATCATTCCTGTTTACATTGCACTGACTCGTCCTGGTTCTACATCCCTCATTACCTCAGCAGATAAGCAGCGTCTGGAGGAATTATTTAAGAACAAGACTCGTATCGTATTTGACCACTTGGACGATTACATTCGCCCTGGTGTTATCTCTACTCGTCAGCAGGGTTACCTTCACCTAGGGCAAAAGAATCAAACCACGGGCTCTATTTCAGGCTTAGATAGTCAGATTGTAACTAAGGAAACAGTTGACACACCCACAGCCTTTGAAGCATATCGTGCAGCTCACGTATTCATCGATGAAAGTATGTTGCACCCTAAGGCGGATCAGGTATACAAATCTGCACAGGCAAGTGTTAAGTCGGGCTTCGTAAAGATTGCTCCCATCATCATTGGGGGTAGTGCTGGTGAATCGACATCAGTAGGTCAGAAGTTGGCTATGAACCTGTGGAACAATGCAGAGAACTTAAATATTCTAACCCTCTTTCTTCCCGGCAATAAGGGAATTATGGAGGCACCAGAGTTGGATGAGAACGGCAAGGAAACTGGTAAGATATTGAACTTCTGTCCTAATGGGTGGAGCGATGAGAAGGCAGCGACTGAGTGGATCATGAAGACTCGTGATAAGTTGGATAAGATTGAGGACAAATCATTCTTGAACTCATTTATCAAGCAGTACCCCTTAGAGATACAGGAAGTATTCTCATTCAGTGCAGAGGGTAACTTGCCTAAGCATATCATTGACAAGCTAAACACACAGGAAAGAATTATCCTGACATCCAAGCCAGCCATTGACTCGTCCATTTTATATCGTGATGTAGAAGGTATTATTCAAAGAAGGCCCGATAATAAAAGTAAGATGAAGTTCTTACACAGCCCCGAGCCAGGGCACACTTACATCGCAGGGATTGACCCTATTCCATTCATTAGTAAGAATATGGGCGATGGTTCTAAGCAGGCAATTGTAATCAAGGATTTGGATTTAAATCGGTACGTGGCCCACTACGCAGAACGGGACTCAGATCCTGATCAGATCGTAGACAATATGATTATGCTACAGGAGTATTATAACAACGCTGTGGCGATGATCGAGATTAACCGAGGTGGTGTTGTACTGGATAAGTACAAGCAGTTAGGTAAACTAGGCCTACTAGCCAAGAAACCAATATACCTAGGTAAGAACTTTTCCAAGAGTGATGGCTCCTACGGATACTATAAGAATGACCACACCTCTGAGAGAGGTAATACGTACCTAATTGAGTACTTAAATAAGCATAGCGATGAGGTATGGTTCCTAGAATTTATCGAGGAAGCCAAGAATTATTTGGTAGAGAACACGGATTTAATTGATGGTGTTGTAGCCTGTGAGTTGCTCCACAGAAATATTGTAGAGCGTCACAAAAAGAATGTAGAAAAGTACACTCCCACAGTCAAGGAGATCCCTATGCTTGAACTTGTGAATGGAAGATACCAAAGGGTATGGAAACAAATCAAGTTATAGAATTCCAGCGTTAATCTGTCTGTGCTCAAGTACAGCACACATCAAATCTATCGTCCTCTCAGATACCATGTCCTCCTCCAAGAAACATGGTAGGCGTGTAGTGTTCTGCCCAACCTTAAGTACCATAAAACCATTATCGTACCACGTACTAAACTTGTAGCGTAGGGATGGTACAATGACATGGCAGTACTGCAGATGAAACTTTGGAGCAAAGTAAATCTTCTGATGAAGTAACTCAAACCTTAACGCCAGAAGTATTACACGAATATCAATTCGCAAATCTGGCATATCAAAATTTATAGCAGGGTCATTTGTAATGGCTGTATAGTCTGGATCAATTTCTGACATTCGTTTACAAAGAAAGGGAAGTTAATATTATTCCAATCGAAATCTATGATTTGATTGAATGGTACAGTCATAGAGCCCTCACACAGGTGGTGTTCTCGCCCATCCTTATTTAATTTCAAGGAGGTGCCACCCTTATGAACAGGGATGTAGCGATAGATCTTACCGAAGTTTAGTCTCTTCTCTCTGAGACCATCAAGGTATGCGTACTCTACGTGCCAGTTAGGACTAGCCTTGTATCGACCACAGAAATCTAAGATATTCTTGTGCTCACTCAAAGTTTTCTCAACAGGAACATTGTTTACTAGGTACTCACGCACAGCCAAGGGAACAACCATATACGAGTTATCCTTGTGCCAATCCTTCTTAGTTTCAAAGGCACCTTTTTCCTTTATCTTGCCATCCGTAGCCACAGCAATGTAATTGTTTACATCTCGGATAATCATCTTGCTGTAGTTGGCGTACTCAAGTGTTAACTTGGTAACTGCTTCCCACTCCTTACAAATCTGTTCAACCTTACCTCGGATATTCTTATCGTGAAATATAGTAACACCATCCGTGTTTACCTGAAGGATTTGACATCCATTGGAGTACAACTTCTCCAGAAGCATAGAGATAAGGAGCTGACCATTTACTGTGACCGCATAAAAGACATGAGGATCGTAGAAACAAGAAACATCTGAGCCCGTCTTACCAAAGAGGCCATTCAATGATAACTTCAATGCATCGGCAGTTAACTTATCGCCCTCCTTCTGTGCTTGAACCCTCTGCTGAAAGATATCAGAGTACACTTGGACAAAGGTATCTTGATCCATTTGCTTTGGGTGTAAACGATTCTGAATGAATAGGTTAGGGTAGTAGGACTTTACATCAATATCTAAAATTTCATGTGTATTAGTAGCACTATAGACCCCAGGAATAACGCAACCGTGAATGCCACCAACCCCGTAATCCAAGCAAACTCCACCGTAGTATACCGAAAAGGAGAAAGACTTCTTCTGCTGGGCAGTCTTCTTAACATCAATATTATTCTTTTTAAATTTGTCATATAACTCATTGGTATTTTTCTTTGTATCAATTGATTCAATAAAATTCTTTAGGAACTGTGAACTTGACTTGGTATCCCTCATCAAACTAAGTAAATCGTTTAACTCTTGGGTATCAAACTGAACGTAATCAAAAATGATATCATTAATGACCACATCCGTTTTCTTGCCACGTATCTGCTTTAAATCTCCTATGCTCATATCCATCTCTTGTGATAAATATTTAAGGAAAATAGTCTCACCAATTACGACATCACTTTTATTCAGTACGTGCAATTTGTATTTCTTATTAATCTGTTTTCTTAATGCAATTTTTTCAGCACACATCTCATAAAATTTGGCTGTAAAAAGTACATCGTTTTTATTATAGTCTAAAACAAACTCCAATTTATTTTTATCTAATTTTTCTGTGTGGTGGTATGGCATATCTTGTACATCATTCCACCCCAGTGCCACCTCTAGTGCTTTCAAAGAAGTTGAGCGTGCCTTGTTATCGTAGTGGTTTAGTAAGAACAGGTCAAGCTGGTGGATCGTTTGAGGCACACTTTTACGCTCAGAATCCTCAATGACAGACTGAGCAAAGGCATATATCTGTTCTCCTGTCACTCGTGACATATTCCATATATGATTTATTACGGGCCAGTCAAAGAAAATATTGTTAAAGCCTACCATACCAGCCTTCTTGATGCTGTCTAGGTACTGGCGAAATTCTACCTGCTCATCTCTAAATGCTGATATAACAAAAGTGTTAATTTCTTTTGTCTTAGGGTCGTAATCTGTGTAAGTAAAACAGTTACTAAATGTTTCTATATCGTATATCTTTATCATAATAAACTATAAGTGTAATCGGTTATATATAAAATACCTTCGCTAGTATTTAATTCTAAATAAAATACTCCATCGACATCAATCCAACCTTTGCTGATTAAATTAACTTCATAGTCACGATAGCGTACTGTTTTCTTTTGGGTTTTATTATAGAGAAAAGGACTCAGGTTGAATTCCCTTACCTTCTCCCCACGCTTGTGATGTGCTGAACAAATCAGATGTATTCGTTTCGTTTTCATATTTTATGTTTAATAAACTCTTGAACTTTCCATCCTCGCTATACTGACCTGATTCTCTGTCGAACTCATAATCGACACGACCTAACTTACCTCGGAAGTGGTACTTAATTTTCTGCACGTGTACTTCTACTGGATCCTTCTGACCATTTTGGAATGTTCTATGTACAGCAATACCTACATCGGGAACGTTAAAGAAGTGGTGTGAGCCAGAGATATCATACAAACGGGGTACATTATACCCAGCTGATGTCTTATCCATCTTTCTTGGGTGTGCTACTAGAGTCACACAAACATTATACTTAATGGCAAACTGCTTCAATTTACGTAATAAGTTACCAATCTTTTCGTGACTGCTCTCGTCTCCAGATTCGGGCTCGATATAGTTGAATGGGTCTAGGCATAAGCAGTCTATTCCATTTCTTTTGACCATAGTCGCAGCAATTTTTAGTAGGGCACTTAGGGAGTAATCTTCCATTACCTCTACATTGTAGAACCAGAAGTTCTTATCAATGATGGAGATAGCGGTTTGAAGTTCTGTTTTATTCATTTGTTTCATCCCCTTCCCCATCAATTGCTCACTCATACGTGTAATCTTAAGTGGGGCGATGTTTTCGGGACTAAATAAGCCAAACTTCCAACCCTTGAGGTGGGCTAGGCGGATGAACATAAAGTCTAGCCAAGTACTCTTACCACTACCGGGAATACCTGTCACTACAACCAACTCGCCTCTATTCCAAGATAGGTGCTCATCGGTCTCAGGCATATCTACTAGGGCTCCAATGGGGTAACCACTATCATGGTAGGACTCAATCAAGGACATATAATCAGATGCCGAGGAAATCTCAGCTACCGGCAAGTGTTCT